>Ga0180300_10000060_pt1 | contig 36695 bp, 32 predicted proteins | sample GuaBasSediGuay15_FD_121798 | JGI IMG/M metagenome (GOLD analysis project Ga0180300, IMG submission 121798) | Subseafloor sediment microbial communities from Guaymas Basin, Gulf of California, Mexico - Guay15, Core 4569-2, 21-24 cm | ecosystem: Environmental > Aquatic > Marine > Hydrothermal...
CATGACCCTCCTTATGGATGACCTTGCCCGTCTCTTTGCAAATCCAGAATGGGTGAAGAGATTTCGGTCGTCCGTTGCTCTGAACTTTTACACACCGTTCAACGTTGCGGTTGCGCTGCTTCGTGGATCGGTCAGTCCTCAGGATCTTACGGTTGAGAGAGCCCTTGACTCCGATGTTTGGATGCTTATGGAGAAGGTGAGGGTGGAGTTGATGCCGGGCTTGTTGCTATCAACGCTTAAGATGCCGTTCGGCGCGAGGGTGAAGGTGAAACTGAGGAACGGTGAGGTGCTGTCGGCCGAGTGTGAGGTTCCGGTGGGTGCGGCAGGGAATCCTTATCCCGCGGAGGAGAGGTTTTCGAGGGAGGCATCCGGCGTGTTGGGGAATGAAAGGGTGAGGGAGGTCATAAGGACCATAGAGAACCTAGAGAAAGTAAGGACGGTTTCTGAGGTTGTGGATCTGCTCTGCAAGTGTTGATCGGGCGTTGTTGATACTCGGAAGGATGTAAGTGTTACTATCGGCGTAGTGGTGGGTTGTGGACGCGAATGGAAAGCGTTAATAGTTATTGCTATCAGGTTTTGGGTGGGGGTCGGCATGCCGACTGTTATGATCACGGCGGCGCACCTTGCGGTGCTCATGTTCATTTTGCCCATGGCTTTTCCTAGGGTTTTCGGTATCCCACCAGGCGCGGAGAAGCTATGGCGCAGGGTCTTCTTTGTGCTATTCCTCGTTGCCGAGGGAATAATCAATGCATTTTTGCTACCCTTGTACCTCTGGCCGGAAGCCCCTCCCGGGAACCCGGAGCTTCTGGTGAGAACGATATTCTTATTGTTTCTCGGACTCTCGCTGATGAGGTTCACGTTCAATCGATATTACACTTTGCAGAGCTACGCTGAGGAGGGTCTCAGGTATCTCAGGATGGAAAGGAGGGCAGTGGACGAGTTCACAATATGGGGCGCGATCGGGGTTGCAATATTCGCGATACTGGCGATGCTCATTGGAATGCTACTGCTGCTTCCCCTCTACATCTACTACTATCTTGTCATATTCCTTAGGATTCTCTTCGCGCCCGACGTATTCTTTAAGATTCCCTTCGGCGGAAGAAGGACCGTCATAGCGCCGATCTTCCTGCTGGTCATCTGTCTCTCGTGCATCTCGATACTGCCCCCCTATTGGCAGGCGGAGCACTTCAACAGCTACGTGAAGGTTACGGAAGAGCCTCCCTTTAAATCCGAGGTTCCGCCGTCGATGGTTAGGCTTGTGGACGAGGGTCTCGCGGCGTCCACCATGAGCAGGTATCTTTCGGAGTTTGGATCCAACGCCAAGCTGGGTGATCCTCACATAACTGTGTGGAACGGAGAACTCGTATGGATCGCGCCGGTGTATCCGGCGAACCTCTTTGCGGAGAACTACATACTCGGCTTTATAGTCGTGCATGCAAATGACCCTCTCAGGCCTCCAGATCTCATAAAGAAGAGGTTCTACGTGGGCAACGTTTTGCTAGGAGGGAGAGAGGTTTTCCTGAAGAGTTTCCTCGAGGACACGAGCATAACCGCGTCGAGGGCGTACTTCACCTTTGACGACAAGGGGGAGATTGTGCTTGTCCTGATGAGGGTGGAGGTGACGCCTTACCTGTATGACGTTCCCGGGGAGATTCTCGTATTTGACAGTGAGGGGAGGATTGTTGGGAGATACGAGCCAGCGGATGCGCCCGACTGGATCCCCCAGATATGCGATGAGGACCTGATAGAGTCGATAGTCTCCAACATCGGGCAGTATTACAGGAACGGGACGATAGACTTCTTCGCCCGGGGATTCCTCACGATTCCGGCGTCGATGGACCGCCTCGAGATGTCCGAGGACACGAGGTACATAATAAACCCGGACACCATGAGGGTCGAGGCGTTCATACACGTGCACCCCTTGGGGAATGATAGGACGCTTGCGGGGATCTTCAGGATCAGCAAGGAGGGTATCGTGTTCCACGACTTCCGCAGGCTTGGTCTCATAAGTGGAAGGGTTGCTCACGACTACGCTGAGTCTCTGTTCCCGAAGCCGGCGGTTGGCGAGTACTTTGCAACCATGGGGATGCTGTACCCCGTTAAGCATCCGATAACGAACGAGACCGTGTGGACGTGGTACGTTCCGATTTACTGGAGAAAGGAGGCGACGATCCTCCTGAAGGGGCTGGTTTTGATAAACGCGCACAATATAAGCTACTTCTACTGGGCGGAAATTGAGGAGAACGAGCACGGCAGTGACTTCGTGGCGAGGGTTGTAGAGGGCTACAAGAGGGTCCTAGCGAGGGCCGTCGGGGTGGGATATCAGAACAGGATAGAGGGAGACTTCGAGGTGCTCAATGTCACAAGCTACATCAGCGATGGGGAGACGCATGTGGTTCTCTACGTGAAAAACGTGAGCGGCACCGAAACGTACTTTGTGGAAGCCACCGCTCAGGATCTGAACGTCACCCAGTGGTACGAGTTGCTGCTGACGAAACCGGGAGATAAGGTGCACCTAGTAGCGATCAAGGTCGAGGACCGCTGGGCGATCGTGGAGTTCAACAATACCAACATCGAGATTTGATAGAGGCGTGGTAGGATGCATCTGGTGCTGTGCATCGCTCTATGGATCTTGATGGTGTGCAGCGGCATCCTCCTCATACTGCTTTATTGGATGCAGGGCTTCCTGAGCGCGTTTAAGGGAAGGAAGAGAATACTTGCGGCGGCAACGGTCATAGTGGTGTTCATAATCCTAGCGGGAATAGCGGTGTACCCATTATTCTGGTAAAAACAGATTGGGAGCTGCTTAGCAAAACTTCCATTCATTTCTTTTCTCATTTACAAAAAGGCGAATTATTTGTAAAAAGCAAATAAAGAGGATATTGGAGGATTGTCAGAAAACAATGAGGGTTCCATCATACGCTCTTATGACGATGTCGGATCCGCTTTCAACTCGGCCAAGGACGTAGTATGTAGTTCTCTTTTCCTCCAGTACCGATGATATGTTCTCAATCTCCCGCCGCGGCGCCACTATTACGAATCCGATTCCCATATTGAACGTCCTGTACATTTCCTCCGTTTCGACATTTCCCAGGCGCTGTATCATCTTAAATATCGGCTGAGGCTCCGGCATCTTATCCAGCCTTATCCTGACCCTTCCTCTCGAGATCCTCTTCAGCTTTGTGAACGCGCCACCCGTTATGTGCGCCAGCCCGTGAACTTCTATTCCGCTTTCTAAAATGCTCAGCACCTCGTCAACGTATATCCTCGTGGGAGTGAGTAACTCCTCCCCTAGTGTTTTCCTCAACTCCTCAATGTACGCGGAGGGTGGTATTTTCGCCTCCTCGAAGAGAACCCTCCTTGCAAGTGTGAGACCGTTGGAGTGGATCCCACTGCTCGCGAGCCCTATCACGGCGTCTCCCACCTCGACCTTATCTCCCAGTATGACCTTATCCCTCTCAACGACGCCCAGGCTCATCCCCGAAAGGTCAAATGGCTTGCCGCTCTCGTATCCGGTGATTACGTCTGGCAATACCGCCGTTTCTCCTCCTATCACGCACATTCTCGCGATCTTTGCCCCTTCCACGACTCCCTTCATGACTTCTTGGATGAGTTGCTCGTCGGGTTCCTTAACAGCTAGGTAATCTACGAGTGCCACCGGCTCGGCCCCTATCGATATGAGGTCGTTTGCGTGCATCGCCACGAGGTCTATACCCACCGTGTCGTATTTGTTCAGCATTTGCGCCACTAGAACCTTTGAGCCCACTCCGTCTACGTGCAATGCCAGCAGGACGTCCGTTCCCACATCTAATAGTCCAGCGTAGTGCCCTATCACGTTCAAGGGGTGAGCTTTTCTTCCCTTTCTAAAATCAAAGGTCTCTATGAGCATCTTCCAAACTCCGGATAAGGCTTTGGAAACCTTCCCTTCATCGACACCCGCTTTTGCGTACGTCCACCCGCTACCCTCTCCTCTCACTTTTCGCCTCCTCCAACTTTCTCTTTATCCTTTCATCGAACAATGCGAGTATTCTTGCGGCGAGAAGTGCGGCGTTTCTGCCATTGTCTATTCCCACGGTCGCTACTGGCACACCCGGGGGCATCTGGACCATGGAAAGAAGGGCATCGAGTCCGCCGAGTTGTACGTTAACGGGGACTCCTATCACCGGTTTATCGGTGTGTGATGCTATGAATCCGGGAAGGTGTGCCGAAAGCCCGGCTATTGCGATGAAAACCTTAGCTTTGCATTTTCTGATGTATTCACGCAGTTCATCGGGGTTTCTGTGGGCGGAAAGGATCTTAACTTCGTACTTTATCCCCAACTCAGAAAGGGCGTCAGCCGCCTTTTTGGCAACGTGCTCATCACTTTTACTTCCCATTACTATTGCGACTTCTATCTCCTCACTCACCCTTCAGCACCTCTAAGAGGCGTTTTAAGAATTCAAAATCGCTTTTTATTACCGCGATCGATGGCAGCCGCACCTTGAGGTTCTCGTCAGCGATCTCCTCTATTTGGGCTACCACAGTCATCAGTCGGCTATAGGTGTCCAGCAACCTCTCCACAACCTCCCTTTCGACCCATATCCCCTTCTCCGAAAACATCCTGACCCTCTTGTCGATGCTTGCCGCCGCGTACACCGGAATGTACAGCTCAGGTTGCCAGTCCTCAAGCCTAAAAACGAAGTCGTGGACCTTCGTCTTCACGGAAAGTTCCTCGACATCCTCCTTTTTCCTGAGTTGATCGAGTACTGGTTTCCGATTGCGCTCGGACCTGAGCCATGCGAGATCCAGGTCTGCGATCATCACGCCCTCGTGGGGACCCATTTCGGCAACTATTGGATTATCGAGGCGCGGGCTCACCGCGAGGGTCCCCACCGCGTGCATTCCCGCCTCCCCTATTGTCACTATGTAGACGCAGCTCTCTATTGCCCTCACAACTGCGACATCCTTCCAGCAGACGAGATAGTTCCCCGGCATTCTGCTCGGGATTATCACTATTTCGGCGCCTCTTGACCTGAGGCATCGTATGTGTTCCGGGATCATGAGGTCTTCGCAGACCCCAAACCCTATTTTTCCAATTTTGGTGTCGAACACCGGGAAGTCGGTACCCTGCGTCGCGCGTGCCAAGTGGACATCGGTGGGGTAGAGATGCACTTTGTCGAAGGTTCCGATGATTTCGCCACCGGGGGCGAAGAATATTATTCTGCTCTTGGTCACCCGCTTGTCTCCATCCAACTTGACCCTCTGGTAGGAGTGCGCCGCGACGTACACCCCATTCTCTTTGCAGAAGTTCCTGAAGAACTCTATTCTCTCCTTTCTCCAGTAAGTTTCGCCTCCCAGGAAAAACTCCGTCGTGCATATGAGGTCCGCACCGAGCCTCACCGCCTCATTCATCCAGTGGATGTGCTTTCTCCACCTCTCCTCGCTCGGGACCCCGTGCATGTATATCTGGATCGCTGCAACCCTAACCCTATTCTTAGCCATTGCCACGCACCTCAGCTCTCGTACACTATTTTTCCAACTCCGGGAATCCAGTCTATCTTGATCCCGATGATGCCCTTGGACCTCCTGTAGCGGTAGACGTTCCTCACCAGCTCTGCGAGTTCCATTCTCCTGTGCAGGAGGGTGCTCGAGCCTATGTCACTTCTGTAGAAGAGCCCCCATCCGTCCAGGCATCTAACGTACTTAACGCATTTATCCACGATCTTGCTCGCCTCCTCTATTGTTTCGGCGCATGCGAATATCTCCACGGCGCGTGAGCCACCAGTTATCAACCTTCCGTTATCGACGTTCACGGAGCCGTAGAAGACCCTTGCTCCCTGCTCCTCTATTGCCCTTTCGTCCACGGCTATCGGGTGCCCCTTTGCGAGATCTCTCCTGTTGGGGTATCCCTGAGGGGCTATTGCCTTGACGACGGTTGCCTTCTCCTCCACCTCTATCTTCATCTTGTGGAGTTTCTCCGAGATTACTGCCTCGGATATTTCGACGAGGTCGGTTTTGAGTATCGGGAGGACGTTCACGCCCTCGGGGTCTCCGAACCGGGAATAGAATTCTATGATCGTGGGTCCCCAGAGGGCGGTGAGCATCATCTGACCGGAGATCACGCCGTGATATCTCATGCCGAACTCCTTCTCTAGGGCCCTCACCACGGATTCCACTATTTTCACTGACTCTCGGAACTCATCCTCCTCAATGAATGGTAGTAGAAAGCCCTTCCCCGATATCGACCCCATCCCGCCGGTTTCCGGCCCTATGTCCATCTCGAAGGCGTTCTTATTGTCTTGGACCAGGGGCAGGGGGAGCACCGTCCTTCCATCGGTGAAGCACTGGAGGGTGTACTCCGGCCCGTCGACCTTCTCCTCTATCAGTATTTTGTCCTCTATGTCGTCGTACGGTTTCATGTGCTCCTCGTAGATCTTCTTTGCATGCTTCTCCTTGACCTCGGTCCTCTCCCTCCTGAGGTACGCCTGTATGTCCGCGATCACCTTGACTCCCTTGCCTCCCGCCTGCCTTGCCGGCTTTAGTGCGATGCTTTCGGCGTACTCCTTGATGTAGGCGATCGCCTCCTCCACGTTCTTGAATGCTTTGAATCTGAGCCTTCCGGGTATCCTGTACTTCCACATGAGCCTCCTCATGAATGCCTTCGACCTCTCTATCTCACTAAGTTTCTCCCTTGCGCCGACACACGGAATGCCCGCCTCCTCAAGTGCATCGGATACTCCATGGAACTGGGGTTCTTCCGGTCCGATGAACGCGAAGTCGGGGGATACTCTTTCTCCTATTTCTCTGACAAATTGGGGGTCTGTGATCTTTCCGATGAAGTACTCTCCTCCCGTGCTCTCACAGATCCTGATAATGCCGGGATTTCTATTTGACATTACTGCGAAAATCTTCGGCTCATGCACGCTTCTGGCAAGGGCGTCCGCAATTGCGTGCTCACGTGATCCACTACCTATGAGTAGGACCTTCATCCCCATCACCTCCAAAACACCTAAGGCAGAGGTACTCGCGTGGAAATCCGATCGCTTTGATGAGGGAGTCTATCGAGAGCCACTTGAAGGAGTCCGCGCCGGTGACTATTGCGACCTCCTCCTCGCTCAGGTTTGCGGCTATCAGTTCGTCGCGGGTGGGGACCTCGGTTCCGTAGGGGCAGGGGTTCACGAGTCGGGGGCTACCGATCCTCACATGCACCTCCTTGGCCCCCATCTTGTTTCTGAGAAGGTGTATTACGTTCTTCATTGTGGTTCCCCTCACGACGCTGTCGTCGATTATCAGGACCCTTTTGCCGGAGAACACGCTCTTTATGGGGTTAAGCTTCAGCTGCACCCCCACGAGTCTCTCGAAGTACGTGGGCTTTATTGCGGTTCTTGTGTGGCGCCCCGTTCTCATGAATCCCATGGCTATGGGTGTTCCGGTGGCATTTGAATACGCCATTGCGAAGGGTATTGCCGTTTCAGGCACACCTACGACAACATCCACGTCAACGGGGCTCTCCTTTGCGAGGTACTCGCCTATTTTCACCCTTACATCGTACACCGACTTCTCGTTTATTATGGAGTCGGGGCGGGCGTAGTACACGTACTCGAATGCGCAGTATTTCGGTTGTGGAGCTCTCACCTGCTCTCTTTCTATGCTGTAGCTTGTAAAGAGGTATATCTCGCCTGGCATGATGTCGGACTTGTAGTCGGCGCCTATGACTTCTAGTCCTGCGCTTTCGGATGCTATTGCTCCATAATCGAATCCATAACTCCCGATTGTCAGCGGCTTCACGCCATGTGAATCTCTGAAGGCAACCATCTCCTTTTGGTCTGTTATTGCCAGCACCGTGTACACACCCTCAAGTTCTTCCATCAGAAGCGCGGCGGCGTTCATGGGACCACTCTTTCTAACTTCCGATGCCAGAATCTTCGCAAACAGTATGCTTTCGTTTTCCTTTTCCGGGAGATTGTACCTTTTCGTGAGCTCCCGCAGGTTAAATATTCTCCCGGAATAGCAGACGGAAACGGTGATGCCGTTATGGCGGACCGTCACGGGTTGTACATTTTGGGGGTCCGCGCCCACGTAGCCGATGCCGTACCATCCGCCTATTCCTTCTAACTCATTCTCCTTGAAGGATTGATCGACGTAGCCCCTCTTTGCACATGTTACTATTCCGTCCGATCCTCCACACGCTATTCCACAAACCTCCTGGCCTCTTGTTTGGAGGGCCAGGAGTCCGTAATATACGAATTTGGAAACGCGCCATATCTCATCAAACGCGAAAATTCCGAAAATCCCGCTCAAAACATCACCCCCTCTTGAATATCTCCTCCAGCTTGTCGACATCCTCCGGGCGCTTTAGCGGGTATTCCCCGGTGAGGCACGCCAAACACAACTCTCCCTTTGGAAGTCCGATTCCGCGGACAAGCCCGTCTATTGTCATGTAGCCAAGGGAATCGGCTCCTATGAACCTCCTGACACCTTCCACGTCCATCTTGGATGCTATGAGTTCCTTATGGGATGGGAAGTCTATTCCCATGTAGCACGGGGAGACTATGGGCGGGCAGCAGATTCTGAGGTGCACCTTTGCCGCGTTGAAGCTTTTCAGGAGTTCTACGATGAACTTGGAGGTGGTTCCCCTGACGATGCTGTCATCGACGACCACCATCCTTTTCCCCGAAACCACTGATCTTATGACCCCGAGTTTTACCCGGACCGCTCCCTCCCTCATCTGTTGCTGTGGCATTATGAACGTGCGCCCAACGTACTTGTTCCTCACGAGGCCGTAAGCCAGCGGAATTCCTGAGGCTTGGGAGAATCCTATGGCGGGGACTATTCCCGTGTCCGGAACGGGTATTACGTAGTCTGCGTCGGTGGGATACAGTTCTGAGAGTATAGCTCCTAGTCTCCACCTGACATTGTATACATGGATCCCCTCGATTATGGAGTCTTCCCTTGCAAAGTAGACGTACTCGAACATGCAGTGGGAGTGTTTTTCTGACTTGCACGCAACTTTTCGTTCGACAACGCCGTCCGATATTCTGATAATCTCACCTGGGTAGACGTCGCCGAGGAGGAAACCATGCAGGGCGTCTATTGCGACGCTCTCGGAAGCTAAGATGTACATTTCTGGATCCGATGTTGCTCCGAGGCACAGAGGTTTGAATCCCCTGGGATCTCTCATCCCCAGCATCTCTCCCTTCTCGTTGATAAGCACTACCGAGAAAGCCCCGTCCAGCGCCTCCATGGTTCTTTCGAGTGCCGCGAAGTAGTCATAGCCCTCTTCGGAGAGATAGAACGCTATTGTTTTTGCAAGCACCTCGGTGTCCGTGTTGGTTTTGAAGTAAAATCCTTGATTTCTGAGCCACTTCCGCACTTCTGCAAAGTTCGTAATCGTCCCGTTGAACGCGAGGGCGAATGAGAACCTTCCCTCTCTCACGAAGAACGGTTGGATTTCATCGGTGGTTCCGGTACCCGTTGTGCTATATCTGACGTGTCCTATTCCCACTGATCCCTTTAGCAACTCTAGGCTCTTGGCGCTGAATACCTCCGTGACGAGCCCCGATCCCTTGATCCCCGCTATCCTCCCATCTCCGCTAAACATGTAGATTCCCGCGCTCTCCTGCCCCCTATGTTGCAGTGCGACGAGCCCCTCATATATTCTCCTGGCACACTGAGAGTCTCCGGCGTTCCTAGAATATACTCCTATGACGCCGCATTTCTCCATGCATTTAGAAATCACGAGCGCAGCCCCTCCATGTACTCCCATATTGGCATCTTCCAAGCTTTCTCCAGGTGGTGGACATCATACTCGAGAACAAGGCTCTCGTACCTGAGAATGAGCCTGTTACTTCTCGAAACCCTTCCAATTATCCCGAAGGGTGCGCCGGTGTTGCGGCATAGTGATATGAAGTTATCGAGGTTTTTTTCCTCGACCGTGATGATGAATCTTGCGTTGCTCTCCGAGTAGAGGAGTTCGTCGATGCGCATGGGTTCCCGCGGCATATTGTCCAAGAAGACCTCCGCTCCTCTTCCTCCTTGGATTGCCATTTCTGCGAGCGCGACCGCAAATCCCCCTCTCGAAATGTCATGAGCAGCGGTGACGTATCCGCGCCTTATTCCCTCCAAAACGGCGTTCATGGAGGACTTCTCCCTATTCGGATCGGCAGCGGGTACTTTTCCTCCCTCTATCCCGTGGACTATGTAGTAGTATTCCGATCCGCCCACCTCTCTGAAGGTCTTACCCACCACGACGATTACGTCTCCCGCAGATTTGAATGCCATTGTTGTCACGTGTTTGAGGTCCTCAACCAGCCCGATTGCTAGGACCTCGGTGCTCGGTTTCACCGCCCTCCCTGTGGTTTCATCTTCATTGTAGAAGCTGACATTTCCGCCCACGCATGGTATTCCCAGACCTCGGGCCATGTATGCGAGACCCTTGATTGCCATTTCGAACTGCCAGAATATTTCGGGTTTTTCGGGGTTGCCAAAGTTTGCGCAGTCGACAAAGGCCAGTGGTTTTCCTCCAACTGCAACTATATTCCTGCAGCATTCTGCCAGAGCACCGGCGGCGCCGTTGAACGGATCCAGATACATATGCCTCGAGTTGCAGTCAGCCTTTATTGCGATTCCCCTGTTTCCTCCATCTTCCTCTATGATTCTGAGGACGGCTGCATCTGCCTGTCCCGGCTTTACTACGGTTCTTATTCCGACCTCGTGGTCGTACTGCTGGTATACCCACTCCTTACTTGCAATGTTAGGTGATGAGAGGAGTTGAGGAAGGGTTTCTTCGAGGTTTTCCGGCATTGGCGGAGGTGGTATGTCACGCAACTTCTCGACGTATGCTGGCTTTTTAGATGTGCGCTTTGCAAGGGGGGCTTCGGCAAGTAGCTTTGCCGGAACCCGCGCCACCACTTTTCCGTTCAGTTTGACGACGACCTCTCTGGTGTCGGTGACTCTTCCTATTATTGAGTACGGAATCTCGTACTTTTCGAACACCGACAGTACTTTATCGAGACCTTTTGGATCTACAACGAAGAGCATGCGCTCCTGCGACTCGCTCAGCATTATCTCGTAGGGGGTCATTCCCTCCTCTCTGAGGTGGACCTTAGAAAGTTCTATTTCCACCCCGGTTCCGCCCTTTGCGGCCATCTCGGAAGTTGCGCACGTCAGTCCTCCGCCTCCCAGATCCTTCAGTCCCCTTACATATCCCGTCTCCACGGCCTCCAGCGTCGCCTCGATCACCAGTTTTTTCATGAAGGGATCTCCTATTTGTACGGAGGACCTCTCCTCCTCGGATTTTTCGCTGAGGGTTTTGGATGCGAAGGTGACGCCGTGGATTCCATCTCTTCCGGTGGAGCCCCCGACGAGGACGAGGACGTCCCCAGGGTTTGAGGCAACGCTTGGCATTATTCTGTCTTTCCTTGCAATTCCCACGCAGCCGACGTTGACAAGGCAATTTCTCTCGAAGGAGGGGTCAAACTCCACCTGACCTGCTACCGTTGGAATCCCGGTGCAGTTTCCGTAATCTGCGATTCCCTTAACGACGTATCTGAACAGCCACCTGGCGTGGGGGCTGGAGGGGAATCCGAACCTGAGGGAGTCGACGAGGGCGATGGGGCGGGCGCCCATGCAGAGGATGTCCCTTATTATTCCTCCAACTCCGGTTGCGGCTCCGTTGTAGGGGTCCACCGCAGAGGGGTGGTTGTGAGATTCTATCTTGAAAACTACCGCGAGCCCGTTTCCTATATCCACGACGCCGGCGTCCTGTCCCGGCCCTATGATTACGTGTTCCCCCTCCCTAGGCAGGATTTTCAGGACTTCCCGGGAGGACTTGTAGGAGCAGTGTTCGCTCCACATGATGTCTATCATTCCGAGTTCGACAATGTTGGGTTCCCGCCCGAGCATCTCTTTTGCCTTTTCCAGCTCCTCCCTTGTGAGGTTGACCTTAACCTGCATGTCGGGCCGCTCTACTATCATCACATCCACCTCTCGAGAAAGTTTTTCATGGAAAGGAACAGAAGTTTTCCGTCGTCGCTTCCGTAGGGGCTCAGGATGGCTTCCGAGGCCCTTTCGGGGTGTGGCATCAGCCCTACGACGTTTCCCTCTAGATTGCAGACCCCGGCGATGTTTGCAACGGAACCGTTGGGGTTCGCGTTCGGGGTCTCGTTGCCCTCCCCATCAACGTATGTGAAGACTATCTGGTCGTTCTCCATGAGTTCCCTCAGCCCCTTCTCGTCTATGAAGTACCTCCCCTCGTTGTGCGCGATCGGCATCTTCAGAACCTGCTCTCTTTTCATGAGGTTGGAGAAGGCGGTGCGCGTGGTTTTGACCTTCAGGAAAACCCATTTGCATATGAACTTCAGTGTCGTGTTTCTTATCAGCGCTCCCGGGAGAAGTCCCGCCTCTATCAGTATTTGGAATCCATTGCAGATGCCCAGAACCGGTAGTCCCTCACGCGCCATTTCCTTGACGTACTTCATTGCGGGGCTGTGGGCCGCGATGATTCCCGCACGCAGGTAATCCCCGTACGAGAAACCGCCTGGCAGTATCACTGCGTCGTAGTCTCCTTTGAAGTTCTTGTGCCACACGAGGTCGGCTTTCACGCCTATTACCTTCCTGAGGACGAATACTGTGTCCAGGTCGCAGTTTGATCCGGGAAACCGGATAACGGCGACTCTCACCGTGTGATCCCTCTGATTTCCACCCTATAGGAGTGGACGACGGGGTTGTAGATTCTGAGGTCGTTGCACATTCTGGTCACGAGTTCCTTCACTTCCTCCTCGCTGGATCCCTCGACTTCCATCCTCAGGAGTTTGCCGACCCTTACGGACTTTATGCTGTCGTATCCTCCCTTATTGATGAGTTCCCGGCAGATGGTTTCGCCCTCGGGATCCCGTATTGTCTTCTTGTTTTCAATGAGGACCTCGACTATGTAGCGAGGCATACTTCCTCCCCCGGAAAGTCTGCGCCCACCACTCTCCTGTAAAATTCGCGGTATCGCACGAGCACTTCGTCGAGGGGGTATCCCTTCCGGTACACGTCCTTATCGAGTATCTTCCCGGTGTACATGTCCCAGATCCGCATTGCATCTCCGTTCAGTTCGTCGCCCACGAGGAGTTTTCCATTGCGGTCTCTTCCGAACTCGAGTTTGAAGTCTACGAGAATAAGCCCTCTTTCCTCGAAGAACGTGCGCAACACTTCATTTACCCGGAGTGTTATCTTTTTCATTTCTTCTATTTCCTTCCAAGATGCCAGCTTTAGCAGGACGACGTGGTGGTCGTTTATGAGGGGGTCGTGGAGTTTGTCATCTTTGAGGTAGAACTCCAGTACCGGGAACTCGAGGCGCGTTCCGTCCTTTATCATGGGTAGTCTTTTCACGAGGTGCCCGGTGGCTATGTTTCGGCATACCACCTCGAGTGGTATCATTTCTAGTCGTCTTACGACGTGGTAGCGGGGTGCCACAAACTCGACAAAATGTGTTGGAATTCCGTTTTTGTTCAGATGTTCGAAAATTTTGGCTGAAATTGCGGCGTTTATTGCGCCTTTTCCGCTGATGACATCATGCTTTGCTCCATCAAACGCGGTGATATCGTCTTTGAATTCTAAGATGACAAGATCGGGATTTTCGGTTTCCCACACCTTTTTGGTCTTGCCTTCAGTTATCAACTGTAATACTTTCGGGCGCACTGCTCACACCCTAGAACCAGTACACATAAAAGTATAAAAAATGAGGGACCAATATGTGATAAATTTAGCATATATTTGTTGAAGACGTGTTTGATAATTTCATTTATTCTAATAATTTTTGATGAAAAATTCCGTTGTTAAATGCTAATGATCTAGATAATATTTAAGGCGGTACATCATTACATATGGACTGTTTATCTTCGCAAGTGTGCTGATGAAATTCTTTAACGCTGGGGGTGTGATAAAAAGTGACAGAATCGATTATCTATTTATTTATTTCTTCTTGGAAGTGGTATTACGCATGAAAATTCAAAATTATCAATTTTTCGACAAATAGCTTTGGAGATTGTTTATCAGCATCGAAACAATACTTTTGTTGTTTTTGGCACTGTGGTCGTGAGGTGAGGATAAAGAGGATAAGGGTGTTCTTCTTTTTACGCATAATTTTAGCAACTTTCGTGTTGTTATTGAGCGTATGTTATCACAAAAGTTTAAATTTGCGTGCGGTGGCAATAAGAAAAAGGTGTAAGTTATGCGGGAAGTGCGGAGTATTGCGACGATTGCGAGCCACAGTGCATTGCAGATACTGAGGGGTGCGAAGAGTGAGGGCTTTAAGACCATAGTTTTGTGTCCTAGGGATAGAGTTTCGCTGTATTCTCGATTTTTGAACTTCATTGACGATATTGTGTTGATTGATGGGATGGGGGACGTTTGCAGCGATGAGGCCATCAGGAGGTTAAACGAGGAGGACGCAGTTATAGTTCCGCATGGCAGTTTTGTTGAGTACATTGGTGTTGAAGGTCTTGAGAGGTTGGATGTTCCGATCTTCGGTAACAGGCGGCTTATGATTTGGGAGGCGGATCAGTTTCTCAAGATGAGAATGCTGGAGCGATCTGGTGTGAAGGTGCCCAGGGTTTTTAGGTCTCCGGAGGAGGTGGACCGGCTCGTAATTGTTAAGATGCACGGGGCGAAAGGTGGGCGAGGATACTTTCTTGCGAGGTCTCCGGAGGAGGTTATTTCGAAGTGCAAAAGTCTTGGCATTTCGCCGGATGAGTGCATAATTCAGGAGTTTGTGATTGGCACGCCCATGTATTTTCAGTACTTTAACTCGGTTGTTATGAAACGCCTAGAGCTTTTAGGGTGCGATATAAGGTATGAGAGTGATGTGGATGGGCTGAGAAGGGTGCCCGTTCCGTATGCCGATAGTTTGAGTGAGCCCACCTTTACGGTTGTCGGAAACATACCTCTTGTCGTTCGGGAGTCCCTCCTCGTAAAGGTGTTCGAGTACGGCGAAGGATTTGTAAGGGCAGCAGAGGAACTTGTGCCGCCGGGCGTTATTGGTCCCTTCTGTCTGGAGGGAGTATGCCGGAGCGATCTCGAAATTGTTATTTTTGAGTTTTCAGGCAGGATAGTTGCGGGCACCAACCTTTATATCAACGGTTCCCCCTACAGTTGGCTGTATTTTGATGAGCCGATGAGCATGGGCCGGAGGATTGCGCGCGAGATAAGGATGGCGGAGGAGCATGGGATGCTCGATAAGGTGCTCACGTGAGGTGGTTTTATGATTTCCCCCCGTGAGATGGCGGCCCTTGTGGAGAAGGAATACGATTGGGAGAACATACACATAGGGGTGCTGGGAAGCCACTCGGCGCTCGACGTTCTGGACGGAGCGAAGGACGAGGGTTTCAAGACTGTTGTTATTTGCCAGAAGGGGAGGGAGCTTCCGTACCTCAGGTTTAGGAGGCTTGCGGACGAGGTCATAGTTTTGGAGAGGTTCCGGGACATTATAAGGGAGAACGTTCAGGACAAGTTGAGGAAGCTGAACACGATTTTCGTTCCGAACAGAAGTTTTTCTGTGTACGTCGGGTACGAGAGCATAGAGGAGGAGTTCTACGTTCCGATTTTCGGGTCTCGTCAGTTATTGAGGGCGGAGGAGAGGTACGGGGAAGTCAACTACTACAAGATACTTGATGCTGCCGGAATTCTCAGGCCCAAGACCTTCAAGTCTCCCGATGAGATAGACAGACCGGTCATCGTGAAGGCCATGGCGGCCGGTTCTGTGGAGAGGGCGTTCTTCATTGCGAGGAATTCGAAGGACTTCTGGAGGAAGGCGAGGGACTTCATGGAGAGGGGTTTACTGGAAGAGGAGGAGTTGAGGAGGGCGTCGATAGAGGAGTTTGTGGTGGGTGTCGATTTCAACTTCAATTATTTCCACTCGGTTGTGAGAGGCGATGTTGAGTTTCACGGGATAGATAGGAGGTTGCAGACGAACGTTCACGGGCTCGTCAGGTTGCCAGCGTTCATCCAGATGGACTTGGACGTGGTTGTGCGTAATGTGGAGATAGGGCACATGCCGGCGACGATAAGGGAGTCGCAACTCCAGAAGGTTTTCGAGATGGGGGATGCGTTTGTGAGGGCGGCTAAGGAGTTGTATCCTCCCGGGATAATTGGTCCGTTTACCCTTCAATCGATAGTTACTTCCGATTTGAAGATCTACGTTGTGGACGTGGCGTTTCGGATCGGTGGGGGCACCAACATCTACGCGGGCGTTGGCAGTCAGTACAGCAAGTTTTACTTTGGTGAGCCGATCAGCATGGGGCGGAGGATAGCGATAGAGATACGGGAGGCTATAGAGAAAGAGGCGCTCGGCAGCGTGGTTACCTAGGTACCTTTCTCTCATTTTCTTCTATTGTCCTCGATAATTCTCTCTATTGCTTGTAGATCTAGGATCCTGCGGTGCTCATCCGGCTCGGTTGGTGTTTCTTCACCTTTTAACCTTCTGATTACGAGCACGTACTCGTTTTCCGGGGATGAAAGTCCGCTACGCGCGGCCTTCCGTTCTAGATCCTTTAGCGTGCCAATAGCGCTTTTGAGGTCCATTTCACGCCACTTTACCTCGACAAATGTTGAAGATTTTCCGGGGTCTCGGGCGATCAGGTCTATCTCCATGTCCTTGTACCACCAGGTTCCGACCTCTACGGGTCTCGTCTTCAGGGCTCCCACCTTGTACATGAGCGGCACTAGTTCGGCGACCACGCCCTCAAATACCTGTGAGAGGTATTGGTTGAGGGACTCCGTTATGTGGGAGAGGGCTTCCTCGATGAGGCCCGTCTCCAGCAACGATCTCAATTTGTAAACGTATCTGAACCAGAACCTGAAGTAGTTGTCCCTAAAACGTAGCTTTACGGGCTTTTTGGAGCCGAGTGGGCGCACCCTTTCGATGATGTCGAGTTCCTCCAGCAGATAGATGTACTTTGTAATTGTCCTCACGTCGACGTGCGCCGCGGACGCGACCTCGCCGGGAGAGTTTTTTCCTTCCGCGATAGCGGCCAGTATGCTCAGGTATGTTCTTGGCTCTCTCACCTCCTGCCGTAGTATGTTCAGAGCCTCGTCGTATAGGTAGCTTCCGGGAGTTATTATGGAGCGTATGTTGTCGGTGACGCTCTTGGAGGGGTCCAGTTTTAGGAGGTACGCGGGGGTTCCGCCTACTGCTCCATATACTGTTATTAGCTCATCGATTCGGTAATTCGGGAAGAACTCACGTATTTGGAAGAACCTGAGCGGGCTCAGTTTTAGAGAGGCTTCTCTTCTTCCGAAGAGTGGACTTTTGTATCCTAGAAGTTTTTCTTCGAAGAATGACACAGCCGAGCCGCACAGGATTATCATCATCTGCTGTCTCGACAGTTTGGAGTCTATCAGTCTCTGAAGGCGCGATGGGAAGCTTGGATCCGCCTCCACTATGTACTGGAACTCGTCGAGCACCACGAGCAGTTTTTCCCCTGTCAAGTTGGGAGCCGCATCAAGTACTTCGATAATATCTCCTGAGACTGGAAATCCCAGCGTCCTTCTAGCGCATTCCGAGAACTCCCTGCATATTGCATCATAGGATGACTCCACTGCCACATAAAAGATACATTTCTTCCCCCTTGCGAACTCCAATATTAATCTCGTTTTTCCGACACGCCTTCTCCCGTAAATTATGACAAGTGAGAAGTTCCGGCCCCGCCAGAGGTTTTCTAGAAGTTCCAGTTCGCGTCTTCTGTTCACAAATATATTTCGTCTCATGAGATGACACCTTCAGTTACGCTATGATATATGTGACATGATTATTGACATAAGTGTAGCGGCGGCGCTCCCTAAGAACTCCGGTTCAGGTTCTTGAAAAACCGCGGCTCGAGAGTATCTTCGGGATGGAAGATCTTGCGATGTTTCCGAGCAGTATTTCTTTCAGCACGTTCATTACGTTCTTTCTCCCAAAACCCGATGCCACGGCCTTGTATTCGAGCATCATCCCGCCGATGTCCAACCTGATGAAGCACCAGGGTACATGTGCGGAAATGTCCACCTCTATTTCGGTGCCGTCGGTTGCCTGAATCACTCCCCCCACCCTTAGTAGTAGATCTACTAGGTCTAACGCGAGGTCCTCCAGCCCCCTACTTGCGGAGAACAGCAGATCCCCGTCTATGAATTTACAGTTCAAGACTCCCTCTACGGACCTTCCCGGCATCGTTAGGAGAACAAGCCAGCCATGATCCCGCCTTTTGAATTCCACCCTATAGTTTTGTCCCTTAACCTCCACATGTCCTCGCTCCGTCACCGCTCGACATACTATTTCCTGCGCCACGCTTCTTCTCATTCCATTCAGCAGTAAGGATAGATCCTCTAGGTTTATTCCAATATCAACGCTCTTCCCATCGGAGAAGTGAACTCTCAGGTATGGAAACTTCATGTGTTCACGGACCTCTATCGACCTTATCCCCGTGGCCGTGAGAAGTTCCCGTGGCATTGCATCCAGCAATTCGGTCACCAGCGACCTCACATGGATGTATGCGGATGCGATTACGACCTCCGGCGGAACCCTGTTCCAGAAGATCAGGTACGCATCTGCCTGATCAAGAACCCCGGTTGCGAGGGTTTCACCCGCGCGAAGCACCGAGAATATGTAGAAGGGGGAGTCCTCGTCCCTCATCACTACCACGTAGGCATCGTCGTACGACATCCTTCTTATGAAGAACTCAGGAGGGCGCCATCTGAACCTCTCCGCGGCCTCCGGGTGAATTTGTTCCTGCTCTCCCATCAGGAGCATCAGCACATCCCTGAAGAGAGCGAGATTCTCCTCATCCCCCTCCTTTGAACCCCTAGCGTCGCGCGCAGATGAGGCGTAGAGCCTCCTCTGAACATCGTAATCCTGTACGTAGGTTGTGAGGATCGTGCGATTTTTCCGCATTTCCCTAACAAACCCGTTGAGTCCCAAACTCTCCGCAAACTCCTCGATTTTCCTCGCTCTCTCCCTTGCCTCGATCTCCCTACTTTCTTCCCGCCTCATCACTCTGAGCAGAACGTCGTCGTACTTCATATTCCTACTCCCTTGTTTCCACGCGGGTCTGTGCCATTAAAGGGGGAGACATTTATACCTTTACTTATCGGAAGACCCTTTATCTTTTTAGAGGCCGGAGAGGCTGAGGGATCACGTGGCTTCGGCTTCAGTTCTCCGAGGCCCATGCACTGCAATTCTCATACCTTCAGCATGAACTGCCGCAACGCGAATGGAGATGCTCGAAAGGCGCCGTCATCCGGAAGTTTTTAATTATAAGGTACTAATTGATGGTCGGACTGCAATATGGGGGTATGGTTTTGAGTGAGGAAATAGAGGCGTACGTGCTGGTCATAGTGTCGATAGGGATGGAGCACGACGTCAGAGAGAAAATAAAGAGCATGAGGGGCGTAGAGGAGGTGAGGGTCACCTACGGCTCCTGGGACATGATCGTGAAAATAAAGGTGCAGAGCATGCAGGAGCTTGACAAGGTGGTCACGGCGATCAGGCGAATCGACGGGATAGAGCACACTGAAACGCTAATATGCACGTAACCAGTCCAATTCCTTACTTTTTACTTGTAGTAACGCCCGAGTTTCTCTCCTCCCTCATAAGCATCGTGAGCAGTGCCTGCCGAGAGGACGTTCCTTATAGAGACCGAGGACCCCAAGATCCTCATGCGAGGTTCGGGGACTTATTCGGAGTTTTAATAATAGAAAGGGAGGCACAACCGGAGCGGTACGTTGACCTGCTGATGGAAAGACTGAAAACATGACAGAACCCGCGGGAGCAGACTGTCAGATTGTTGTTTCTGATGATCATCAGAAAATTTTATATCCCTCATGATGTCCTTCTATTTGATGTTGTCGGTGTCGAAGAAATGGTGATGGCGATGTCCGTCGAGGAAAGGCTTGAGCGGATAGAGAGGATCTTGGAGGAGTTGAAATCCACGCTGGAGGAACTGTGTAGCCTAATGAGGGAAAGGATAGAGAGAAGAGAGGAGTTGATGGTAATCCGTGGAGGAAGGGCTGACGTCGAGTCCCTACTCTCACTGGCGCTGAAGGAGTTAAAGAACATTCCTGAGGGCGTAACCGCAAGGGAACTCGCACAGAGGCTTCAAATCTCTCGAAGCCACGCTTCCGGAATTCTTAATGAACTCTTCAGAATGGGTAAGGTCACGAAGAAAAGGATCAGAAGAGAAGTTAGGTACTTCTTGAAAGAGGAGGAGGGCGAAGAGGAAGAAACTAAACTTTAATTTCGGATCCCAGACTGCGAGATTACTCATGCATTATCTGAATTGAGGGGTTCAGCGGATGCCCGCATTAGTGAGCAAACATCCGCCTTGGGGCACATCACCCTTTCCGGGCTCGCCCCCTTTCGGGGCAACCCCCGAGCCACATCCGAAGGATCTGTAAAGCATGAATACAGGGAATCTCCAAATTTATCGGAAGTTGCGTGATTGTTCTCAACGTTTCTCACGTTTGTCAAGTGATCGGATGCAAACGCCTCAAAACATCCATTTTACGAAAATTCACAAAGATGCAACCGAATAATTCGCATATACAATTTTTTGTACCAAAATACGTAATATGTCAGTAGATGCATGACCCTCATCATCACGTAATCGAAAACTTATAAAGATATTTTGTGCAATATCTCAAAAATGGTGAACCCCATGTGGCGCAGGTTTAGGTTCCGTAGAGGAAAGACGCGCAGGCGCGCTTTCCCACCGCCTCGATGGTTGCCACCACCTCTATGGTTCAGATGGCAACACCATAGATGGCCTTATATGCAACAACCGCCAATTCCTCACGTTTTACCACCGCTAATACAGCCGCCAGCGTTCCAAATACCAAAGGAGGGCACAAGTGAAGAGAGAATGAGAGAGAGTGAGGAAGAAAAGCCTACTGAAGTGGAGAGGCGCGAAGAGGTAAAATTGGAGAAGAAAGCGAAGGAAATGCCCAAAGTGCAGGTGTCCACAGAGGAGAATAGTAAGAAAATGGGGCTTCTGCGCAGGATATTGGAGGGTAGAAGGCTCAAGAAGCGATTCTACACCCTCCTTGAACAGAGGATCTTGGAGCTGGCGTACAGGTATGGGAATGTCATCTCCCCTGGAAGGATACTGGTTGACATCGGTGAAATAGACGGGAAACTGGTGACATCTGACGACATAAACCTCGTGCTAAAGAAACTCGTGAAGCGAGGCTATTTGAAGAAGATAGGGGATAATCTCTACGTCTCCCCTGGGCTGGAACTCTCAACCAAGGAGCTGGAGGTTGTTCGCCTCTTCTATGAAATGGGAGGGAGGCTCACGCCGACCGACATCATGATAAGATTGCCCCACATGTTCAAAACGGTGGACGAGGCCATCGCCATACTAAAAAAACTTAAGAGCAAGGGAATAGTGATCGAGGGCAAGTACGAAGAGGGAATGATGTACCATATGCCCGCCGCTGAAATAAGATTCCCCTCAAAGCCCACCAACGACTGACCACTGTTGATTTTTACCAACTTCATTCTCCTACTCACGTAAATATTTAATTCCTTATTAGTACTCCTGAAACTTCTTCTCGGAGAAGGCGAAAGATTCATTGAGAGGTTCGCCGGTGCACGTTTCACTATGTACGGAGATGATGGGAATGAAGAATAGATGAGAAACGTTCATTCTTCAGAAAGTTTCAGAAGTACTATATTACGTCAATATTTTCCAAAGCGCACGTCTTAATCCCTCCGCTAGAAATATATTTTGATAGTAGTATGAAAACCATTACGGAAAAAAGTTCTAAATGCTCTGTATGATGATTCCAACTCTCTTAGCGTCTCGTTTTAACGGCTCTTTTGACAGAATAAGAATATTTGCATTAGGTACCGTTAACAACGCCACTACGCTTCAAAATCCTAGTGTAGTAATGTATTGCAATGGTGGCGGCTCTTGCTCCACTTTCTGGGTCGAAGAACACGGGAATTCCAGCATTTTCTAGGTATTCTACTTCCTCTGGTTTCATGCTGAGTGGCGCAATTAGCACCGCAATTAGTGGTTTTTGATACTCCCTGACCGCTTCGACCATTTCCTTCGCGGGAACTCTAATCTCGGGCTGGAATGAGGGTGTATAAATTGTTATCAGTAGATCGACATTCTCATCTGCCAGCACTCTCTTTACGGTCTCTCCATAAAGTTCAGGAAGTGCATACCCAAATCCTAAAAGGTCTACGGGATTTGATATCGGAATCGGGAAGGGGAGAAGCTTTCGTATCTCTTCTATTGTTTTATCCGAGAGATTCGCGATGGTACATCCTCTAGACTCAAGTATATCACTCACTACAATGCTGGGGCCAGCCGTGTGGGTCACTACCGCCACGCGGTTACCACGTGGTGGATGTTTCATTATCGAGAGCACCTTTGCTCCCTCGATGAGTTCCCTTATCGATTGAACTTCTATTATCCCCGCCTGCTTAAATGCAGCACTGTAAAGTTCAGGTTTCCCAGCAAGAGATCCGGTATGGCTTTTTACACCAACCGTTCCCGTTTTTGTTTTTCCTGCCTTATACACAAGTATGGGCTTCGATTTCGTTACACGTTTTGCCACTTCGATGAATCTTCTCGCGTCCTCGGTTCCCTCTAGAAAGATAGCTATCACCTTGGTGTCCGGGTCATGGTAAAAATACTCTATGTAGTCTGCAAAGTCCAAGTTGCACCTGTTTCCTACACTCACGAATTTCGCGATTCCGGCATCCAGATCGAGTGCATGGTAAAGAATAGCCCCCGTCATGCCCCCACTTTGACTTATTATCGAGATGTTTCCGGGTTTCAGTTTAAGAACTCCCGGACCAAATGTGGCATTTAATTTTGCCTTCAAATTGGCTGCTCCGAAGCAATTTGGTCCCACTATGCATATTTTATGTTTTTCGGCGATCTCTTTGATTTTTCTTTCGAGATCCTCGCCCATGCCCCCTATTTCCTTAAACCCGGATGATATCACAATGGCGCACTTTATCTTTTTCCTCGCACAACTCATGAGCGCATCGGGCACATTAGGGGCAGATACGGCTATTACCGCAAGATCTATTTCATCCTCTATCTCGTCCAAACTGTTATAAACTCTTAGTCCCATCAGCTGCTTGAGGCGTGGATGAACGGGATAGATCCTCCCTTCATAACCATCCATGAGGAGAGCCTTAAGGCATTGGTACCCGAGTTTTCTCGGCTCCTCTGAAACTCCAATAACCGCCACAGACTTCGGATTAAACAATTTGTCCAAACAATTTAAAATACGAATCTTCCTCTCCATTTCGCTCTATCCCTTGGTTTTTATGATAAAAATCACCCCTCCTCCTTAATATATCTCTCTACGGCAACCCGGCGCCCCAGGGCAGAAACGTTTAAATACTCCAAACCGCGTCTTTTTGCATCGGAGAAAAGCCCCTCCACGGAGACGCGTGCCGTTCGCTCCGATGCCCAGTGACCCTAGTCCGGAGAGACGGCCGTGCCACCAGTGTAGGGAGAAAATTCCTACCGTCGATGCAAATCGATACGGTCTTAAATAAAATGAGACGGTAGGGACAAACGGCGAGCTCACATATAATAAAATGGGTTAATCCTCGACCTCGACTATCATTTCCACCTCGACTGCCGCATCCAGTGGGAGTCCGCTGACGCCGACTGCAACTCTGGAATGCAATCCCTTTTCCCCGAAAATTTCTCTGAGGAATTCGGATGCCCCGTTCAGCACCTTGTGTTGTTCGGAGAACCCATCGGCGCTGTTGACGTAGCCGGTCACTCTGACGACCCTCTTGACCTTATTTAGGGATCCTACCAACCCCTTTATTATGCTAAGCGCGTTTATTGCGCAGAGCCTCGCCGCCTCATAACCCTGCTCTACGTTCAGGTCCTTTCCGACTTTCCCCTTAAACTTTAGTTCTCCTTGCTCCATGGGGATCTGCCCGGATACAAAGATCAGGTTTCCAACTCTTACAGCGGGAACGTATGCCGCAACTGGTTTTGGCGGCTCAGGGAGCCTTATTCCCAATTTTGCCAGTTTTTCTTCCGCACCCATTTTGATACACCACTAACGATTGCACATTATAACGTCATGCCAGAGGGCATATTTGAAAAGTCTTCCGGTCATTCGATATAATATGCGAGCGGACGGATCATCTGGACGGATCCGGCATCGGTATGAGGGAGGCGTTTTCACCTTTTCGATAAAGTGGGCCGGGAAGCTGAAATTTAAGGTTGAGTTTGACACCGGGCACGAACTGCACATGGATGAGCCGCCCCATCATCCGCTAAGTGAAGGAGCAGGAGTAAACGCGACAAGGCTCCTTGCGGCGTCGATTGCCGGTTGTCTGATTGCTTCCCTCGCCTACTGTCTCATGATACATCGGGTTGAGATCGAGGACATAAGTGCAGAGGTTTCGGGCACGGTTGCACGGAACGAGGAGGGCTTTCTTAGGGTGAAGGAGGTGAACGTCACTCTAAGACCGAGGATTAAGGAGAAATATAGGCACAAGCTTGAGAGGTGCATTGGTATCTTTGAGAAGTACTGCACGGTTACCGAGAGTGTGCGCGCTGGAATTCCGGTAAGGGTACAAGTTGATCCCCTTCTGGATTGACATCCATTTTTCTGAGGATTTTTCTCCGCTGAGGGTTCTTTGTTTTCCGTTTACAGCGAATCTAGGTGGATGATGGGTGCTCGCGGTCACGTAATTTCCCACAAATGTGTTTATCATATGGGAATCATATGCCTAAAGTAATCACATATGTGTGGAAGCGTTGAGGTGGTGTCGGAACAGTTAATTAGTATTACTGGGGATTCTTATGCATGATGCGGCCTCTTTTAGTGCACCTCTACTGCATTGGGGTGGTAATGTGCGAAGGCGGAGCCGCTTGGAGGAAGTTAACAGGCTACTGGTATTTACCGCACTCGGGAAAGAGAAAGCCGATCTTGTTGTCAAGAATGCGACTCTTGTTAACGTCTACAGTGGGGAGATCCTAGAGGGAATAGATGTTGCAGTGAAGGGCGATCGGATAGCGTTAGTTGGCAAAGCGGACCACACGATCGGGGATAAAACGAAGGTGATAGACGCGGAGGGGAGATATCTGTGCCCCGGTTTTCTGGATGGTCACGTTCACATAGAGAGTAGCATGGTCACGGTGGCCGAGTTTGCGCGTGGGGTTTTACCGAGGGGGACGACCGGAGTTTTCATAGACCCTCACGAGATAGCCAACGTTTTGGGGGTTTACGGCATAAAACTCATGATAGAGGAGGCAAAGAGGGTTCCGCTGAAGGTCTTCGTATGTGTGCCTTCATGCGTCCCTGCATCTTTTCCGGAGTTTGAAACGGCGGGCGCGGAGATAGGGCCAAAGGACGTGGAGGAGATGATGAAGTGGGAGGAGGTTGTTGCACTGGGGGAGATGATGAACTACCCTGGGGTTCTAGCAGGAGATGAGAAGGTCTTCGGGGAGATAAATGCAACGCTGAGGGCGGGCAAGGTTGTGGAGGGACACTCGGATGGGATCCTAGATGAGCAACTTGCGGCGTATGCCGCCGCTGGGATAACTTCGTGTCACGAGTCTACTAGGAAGATAGACGGAATCCAGAGGGTGAGGTTGGGGATGTACGCAATGATAAGGGAGGGGTCGGCGTGGAGGGATCTTGCGGAAGTGATAAAGTGCTACACGGAGGGCAAGATCGACAGCAGGAGGCTTATTCTCGTCACGGATGACAGGCACCCGGAGGATATAGTTAGGGAGGGTCACATGGACTTTGTCGTGAGGAGAGCGATAGAGGAGGGAGTGGATCCGGTGAGGGCGATCCAGATGGCGACACTGAACACTGCGGAGCATTTCGGCGTTGAGAGAGATGTGGGGGGAATTGCACCGGGAAGGTTTGCGGACATGCTGATACTTGACAGTTTGACGAAGGTCAAGGTGAATACCGTAATTGCGGACGGCGAGGTCGTTGCCAGGGATGGAAAGTTAGTTGTCAAGATAGAGAAGATGGAGTACCCGGAGGATGCAAAGAAGACGATAAGAGTGAAAAGGGTTCCCGAGCCGGAGGACTTCCTAGTTAGGACTTCTCCGGATAGGGAGAAGGTGAAGGTTCACGTCATAGGCGTGGTGGAGGGGAAGGTCGTCACCAAGCACCTGATAGAAGAGCTTCCCGTGGTCAACGGCGTTGTCATGCCGAGTGTTGAGAAGGACGTTGCGAGGGTTGCGGTGATAGAGAGGCACAGGGCGACCGGGAATATCGGTGTTGGATTTGTTAAAGGGTTTGGTTTTAAGGAGGGGGCTGTTGCGTCAACGGTTGCGCATGATAGTCACAACCTCCTCGTGGTTGGCATGAACGAGAAAGACATGGCGTTCGCCGCGCGTAAGTTGATAGAGGCGGGGGGTGGAATGATCGCCGTACGAAATCAGGAGGTTCTGGGACTGGTGGAATTGCCGATCGCCGGACTCATGTCAGATAAGAGTCTGGAAGAGGTTTGTGAGGAGGTGGAGGGTCTGGAGAGGGCGTGGCGGGCTCTGGGTTGCGAGTTAATTTCACCGTTCATGACGATGTCGCTCTTGGCACTTTCCGTTTTACCGGAGTTGAGGATCACGGACAAGGGGCTCATCGATACCGTGAAGTTTAGAAGGATAAATGTTATTGCCGAGTGACTCACGCACTCATATTAATTTTAATTTTGTGCCGAGTTGGCGGAAGTTGCAGTAGTACGTCTATAAAGAACAATATTGCGGCCCCGGTTCGTAATATTTGCAAGACGCTCTGCACACCTTCATTTTCGATATTTTCGATGTCATCAAGAGAGGGTTGCTGAGAATATGTGCATTCAGGAACGAGATTAGCGTCCACGTTTCCATGAGGGACTGCATACTGTACGACCTCACATTGAGGCATCTCCGGTCAGGAAGAGTCTCATGGAGCGGGAGGAATAGCGATACTGTTGTGATCCATCAGGCTTTTCTTCCATCTTTTTTCTCCGATTTCAGAATTCCGATGATCAAGGAGGCGAAGTATGACCCCTTGCTACAGATTTGGCTCGTGATGGACAGAGAGTTTGCCGGCATGCTGCTATACGCCTTTGCCTTCATATGAAGTATATTCTTGCGTACGCTACCGCCTTTCTCAGGATTGTCCTAGCGACCTCGTGTGCAACCTTGAACTGCTCCTCCCAAGGCTTGAACTCGTGTTCAATGACCCCTATATCCACCTCCACAATCTCACAGGCCTTCATCGTTACATCTATCAGCAGGCCCACATCGACGCCCCATCCTTTCTCGAAGGGCAGGCACCTCTCGAGCACATATCTCTTATAACCCGATAGTCCGGTGAGGGGTTGCTTAACCCTGATTTCGGGGAAGAACAGCGATAGGAGTGGACGGGCAACGAGTTCGCTAACAGGGTCGAAGTTCATGTTTCCTTGATATTCGTATTTTGCTCTTGTGACCTCCGCTCCCTCAATGAGGGGGATGATCAGGGATCTCATCATGTCCTCGTTTACATTCTTTATGTCGGCATCGAAGAACACTATCAACTCTCCTTCGCACTCGTTGAACGCTGTTTCCATAGCATGACCCTTTCCTAGCCGTCTTTCCGGAGCAATCGCCCTCACTCGAAATTTTTCAGCGATGCTGAACGCATTTCTATCATCTTTTTCTGTCGCAATTACTATTTCGACCTCCGCATCGCCGACCTTCCTTGGAATGGATCTTAGCGTCTTTTCTAGAAGTGTCGGATCTGTTTTGTAAGTCGGAATTATGACGCTGACGCTCATGATCCTCACCACATGCGGCGTCACGATGATGTCGATGACATGAGATATATAGTATTCGAGTAACTCGAATATTCGAATAACTCGAATGGTATGTGGAGCCCATGACACTTCCTCCCTGCCTTGAGAAGGGAATATTTGCGCGGACCACTGTGAAACCCCTTTCATCAGTGTTCAATTTTGAGCGAGAAAAAAGGGCGATAGAGTTTTTAATGAGGAGTGGGGAGTGGTTTGCGGTATCGGGTCTGCGTAGGACGGGGAAGACCACGCTTGTGAGGTCGATCGCGGAATCTCTGGATTTGATTCCGATATACGTAAATATGTGGGAGGCCCCCATCGAGAACCTCTCCTTAGACGTGTATTTCGAGATGCTCAAAAACGCGGTGGCATCCGTCACGGAGCGCCGTGGAATACGCAGAGTTCTAAACATGATAGAGAAGATTTCCTTTCTGGGCGTGACGGTCGAGATGAAGAGAAAGGCCCGCATAAGCATGACTGAGGCGTTAAAAACTCTGTGCAGGAGGAATAGGGTGGTGCTCATATTGGATGAGGTGCAAGAGTTGCTCAAGTACCCTGAGGCATTCAGGTACCTAGCAGCCCTTCACGACATCCTAGCACCACGGATGTCAGTGGTGTTTCTGGGCTCAATAGCATCGCTTAAACGAGTACTGGAGCGCCACGAGTCCTTTCCACTATACGGCAGAATTGGGGAGGAAATAGTCCTTAAGCCGTTTGATGAGCGCACGTCTATTAAGATGCTCGAAGCGGGCTTTGATGAGTGCGGAGTGTCCGTTTCTCGGGAAATAATAGAGGATGCTGCACTGAGGCTCGGAGGCTTCCCGGGGTGGCTCACCCACTTTGGTAGGACATACGTTCTGATGCGCCTCAGGGGCGAGGATACCACCCTTGATCATGTTATCGGCAAGATGGAAGAAGAGGCCGCGGCGATGATATACGGGGAAGTTGCTCGCGCACTGTACGGAAGGAGGAGAATATCCTCGTATTTGCGAATTCTGAGATACGCGGCCGAAATGGGGGAAATTTCCGTGTCGGAAGCGGCACGCATAATTGGTAAGGTTCCGAGCACCGCGATCACGTATCTCAAATACCTTCTTGAACGCGGGTTAATGAAGAAGGTCGACGATAGGTACAAGATAGCGGATCCGGTCATCAGAAGAGTTGCGCTGAGGCCCGACTTCGAGAGGGAAGTAAAGATGCGTGCACTGTAATGGGGCTGCTCCGAAAAACCGGACGGGTACTAATAACGGCAATTGGTATTCTGTCCACCGTAAACACTTCCGAATAGTTTATGAAATTTGTCAGGAGAGATGGTTGTGAGAGCAGGATCATACCTGCTGAAGATGATGACTGCCACCAGCACAGACCTGTTGGGATGACGAGCCACGGAGGGCTGATTCACACAACCTATAAACGACTTCCCCATCTGCTCTCTCCACAAGAACGCCGGGGACTCCCGAGAACAATTTTCCGCTCATCCATATCCGCTTTAATTCTTGGAGGTATTTCTTGTGAACCTTATATCCCTTTGCAATTTCCTCCGCGTCCTCGATCCTCAGCACGCCCCTTAATGTGAGTTCCCTCCAGTAGTTCTCAATGGTCGGAACGTATCTTCCCTTCAGGTGAATGCCACTACATCTCACGTCCGTGTGCAGGTCAAAGAATCCCTCCTTGCATGTTCCAAATGTCAATCCCCGCTTTTTACACTGGTCGGCCACGATTTCGAGAACTCGCCTTCTGTAATTGGCAGGCGCCCTTCTATACCCCGAAAGATCCTCCTCCCCTCTCTTGAAGTAAAGGTCCTCATACTTTGGTAGGAGGTCGGGAAACTTCCGCTCAAAGATAGATCTCATGTTGCTCCACACGGTATCGGAGACCTTAAGGACCATCGATGTGACGTGTACGGCCCCCGCATCAGCAACAGCGTCCACCAGTTCTCTCAGTTCGTCCTCGTCGTCGGTCAAGAATGGAAGTATGGGCTGGATTTTAACCGGAACCTTCACACCGGCGTCTTTCAGTTCCTCTATTGCCTTAAGTCTTGCGTCCGTTGTGGAAGAGTACGGCTCGATTAACCTCTTTATCCCCCTGTTCAGCGTTGTGATCGTCACTGCGACGGTGCATAGCCCCTTTTCGTGCATTTCGGATATCAGGTCTACATCCCTAAGCACGAGGTCCGATTTTGTCACTATGAAACACGGTGCGTTCATTTCGTTGAAGACCTCAAGCACTCTCCTCGTAAGCATATACTTTCGCTCCGCTGGCTGATAGGGGTCGGATGCCGACCCCAAGTCCACCGGTTGGATCCTCCCCTTCATCCGTGAGAGTTCCCTGCGCGCGAGTTCCGGTGCGTTAACCCTTACTATTATCCTGGTGTTGTAGTCAACCCTCATGGATCGGGCGAAGCAATAGGCACAGGAGTGGGAGCACCCCAAGTATATGTTCGCCGCAAACCTATGGGGGCAGTACCTCCAGATCTCCCAAGTGCGGTCTATCGGGTGTATGAGGTCCCGTGCCCTCTTTTCCTCAAACGTCACTTCCATGGCCGCGACACCGACAACCTCCACACGTGCTATCCATAATAGACGAGAGAACCGAAGAATTAATTAATGGTGTGGAGGAGATCCTCGTAGGGAGTGGTGAAACTGTCCATGAGCACGAGACGGAAACCCCCACCACCGCATCAGATGCTTAGGTTGCTGTTCCGAGGTGACCTCATCCTGCTATTTGACTCACTCGCCGCGGGTAAGTATGATAATCTTGTGTGGGCGACCGGTAGCATCGCAGATGAGATATACTACGGGCTGATGGAACTATCCGAGTTCGATGACGAGTTGCGGCACGCAGTTGAGGAGGCAGGAGAGGATCTCGACAATCTATTTGAGACTCTTAGAAGGATAGAGTTCGGGTTGACGCTGAGGGACGTTTCCTTGCTGGTGGCCACCATGCTTTCCGCACCCGTCATAATAATCGTAACGTCACATCTTCTGGGTGAGTTACAAACCCTAGTACTCTACGTGATCACAATTGCGTGGCTCGCGGTTATCGCTCTTGCGGCCGCAACTATTGCCAGAACGGCGGGGGAGAGAAGAAAGTGGGCCGAGGAGGAGTTACGTGTAAAGTTGAAATCGATGGATGAGGGAAAGTTTGAGGGATGGGCGAGGAGGATCTCACAGGCCCTGATAAACCTCTGTGCGAGATACGGTGGAAGAGTCGCTGAGGAGGTCGGATTGCTCAACTTATCACTCGAATATGAGAACGTGGAGTTCGTAACTGAGATACGGGGCGAGAAGTATTACCGGATAAAGAGCCTGAAATAAAGATCATGTGGATTTGGATGCCCCTACTCTCAGAAATCCCGTTACATTAATATCACCCTTCCCGTCCTTCCGTCCCATCCGAAACGCGTGGTTAAGTAGTTTTACCCACATTATTAAATCTGCTGAATATTGTTCAAAGAGTATTTATGACAAATTGAACATTACTTGACAATATGAGCGTTATGCTTAAAAATATTAATGCGGTTTTCTTCGAGTGTTTGTGAAAGTTAAACGGTGATGGCATGGAAGTTGAACAAATTTTGAAAATGATATCCGAGAATGCGATCAGGTGGATACACTTCCAATACGTGGATCTTATCGGAAGGTTACATCAGGTCACCGTTTCCTCATCAAACATAAGTAGGAAGGTCTTTGAGGATGGTATCGGGAAGCTTGACGGAAGTAGCGTCGTGGGGTTCGTGGAAATCCACGAGAGCGACATGGTACTGGTGCCTGTGGAGGAAACTTTCGCAATAGTTCCTTGGGAGAGCAATGGCAAAGGAAAAACGGCGCGATTTCTTTGTAAGGTTTACAGAAGCTATGGTATGGGCAGGTTCGAAAAGGATCCACGTCAATGCGCCGAAAAAGCAGAAGAGTATGCCCTCAACAACGGATATATTAGCTTTTGGGGCCCCGAAATCGAGTTCTTCATATTTAGGAGGGTGAAAGTCGACCTCTCCGACCCACGATACAAGCAGTCCTACATCATAGAGAGCGATGAGGCCCCATGGAGCTGCAACGGCGGGGTTATCGATTGCAAGCACGGATACCACGTAACGTCCCCCTTCGACATAGTCCTCACAATAAGGAAAGAAATCGCGGAGACCCTCGAGGACCACTTCGGATTCTCCATCGAAGCCTACCACCATGAGGTTGCGACTGCGGGGCAAGGGGAGATAACCTTCAGGCACGGGGGACTTGTCGAGACGGCCGATAGAGTTGTAACTTTCAAGTATGTTGCATGGAACATTGCGAAAAAGTACGATCACACCATTACATTCATGCCGAAACCCATCTACGGAGATAACGGAAGTGGAATGCACACTCATGTGAGTTTGTGGAATAGAAACGTGACAGCAAACCTGTTCTACGACCCAAATGACGGGTATGCGGAGTTGAGCCAACTCGGAAGGTACTTCATCGGAGGATTGATGGAGCACGCGCGGGCATTGAGTGCAATAGTTTCACCCACGACTAACAGCTACAAGAGACTGGTACCTGGGTACGAGGCTCCCGTTTACATTGCATGGAGCAAAGGTAACAGAAGCGCAATAGTGAGAGTTCCCGTGTACCACAGGGGAGATCCCAGAGACAAAAGGATTGAATACAGACCCCCAGACCCTGCAACGAACCCGTACTTGGCATTCGCTGCAATACTTGCCGCAGGTCTGGATGGAATAAAGAAAGAGATAGATCCAGGAGACCCCGTGGACGAGAACATCTACCTGATGCCCGCATCTAAGCGAAGACAGCTCGGAATAAAGGAACTCCCCAGAACCCTGTGGGATGCGCTCGACGAGTTGGAGTGCGATAACGAGTTCCTGAAGCCCGTCATGAACAAGGAACTCTTAGAAACGTACATCGAAGTGAAAAGGGAAGAGTGCAGAAAAATAGAAATGTACACGACTCCAGTGGAGATATACACGTACCTGAACGTATAACCTTCTAGTTCTTATTCTCCCTTGAACTTCGGCTTTCTCTTCTGGAGGAATGCTGTGACTCCTTCTATCGCGTCCTTCGTGTTCGCCGCCAGGGCCAGGCCCATTGCCTCAAGCATGAGGCCCGTGGTTATGGGCGCCTGCCATCCGAAGTTCACCGCGTACTTTATCGCGCGCTGGGCGAGCGGCGCCCCCTCAGCTATCCTCATCGCGAAGTTCCTCACTTCCTCGTCGAACTTTTCCGCCGGGACGACCTTGTTGACGAGCCCTAACTTGTAAGCCTCCTCCGCCGGGATTCTCTCGCCAAGGAGGCAGAGCTCCTTGGCCTTGGCGGGGCCCACTATTCTGGAAAGCCTCTGGGTTCCGCCCCATCCGGGAATTATTCCGAGGTTCACCTCGGGCTGTCCGAGCTGGGACTTGTCGCTCGCAATTCTGAGGTCACAGGCCATCGCGAGCTCCAGTCCGCCCCCGAGGGCGTACCCGTTGATTGCGGCGATCACTATCTTCGGGTACCACTCTATCTTCTGGGTGAGCCTGTGCATCTTGAATGTGAACACTGCGGTGTTAAACGCTGGCGGCTGGAACCTGAACGCGGTGACATCCGCTCCCGCGGAGAACGCCCTATCTCCCGCTCCCTTGAAGACAACCACTCTTATGTCTTTATCATCTTCGTAAAGATCGAGCGCCTTGTCTATTTCTTGAACCATTTCTAAGTTTATCGCGTTTAGTCTTTCAGGTCTGTTCAGGATGATCCAGCCTATTGGCGGTTCTCTTTGCATGATAATCGTTTTGAACTCAGGAGTCTTTTGAGAACCCTCTCCGCTCATACCCATTATGCGCACCCTCCATATAGTGATCAGGTTTTTTGGATTTTCCAACTATTACGGAGAGTGCGAATATAAATTTTCTAGTGATGCAGAGCCCACTAAAAGGTTGCCTTTTGTCAAACCTACACCTCAATCACTCCGACCACCTATGCGCACGAAGAGACTGGCTAACTCCTCAATCTTCGGCAATCGCCTCATGTTGTGCGCCACCCTGAAAACAACCAGAGGTTGAGCAACCACAATTAAGTTGACAAAAACAGCATTCTTTGCACAACTTCTGGTATCATAGCATTCAGATTCTAATTCTTTATCACAATACCACCAGGCCTCTTCACCATGTATTCTGCACTCTATTACGTATTTCTCTCTTCAACCACCTCTTTGTAGACCTTGAGGTATTCCTCAGCAGTCCTCCTCCATGAAAACTTTTTCGCCCTCTCTATACCTTTCTTCCTCAGCTCCTCCCTTAAGCTACTATTAGTTAAAACCTCGTGCATTGCATCGACAATCTCATTAATATTATATGGGTTGACCAATATAGCTGCGTCTTCGGCCATTTCCGGCATTGCAAAAACGTTTGATGTTATTACAGGACACCCGCACGCCATTGCCTCAAGTATGGGTAAGCCATAACTCTCGTGTAGCGATGGAAAGATGAAGAGAAAGGCAGCACTGTAAAACTTTGGTAAGTCCTCCTTATCAACGAATCCCGTAAAAACGACCGCATCACCTAAACCAAGATCTCGTGCAAATTCTCTCACTTCCCTAGGATGGTTACCACTATAACCAGCTTGTACCGCTTGAATTCATCACCACACTCTCTAAGCTTCTTGAAAGCCGCAATTACTCTGTGAACATTCTTTTTGAGTTGATAACTACTTACATGTAAAATAAAGGGAGAAGAAATCCCATATTTCCTACTCAACTCTTCCCGAGCATCCTCTCTATCTAAAGGCCTAAATTCCTCATCTATCCCGTGGTAGATCACGCGAATTTTATCCGGCGTAATGGAGAGGCTCCGGGAAATAAGCTGCTTCTCAGATTTCGAGACGGTGACAATCAAATGAACCCTATCCTTAAAGACAAACCCCCATTTCAGAAACTCCTTATAATCTATGAAACGAGTTGGACTTAAGGGATGCGTATAAACTCGGTTCGCTGGTAAGGCTAAGTGAGCCATACCATGATTTGTCACTACTAGCTTAATCCTTTTACTTAAGTAGGAGAAGGCTATCGGAGGTGCTGATCTACCGCAATGAGGTATGTGTAGTACATCTAACTCCGCATCAATTATTTTTCTTCCAAGTTGACAATGCCCCATGAGCATCAGAGTGTTACTGAGAATTTAGTAAGGAATCTGCTCGCCATTGCAGGGAAGGATGTAGAGTTTGTTCTAATTAATAATCAAAGAAGTGATAATCCGATATATCGTGAAGCTCGGGAAATGCTCTTCCCTTATCCACGAAAAAGGCATCTCGTAAGATACGTCATATTCTGCATCCCTTGCGCGTGTTATCCTTCGATCGCGGTTTACTATCTTTCTTTATGATTGCTCTAATGAACTCGTTACTATCCCAACCCTCATATCTATCCCTTCCTATTCTCACAAACTGCAACCACGTTCCTCAGAAAGTTTCAGAAGTGCTATATTTATAGGAACACTATTTGAGTTTCTATCGTGTAAAGTTCTGTTGAACGAAGGATACGCAAATTAAAGCTACTGGGGTGTAAAGTGTGGATTTACGAGGCAAGAGTATCTTGGTAACTGGCGGGGCGGGCTTCATAGGATCTCATATTGTGGATGAGTTGCTTAAATACGATGTTAAAAGGGTGATCGTGTATGATAATTTTTCGTCCGGTAAGATAGAGAACCTAAGGGAGGCCCTCAGAGACCCGAGGGTTAGGATTGTAAGAGGGAGTGTTCTGAATATTAGGAGGTTAATGCGGGTTGTAAAAGCTGCGGACGTGATATCTCATCAGGCCGCGCAACTCGAAATAATTAGTGCGATAATGAACCCTGACAGGGATCTGAGAATCAATATACAAGGAACGTTGAATGTGCTTAAGTGCGCGCTCAAATGCGGGATTAAGAAAGTAATCTACGCGTCATCAGCAGCCGTATACGGTCAGGCACAATATTTGCCCCAAGATGAAAATCACCCCCTACGTCCTCATTGGCCATACGGTGTCAGTAAACTCGCAGGAGAGCGTTACTGCATCATGTACTCGGAACTTTACAATCTCGATACTATTTCTCTCCGCTATGGTATAGTTTATGGCCCGCGGGAATGGTATGGCAGGGTACTTACAATTTTCACAAAGAGAGTGCTTGACGGGCAACCTCCAATAATATTTGGTGATGGAACACAGACTCGTGATTTTATTCATGTGAAAGATGTTGCTCGAATTAATATTCTTGCAATGGAGAATGATGACGTTTCGGGGGAAGTGTTTAACGTCGGATCGGGGGTCGGAATAAGGATAAAGGACTTGGCGTATAAGGTGATTAAAACTGCTGGTAGGGACGATATCGAGCCAATATATGCCGATCCTAAGCCTTTTGAAATGGGAAGAAAGCCAGGAGAGCTGCAACATCTGGTTTTAGATATCAAGAAAGCCCAAAAGATGCTCGGGTTTAAACCATCGATAGATTTTGACGAGGGATTACGGGAATACATCGAATGGGCACGTAAATGGAAAGACGTATGGTGGAGAGGAGAACCAAGAGTTTAACTGGGTTCGGCGGACGTGATCTTTGATAGACTTACGTCCGCCTTGGGGCATATCACCCTTTCCGGGCTCACCCCCTTTCGGGGTAACCCCCGAGCCCCACATCCGAAGGTTCGCCATTACCTGCCCGCATAGGCCGCTGTGCGGCCTGAACAGAACGGGCATTTTATTTTCGGTGCAAAGGCAATCTATTATTAGCATTAAGTTCTTAGCAATCGGCAATGACAGAAGAAGTCGATCTGAGTAATTATTAAAGACCTCAAGTGATGTAATATTTGCTAGCATTTATCGTACGAAAATGCGTTCATCAATAAATAACCAGAAGACGATATATAAACGCCATATTTAAACGTAAAAAGAGAATCAAGAACTTATCTGCTTAATGTATGGC
>Ga0180300_10000061_pt1 | contig 36612 bp, 35 predicted proteins | sample GuaBasSediGuay15_FD_121798 | JGI IMG/M metagenome (GOLD analysis project Ga0180300, IMG submission 121798) | Subseafloor sediment microbial communities from Guaymas Basin, Gulf of California, Mexico - Guay15, Core 4569-2, 21-24 cm | ecosystem: Environmental > Aquatic > Marine > Hydrothermal...
AAAGATGCAATAGAGGAATGGGGCATCAAATATGTTATGCTCGTAGGAGGAAGAAAACCCGGTATAAAAGAAGAATGGCTGATGCCAGTTAGATATGTTCATGTCACATGGCCTGAAACAGGATATGTTGAAACTCGTTATATAAGCGATTTGTATTTTGCAGATATTTACGATGCCAACTATAGCTTTTCTTCATGGGATACCGATAGCAATGGCATATTTTCAGAATGGAGGAAGATGAGCAAACTGAAGGATGAAATAGATCTATACCCTGATGTTTATGTTGGCAGACTTGCATGCAGAAATAAGGCAGAGCTGCAGATAATGATTGATAAAATCATAAGTTATGAAAATGGAGAGGCAAGCAAAAAAGTTGTTCTGGTTGGGGGAGATACATTCGAGCCCGAGGGTATAGAGGGAGAAATTGTTTGTGATAAGGCTTTAGAATATCTGCAGGGGTACGAAGCTGCCAAGGTATATGCAAGCCAGACTGACCTCAATCCAAGAAATATAAGAAATGCTTTGGGCGATGGAGCAGCATTCATGATGCTTCATGGTCACGGAAGCCCAATCAGATGGAATACATGCAAACCCGATGAATTTGATAAGCGAGAAAGAGGACTATGGATATTTGATATACCTTTCTTTTTCAATGAAGAATATCCAATAACGATTTTCGGCGGCTGTCATACAGCAATGTTCAATATCAGCCTGACGGTTTTCAAATGGGCACCACCTGCCCCAGAGTGCCTCAGCTGGTGGTTTGCCCGCAAATATAATGGAGGAGGCATAGCCTCCTTTGGCTATACTGCATTTCCTGTTGGTACACCTGGAGAATCTGGTGATTTGGATGGAAATGGCATAAATGAACCCGATTGTGTGGAATCTGGCTATGGATATATGCAGCTTGGCTTATTTGAAGCGTATGGCGTGGAAGGAAAGGAATATCTCGGCGAGTGCTGGGGATATGCTGTAAGCAGATACGTGGAACATTTCAAAATACCATACGAGCGATGGCATTTGCATACCATACAAAGCTTTGTATTACTGGGAGATCCAAGTTTAAAAATAGGAGGATATTAGATTATTCAAGAATAAGCTTAGCAAATGCAGAACTATACAATTGATAGCAAATTTTGGAGTAAGTATTATTAATATATTGTTTATATATAATAGATCAAAATGAGAAAGAAAATTTTGGTAATAGGCATAATGGGTGTTTTGACGATGTCTGGAATGATCGGTGTAATAGAAGCAAAGAAAAATGATGGTATCACTATACAGGATGGGATATTGACATATAGTGCAGGACATTATCTAGAAGGGGAGTTGCTTACTGTAGGATACGATATCTTTGGCTACAATTATCAGGCACATTTGTTCAAAGGATATTACTGTAATGCATATCTGGGAGGATATGGTTTTCCACCGTATGAAGGTGATGATGATGCTTACTATCAGCGTTTAGTGAATGAGGGTTTCGCCGAAAACTTGCTAGAAGCAGAGTTATTAATGTCTAGAATACGGTACTGGGCGTACAGAGATATTCAATTATTAATGAAATGGAATGATGCTTGGCTAAGTAATAGAGATCGTGATGGTGATGGACTGCTAGATAGACACTATGGATATGATAGTTATATAGGATCAGGTGCGTGGCTAACCAATCATATGTGGGGAACATACGAATTAGACGGAAAAACATGTCCATGGAATTATTTTGTAAAAATAGTGGCAGTGCCTGAAGATGCAAAGTTAATTGAAGGCTATTGGTATACCGCTGAGGGCTCAGAAATTGGTCCAGAAATATGGGGTGCTTTCGCCATAATTCAGGAGATAGATAACGATCCATGTATGGGGTATCACGTAATAGAATACTTGAGTCCCACCTCAGCAGGACTTGGATATTATAAGTAAAACCACTGATAGCCCTTTTCTATTCTTTTCCCTTCTTTTTACTTTCCTTTTCTAGTTCTTTTAATTCTTTTTCTTCTTTTTCTTTTCTTATTTTTTCTTCTTTCACGGCCTTTTCATGCTGCATATCTCCCTTCTTTCCTCTTAATCTTTGAGAAAGATTCTTTATTGCATCTTCTGGACCATAGCAAATCAGTGTATCTCCTCTTATTATCATTGTGTCTCCATTGGGGGCACCTATAAACTGTTCTTTGTCCCCTATTTTTCTGTATATGGCAAGAACTATGACACCTTCTTCATCTAATTTTAGCTCTCTCAATGTCTTGTTTTCCAGCCAGCTCCTTTCCTTGATTTTGAATTCTCCTATTGAATACCCTTTGCTTAGTCCCAAAATCTGTTCATAATCATAAATTTTTAAACTGGTAAATCTTTCCAGAGCTCTTTTAATAAGCCATCTCATTCCTCTATCCACCATTTTGGAACGAGCAAAAAGATATATCATGAATAAGCCAATAACAAGCCACATTGCTCTAATTGTTGCCTCTTCCCTAGTTTGCCCGACGAAAGTTAACACAAGAGTAGCCATTGCAGAAGCTATTCCTGCATTTCCAACAAATATGAGTATTCTAATAATTCTTCTCCTTACGGGGTGAGAAACAACATATTCTGATTCTGAAGTGGTGAAACCCGTGCCAGAAAAAGCTGATTGAGCCTGAAAAGTTGCCATCTCTCTTGACAATCCAGTCATTTCAAGTGCAACAGCTCCAATTCTGACTATTATTATCGAAATCAATATGACCATTAGCAGAGATATTAACGCTATCATTTTGCCCCATTTCTTTAAGGATATTTATTTAAGAATCTTTTTCTTTTTCCTTAAGAGTCAACAGATAAACTTTTTATCACAAAATCATGTAATGAAAATTTTACATATTGTAATTATGAAAATTTAAATATCACTATTCATTTTATTATAAATGAGGGAATGTAGAGAATGTGAGGAATGGAAGAAAGATCCCATACCCTATAATAATATATATTTTGGGATATGTAAATTGGATGGTAAAATTAAATATGAATTTCATAAGTGTGATGCATCACCATATTTATGATTATAGCTCATTCCTTAAAATGATAAAAATTTAAATTACCCCAATCGTCGTAATCTATTTCTCCATGAGTACCATTTGAGTAATCAACCAGATGCCATGCATATCTATAATTCATACAACTCTTATAATCAGCATATACCCACCATCCTTTCCGCCATGGATAATTGCAGCTTTCATTATCTATTCCAGGAAAATCACTTGAAAAGAGCCCCAAATTATGGCCTAGCTCGTGCATGAAAAGGCTTGCTGTTGCTGTTGTACGACTTGATTTAAGAACACGATATGCACGAATTGTTCCAATGCATACAACAAATGCATCCTGCTGGAAATTAAATCCTGCAATATTCTTTTTCCAGGGGTTTACACCACACAAAATGGCATAATGAAATATGCCATGTCTCCATCTATTTTTTATCCCGTGCAGGAAGTAATTAACATAAATGCTGCGTAAATTTGGCTCATATGAATATGGTATCTGTTCTCCTCCGCCCATGCAGCCATCGTCGATATGAAGCGTTATATTATGTTTTGAAAAAGCAGAGAAAAGATACTCTTTTGAAAGGAAAGGCATTTTATATGGCTTTGTGAAAATATTTTTTCCTTCCATCCAGTCTACCTCGACAAAAATATCTTTATGAAATGGGTCAGAAAGCCACTGGCTTGTTAACCATTCTTGTGTATTGTAAAGGCCATCATTATCTGGATCGAGGATAGAATGTTCTTCTTTTTTGAAAGGATCATAACCCCAGTAATCCTCCCATTCTATTGGCACACCATCATTGTCATAATCTTTGCCGTAATCACTGAGCATTGGATTTGTTCCATAAATAAAAGTTTCCTCCCAATAAGTCAGACTATCATTATCATAGTCATTTTGAGTGATGGTAAACCATAACTCACAATCATTTTCATCGCATACCCCGTCCATTACACCATTTGCATGACCATATCCATCTATGTCACCGCGAAAATCATCTCCTGTCCACTCTCCTCTTTTAATGTCATAAATTAGAGTTAAACTTTTTCCATTCCCCCCATTTATGTCGCATTGAACCTCATTTCCTCCTTCTTTCTTCCATAATTCAATTTGTATGGTAACATTTGCCACATCATCTGGCACATCCTGTATGGCCGTCCATTCAGGTTCTATGTCCATCACATTTTCCCATACTTGGCTTGTATTTGATAACTCATTAATCTTCACTTTAACAAAAAGGGATACGTTCTTTTCACAATCTATCGTTCTTATCCTCTTTATTTTCACAGAAACATGTACGTCTACGAGAGGATCCAGATCTTGAGATGCATTTTTCTTGTCAGTAATTTTTAAACTATAGGCAGGAAATAAAAAGAATATTAGAACGGCAATGCAGAGTATTCTGCGCATTTTCCATTGATGCATATGGACTAAATCTTTCCAATATTTATATTTATTCTACCGTTCCATACTTACATCTACAGCTGTTCTGACTGCTTCCACCATTTCATCTAACTTCATTCCATGTTTTGCTTGCTCATCCAGAGGTGGAACATGAATAAATCCTGCTTTTATTGAAAGATTATTTTCTCTAATATAATGCAGAGTGATGAAAAAGATGTAATTACAAAGATAAGTGCCAGCAAAAAAGGATTGTCTGGCAGGTATACCTTCCTCTCTAATCTCCTCTGTTATTTTGAAAGTTGGAAGGGAAGAAATAATAAAAAGAGGAGCTGTTACATTTATTTTTTCAATACCTGTCCATTTATTGTTTATGTAAATGCTCCTAAAATTAATTGCAACTTTTTCAATGCAAATCATCCTTCTATAATATGCGAGTCCGAGACTTATAATAATGGAAGGGTTGTATTTTTCAATGGCATTCATAATTGCTTCTTTTGCCATATTGTAATCTACTGGCAGGACAATGCCAATTATAGTTGCATTTTTTATGTTTGTACCATTTAATTCCTCTGCTATAAGTTCAGAAGGATTTATTTCATATCCGTTAAAAGGTTCAAAGCCAGTAATCAAAACCACTTCTGTTATTTCTTCCTTTTTCCCACCAATGTTTTGAAATAAAATGGTTAATAAGAGAAAAATGATGCAGAAAATGAATAGTTTTTTCAGTTTCATAAGCTTATATTGATATTCTTTATAAAAATTTCAGGACGGGTTTTGAGGCAACGCAAGAAATATCCTCATTTTTAAGTCAAGCAATTTGCAATTTGCAAAAATTCTTATTGTATAAAGTATTGCATATTAATGAGATGTGAGATTTGTGGGAAGGAGGCAAAACTCAAAAGAGCACTTGTTGAAGGTGTTGAAATGATGGTGTGCCAGGATTGCACCAGATATGGCATCGTTTTACCAGAGAAAAAACAACAAGGCACGCTGGCAGCGGCAGCAAAACTGAAGAAAAAACCCTTGCCATATTCAAAAGATGTTTTCGAAGAAATGAAACAGGAGCTGGTGCCAGATTGGGGAAGAAAAATCAAGGAAGCACGGGAAAGAAAAGGAATGAGTAGAGAGGAGCTTGGAGCAAAAGTTGGGGAAAAGACAACAACAATAGCAAAAATTGAAAACGAGGAGTTGCGCCCTCCAGATGAAACAGTTAAGAAAATTGAGAAGGTGCTTGAGATTAAACTTTTCCAGGAGATAGAGAATGCAGTTGTCAAGCACAAGGAAGTCAGACCTCTAACTTTGGGCGATTTGCTTAAAAATGCAAAGTGAAATAAAAAAAGCAATAAAGATTCTTAAAGAAGGCAAACTTGTAGTTTATCCTACCGATACTTTGTATGGGCTGGGGGCAGATATTTTTAATGAAGAAGCAGTGAAGAAAGTTTATGAAGTGAAAAAACGCCCTTTATCCATGTCGCTGCCCATTGCTCTTGCCAGTGTTGATGAAATAGAAGAATACGCCTTTATGAACAATCTGGCTTATAAGATTGCAGAAGAATTTATGCCCGGTGGTATAACCATTATATTAAAAAAGAAACGGAATATTCCAGATGTGGTAGCTAAGGAAAAGATAGCCATAAGAGTGCCTGATTGCGAGGTGGCTAGAGAAATAGCGAAAAATGTGCCAATAACTGCAACAAGTGCAAATCTGCATAAGAGGGAAAATCCTGTTACCATAGAAATAGCGAAAAAACAACTTGGCAATAGCATAGCCCTGTATATTGATGCTGGAAAATTGCCGGGTATTCCTTCAACAATAGTGGATGTGTCGGAAGGAAAAATAAAAATATTGAGAGAAGGGGCAATTAAGAAGGAGGAAATATATGGAAGAATATGAAAAATATAAGGAAGCTGGAAAAATTGCAAGAGATGCACTGTATATGGGAATAAAAAACATTAAGGAGGGCAGAAGCTATAAAGAAATTGCAGAAAAAATAGAAGCATATATACTGGATAGAGCCTCGCTTGCATTTCCAGTCAATATATCTGTTAACAGCACAGCAGCACATTATACGCCTTCCATGCATGATGAAAATGTTTTCAAAAAGGGAGATGTTGTAAAGCTGGATGTTGGTGCTCATGTTGATGGCTATATTGGTGATACTGCAAAAACTGTAGAAGTAGGCACAAAAAATTACAGCAGATTGATAGAAGCAGCAGAAAAGGCGCTTGAAGAAGCAATAAAAATCATAAGAGATGGAATTAAAATAGAAGAAATAGGAAAGAAAATAGAAGATAAAATAAGAGAATATGGATATAATCCAATAAGAAATTTGCATGGTCATTCTCTGGAAAGATACAAACTTCATGCAGGAATTTCAATTCCAAACTATCACTCAAAAAGCAAAAAGAGATTGAAGGAAGGCCAAGCTGTTGCTATTGAGCCATTTGTTACCGATGGAGTTGGCATAGTTGTAGATGGCGGCATAGGAAACATTTACAGAATAGAAAAAGATTCTCCTGTGCTCAAACAAATAAAAAACCGATTCAACGGCTTTCCATTTGCAGAGAGATGGCTTTACGACATATATGGTGAGAGCACACCTCTAAAATTATCCTTTTTCCTGAAGAGGAGGATGGTAGCACCTTATTTTAAGCTTGTCGAAATGAAAGGAGGCATGGTAGCACAGGTGGAACATACATTATACATAACCGAAGATGGCTGCGAAGTTCTTACAGCATAATTATCCTAAAAATTCGTTTATCTCAGCAACAATATCTCCTGCTTTTTCCATTTTAATATATTTTTTGAATCTTTTTGCCCTCTCATCCATAATAATGGCTATTCCTCTATCATCTTCTTTTCTTATAAGTCGCCCGATCGCTTGCATAATTTTTCTCACTGCCTGCGCCTCCATGACATATTTCCATCCATTGCCGTATTTTTCATCATAATATTGCTGCAGAGCATATTGCTTGGCTGAAGGGGGCGGATATGGTATGCCAACTATGATAACTATTTCAAGCTCTTCAGAAGGAAAATCTATGCCTTCTGCCAGTCTTCCGCCCATGACAGATAAAAATACACCTCCTTTTTGCTTGAATTTCTGCAACTTTTCCATTATGCTCTTTTGCCTTTCTCCTCTGTTTTCAACATAACATTCTCTGTTAATTTTTAATTTCTTCAGGAAACGATTCATGATAATATATGAAGGGAATAGAATGAGAATGTTCCTGTCCACAGAATTGCAGATTTTTTCTATCTGCTCCTTTATTTTATTCAGCATCTCTTCCTCCATATAGTATTTTGTTGTCACTCCTTCCATATAAAAAATTCTTCTGTTTTCTTCTGGAAAAGGAGAAGGAAATTTAGCTGTGACAGCATCTATTCCTATACTGTTTCTGTATTCCTCTAATGGCTGCAAAGTTCCAGACATATGAATGCTGCAATAAAAAGAATTTATAATGGAAGAGGCAAGAGAGGCATCCAAGCAGTATGCTTCAATCCTTACATTGTCTTCTTCTCTCTCAACAATTCTTACCCATTTCTCATTTAATGAAAGCCAGTGAAGAAGAAAGTTGCCAACACTCCTTATAAAAGAGCGAGGTAACATATTTTTACTTTCCTTAATATCTGCAATTATATCACCATAAGTAACCATTTTCTCTGCTATCTGCTGCAATATACTTTTATCTATGCCATCCTCCATCAGAGAATTTTCAAACCTTTTTTCAGCCAGGAGAGCATCATTGGTTTCGGAAAATTCTATTTCCTCTCTTAATACCTCAAAAATTTTTTTGAGGATATGCAGCAGATTGATTATATCTTCATCTCTTACCCCATATTCATCCGCTTCATTAATTGCTGCGTTCAATGTTCTCAGAGAAAGAGAAAAAGAGAGTAACTCCCGACAAAAATCTGGCAGATTATGGGCTTCATCTATAATTAAAATCGTTTCTTCAAATGGACGTGAATAAAGCATTGAGAATTTCTCTCTTAAAAATTCATCAAAAATATAAATATACGGGGCTATTATAATATCCGCTTTCTTTGCAAGCATTTTGTTCATCTCATAAGCACATATCTTGTATTTTCTACCATATTCGACAAGTTCTTCAGCAGCAACTACTCTATCGAATTTTAATTCATTTTTAATTAACAAAAAATTCTCAAAAAATATGCATCTGTTCCATTCCTCCTTCCCCCTCATTGCTTCAAGGCTGCGCTTTTTTCTTGCTGCGCAAAGCCTTGCCACATCCTCGTTACTCATATTTTTTTCCTTGAGGGATGGAATCGCATCAATGAGAAGGCATGTATTTGTCCTTCCCTGAATACTTACCGCCTTTAAATCCAGTTTTTCAGCAATTCTTTTTAATTCCTGAATTGCCTGTTTCTGTTGCGAATTTGTTCTTGTAAGGTATATGATGCCTTTATCATTTTCGGAGGCAAAAGATAAACAGGCAACCAAGGCACATATTGTTTTTCCTGAGCCAGCAGGTGCCTCCATTATCAAATGTTTCCTGTCTTTAAGGCAGTCAAAAATGGTTTGAACGATTTCTTCCTGATATCTTCTTGGCTTATACGGAAAGAGTTTCATTTCTCCCTTTTTATCTTAATAAGTTTTTCCAGCACATCTCTTTCATCGGGTGTCAGATCCATATCAAGAAGTTTTTGAATTTCCTGCCGGCTTATATCAACAAGCATTATTTGTCCGGGCTTTATTTGTCTTCCTACAGTAGCTCCTTCTATAGCAACCGCCACTTCCATTCCCTGTGTAGCTTTTTGTAAAGAACGCTTCTCCATTTGTATGCTTTTTATCTTGCCAACGCTTTTTCCATCATCTCTTATTAACTTCTGCCCAGGCCTTATTTCTCCTGCCAATACTCTTACACCAATAATTGCTGGCTTACTGACTCTAAAAGTACAGTTAGGCAGAAACATGATCATACCAGGATATGTTATCTCTTTCCTCCTTTCCTCCTCAATTTCCTTCTTTTTCTTTTCAAGCCATTCATCAAATTTTTCCAAAAGATGATAGATGACCTTATCTGTTATTATATCAACTTCTTCAATTTCTTCTGCTTCAGGCAAAATTTTAACATTGAATCCCAGAACAACTCTATTCAAGGGATTTGCATTTGTCTGCGCCTCAACAATATCTCTTTTTGAAATGTCTCCAACATCGGCCTTCCTTATTGAAATGTTCTTTTCTTTGAGCATGTATGCCAAAGCTTCTAAAGAGCCAATGGCATCTGCTTTCAATATTATCCCTTCCTCGCTTGTTTCAATATGGGCGCTCATCTCCTGCTTTATTTTTTTAATGTCCTCTTCCAGATTTTTAACAACTTTTATTGGCGCACCAGCAAATGTTTTTTCCAGATCTGGAGCAACAATTTTTACCCCACATGCTGCATGTGCTTCTTTAACATTTAAAAATCTATCTGATGGATCTCTTATTTCATCCAGTGGCTTTGGCTTCAGCAAAGCTCTTACAGTTGTAACAAATGGCTTGTCCTTACCACCGAGTACAATTTTATCTCCTTCTCTTATTATCCCATTGTAAATTATGGCATCCACTGTTGTGCCCAGCCCCTTCTCTTCCTTCACTTCCAGAACAGTTCCTTCTGCCTCATTTTCCTCCGTAATTAATTGCTTTTCTAAAAATTTCTGAGCCAAACCAATTAAAATCATGAGCAACTCCTTAACTCCTTCTCCTGTTTTAGCAGAAATTGGCACAATGGCAACATTTTTTGTAAAATCTCTTATCCTATCATATCTATCCGCTGAAAAACCCTTTTCATATAAGCTTCCAACCAGCTTATAAAATTTTTCTTCAAATTCTTTTCTTGTTGCTTCAATTTGCTTTTCCAGACGCTGACTTACGATTCCATCTACTTTTTTCCAGCCTGTTATCGCATCTATCTTATTTGCAGCAACCACAAAGGGCGTCCTGTATTTTTTCAAAATTTCTATGGATTCTTCCGTCTGCTGCATTATTCCTTCATTGATGTCAACAATTAGTATCGCCAAATCTGCTAAAGCCCCTCCCCTTGCTCTTAAAGTTGTAAAAGCAAAATGGCCTGGGGTGTCGATAAAAAGTAGGCCAGGAATCTTGAATTTTTTTCCTTTCAATAAATCGCCGCATATACTCTTTATTGCATCTATAGGCACCTCTGTAGCTCCTATATGCTGGGTTATTGCGCCTGCTTCTCTGGCAGCAACGCATGAGCCTCTAATATAATCTAACAGTGTTGTTTTGCCATGGTCTACGTGGCCAAGCACTGCTACTATAGGCTGCCTAATGTACATTTCAAGCAAGAAAGGTTTAAAGCCTATATAATTTTTGTTTTGATTGTATATTTACTTGATAGCGTAGATTTCTTTGTATATTGGTGAGCTTGTTATTTCCTGCTTCCTTTCTCTGAAGGCCTCTACCTTTTCCTTTGCCTCTATTGATTTCTTTTTCAGAATTTCTGCTCTTTCCCCTGTTACCTTATTCTCTTCTAGAATTCTATCTCTATGAATATGTGGAAATACGTTGTAAGTGCAGAAGGGTATGAGCCTAGAGCCAGCGAGATAATGTATGCTGCACCTCCTTACTCTGTTGACGTCATAATTATAATAATCCTGGAAATGCATCATGCCCAAGAAAAGAAAGCGATGATGGAATTTTCCAAGAGCACTATAATCTCCTCTCTCAATGATATCTTCCAGTATCTGAGATAATCTTTCACCAGTTGGCAACTCATCCTGCAGTATATATTCTGTCAGTTTTTTTGCCAAAGCTTTTCTCAAACTTCCATATTTAATCGCATCTGGGATAAGTTTCGCACCAAATAATGCTTTTTTAAGCATACTGGACTGCAGCTCATTAACATTTTTTATGAATCTGTCAACATCAACAAATTCAGTTATTGGAATGAGTTTATTCTTCTCCTTATCAACATATGCGTATGTGGCCATACCGCATTTCTCACTGTTATAAAAATGAACGTGTGGATCCTTGCCTATAATGTCTGCCAGTGCTGCCACAGTCGGAACAGGATACCAGGCTTCTATCCCAAAATTGAAAACTTTTTTCATCTCTTCCACAATATCTGATTGTACAACCCTGAGCTTTTCTCTATCTCCTTTCTTTATATGTCCAACTAAAGAAATTGGCTGGAAATTCACCCCTCTTATTCCTTTATCAATATTATGCATTGCAAATTTGACAATGTCTGGTGTCTCTTTCAAATTAAGCTGACTCACTGTAGGAACAAGCACAATGCTTCTTATCCCTCCATCCATATATGCTTTCAGGGCAAAAGGAGTTTCATAATGATTTTTGGGATTGCTCTTTGATGTAGGATGCAATCCATCAAAGGATGTGTAGATTGTTTTTAAGCCAGCTTTCACCCATTTTGAAACTTTTTCTATAGCAGATTGAGGATTCTCAAAATATTCAATGCCGAGAGAAATGGAATTTGTATTAAGCTGTACATGAGGTGAACCCAATTCTCTCGACATTTTTATTATTTCTGACAAATCGTCTCTTAAAGCAGGTTCTCCTCCTGTAATTTGTATTGGAGGAGTGTAACCATTAAATTCTCTTGCAACTTTTATTCCATTCTCTATTTCCTCAAGGGTTGGCTCGTAAATAAAGCCTGCTTTTTCTTCATAAAAAAAGCAATACCAACATCTCAAATCACATCTATTTGTTACAACAATATTGAGCAAGGCTGTGCTATTTTTATGTTGATTGCACAACCCACAACTCATCAAATCTTTAGTGTGTTTTATATTCGTATTTATCTCCGCCACGTGTTGCTCCGTTGGCTTATGTTTCATTATTTTTTCCCAGTATTCTTTGGTACCAATTCTTTCAATTGTTCCATTCTCTTTTGCAAGATAAACTATGCCATCTTTTTCGACATAAGCAGCATTTATTATTTCAGGTATGCCACTCTTTTTTAGAGAGATTTCATCAACACTTTTTGTTACTTCCAGTATTTTAAAACCATTCTCTTTAACAATCTCTTCTATCAACCTCATAATATTCCTACAATTCTTTTTTCAATATTTAAAATTTTTCTTATTTGCTGGATAGGATAAGAAATAGTTAACAATTGCTAACACAATCATTTCATTTGATAAAAGAATTGATTTTTTCAAAAATTTCTGCCATCTCAAAGGAAAAGAAAGCAAAATATAAAAATACAGGTTCATCTTTTATGGGGGAGAGACATGGTGAGAGTGGATTATGATAAATGTTTATACTGTGCAGGTTGCGTGGGAATATGTCCAGTAGATGCAATAACACTATATGAAACAAGAATTGTAATCGACGAGGGAAAATGTATATCCTGCATGACATGTGTCAAATTTTGCCCTGTAGGGGCAATGGAGGGATAAAATGAAAGTTGATTGTTTAATAGTTGGAGCAGGTCCCGCAGGCAGCATAGCAGCAAAGGAGATGGCTTCTCGTGGCTATGATGTGCTGGTTGTGGAAAAAAAGCAGGAGATAGGCCCACCTAAAAGATGTGCTGAAGGCATAACAAAACATGGCCTTGAAAATCTTGGCATAGAGTTGCATCCTTTATGCATTTCTGGAAGGATAAAAGGGGCTGCTCTGTATTCTCCTTCTGGCAAAAAGGTTACAATGGAAGGAGAGCAGATGGAAGGGTATGTGGTGGAGAGAAAAATATTTGAAAAGTGGCTGGCATCTGAAGCTATAAAAGCGGGAGCAAAGTATATGGTGAAGACTCAGGCAATGGGAATGGAGAGAATCAATGGAAAATGGAAAGTAAAGATAAAAAGCATTGATGGCTTACAGGAAGTAGAAGCAAAACTCGTTATAGGAGCAGATGGGGTGGAAAGCAAAGTAGGAAGATGGGCAGGATTGAATACTGTGAATAAAATTACTGATTATCACTCTGGCATTCAATTTGAAATGGCAAATGTGAAAATCAACGAAAAATACATCCACTTATTCTTTGGAAGAGATGTCGCTCCATTAGGCTATGCATGGATATTCCCTAAAGCATTTTCTGCCAACGTTGGCTTGGGTATATTGGAAAAAGGAGCAAAAATGAAAGCATATGACTATTTGATTAAATTCATTGAAGAGCATGAAGATATTTTCAAAAATGCTCAGCCTATTGAGATAAATGGTGGAGGTGTACCGGTAGCCCATTTTACAGAAATGGTTGCTGATGGAGTCATGTTAGTAGGAGACGCGGCCCAGCTTGTAAATCCAATACATGGCGGAGGAATAACTCGTGCAATACACTCTTCAATAATGGCTGTAGAAGTGGCGGATAAAGCTTTGAAAAAAGGAGATGTTTCAAAGGAAGTACTTAAGGAATATGAGAGGATGTGGGATGAGGAATATGGGGAAAAGACAAAGAAGCTCATGAAATTGAGGGCATTTCTTGAAAAGCTTGAGGATAAGGATTTTGAATTGCTGGCTGACGTTTTGCAGGGAGAAGATATATATGCATTGACTCAGGCTAAACTGAGCTTTTTGATTAAAAAAATTGTAACAAAGCCTGCTTTGCTTGGCTTAGCGAAGAAATATCTCATGGATTAAATAATGAAAGAGATGGTCGAATTTCGAAGGATGCATACTCATTGGAAGATTGCCACTATTTCTGTTTATATAATTACAAAAACATCCACTATTGCCTTTGATGCATTATGCTCATTGTACGCCATTACTTCTATAGTATGAAAGCCAGGAGATGTATCCAGCCTCCATTCAAAAGGAGGAGTATCATCAGTATACTGTAGCTCTCCATCTAAATAAAATTCAACTCTATTGGTGTTGGTAGCATTTATTTTTACATCACTCCATCCTACTACGCGTGGTATGCCTACCTGAATAAATGCTCTTCCAAATATTGATGGCATTTCCCTTCCAAAAATATAGATGTGCCATCTTCTTGGCTCTTCAATATATACCTTTGGCACATCCGGCATGAAGTTACCATATACACCGTCTATATACAAAATGCCAGTTCCTCCGTAGCAGTGAGGTATAAAAATATCTTCGTCATAAGAAATGCGAACCCAGCCATCTTCGCCCCAGTTTCTGCCCCAGCTGTTCTTGCATATCCAGCATCTTTGGCTATCGTCATAACCAACCAGCGTGATTAAGTGTCCTCCTACAAGTCGGCCCCATTTATGCTTGTATACACCTCCATTATAATACATAAAATCTTTCCAGACCCATATACATATGACTAATGGGCCATGTTCTATCAATGCTTTTTTTATACTTTCCTCATCATCCTCAACCCATCCCCACTCCTTTATTTTCACTGTCCTGTTCTCCCATCCTGGCAATGGATCGCATGGTGAATCTGTTTTTCGATGCGGATCAGGAAAACAGCCTTCATCTGGCACTCCATATTCCACTAAATACTCTGCAGCATGTGATACATTTACTCCCCATCTGCATGTTCCTCCAGAGCAGAAAAATAGATGCGCTTCCGACAAATCACAACCAAATGGATAACCAACTTCATATTGTACCAAAGTTTCTACTGCTGCTACCAAGGCATATGCCTCACAACTTGGACACGGTTCCTGATTTTTTACAGGTGTTGTATAATCTATGCCATCTATATCTCTCCATGAAAAGTACGGGGGCAAATCGTTCTTTGCATTGTTCACTGGATAAAAGTTTATGAGTAAAATGGCAAGTAAAGCAATAGCAAATAGCCTCTTCATGATGTGAAATGAAATATGAGTTAAAAAGTTTGAGCTTATTTAAAAATGATACAGCGGAGTATAGCACCTTTTCAATTCTCTAACAAAAAGCTTTTATTTCATGCCCTGCTAAAAATTGATGATAAAAATTGCCAGCAGAGAATACAGCGACGAAGAAATATACAGCATATTGGTGCCAGAGATTAGACAGTGGTTTAAAGAGAAGTTTGGAAGTTTTACTCCACCACAGAGATACGCAGTGATGGAGATTCACAATGGCAACAACATTTTAATTTCATCACCAACTGGCTCTGGAAAAACATTTGCCGCATTTCTGGCTGCCATCAATGAACTTCTCTTGCTGGCAAAAAAGGGAAAGCTCGAGGATAAAATCTATGTTCTGTATGTCTCGCCTTTAAAGGCTTTAAACAATGATATAGAGAGAAATCTTAAGGAGCCATTAAAAGAGATATACAGTAAATTTGACATCAAAGAAAAGATAAGAGTGGCAGTAAGGACAGGCGATACGAGCCAGCAGGAAAGGCAACGACAGATGAGAAAAACCCCCCACATTTTAATAACCACCCCAGAAAGCTTGGCAATAATTCTCAACGCTCCGAAATTTTCTAAAAAGTTGAGAGAAATAAAATGGATTATAGTTGATGAGATTCATGCAATGGCTGATAATAAGCGCGGATTACATTTATCTTTATCACTGGAGAGACTGGTTTATAATATGGAAAAGGAGCCAATCAGGATAGGATTATCGGCTACAATTCATCCAATGAAAGAGATTGCGAAATTTTTGGTTGGCAATGGTAGAGATTGCCTGATAGTTGATGTAAGTTTCATTAAAAAAATGGATTTGAAAGTTGTTTCACCTGTTGATGACTTAATTTACACTCCAGCAAATGAACTTTCAAATGAGTTATACAACTTGCTATACAAATTAATTAAGCAGCACAGAACCACACTTATATTTACGAATACGAGGAGTGCAACAGAGAGAGTTGTTTTTCATTTAAAAAACAGATTTCCTGACCTGGAGGGCAAAATAGAGGCGCATCATGGTTCATTGTCAAGAGATGTTAGGCTCAGTGTGGAGGAACGCCTTAAAAACGGGGATTTAAAATGCGTGGTTTCATCAACAAGCTTGGAGCTTGGCATAGACATTGGCTACATTGATTTGGTTATTCTGCTTGGTTCTCCAAAAAGTATTACAAGAGCTTTGCAAAGGATCGGCAGAAGTGGCCATTTCCTGCATGAAATATCGAAGGGAAGAATAGTTATCTTGGATAGAGACGATTTGATTGAATGTGTTGTTCTGGCTAAAAAGGCAAAGGAAGGAAAACTTGATAAAGTTAAAATACCAAAAAATGCCCTGGATGTACTGGCCCAGCATATTGTTGGAATGGCGATAGAGAAAAAATGGAAAGTTGATGAAGCGTTGAATTTAATAAGAAAGGCTTATCCATACAAAAATCTGCTAAAGAGAGACTTGCTTAAACTCCTGCATTATCTGGCAGGAGAATATGAGGAGCTTGAGGATAGAAAGGTATATGGAAAAATCTGGTTTGATGAAAAAGAAGAAATTTTTGGAAGACGTGGCAAAATGGTTCGCCCTATTTATTATCTCAATACAGGCACAATCCCAGATGAGGTGGCAATAAAAGTTTATACCATTGACAGAAAATTTGTTGGTAAAGTCGAGGAGCCATTTGCTGAACGACTCAAAAAAGGAGATATTTTTGTTCTTGCAGGCAATACATATGAATTTGTTAGATCAAAAGGAATGAAAATATATGTTGTTCCGCGCCCTGATTCCACGCCTACAATACCATCATGGTTTTCTGAACAATTACCACTAAGCTTTGATCTGGCAATGGAAATAAGCAGATTCAGAGCCAAAATGAAAGAAATGCTGGAAAAAGGAAAGGATGCGGTGGAATATCTCATGAAGAATTATGATATTGATGAAAAAACTGCGAGAGCAATAGAAAATTATTTTTTGGAGCAATTGCATTTTTCTGTTCCAACTCACAAAAAGATTGTTGTTGAAATTTTTGAAAGAGAAGGGTACAGACACATAATATTTCATACTCTTGTAGGAAGAAAGGCAAATGAAGCTTTGTCAAGAATATTTGCTTACAGAATAACAAGGAAGCATGGCTTTAATGTGAGAATAGCCATCACAGATAATGGCTTCGCCATAATATATCCAGAATGGAAAAAGAAATTAGATAGAGAAGACATAATTTCACTGTTTTCATCTGAAAATATGAGGCAGGATTTGAAAAATGCTTTGAAGAATACAGAAATATTGAAGAGAAGATTTAGACATGTGGCAGCAAGGAGTCTGCTAATTTTGAGGAACTATCTTGGTCATGAGATGAGTGTTGAAAAACAGCAGAGAAATGCCACAATTTTATTTAAAGTTGTAAATGAAATAGATCCAGAATTCCCTGCCCTGAAGGAAACTTACAGAGAGATAATGGAAGACTCAATGGATATTGAAAATGCAGAAAAATTTGTTAGAAAGGTAGAAGAAGGAAAAATAAAAGTCGAGGTTGTTGAACTTCCTGTACCATCGCCATTTTCATTTAACATTGTTGCCGTAGGGGCTTCAGATGTTGTCTTAATGGAAGACAGAAAAGAAATGATTAAGGAAATGCACAGAGAAGTCATGGAAATGATAAAATGCGTGAAGTAAAAATTGGGGAGATAAAAATAACAGCATATTATGCTGCTTTTATTCCAAGCAAAAAAATAGCAATTGTTGCTGACTTGCATATTGGCTATGAAGGAGTTCTGCAGAGAGAAGGTGTTATGGTACCAAAATATCAGAAGGAAGTGCTTATTGAGAGGCTGGGCAAAATCATTGAAATTTATAAGCCAGCCAAACTCATAATAAATGGTGATTTCAAACACGAATTTGGAAAAAATCTCCGCCAGGAATGGAGGGAAGCAAATGAAATATTGAATTATCTTGCAGGCGAAACAGATATTTTGCTTATAAGAGGAAATCATGATAATTTTCTGAAAACAATAGCATCCAAACTGAGTGTTCCAGTTGTTGAAGAATATGAAACAGAAGGAATAAAAATTGTGCATGGACATAAAAAAGTGGAAAGAGGAAACAAAACATTAATTATTGCTCATGAACATCCTTCACTTGCTTTAAGAGATGCTATAGGCGCTTCAGTAAAAATCCCATGTTTCATGGCGAGTAAAGAAATCATTGTTCTCCCTGCTTTAAGTCCTCTTGCCACAGGAACAGATGTTGTTTCCGATGCCTCCTCATATCTTTCTCCTATCTTAAAAGAAGAAAATGTGGACGATTTTGAAATATATGCCATAAGTCATGACGAGCTGCTGCATTTTTCAAAAATAGGTGAGTTAAAGAGAGTCATGTAGCTATAGCTATCTCCCTCCTGCTCCTCCTCCACCGAAACCGCCACCTGCTCCAAATCCTCCGCCGCCGATGCCTCCACTGCTTGTGCTGGCTGAATAGGTTCTGGAGAGTGTGTGTTGAGTGGCAATGAATGCAACATAGAGATATGGAACTGTATCCACTTCTGGAATATCTATTTTTAATTTTTTGAACTGTTTTGCAACTTTCTTGCCTATGCCTAACGTTGTAGCATAGATAAGCCACTCCTTCCATATTGCTATGTCCTCTGCTTCATACTTTTCAAGATGAGCCATATCAAGCAGGAAGTTTTTAAAGGCATCCCATTCCATTTTTTCTTTATAATAGTCCTTTTTCCATCTGCCAAAGAGAGTTGAAGGAGCTATAACAGTAAGTAAAAACTGAATAGGCAACAGAATGGAATAAAGAAGAGCATCAAGTAATATGGGATATGTTTTATAGCCTATAGCATATGCTATTCCAGAAATGAAAAATATTAACAGAGAGATTGCAAAAAATTTGAGCATTAATTTTCTGCCATTTATTATAAAGCTGCTGCCATTTCTGACATTAACGATTTCATCAAAATCACTTTTTATTTTTGATAATGCATAGACATCTCCTTCATATGCCTTTATTCTATCCTTGATAATCTCTGTTGAAAAAGTTCCATTCGAAGAATATTTCCTCAGGAAAAGCATGACTTTCTTTTCATATTCATCAAGTTCATCAAAATTATAGTCCTTAATCCTTATTCTTACTTCTTTGCCATATGCCTCTATCTCTATTACTCCTCTCCTCTGCAAATCAAGCAATGTTGCATAAAAACCATCCATATCAAAATCCATTGCATCTTTTTTGAAAACTAAATTCACAAGCCATGGTTTCCTTTTTTTAGGAACAAAGCTCAGATATTTTGGCACAACAAATTTCCTTTCTCTGCCATTGATATAATAAATAACAAGCATTATCAGAGGAAAGAAAAGAACTGCTGCTTTTATTGTATTTGCTGCAAAATATGCTACCCTATATTTCAAATAGTATGCCTCGTTGGCATCAACAGTCTTTTCCTTTACATTTTCAGTATAATAAGCAAATTTTGGATTGGCAGAGTTGAGCAGCATTTCTACTTCAATTAACCCATTTCTCCGGCTTTTTCCCTCTATCAGATATTTATCATCATATTTTTTAATGCTGAGAGGAGGATGGGCGTATATTTTAACAACATTTCCAGATGAATTGTCTATGAAAATGGCAACGTTTCTGTAAGGAATGTGTTTGTCAGCAAGCTTTAGATTAATATGGTAAAATTCATTATCATATTCTACTGGAGGATATATAACATATTCAAACTCTATTGTATGCTTCCCCTTTTCATATCCTTCTGGGCAAAAACATCCTACTTCATTTAAATATGCTTCACTCTGTATTATACTCTGGTACTCTGCTGCATACACATTTCCATAATAATCTTTAACATATGGTATGCAAGGTCCATTTATTTTCAACACTCTTATGAACGGCTCGTTAAGATCTTTATTATAAAGCAGGGGTGCAGTCCATGTCCTGTATAAATATCTGTAATTGCCGTTCACAACATAATCATATTTTTCTGTCAAATTACCATCTGGAGAAAAATATACTTCATAATTTTCCACATAGAGGGTTCCTCCATACTTATAGTAGTTGATTAGATAATGGCCACTCGCTGCTATTAAAATTGTCGCAATAAATAGAATAACTAAATGCCATCCTTCTTTCACACGCTCCACCCTACAGATGGCTTTCCAACCTCTTCAAATTCCAGATATGCCATTTTAGTAAATGCAAACATTGATGCTACCATGCTTGATGGTATAACATCTGTCATTGTGTTGTATTCCTGAACAATGTTATTGTACGTATAGCGGTGCCTTGCTATTTCATCTTCAATGCTGCTTATTGCATCCATTAGCTTCTTGACCGTTTCAGATGTTTTTAACTCTGGATAGTTTTCCACTGCCACCCGTATATCACCAAGTATTCTCCTTGTTTCTCTATCAATCTCCTTTATTTTATCTGCATCTCCTTTCATAACGCTACTTCTCATCTCCGTTATTTTTTGCAGAGTTTCTTTCTCAAATTTGGCATAGCTCTTTACACTATCAACAAGTTCAGAAAGCATGTCAAGTCTCTTCTTTAAAGCAACTTTTATTTGCCCAAGTGTGGCATCTGCTGCATTTTTCAGCCTTTTGAATTTGTTATATATTGCCACCATATACATCAGAAAAATCAATATTACAAGCAGAATTACCGCTCCTATTATTATCAGCATAAAACTAATGGTTATGACATTTAAAAAGTTAGCTAAATTTTTAATTAAAATTGAATACTAATGCTATCGCTATCTACTACACTATTCATTTTCTAGATACTTTTGAATGAATGAAAATGTATCGCTCCATCACAAAAATCGATTTTTCAATATTCCAGGATGAAAATATGTTGCATAACTGTTTTCAGCACTCTTTCATTCAAAAATTCGCTTTCCTCAAAAAATTTAAAATATAGCTTTCCCATACCTTAGCAATGATTGAAGGGAGATGTATCACTTGCGGAAGAGGATTGGCCGAGGAAGGCTGTGTTCAGTTTCCATGCCCAGAATGTGGTTATATAATAAAACGCTGCAATATTTGCAGGAGTCAGGCAGCAGAATATAAATGTCCAGAATGTGGATTTGAGGGGCCGTGATAAAATGGGAAAAGTTGCGATAAAAATAAGGGTGATGCCCAATGAGGCGGGCATAGATATGGAAGAGTTTAAAAACAATGTAACAAAGATGTTGCCAGAGTACGCTCAGCTTGTAAATGCTGAAATAAAACCAATTGCCTTCGGACTCAAGGCATTGTTATTGCAGATAATAATGCCTGATCAGAGTCCAGATGAGCTTATTGAAAAAATAAGAGGCGTTGAAAAAGTAGAAAACGTAGAGGTAGAGGATTTAAGTTTAATATAACTCTTTCTCTCTCTTTTTGATTTATCCAAACAGCCATTTCAACACTGCCATTTGAGCCCAAAGTCTGTTTTCAGCCTCATCGAATATTACTGATTGGCTGCCATGGGCAACTTCTTTAGTTACTTCATAGCCATAATATGCCGGCAAACAGTGCATGAAAATCGCATCTGGCTTTGCCTTTGCCATTACATTGCTATCCACTGTATATCCTTTGAAGATACGAAGTCTCTCCTCCTTTTCTGCCTCATCACCCATTGAAACCCATGTATCTGTCACAACAACATCTGCATCTTTTGCAGCGTTCTCGCTTATTTCTTCTATCTCAACCTCTCCTCCAAGCTCCTTCGCTTTTTCCACATAATATTCTTTGGGCCAGAAACGACGTGGGGCTACAATTTTAATCTTCATTCCCGCTATAGCACATCCAAGCAGCAAAGAATGGGCCATATTATTATCTCCATCTCCAAAGTAAACAAGCTTTAGTCCTTCGAGTCTTCCCTTCTTTTCCTTTATTGTCATGAAATCTGCCAATACCTGACAAGGGTGTTCTTCATCATCCAAGCCATTGATAACGGGCACAGTAGCATGCTTTGCAAGCTCCTTCATATTTTCATGGCTGTAAGCTCTATACATAATTACATCAACATATCTACTCAGCACTTTTGCAGTATCTTCTATTGTTTCTCCCCTTCCAAGCTGAATATCATTCTTGCTGAGAAATATTGCATGCCCCCCCAGCTTCTCCATTGCAACCTCAAAAGATACTCTCGTCCTTGTGCTTGATTTTTCAAAAATCATTGCCATTGTCCTGTCCTTCATGAATTGTTCATAATTTCCTTTCTTCATCTCAATGGCATCATCAATTATATTTTCCAGATCATCTTTAACATCAAGCATAGATATTAAATCTTTCTTCATGTGTTTGGAATAGGGAAGAGGATATAAAAGTTATTTCAGTATTTTAACCCCTTCTTTTGCTGTGGAAACAATATATACCTTTCCCCTCTTTTTCTCTATTGCCTCTGCGATTTTTTCTGGATTGTCGCCTATTGCTATTATGCTGCCGCCTCCTCCTGCTCCTGTGAGTTTTGCTCCATATGCTCCGGCTTTTAATGCAGCGAGTCTCAATTTTTCAATTTCCTTTGAGCTTGCTCCCAGAGTATGCAAAATTTTGTGGTTTTCATTCATTATGCTGCCAAGTTTTACGAAATCTCTGTTTTCCAGCGCCTCTTTTCCTTCTATAACAAGGCTTTCCATCTCATTTATAAGTTCTCTGCCAAAAGAATAATATTCAACAAATTTTCTTATTTTTTTTATCAGCAGAGGCGTTTTTGACTTTATGCCAGTATGACCTATGACAACTTTCATGTCATGCACTTTCACAGGATAAACAAACCATTCTCTCCCATCCTTTGCTGTACCCCATAAATATCCAGGCATTTTTTTCTCCCATGTAAGTATGGCATTCCCATATGTGCACACAGATGTATCATTTGGGCTCGCCCCTCCCTGCACTTCATACTCCACCTCAAAACTTTTTTTTGCCACATCTTCCAGATTAAACTTTCCCTTCATAGCAAGCAGTGCAGCAACGCAAGCTGTAGTTATAGCAGCTGAAGAGCCTAAGCCGCTAGCTGAAGGAATTTGAGAAAATGTTGTTATTGAAATTGGTTCTCCATCCCAGATTTTGTTTATGGCTTTTTTTATATAAACATGCCTTCTTTCATCCAAGGGCAAGCTGTTAACTGTAAACTCCTTATTTTTCTCAATATTCACAGCAACTTTCAATGAAATTGCCATGGAGAGACAGGGTTTTCCATAAACTACTCCATGCTCTCCAAGCAAAATTACCTTTCCAGGCGAAATTGCAACAATCATTCTATTTTTATTTTCTTGCCCTTCTTTCCTTCCTTCTTGGGCAGAGTTATTTCAAGCACACCGTTTCTGAATTTTGCTTTGGCTTCATTCTCTTTTATGCTTGCCGGCAATTCAATGTATCTGTAAAAGCTTCTCATTCTTTCCTTTACAAGATATCTTCTCTTTTCCTCTTTTTTCTCCTCTGCCTTTATCTTCACATAATTTTCGCCTATCTCAACATCTATATCATTCTTGGAAAAGCCTGGTAAATCGACAAACAGTATTATTTTATCGTCTTCATCAATTATATCACACGCTGGTCTCCGTCGCATCATGGAAAGCCCTATTGCTTTCCTTAACTCTTCCATTTCTCTTTCCATTCTACTTATTATATCGTAGAGTTTCATAATATGACATGAAACATCTATTTATGGCTTTTTTGTTTGAAATGGGATGGAAAAATAAAGATTTGCTTTCATTGATAAACCAAATGCAAGATAGGAAAAACGTTAGGGCAAATTTCATTATTTATGTTGCAACAATAAATTTTTTCTAAGTCACTTTATTCCCGTACCCAGCACAAAACAATTCCTTCGTTCTTATTATCATCTGTTAATTCCTTCTCCTGAAAAAGTATAAATCTATATATAGGACAAAAGTTTAATATTTGAAATGAAGAAGATATTCAAAGAGGAGGAGAAGGAGGAGAAAAAAAAGGCGGGCTTGCTTTTTAGTAAATACAGATTAAATGAACTGCTTGCTGCCAGAAAGAAAATAATAGAGGAACTCCGGAATATACAGGAAATGGAAGAAAGAATGAGGGCTAAGGAGAGCATAGCCCGAATAAAAAGAGGGGAGGACATAGATACACTATTTGGAGATTATAAGGAAATAGTGGATTTATCGCCTCCAAAAGAAGATCATATTGAGGTCGTTGAGGTTCATCCCATAATAAAGCCATTTGCATTTGTCAGAATTTTATATGACAATAAAAACCATGAATACATATATGAAGTGCTGGAGCCAAAATTAAATGCAGAAGAAAGAAAACTTCTGGAATTCATAAAGGAAACGCTGCTTAAAACAATGGATATAGAACTGACTGAATTCAGCGAGGATGAAGCAAAGGAATATCTGAGAAAAAATGTTGACGGAATAATAAGAGATTATTCAATAAGCATGGACGATGTAACAAAGGAAAAAATCATGTATTATGTCATCAGGGACTTTCTCGGTTATGGAAAAATAGATGTGCTGATGCGTGACCCCATGATTGAAGATATATCATGCGATGCTGCAGGCGTGCCAATTTTCATATATCACCGCAATTATGAGTCAATAAAAACAAACATTGTTTTTCAGACTGACAATGAACTCGATTCCTTTGTCATACAGCTTGCCCAGAAATGCGGGAGGCATATTTCAATAGCCCGCCCCTTACTTGATGCAACAATGCCAGACGGCTCCAGATTACAGGCTTGTTTGGCAAGAGAAGTCTCTGCAATGGGATCAAACTTCACCATAAGAAGATTCAGAGAGGAACCATTTACTCCGACTCATCTGGTGGAATTCAATACCATTTCACCTGAAATGGCAGCATATTTCTGGATGGCAATTGAGCATGGCGCATCTGCCATTATAGCAGGAGGAACAGCATCTGGTAAAACAACCACCTTAAATGCTCTCAGCCTTTTTATTCCTCCTCAGATGAAAATTGTATCCATAGAAGATACAAGAGAGATTAATTTACCTCATCCCAACTGGATTGCTTCGGTAACAAGAGAAACATCTGGAGAGACAGAGGAAAGCAAAGTAGGAATGTTCGATTTGCTCAAGGCTGCATTGAGGCAGAGACCAGAATACATAATAGTGGGAGAAATTAGAGGTGAGGAGGCAGTTGTTTTATTTCAAGCAATGGCAACGGGCCATACAGTATATTCTACCATGCACGCCGACTCCATATTTTCTGTAGTTCACAGACTCGAGGGAGAGCCAATTAATATTCCCCGTATTCAGCTTCAGGCTCTGGATATTGTAGCTATACAGGGTTTAATGAGAATAGGAAGAAAAAGAGTTAGGAGAGTAAAGGAAGTGGTGGAAGTCGTGGGAATAGACCCGACAACTGAAGATATTTTGACCAATGAAGTCTTTAAATGGAATCCAAGAAAAGATACTTTCGATTATTACGGCAAGGGCCATGTCATGGATAGAATAGCCGAGCAAAGAAACTGGACAGATAGAGAGCTAAACGAAGAATTTAACAGAAGAGTGGAAGTAATAAAATGGCTGGTTGAAAAAGGAATAAAGCATTATGTGGATGTAGGTAATGTCATTGCCGCCTATTATAAGGATCCTGATAAAATTATGGAAAGGATAAAGGAGGAAAGGAGAGAAAGAGAACATGCTGACAAAATATCAAAGCCTGTGTTATAAAATATTTGGTAAAAAAGCTGCCAAATCAACACAAATTGAATATATTAAGAGAGCAATAGAAAAAGCTTTCATGGAAGTGAGGCCCGAGGCATATATAGCTTTTGCATGGATGAATGGAATACTTGGCGCTGTTGCAGGAATTGTTTTGATTATACTTTATCTGTTTGTTCTTCCTTCTTTTGTTTCTCTACCTCTTAAACTCCTTGCAATAATTATTCCATCCCCCATTCTTTTTGGTGCCCTTGCATATTTCATAACAATGATGATTCCTGAGAGCAGAGCCAATAGAAGAAAAAAGGATATTGATACAAAATTACCATACGCCTTAAATTTCATTGCTGCAATGTCCACAGCAGGCATAACCCCTGCTGAAATTTTTAAAAATCTGGCGGAGCAGCCAGTTTATGGAGAAGTTCATAAAGAGGCAGCATGGATTTACAGAGATATAGCTATATTTAACATAGATATAATTACTGCTTTGAGGAATGCGGCAAACAGAACGCCTTCTGTAAAATTCCAAGAATTTTTACAGGGAGCAATAACAACAATTACATCTGGAGGGGATTTAAAGAAATACTTCCTAGCAAAGGCAGAAGAGTACATGAGAGAAAATAGAAGACAGCAGAAGGAATTTCTTGAAACACTCGGTGTGCTGGCAGAAAGCTATGTTACTGTTGTTGTGGCCGCTCCTCTATTCCTCATTATAATGTTCTCTGTCATGTCATTATTTGGTGGCTCAAAAAGCACAGGCCTCATAATGTATTTGCTTGCCTTTGTCATGCTTCCTCTGGCAAATCTTGGATTTGCTATTGTGATTCAATCAATGTCTCCGGAGGTGTAAAATGATAGGGAAAAAGATAGTATGGTTTGCCTTCATTTTCTCCATTATCACAATAAGCTTATCCATAATTTTTAGAATAAAGGAGGAATACACTCTTTCAAATATTTTATTTGCCTCCTCCCTCATAATATTCCTGATATTTTCATGGATACAGAGAAAAATCAAGGAAGACATGCTCCCATTCTTATCAGAAGAATATAAAGAGAGAGAATGGAGATATTATTTTTCCTCATTGATAGCTTTTATACTCCTTGTATTCACGACCATGCTCAATTCCTTCATAATATTCATGGGTATGGGTCTTTCACGAGTTCTAATAAATTTTCTCTTAGGCGCGATTCTTCTTTTAATGCTTTACACTGTTTTTTCCATTCCATCTGTTGAGAAAACAGCAGCATATCCCATATTTTTCCTGTTCGCTCTGATTTTCGCGGGCATAGTTATTGGCTCCCAGCTGGATATTGGTTACCATCTTCCAGAAAATGTTTCTCCCCTTCTCCGCAATATGGCCGATCCTCTTTTTCTTTTAAATATAGCCCTCATCTCCTGGATGGCTTCCCTGATGGCAGGCGGAGAGATGCCCGCGCCCATTGAATCAATTGCTGGGTTGTATGAAAGAGGAAAGGCTGTCAAAGAAGAAGTTATGCTGAGGAGAAATGTGCTTTATGTCACCATAATATCTCTCATAATATTATTCATTTTCATCAATTTGCTTGCTGTAATTAAGTTTCCAGGTGAGCTAAGTATAAGCAGAGTTCAATGGGGATACGCATTAATCTTTATAAGCATAGGTCTGCTCGTCTCTATAATACTTTACATCATTTTTATACTTCCAGAAAAAACCGGTATGATAAAAGAGAAATATGACCTCGATACATTATACAGGATTTTAATTCTATCAATATCTGCAATATTTGCAGCCATGTTCATAATACTTGCTGTTATGGTCCAGCTTGGAAAACTACATGCTATTGGCCCCATTAATCTCTCGAAAGACAATGCAATAGATTTTGCAATCTTTGCCATTCTGGTTACCATTGGCCCCTTTGGCTTTTATGAATATTCCAGATACAGAAAAATGAATTTGATCGAAGAGAGATTTCCAGAATTTTTAAGAGATTTAGCTGAATCAAGGAAAGCTGGAATGACCATGGCAAGAGCTGTTGAGATGGCAGCAAAGGGAGATTATGGTTATTTAACCCCTGAAATTAAAAAGATGGCAGTGCAAATTTCATGGGGGCTTCCTTTCAGCGAGGCTCTGAAAAGATTCGGAGAAAGCATTAAGACGCCGTTGATTCAGAGAACGACAGCGATGGTGGTAAAGGCTTCAGAAGCGGGAGGAAAAATTGCAGATGTTATAGAAGCTGCAGCCAAAAATGTGAGAGAGATAAAAATACTTCAGGCAGAAAGAAGAACAGAAATGAAAATGTATCTCATGATCATTTACATTTCCTTCTTTGTTTTCCTCTCTGTCATCATAGCACTTTCATCCATGTTTCTACCAAAACTTTATGAGGCATCAGCAGGAGCAGGCCAGCTGGTAGGAGGAGGCTCAGGCTTAACACTGGCAGATTATAGATTCATTTACATATGCACTGCTCTATCTCAGGCAATAGGTAGCGGAATAGTTGCTGGCTCTCTTGCTGAAGGAAAAGCTCTAGCTGGTTTAAGACACGGAACAATAATGATAATCATTACATACATAGTTTTCAAACTAATGCTTTGATTACATAAAAGCACATTCAATTAAAATAGAAAAAATTAATTATTTCCTGTTGCTATTATTTTATGAGAGCACTTATTATTGGAAGATTTCAGCCATTTCATAAAGGACATGCAAAATTGGCGGAGGATTCAAAAAAATATGAATTAATTTTTGCAATAGGCTCTGCCTATAATTCCTTTTCATTTGAAAATCCTTTTACTGCTGGAGAAAGATATGAAATGATTTATAACGCAATGGACGAACTCAAAATAAAAAAGTTTTTTATTGCCCCCGTTCCAGATATAAATAGATATGGAGTATATGCAAAACATGTTATCGATTTGGTTCCATCTTTTGATTTTGTTATCTCGAACAACATCCTAATAAAAGAGCTTTTTGAAAGAGAAGGATATGAAGTTAAAGAAACACCTCTCTATAATAGAAGGGAATATCAGGGAAAAGTTATAAGGCAGAGAATAGCAGAAGGCAAAAAATGGGAACATCTTGTGCCAAAAAGTGTGGCAGAATTTATCAGAAAAATCGGAGGAGATGAGAGAATAAAAAGACTTGCACATTTTTAAACCAATAATTTATTTATTTTTGTGAAGATAAAAGCTGGGAAGTTAGATGAAGATAAATATAGCAGGCTGAAATTATTTGAATGGTTTGACATAAACAAGGTTGAAAAAGAAAAGGTGCTTGTTGTCGGCGCGGGGGCTTTAGGAAACGAAGTATGTAAAAATCTTGTTTTATCAGGGTACAAGAATATAACGATAGTTGATATGGATATAATTGTAAAATCAAATCTGAATAGATGTGTATTTTTTGCAGATGAAGATGCTGAAAATGGAAGATATAAGGCGGAAGTAATAGCAGAGAAGCTGAAAAAAATTGAGCCGAACGTAAAAATTGAATATCATGTAAAAAGGATTGAAGAATTGCCTGATAATTTCATTGCCTCCCATACTCTCGTTCTAGGATGTGTTGATAACGTGGCAGCTCGCCTCCATGTTAATGCCAATTGTTATGCTGGAAAAATTCCATATATAGATGGTGCTACTCATGGACAGATAGGGAAAGTTCAGGTTATCAAGCCGCCAGAAACAAGCTGTCTGGAATGTGGAATGAACACAACGCATGCAAAAATATTGCAAAAAAGATTCAGCTGCACAGGCAAAGACATCATATATTTTGAACCAAAGCTTGCTGCAGATATAAATACAACAAGCATAATAGCCGCCATACAGGTGCAGGAAGCATTAAAATTAACGCATGGGAGAAACAACTACATAAAAAATATTTTTTATTACGATGGTAGCAGAAACTTCTCCTCAATACTTGAATTACCTATAAATCAGAAGTGCCCCAATCATACTTCATTATTGTAAACTGCTTGAAATTGCAGACATCTTTGAATCCAAATTTTTTGTAAAATGAGTATGCCTTTATATCTCTTGAAGTAGCTACATATGCATCTCTGCCCATCTCTCTCAACCTATTTAATGCAAATTGCAATGCCTCTTTTCCATAACCTTTTCCCCAGCGCTCAGGAGAGACCATTAAGAATTCAATCAATGCCATCTTATTATTGATCAGAGGAGGAGGTATCCATTCTATTTTCTTGTTTTCAAAGTTATAGACGAGAGCGAAAGTTGCAATTATCTTTTTGTCTCTCCATATATACAGCTCGTCAAATTCTTCTCTCAACCTTTTTTCCAAAAATGGCTCATATATTTCCTTAAATTTCCGGAAGTCATTTATAGAGGGCTTTTCATCAACCCATTCCAGCAGAGGATATTCTCCTCCAGTTGCTTTGTATATGGAATAAACAAATTTTACCATCTCCTCTATATCATATTTTTCCTCTCTCTGGTACATTTCTGCACTCACACTCCCTTTTCTCTGGCAATTTTTTAATGCATTCATCAACTATATGCAATATATCTCTCTTTCTTTCATTATATATCCTTTTAATCTCTTCAACATCAAGCCTCTCCTGCATACCAGCAGCATAATTTGATATTAAGCATATGGATGCATAACATATTCCTGCTTCTCTAGCAAGAACAACTTCTGGCGATAGAGTCATGCCCACAACATGTGCAAATTTTTTAAACATGTTTATCTCTGCCTTTGTTTCTAAGCGGGGACCATTTGTTACAACATAAACGCCTTCATGCACCCTGCCTTTTTTGCCTGCCTCTTCTATTAAAATTTTTCTGACAACAGGGCAGAATGGCACACTCATGTCAACATGAACTGCCTTTTCATCATGAAAGGTGCTTTTCCTGCCAGTTAAATCAATAAAATCATCTGGAATAAAGAAAGAGCCCACCTCCATGCTTTTCCTCATTGAGCCAACAGTATTGATTGCAATTATTGCTTCCACACCTACTTTATTCAATGCATCTATATTTGCATGATAATTTACCACATGAGCTGGCTTGTGCTTTTTTCCATGGCGGGGAATGAAAATTATTTTCCTGCTATATTTTTCGAAAGAAAATGCAGTAACTTTTCCATAATCGCTATCCAGTTCAATTTCGTTTCCATCTATTTCGTAAAACCCTGTTCCCCCTATAATTCCTATTTTCATCACATCACCTATGAAATGTTCCTCAATTCTATATGTTTTCTCTTAATTAGATTTTCTATTCTTTGAAAAAAAGAAAGAAAAGATTCGCCGAATAAAGATATTAGTGTTTGTTGCCGTTCCTGAAGAGTATTTTCCAATTTATACTTCTTCCCACTCTTTCAGTATTGCCTCCCATCCAAAGTATTCTATCCCTTTTATTTTTTCCAGCTCCCTTATTATTCTCTCATACCCCTTACCCAGTGTTCTCATTCTTGCCTTTGCAATTAAGTCATATCTTCCAGCCACAACAGCAACGCTTGTTACACCTTTTATGTTCCACAAGTTTGTGAGCAATTCATTTATTGGATAACCTGTCTTTGCTTTTATGAAAATATATGCCTTTACTTCTGTTAGAGCAAATGAAATCACTCCCACTATAACAAGTATTATGCCCATTATTTTCAGCACAAGCTGAGGAACAGATTCATAAAAGGAAATGGGCACAAAATTTGAGGCAAGAATTGAAAATGGTATCGCAAATATAATGGTGAATGCCTTAACTGCCTGGGTAACGCTTGCTTTTCCTAGACCCAGAGCTCTAATATAAAGTACATAGGAAAAGAATGTTATGCCCATTGAAAGGAAAAATAAATTCCAGTGTTTGAGCATGTCAAACGCATTAAAGAAATTTCTTCTGTCTATAAAGTAAACAAGGATGGCAGTAAAGAAAGTTGTGAATATTAAATTCCAGAATCTTATATTGATTGCATCATTGTGACGGCCATCTATCTTCATAATCTTGAGTTTTCTCTGATATATTGAGAATACCACCCATGCAGGATTTAAAACAAAGAAAACTATGAGCAACCCCAGCAAATTTATTTCCCCCTGAAATGAAAACGATGCCATAATTGCTCCAAATGTAACAACTATTGACGATTGTACTTCTGCGAGTGTTGGCGCATTTTTCTCGGCTATTGATTCCATTAACAGCAAATACAATATAACAACTTCAAAAAATGATAGGATGGCTGATGGCTCCCTATAAATGGAAATGATAAAGAAATAGGCTACAGTTGCAACAGCATTTCCAATGCCTGCCATAAGATGAAATTTTATTTCTTCCTTTTTTGGCAACCTCAATCTTTTGAAGGAAGGGTCTATTCGTGCCCCCAGGCTTTTTTTTCCAACAGGGATGGAAAGAATGAGACACAATAAAAACGTTATTAAAATACCTGCAATGAAAATTGCTAGGCACAAACTCCATGGATTTAATTCATATTTTACAGAAATATAAGTATCGATTACAGTAACTCCTGCCCCTATTAGGGAAGAAAGGATTGCAAGAACATAAAACAGATATTTCTTTCTTATCCTCATGCTTCAATCTCTTTTTCTATAACCTGAGTATTCGTTCTCTTAACTCCTTTTATTGCATGAATTTTATCTGTCAATTCCATCAAATCTTCAGGAGTGTCTACCTTTGCTTTGACAATTATATCATAATCTCCAGCAACAACGGCTATGCTTTCAATATTTTCCAGTTTCCTCATTTCTTCGAGCACAGCCTTTAAATTCCCCACATAAGTTATTATCAAAATGTAAGCTTTAATCATTAAAAAGGAATTTCATAGGAAATTATAAATTTTTGGAAATATTTCACCATTGCATGCTATTCATAATACTAGTTCTCGCGATATTCGCCGGCTTATATATGGCCTGGAGCATAGGTGCAAACGATGTCGCCAATTCCATGTCAACTGCTGTGGGTGCAAAGGCAATAACATTGAGACAGGCTCTGGTGATAGCTTCTGTCCTTAATTTTTTAGGAGCAGTTCTTGTAGGAAAGCATGTTACAGATACAATAAAGGGAAAAATCGTCGATCTCTCCTTAATGAGTCAGCATGATGCTATGCTCGGATTTTTAGCAGCATTGTTATCTGCTTCAATATTTGTTACGCTTTCCACATGGAAAGAGTTGCCAGTATCAACAACACACGCCATTGTAGGAGGAGTAGCTGGCTTCGGACTGGCGGAAGGAGGCATCCAAGCAGTTAAATGGGCGACGCTAGGAAAAGTAGCTGCATCATGGGTTATATCTCCTCTCGCAGGAGGAGCAATAGCCTTTTTAATGTTCATGGTAATAAGGAGATATATTTTTGATGCAAAAGATCCTGTTGCAATTGCAAAAAAACTCAGCCCCTTATTCATTGCTCTCACTTTTTTCATTATTTTAATGTCCATATTCACAAAAACGAGGGCTGGAGAGCTTCTGGGATACAGCATGAAAGAATATATTTTGCTTTCAGTAGTAATATCTACCATACTCGGAGGAATAGGTTATTTATTTATAAGAAAGAGGAAGAAAAGGGGCAGAGTATATGATGTGGTTGAAGGATTGTTCAGGAGATTGCAGATAATGACTTCATGCTATGTTGCTTTTTCTCATGGAGCAAATGATGTCGCCAATGCAGTTGGGCCTGTGGCTGTTATAATTGCCTTTGCGTGGAAAGAAGTAGATACTGCTTACTTGCTGGCTTTTGGAGGAATTGGCTTGGCCATTGGAATAACAACATGGGGATATAAGGTAATAAGAACGGTGGGAAGTAGAATAACTATTCTGACAAATACTCGTGGTTTTTCTGTTGATTTCGCTGCTGCCACCGTAGTTCTGGTTGCTTCAAAGCTTGGTTTGCCAATATCAACAAGCCATACTGTTGTTGGATCAGTTATTGGTGTCGGATTGGCCAGAGGACTGGATGCAGTTGATCTGGAAGTGGTGAAAAATATAATTTATTCATGGCTTCTAACCTTACCAGCCACTGCAATAACATCGATATTAATTTATATGGGATTGAGAATATTATTCTAATGCCGAGAGTAGCAGTTGGAAAAGTATACAGAAAAAAGTCGCCATTTGAGGGATTGCTGCAGCACATGAACAAAGTAAAGGAGTGTATAGAATTATTGAAGGAAGGATTTTTTAGATATGTGGAAGGAGATTTTAAAGAATTTCATGAAGTTGCAAGAAAAGTTTCAGATCTGGAACATGAAGCAGATTTGATAAAGGGAAATATTCGCGCTCATTTACCTCGTTCCATATTAATGCCTGTTGATAAAAGATATTTCCTGTGGCTTTTAAGAGAACAGGACGCTATTTTAGATCATGCAGAAAATCTGGCACAGCTTCTGGATTTACGACATACAGAAATCCCGGATGAGTTGAGGGAAGATTTCAAGAAGCATATGGAAAAGGTGGCAGAAACAATCAAGGAGATGGAGAAAGCAGTTGGAAATTTAAAGGACTTAACAGAAACAGGTTTTGGAAGCAGAGAAAGAGAGGAAACAAAGGGATACATACACCAAGTCCATAAAAGAGAATGGGAAGCAGATCAATTGAGATACAATATAACAAAGAAAATTTATGAAATAGAGGATAAGCTTTCGCCCATGGATGAGTACCATCTGCTGAAAATAGTTGACTGGGTCGATGACATGGCTGACCATGCAGAAAACGTTGCTGACTGGCTGAGAGCGATGATTGCAAAATGAAGGAACTCGAAGAGTTTGCTGCCACATTTAAAAGAGACTTGCTTAAAAAAGTAAAAAAGCCGAGAATATGGAAGGAGAAAGATATTTTAGATGGCAAGATAGTGAATGCTTTTGTTTTGATTTTGCGCACAAAAGGTTGCAGATGGGCCAATAAAGCAGGATGTTTAATGTGTGGCTATTTCAAGGAAACATATGATGCTGGCAGAGATGAAATTTTAAGGCAGATAAATGAGGCATATAGGCAGTATGAAGGAGAGGAAATTGTTAAAATATTCACATCTGGCAGTTTTCTAGATGAGGAGGAAATTCCTCTTGAATTGCAGAAATACATAATCAAAAAGTTTTCCAAAGCCAAAAAGATTATAATAGAAAGCAGACCAGAATTCATTGAAAATTTAAAAGAGCTAGATGATAAAACAAGAATTGAAGTTGCAATGGGTCTCGAATCTGCAAATGATTTGGTTTTGGAATATGCAATAAATAAAGGATTTACTTTTAAGGAATGGATGAAATCTGCAAAAAAGGTAAAGAAATATGGAAGAGAGCTCAAAGTTTATATTCTGATTAAACCGCCTTTTTTAACTGAGAAAGATGCAATAAGGGATGCAGTAAAAAGTGTAGAAAAAGTAAAAGATATAGCAGATACAATTTCATTCAATCCAGTGGCAATACATAGTAAAACTGTCTTGGAAAGGATGTGGAAGCAAGGGTTATATCGTCCCCCATGGTTATGGAGTGTGGTGGAAGTGCTGGAAAAGGCAAGAGAAATTTATGATGGCATAATAAAATGTGATGTTGTTGCTGGAGGGAAGATGAGGGGAAGTCATAATTGTGGGGAATGTGATAAAAAAGTTCTGAATGCAATTAGAAATTTCTCACTAACACAGAGGGCAGAGGAATTTAAAAACTTGGATTGCAAATGCAGGGAAGAGTGGAGAGACTTGATAGAGGTGGAGGAATTTATTAAGGGTTAAAATCTTCTGAGTTTTCTTCTATCTATTTTTACACCTGTTGGTGTAACTATGAAATGGTGTCTGTCTAAGCCAGCTATATCTCCATTTATATCCTTCACTATTCTCTTCAGTTCATTTGTTACTCTTTCCAGTTCTATGTCATCAACGGAAATCGGAGAGACATCCAGTATGAGCATATTGCCTTCATAGATATATTTTGCAAATTCTTTTAAATCATCAAATTTCTGCAATTCTGCCACCTTAACATACATATTTGCTTCTGGCAGCTCCTCCGCCCCCGTCTCCTCCAAATCGATATACTCCTCCTTTTTCTTTCCAAATATCATCTTAATCATTTTAGAAATGCATTGCATTTATAAAAACTTTTCAAAATTTGTAAAAAGATAGGAAAATGTAAAGAGCCATTACAAACCAGGTTATGCTGCCTACATAAAGCCACATGCTGTATATTTTCGCCATTGCTCCCCCTATTATGATCAGCCAGGGCAACACAAATGCTATAATTGTATATAGTATACTTTTCAGCTTCATTGAAGGTGTAATGTAAATTCGAAATAAAAAGGTTAGGATTTTTCTGCTTTGTGGCATAAACCATAATTCTTATATTTTCTGGCAGCATTCTCCAGCAGGGGATAGGATGCCAGAAAAGAGGAATTGGAAAGAATATAATGAGCATTTAATAAGAAGAGGCGAGATTCTTTTCAGTTTAGATTTTCTGGAGAAATGGGATGAAGAAATTGAAAAAATGAATAGAGGAAAGAGAGGAAGGCATATGAGTATCCAGAGAGTTTTGCTATTTTCATGAAAATATTGCATGATTGCATTCATATAAGATACAGACAGATAGAAGGTTTTTTGAGAGCTCTATCAAAATACATTCCAAATATAAAGGCTCCATCATTTAGCCAGATAAGAAGAAGAGCAATAAAAATTGAAATACCGTTGCCTAAAACATTGAAAGAAAGCAATGAAGATTTTATTATTGCTGTAGATAGTTCTGGAGTAAAGGTAGCAAATCGTGGAGAATGGATTCGTCATAAATGGAAAGTGAGAAAAGGGTGGATTAAAGTTCATATTGCAGTGGATGTAAATACAAAGGAAGTAGTATCGATAGAAATAACAGATGAAAGCGTAGGAGATGGAAAAATGTTGCCTTCATTAGTGGAGAAGGCAG
>Ga0180300_10000063_pt1 | contig 36320 bp, 37 predicted proteins | sample GuaBasSediGuay15_FD_121798 | JGI IMG/M metagenome (GOLD analysis project Ga0180300, IMG submission 121798) | Subseafloor sediment microbial communities from Guaymas Basin, Gulf of California, Mexico - Guay15, Core 4569-2, 21-24 cm | ecosystem: Environmental > Aquatic > Marine > Hydrothermal...
TATTTCTTCTTCCTTCATCATTATTAATCTGTTTAGATCTATTTTCCTTTTAGAAAAGTTCAATATCTCAACTCCAATAACTCGTCCGTTTCGATCATAGTCGATAATGACGCCTTCTGATATTTCCTCGCTGTCAGCTACTTCCCCATCGGAAAACTTTATGTAAAGAGCATCAGCCACATGGTCATAAGACATAATCATAGTAAGTACACCTACCTTTATCCGTTAACTTGGTAAACATTTTAAGTATCGAAACCAAATATTAAATTTCGTGTACTTTGTTCCTTATTTTACATTTTGCAAGCCAATTAATATTAATGGTTGGTGTTTGAAATGAGAGTTCAGGTTTCTCTCACCCCCTCTATGTCTAAGAGGTTGATTGCAAAAGGCATAGCAAAACTAGACTTCGTCAAAGAAGCTTTAAAAAACGGAATTATCGGAATAGCCAATTCCACAACAGGAGCATTCATTGTTGAGGAGCTTACAGGAGAGAAAGTTGACAAAGGTAGATATGCATGCGGGATAATAACTTCAGATGGAAGAACATGTGTCACAGACTTCGACCAGCAACTTCCAACCGTTATCATAATTAAAGGAAATGTTCACAGAATACCGCCTAATCAAAACATGTACCCCTATGTTATGAAAATGGGACCAGATGACGTTATAATAAAAAGCGGAAATGTCCTTGACCCCTATGGCAGAGCTGCAGTCATGTTAGGAGATCCTGACGGTGGAGAAATCGGACAAATAATAGGCCTCATACTTGGAAAAGGAATAAAACTCCTAGTCCCAATGACTCTGAATAAAACAATTCCAATACCGATAGAAAAAGCAATTGCTGAAAGCGGTATTTGCAAAGTATCTAAATCTATGGGTATGCCCATAGGCTTATTGCCTTTACCAGGAAAAGTATTTACCGAAATAGATGCAATAAAAGTATTAACCGGCGCCGAAGCTATTCCAATCTCCATGGGAAGTGCAGAGGGAGATGGCATACTTACTATGATCATTAAAGGAGATGAAAGAAGCGTGGAAGAAGCTTGGAAAATAATAAACGAAATAAAAAACGAACCAAAGGTTAAAGCCATACCGATGTCATGTGAAAAATGCGCAAAAATAATGAAAAAAGACGCGGAAAAATATAACGTTCCAATATGTCCTTACGCAAAACGATACCTATCTTAAAATCGAACAATTGCAAGAACTTTCATTTATCATTGTATTTCCTAAAGAAAGTTCCACTGGTTGCTAATCAATGGTAGGTTTTCTTCTTTTGGACAGTGATACGTCGATTGTTTTCCTTGTTATTAATTCTATGAGTATTGCTTCTTCCTCTTTTGGCCTTAAAATTCTTCCTAAACGCTGTATATACTGTCTTTCACTTCCCGTCCCAGAGATAATTATCCCTACCGAAGCGTCGGGGACATCTATACCTTCGTCCAATACTTCTCCCGTTACAAGTTTTGTTATTTTTCCTTCCCTAAAGGCTTTAAGGATACTTTTTCTTTCTTTTTCCGGAGTTTTATGAGTTATCTTCGGAATCAACAATCTACTTGAAATGTCATCAACGATGTCTGTGTATCGCGAAAAAATTAAGATTTTTTTATCTTTATATTTTTCAAGAAGTTCTTCTAGCTTCTTTATTTTTCCTTTAGCATTCAAAGCTAATTGTCTTGCCTTTTCCCTTGCTAAAAGCGCTTCATGAGCCTTTCTATCAACTCTGCTGCGAAGAATTACTTGACGGAAAGCTTCCCGAGGATCTCGAACATAAACGTAGTTTTCAACATAGTGATCATATATTTTCATTAATTTATCGTATTCCTCCATTTCTCTTGGAGTTAAATCAACATAAATACGCTTTGTAACATATTCCGCCACATAACCTTCCCTAGCAAGCTCGTCAAAACCAACATGGTAAACAATTGGACCAACCAAATAATCTAACTCTTTGTGAAGTTCATCGGTTCTCTTAGGTGTAGCAGTTAACCCCATACGTTTCCAGGCAACATGGCATTCAGCAATTTTACGGTAACTGGGAGATGGAAGGTGATGTACTTCGTCGAAAATCAGTAGTCCATGTTTATCCGTCAAATTATGAACATTTGTATAAGCGCTGTCATAAGTTATTATGGTTATTGGCTTAATTTCCTTTTTCCCGCCGCCAAATATTCCAATTATATCCTCCGGTATATTTAGCCCTTCTACTATTTTTTCTTGCCATTGTCGAAGCAAATCTATTGTTGGAACAACTATTAACGATCTTAATTTCAGTTTATGAATCGCGTAGAGAGCTAAGAGGGTTTTACCTGCTCCAGTCGGTAAAACAATCACTCCACGATAATTGTTATCTTCCCATGCTTTAAAAGCATCCAATTGATAAGGTCTTAACTCAAAAGTAGGTTTTGTTTCAACACCTAAATTCCAATCCTCCCTCACCGTAGAAACTATGTGATATCCTTTTTGCCTCAATATTCCGCATATTTCATGGTAGTTGAATGGCTTTGACCTAAAAATCTTGTCAACTTTATCCCATATTAAAACATTTAACAACTCAGGAACGTTTTCATTCAATCCGTGAATAATTAGATCACTACCCTTCAAATCTACGACTGCAATAGGTTTCTTGGCTTTCTCTAAAATTCCTGCAAGGCTCTCAGAGATTCTTACACCATATTTTTCAAGTATTTCTCTAGCTCTTTCTACACCTAGTTTTCTGCACTTCTCGAGGTTTAACCTATATATGCTACATTTTCTAGCTTTATCATAACCAATATAGTCTGCTATCAAAGTAATTTTCTCAAACTCTTCTCTAGAAACCCATCCAACCGTAAAATTCAATTTTCTAACATTTAACTCCAACATTAAACTTCAACCGCAGCCAAGTTTTAACATTACAATTAAATCTGACGATATGATATTTAACCCTCTCGAACTCTGGTTTTAGCACAAATGGCTATCACATTCTCCATAATGCTATCTTACATTAAACCTTTAAATAGGAAATTTTGTGAACCCAACAAGGAGATAAATAAGGCGAAGAGGTGCGAACTGTCTTTTATAAGGAAACCGTGATTTTTCTTGAACTTGATTATTATGTTTCTAGATTAATTCACGTTTTAATAGTTCAAATTCCATGAGTCTAGATGATTGGGGTTTTTCTGGGAAATTTCTCATTATTGATATTCGGATTAAATTAAATGAAGCTATACTAATTTCATTTAAGAGAATAACATAAAACTTCACACATTTTGATAGTATTAATTTTCCCTACATATCTTATATAGGTTCTCATTTTATACACATAATTCTAACATAGAAGTCGATGGTAAGACTTAATAATATATATTCTAACTTTTGTGTAGTGGTCGAAATGCAAAAAGTAAAAGTTAAGGTTCGTAAAAAGGGTCAGATTACTTTGCCACTTGAGTTAAGAAAGACATGGAATTTAACTGAAGGGTCTGAAATCATTTTTATTTACGATGAAAACGAAGCTGTACTAAAACCTATTAGGAAAGTGAAAGTGAGAGAAAATGCCGGGATCCTAGGGCCTCCAGATAGTGATGAGATCGAATACGCTACATTGGACCCAGAATTGTTGGCATTTTATTTCGAGAAAAAATACGGAAAGCAGGGGAGAAATAAATTTGATAAAAAAGCTGTCTGAGTTTCCAAAAAATAAGTCTATCTTTATAGATGCAAATATTTTTCATCTATACCTAAGGGGTCCAAAAAAGATACAGGAAATCTGTACAAACCTTTTGGAGAAAATTGAAAGAAAAGAAATTATTGGATACACTTCACCTCTAGTTTTAGACGAGCTTGCATATAAATTACTACTTAAGAAAATTGAAGAAAATTTTCAAGAAAATCCTATAAATATCCTGCGAAAAAATCCTAAGGTAATTTCCAACTTTTCAAACTATGTAGAACTAGGCTTAGACACTATTCTTGGAATCGAAAACCTAAAAATAATAGACATTTCCAAAGAACATGTTGAAAACTTGGTAGACTACATGAAAAAATATCTCCTTCTCCCTAGAGATGCTTTACATCTTTCAGTCATGCTTGCCATAAACTGTAGGAACATTGCTTCAACCGACGACGACTTCGATAGAGTACCAATGATAACTAGATGGACACCATGTATTAATGAAGATAAGATAATCAAATAATACATCCTGATTGGCTTAAAAAGCAATGATATTCTCTAAAATTAACTGATATGCCTTTCTACATTTCACACATCGCTGTCCAAGTATTTTAATTGAAATATCTTCGCCAACGTCAAGAAAATTTTGGACGCTCCTTGCAATTGCGGAAAGAAAGTCAAAATTTGAAACTATTCGATAGGTTTCTTGACAATTGGGACACTTCCATGCAAGAATATAGATGTCCGCACCACATTCACCGCAAACAGATTTAAGATAATGAAAATGAGGCGCAGCCGGTATATTTTCAAATTTAATTGTGTTATGTTGTCCACATTGCATACAATACCAAGTTACCTCAACCATACGTTTACCTCACACATCAAATTTTAGAAATTTTCTTATTATTTCATCGGGCCTGGTGCCTTTTCTTCTTCGTCTCTTAGTGGATCCGAGGTAGGGGCATGGTCCAATGGTTTCAAAAGCTACCTCAGCTAATCTATCTCCTTCTCCTTCCTTGTATCTCCTCCAATCAGTATAATGGCGGTACGTTTCTGGCCGTGTCCATGTAGGATCAAAGTTTTCAAGTTTTTCTGGATCTATACATATTGCTACTCTACTCACTTCTCGATGAAGTGATAATGGACATGTAAAAACTCTTTTTATATCCATTTTGTTTTCCACTTTTAACTCTGGTGCCTTAAATTTCTCAGCAATCTCGATATATTTTTGCTTTAATCTTATATTTACGTATTCAACTATTGCATAAGCTATATCCAAAGGATTAATCTTTGTAGTTATTTCGTCGCTAAATGCCATAGGATTTATGTGAACATGTGCCCCATTTCCGCTCCACTTCACAAAAACAGATCTCTCAATGCCATATTGATATAAAAATTCGACGATCACTTTAGCCACTTCAATAGTTGCTTTCCATTTTTGAAACTCGTTATCTATGTCCCATGTCGGCATACATCTCTTAATATTTCTCAAATCCATGGTGTCCACAATATCACGCAACCTGTAGTACTGATTTGCAGTCACATAAAATGTTCTAGGCTTATACTTCCGAAGCTTATGGAAAATTTTCTCGAAGTCCTCTTCGGAACCTATAGTTATTGGTGTTTCACCTTTCCAATATCTAAAGAAAAGTTGGTTTCCTTTTTCGTCTCTAGCTTCGCAATGTATGGCCATCCATCTATCTAGGGAAAAATCAACAATCTCTCTCATAACATTACTTTGCATGTACCATTCAACAATTTTCGTGTAAATCAAATTACTCACTCGCAGAGGAAATTTTAAATAAATATAGTATGTTTTAACGATTTAGCTGATAATATTCATGTGGATGCATTTGTTTCATCACTAGTTCTCACTGTCTTCTCTATTTGTTCTAAGAATGGTTTATAGTTTTTCATAATCTTCTCCAGCTTATTAAGATAGTTTTTAGATACTGGCTGTATCTTGAATACTTTTTCGGGTTTTAAAACTGGAATTATGTCTTGAGCCTTTAAATTACTTGGATGCTTGACCTGCGTAATTATTGAGAGTGCCTTACTCCATTTTGATGGATCGAATATAAGTATGTGGCCTGGAGCAACCCCTATCGGAACATTAACGTCTAAAACCTGTTTACAAGGCATAACAGCATCATTAAAACTCTCAATTAAAATGTTATCCGTTTTTTCGGAAATTTCCCCGTAACATGTGTTTATTGCCCTCTCAGCAAGTCTCATATGGGTTTCAATTTGCTCATTTGTATCTCTAAAAGTCAATATGTCATCTGAATGCTTCAGCAATTTCTCTACTACCGGTTTAAGATATTTTAAATGAGTTTCCAAAGCGCTGTTCACTAAATAAACATTCCTAAATTTACCGTGAAGCCTCGTGGTGACTCTCTCCATAACCAGTACTGCCGTAGGATCAGTCATATAAAATTCTGTTTCAAAACCTTCACTTATAAAATAGTCGAGATCTAGAGGTGCAAACAGCAAATCTACAGGATTCAACACTTCTATAGGCATATTTACATTAGCTACTTCTCGGAGATGATATATGTCTTCGCAGAAAAGCTTCTCTTGTTTAATACATTGTTTAAACGCCTGCCACTGATACCACAAATTATGGCCGCTCATGGGCTTAAAAGGTATAAAACTTAAACCTAATTCCTTAAAGAAATGAAGTAATATTTTTGAAACGGTTGTTTTGCCAGCATCCTTCTCAACAAGTCCGAAAACAAACACTTTCATCATGTTCACCGGAACTACTAATTTATTGGTGTTTAGACGGTTATCGAGCCTCAGGTATAATTGTTACAATCCCTTTCCTACCTGCTCTAATGGTGTGCACCTCTATTTCTTCTCCAATCCTTCTCCTACTTATCTCTTTCTTCAAATCATCTGCACTATTGATAGGGGTTTCACCAATACCAGTAATTATGTCTCCTACTCTAATACCTGCTTTATAAGCTGGGCTTCTAGGCGCAACCTCAATAATTAATGCTCCCTTATCAACTGGAAGATTATAGTACGCAGCTATCTTCTCATTTATTGTCACACCTACAACACCTATCCAAGGCCTAATAACCCTACCATAGGTTATTAACTCCTCTGAAACTTTCTTAGCCAAATTAATAGGAATAGCAAAGCCTATGCCTTGGGCATAAGGAATTATAGCAGTATTAACACCAATAACTTCACCATAAATATTTACAAGGGGCCCGCCACTATTACCAGGATTTATTGCAGCATCAGTTTGTATCAAATCTTCAAGTACAAGAGCTTTTGAACGTATGGATCTGTTCAAAGCACTAATCACACCCATCGTAACAGTTGGGCCACCGGTTAAACCAAAAGGATTACCAAGAGCTACAACGATCTGCCCAACCTTTAGCTTCGAAGAGTCACTAAGTTTCGCTACAGGTAAATTCTCAGCCTCAACCTTTACAACAGCTATATCAGTTGCTGGATCTGCTCCAACTATACGTCCACTTAAAGCTTCACCACTCGACAATACTACTTCCATTTTCCTAGCTCTACGGATAACATGATTTACAGTCAATATGTACCCATCAGATCTTATAACAAACCCGGACCCTATACCCTTCACAGGAACAGGCTGCAAAAACATATTCCTAACTATTTGCACAGTTGCAATTGTAACTACACTAGGTCCAATTTTCTCCACAGCTTTTACAATCATATCTTCATCAAAAACAACCAACCTTTTCACCAACCAACAACAATAACTTTCCTCAAAAATATTTTACTAAAATTAAAATTATTATTGAAATTTGAGAATTAGAAACTTTAACTTCATTCACATGCTATTAATTTTTACGACCAAAGTTTTGTAGAAGACCTTTGATCTAACAATTTTAAATAACCTTGCATCAATTTAAAACATCACACAGTTTCTATACAATTCACCTTTACCTATTTATATAAGGAGCAGCAACGTCAACGGTGAATCGGCAATTGCGTGGGCAATCCATGGTGCTACAATGTTATTATCTGTTTTGTAGAAAATGGCTCCTAAAATAATTCCACCAATGAAACCTATTAAACCGTATGTTAAACAATGGAGAAGAAGCCAGCCGCTAGCATATGCAGGAATGAAATGAGTTAATCCAAATAAAGTGGATTGAACAATTACAGCTAAGTGGGGAGACATTATTTTTTGTAATTTATTTTGGATAAATCCTCTAAACAATAGTTCTTCCGCTGGTGAAAGCATCCCAAAGACATAAATTGTTTGAAGAATATAGTTAAGTGGAAACGAGAAACTATACATGAAGAAATTACTTATGGTTTCAGGTCTACTTTTAATTTCCTCCATTACACCAGGAATTGTTAATTCAATAATTAGAAAAATAAGGTAAAAACCCAAGAAGGCTGTCAAAACTCCGATTCCAATATTTCTTAAAAAGTTTTCTTTCTTTAAACCGAGAGCATCTAAACCCCTATCTCGGATAATAGTTTCGTAGAAAATTAATATAGTTACAATTGGAAATGCAATTGGAATAGTAACAGTTTTACTTGTCTTGCTAAACATATTTACAAATATCGAGAAAAGAGTAAATCCCACTATTAAAATTACAACTAAACTTAGATAAAACCGTTTACTATGCTTCCTAACCTCTGTTCCTTGTCCAACAACCATTTTAATCCTCTACTCAAACTAACAATCCAAATCAACATTATAAAAATTGAATAATTAACATTAAATAGTTTTCATGCTCTATGGTTCAACTTTTTAATTTTGGTTAAAATTACCAAAGTTCATATTATATTACAAAAATACTTAAAAAGTTTAGAAAGACCGTGAGTAAGTAATCTGCAACCTCTACTAATTTCCCCCACGTTAGCGAACTGACTTGCAGTCTAAAAACCGTTACCCCGAAATTAAAAATATCATAATGCAATAGGGAAGCCAAACCTACTTTCAAATAATTTGCAAATATCTGATGCTCTCAGGTGATGAAATGAGGAAAAGGGAAATAACCGGGCTTGGAAGCTTCCAATTCATGGCTATGACAAGAAGAGGCCTATTCTACGGTTTCCTCACCCTATATTTGCTAGAAGTTTTAAAAAGAAGCTTCACAGAAGCCATACTAGCCATAGCACTACCAATGCTAGCCAATTCACTAACCCAAACCTTCATCTGGGGTCCTCTAAGCGACAAACTTAGAGTCCGACGCCTACTAATAGTAATAGGAGAAACCATCGCCGGTATAGCCTACATATTCCTATCACCAACAGTTTGGTCAATCTACACAGGTTTAAACCCCATACAAGCTAAAACTCTCTACGCCATAACAATAATAGTTGGATTAACTCTTCTAGAAAGCTTCTGGTCAATGAGCAACGTAGGCTGGTCAGCTCTAATTGCAGATATGACAGAACCAGCAGAAAGAGGCACAATCATGGGTCAACTTAACTCGATCGGTGCCATTGGAAGAATCATAGGAGTTTTCGCAGGAGGGCTACTCTACGACTTCCCTACCAAAGCCCAAGGATTCCCAATCCTATTCTATATTTCCTCAACAATAATGTTCACCAGCGCCATAACACTACTTATAACCATAGGAGAACCGAAAAAACTAATCTCACGTAGAGGAGAACCGACCATCCAAATAGAAGAAGAATTCCCGTTAAAACACCTATTCTACTGGTTTCTAATCTCCTTATTCTTTATATCAGCTTCTTCAGCATCAGTAATGCAACTACTAAGCTACTACGTCCGCATCGCCCTCCTTGCAACGAGCTTCGACATAAGCTTAATCAGAAATGCAGCCTCCATTGCAAATTTAATAGCAAATCCAATAATAGGTATTCTAGCAGATAAAAAGGGAAGAAAACCCGTCCTACTCATAGGATTTGCAACAGCAATTCTTGTACCGATTCTATACACACTACCTAGGAGCGTATTTGGCATGGTTTTAGTTAGCGCGGTAGCAGGAGTCATTATGGCAATAAGATTAACGGTGTCTTATACTTTTGTCGCTGAACTTATACCCGAGGAACAGAGAGGAAAATATTTCGGTCAATATAACATGATTTCGACGCTAAGTTTCGGAGTAACACCAATAATAATATCTGGAATTTTCACTGATTACTTAACTAAAACATTTCTGGAAAAAGGCTATGTATTGGAGCAAGCTCAAATACTAGCCATTACAAATACGTTCTATGTAGCTGCGTTTCTAGCGGGTATAGGTTTCCTAATATTCTGTAAAATGATTTTTACCTCAAAACTACAAAAATAAAATAACTAATGTAGAAAAGTGGTTAATTTTGAAGTACAGCCAAATTTAACCGTTACAGCATTACCGAATCATTTTGTTTTAAATTTGTATTGCTAATAGTTTATTCCCTTTATATTGACGAGCTTCCTAGGATATTTGACTTCAACAACTAAATTTACTATATCAGCTTTGTCAATGAGTTCAGGTGGTGCATATCTTCCAGTTAAGACTACGTGGGTTTCTTCAGGTATTTTTGACAGCAGGGACAGTATTTCTTCAACTGAAATCAAGTTTGCTGCTACAGCCAAGTTTATTTCGTCTAAAACAAGTAGGAAAGGTTTCTTTTCAAAGACTACTTTTTCAGCGAATTTCAAAGCTTTTCTAGCTAGTCTTTTATCTTCTTCACTTGGACTTTTTAAATCTACCCACTCGGTTCTTCCAAATTGATATATTTCGTACTCTGGGCTTAACCTATCCTTTATAACATATTCACCAATATCTTTCCTGCCTTTCATAAATTGGATTATGATGACTTTCAGTCCGTGTCCTATGCATCTAAGAGCTAAACCTAGCGCATTGGTTGTCTTTCCAGCTCCAGTACCAGTATATAGAAAAATTAAACCCAAATGTCTGCCCCCTTAGATCTTACAGACTCCCTTCGGACATGAACCCGTGTCCTCTGGCCCTAGCTCTATTACACCTTCAGAAGACTTCTCTTTTGAGGGTTTGCCAATGTAAAGTACTTGTTCTCCCTTGCTGCCATACCTGTAAATTGTTATCCCTTTACACTTTAACTTATATGCTAGGATAAATGCTTCTCTTACATCTTCTGGAGAAGATTCGAAACGTAGATTTATTGTTTTCGAAACCGCATTATCAGTGAACTCTTGGAACGCTGCCTGCATCTTAACGTGCCAATTAACATCTATATCTAACGCAGTTACAAATATTCGCTTAATATCATCGGGAATTTTATCAATATGTTGAATTGAACCAACTTTAGCTATTTCATGTATCAATTCGTCGCTGTAAAGTCCACGTTCTCTTAAAACTTCTTCAAATACGGGGTTAATTTCGAAGAGACTAACACCACCGAGAACTCTTCTAAAGAAAGCTAATGCAAATAGTGGTTCAATACCGCTTGAGGTTCCGGCAATGATACTTATTGTACCAGTTGGAGCTATAGTTGTAGTTGTAGCATTTCTAATTCCATGCATCTTAATTTTCTCTCTAAGTTCATCCCAATTTAATGTAAGTTGTTTCTCTTCGTCATCTGCTTCAAATGGAAACCTTGGATGATCACCATCGTATATTGAACCTTTAAACGCCGGAAAGCTTCCTCTCTCCTCAGCTAAACTAATAGATTCAACTTTGCTGTAGTAGTTGATATATTCCATGATCCTTCGAGCTAGGTTTAAAGCTTCTTCAGAGTCATACGGTATTTTAAGCTTAAAGAGGAGTTCAGCCCAGCCCATAACACCTAAACCAATCTTTCTAGTCAACAAAGTTCTCTCTTCAACTTGAGGCAGCGGATAATTATTTGCATCGATAACATTATCTAGGAAGTGAACAGCAATTCTAACAACTTCCCTCAACTTTTTCCAATCAATTTCGTAACCGCCATTCTTATTTCGTCTTACCATCAACGACAAATTGATTGAACCAAGGTTACAGGACTCAAAAGGCAGTAGAGGCTGTTCTCCGCAATTATGAACAATAAAACCGTTTGCAATAAACGTATGGGTCAATGGTTCTGTTACATCATATACGGGTTGTTCTCCTATATACTCTATTTTTTTCACTACGGCTTCAAATCTATCTTTATAAGACTTGGTAGGGGCTCTTTTGTAGAATTCCGCTATTTTTTGTTTATCTTCAAAGCCAATTTTTTCTATGAATTTATCTTTACTGTCTCTTGAAATTACTAGTTCGTAAAAGTCGCCTCCAATATATCTCTTTTCTCTCCCTTTAGAGTCGATATGTACGAAAGGTTTTTGTTTTTGTTTCCTGCGTTTGTAAATCTTTGATTTTATACCGAAATTAAGTAGTAGGAGTTGTACATCTTTTAATAACCTTAGAGAAGTGGATGCAAGTCTTATAGACACACCTTTTTCTGCTTTTCCTTGAACAGATCCATCAGAAGTGAACAGACCTTTAAGAAATCCTTTAACAGCATCTTCTGGAGCTCTAAATATGCACCAAGGCACTCTTTTTGTTTTTGCTTTCCATATTCCGATACCGAGACGTCTAAAGAATTCGATAAAACCTTTGGCGTGATATGATAGATGGTAGGTGTTGTTTTCTCTTTTTATGGGTTTTACATAACCGTACCACTTAGAAATAATTTCTCTGACCTTTCTAAGTAAACTGTATTTTTCGCTTGAAAAGCTGAATCCAACTCTATCCTTTCTTAACCAACCGTCTCCAATTAGTATACCGATGATGAATCCAAGTTCTTCAGACCATTCTTTTGGCAAATTCAAAGTTTTTCTTTTAGTAAATTCATTTAATTCATCTATCTGATCCTTTATTGGTAGATCTCTCGATTTTGGAAATTCGCCACGACTTTGGATCAGTAGAACATCTCCTTCTTTTAGATTTTCTAATTTTTTCCATCCGTTCGGTGTTAGGAACTTATGGTCAAGTGTTGCTTTTATTTCATAGCCTTCCTTTGTCAGAAGTCTATAAACTGGCCTTATTCCAGTAAAAACATATCTTAAGGGTTTTGACCTGATTATGCCCTCGCCTTGGATTGCCCTCATGTCAATTATTAACGACGTTGAAAGTGAGGACGGATTGTTTTCAGTTAACTCTCTTATCGGGATCAGCCCTCTTTCAGTTAGTACTAGAGTGTCTCCGGTTACACAGGGATTAGTGCTTTCTATCTGGCCTAGGTGTGGTGTTGGGTTGTGTTTGTTGATTCTGTCGATGAATATTATTCCTGGGTCTCCTGTTCTCCAAGCGTTGTATACCATCATGTCGAATAGGTATCTTGCGTTCATTTTTCCTTGTGGTTGCCCGGTTCTTGGATTTATTAGGTAGATGTCTTTTCCTTCCTCGACAGCTTTCATGAACTCGTCTGTAACTGCAACTGAAATGTTAAAGTTTGTCAGCATTCCCTCTTTTGTCTTAGCGTACACGAAGTCCAGTACATCGGGATGATCTACCCTTAGGATTCCCATGTTTGCGCCACGTCTCTTACCACCTTGTTTAATTACGTCGGTTGCAACGTCAAATATTCTCATGAAGCTAACAGGTCCAGATGCAACTCCTTTGGTTGTTCTAACAATATCTCCCTCAGGTCTAAGTCTAGAAAATGAAAAACCGGTTCCTCCTCCGCTTTTATGTATTAATGCAGCATATTTAAGGGCGTCAAATATGCTTTCGATAGAGTCGTCAACAGGTATGACAAAGCATGCTGATAGTTGCCCTAGGGGTGCGCCGGCATTCATTAATGTTGGGGAATTTGGAAGGAAATATCTATTGACCATGATTTGATAAAATGTATCTATTACTTCTTCGTAAAGCTCGTCCCATTTCTCGTCGAGGAATTTTAAAAGCTCGTTGAAAGAAACTTTCATTTTTCCTTCTTTGCCCAATCTGTTGTAAAGTCTTTTAAGCATTTCAAGATCATATTCATTTATTTCAGCTTTTTTGAGTTTGTAGGTTGGTTCCTCCGCTTCACGTTTAGGTTGGTTTCCTTCTTTATCGTAAACTTCCTCATAGTAAAAGATGTCTACGAGTCCTATATGTCTGGCGACTCTAAGCAGCATTTGTTTAGGTGTTTCGATAATATTGCCTTGTTCATCTTTAAGTAAATATCTGTTTTTAAGAACGGTTACTGCGTTTACGGAAAGCTTCATGTCGTCAACTACGCCGAACATCTTCTTTATTTCTCTGATTTCGCTTCTTCGCTGTCTGTAAAGTATGTAAGCTTTAGCTACTTCGTAAAGCCCGTTTTTAACAAGGACTTTTTCAACAATGTCTTGAATTTCCTCTACATGTGGGATTTTTTCTTCCCCAAATTCCTCCTCCAAGATCTTTACTACTTCATTAGCTAATTTTGCAGCCATTTCTCTAGTTCCAATACCAACAGAGTTTAAAGCCTTCCATATAGCATTTTCAATTCTATCCTTGTCAAAGGGAACTATACGTCCATCTCTCTTAATAACTTTGGAAATTTTATCTGGAGACATTAATGCCACCCGCCTCCATGAGATAAGATAGAGTAAAAACTTTTAAAGTATATTATCAAGAAATTTCGATATTAGAAACCCAATAATACAAATTCGCGTGAAACGATGATTCCATGAATTAAACCCTCTCACCGATAAGGAAAATGACTAACAGTTATATACTTTTCGCATTTATAACTTATCCTACGCCAATATAACCGATATAAACCAAAAAAATATTGAGAAAAATTAGAAATAAGGCCAACAAATAACTTATTACACTAAATAAATAAGATACAATTGAATTTAAACTCCCAAAACCAACTAGAAAACAGAAAGTTCTTTAAGTCCACACTCCTTACAATAAGGTATGACAACCCTTGAAACAAGCTTATCCCTAACCCATCGCTCCAAGACAATTTTAAAATATATTTGTTGCGAACCGCATCTTGCACATCTATTTTTATCATGAAATTTCCGGTCAAAAAGAAAATCGACAATTTCAGAAAACCCCAACCTCCTACGTATCAACTTTAATAGGGCGGGTTTCATAACCATCATCTACACGCCCCTATTATTTCCATAGCATAATTATCCAGTTATATTTTACCGCTTGTTCTTTAAAACTGTAAAATTATCAAACGTACCAGAATATCCAGGCAAATACTTCAACTATTCGTGAAGAAAATTTAAAAGTTCCCAAGCTTGAAGCATCGATTAGTCTAGCTTTATTCCGTCTGGGAAGTCTCTTTTTATTTCATCGAGGAATTTTTCCATGTCACGATACATTTTATATAGTTTTTCGCACGGAAATTCTGGGCAAAAAGTACAGAGTTTCAAACCCTTACTTTTAGCGCAATCTCTAATGTTACATTTCTTCCTCTCCCAACAGCCAGGACACGAAAACTCCTTAGTCCCAACAAGGTAGTAAGGGCACCAACCACAATATAATCCACATGGCGCAATCAATTTTTCCTCAACCATCATACACACCTCTCAACCTTCAAATAAAGTTAAACTGTCTTCTTTCTCCATTTAAACTATATTTGCTTCTCAGCAACTACTACATACCACGCCTCTTCTACGTGTAACATGTTCTTCATTTTACACCCAGACTTCTCACATAATTCCCTTATTTCATTTGGAGTCATCAAATATAAATCAAACCATTCTCCAACCTCACCTTGATATTCAAACCTTATTCTCACAAGCCCTACATGCCTATTTTTCTCCCTATTTAATTCATGATATCTTAAATGATCCTCCTTATCAGCCATGAGAGGGTTGTTCAAATTGGCTAACAGCAACGCATTTCTACGAGAAATCCTATTCAACTCATTTAACAACCTTAAAGTTTTACTAGGTCCTCCACATATCCCCAACGTACTAAACATACAAATAATGGAATTAAAACAGCAATCTCTAAACGGCATATGCAACATCGCCCCCAATCACTACGTGAACCGCGTCCCTCTCCTTACAAACCTTAATAACATTTGCAGATATGTCAACTCCCACAACTCTGAACCCATTTCTCTGCAAGTGTAGTAAATGCCTTCCAGCGCCACAGCCAGCATCTAACACCAAACTTTTAACACGAGAAAGTAACTCCTTTTCCAAAGAAGACCATTTCTCATAATCAGAAAAATACAATTCCAAAGGTTCAACGTACGTGTAATCATCATCTCTCCTAACAAAAAGCCTACCAGTTTTCCCATGAAAATAATCGAATAAAGCTTTGCCAAAAACATCTCTCCTCAAACAGGATTCCCCCGATCACAAAACAATATAACACAACAAGTTAATATAAACTGTTTAATCCAATTTTAAAAGTCTATGTATAAAATTCATCTTAGTCTTTTGATCGGATTTGCCACAATCTACCGATAATCCCTAATGTTACTAACGCTAGAGCTAGTAGCCAGTGTGGTGCATCTTTTGCTAAGTGGGCAATCGGATTAGCGCGAGGATCCATTTTATCCCAATGAACGCGATAAAATTTATCATATTCCCTAACATGAATGCTTCGTCCATCCCTTAAAATTAATCTATAATCTGCTTTTTGCCCAAAAGGATCGCCAATAGATTTTTTAAATCCACTTTCTAAAGGATGAGGGACCTCCCATTTCCAAACCTTAACATCTCTGTGAGGAGGCAATTTCAATACAAGGTTAATTAAAGTACTCCAATTAGTTCTTCTTGGAAAAGGCAACATCAACACCAAAATAAAATACTTCACAAATCTTAAAACATTTACTGCAAACCAAAATAAAAAGGAGGTTTATTTTAGTAGTTTTATGAATTCTTTCATAAATGCCGGTAAGTCTGGCCAAGCTCTACTAGTCACTAAGTTTCCATCAACAACAACTTCCTCATCCACATAAGTTGCCCCTGCACGTTCAACATCTGGTTTAACGGCAATATAACAAGTTACTCTTTTACCTTTCACCAAGTTGTAAGCCGTTAAGACCAGAGGTCCATGACATATGGCTGCAACAGGCTTATTAGCTTCAAAGAAATGCTTAACAATGTTTTCAAGTTCAGGCTTAGTTCTTATAAACTCAGGAGCCCTACCACCTGGAATTACTAATCCGTCGTATTCTTCTGGTTTAACATCTTTAAACGCTAATGTAACCCATGGAAACCTGTAACCCAACTTTTCACTATAAGTTTCCCATCCAGGCTCAAAATCATGGACAACTGTAAAAAGCACGTCCTTTTTGGTTGGAGCTGCAACGTGGACCTCAAAGCCCTCTTCCTTCAACCGATAGTACGGGTAGAAGATTTCTTGAGCTTCCACTCCATCCCCAGCAATAATCAAAACTTTCTTAGCCATGTTCACCCCCAAATCTATAAATTTCGACAACAAAATATAAAACTTATTTATTATTGAAGCGATGTTGTTTCATAAGTATGGTTTCCCATTTCATCGTTATATATGAGAGAGTAAAACGTTGAATAAATCTATAGGTAAGTTTTATAGTGTTGAATTTAGCTGATGAAAGTGGTTAAGATGCTCAGTAAAGCTTTCTAAAACTAACCAAATAAATATACGAGTTGAGTAGTTTATTGGGGTATAAGCCATGTTGTACCCTGATTTAAGACAAAAAATTGCTGAGACATTTCGAATATTAGATGAAAAAGGTTTAACATATGGTAATGCAGGCAACATCAGTGTAAGAATACCGGAAGAAAATCTTTTCCTAATAACGCCCAGCGGCGTAAGAAAAGCAGCGCTAAAACCAGAAGACATCTTAGTAATAGATGAAAAAAGAAGGGTAATAGAGGGAAAAGGACACCCTTCAATTGAAACGCCAATGCACTTAGCTATTTATAAAAGTAGAAAGGATGTGAAAGCTGTAATTCATGCTCATCCAGTTTATTCATCTGTTTTTGCTGTGGTTGGCGTTGCCATACTTCCGGTAGTGGAGGAAATGATTATACTTACTGGTGGGGAGGTTAAAGTAGCTAAATATGCTCCTCCGGGAACAAGAGAGCTTGCAAACAATGTTATTGAAGCGTTAGGCGACAGAAAAGCGGCACTTCTCATGAATCATGGAATTATAACATGTGGAAAAGATTTAGATGACGCTCTAGAAGTTTTAATCTGCGTTGAGAGAACAGCAAAAATATATCTGCTTTCAAAACTTATAGGAGAACCTAAATTAATACCGGAAAAAGTTATAGAAGCAGAAAAGAACCTATATAGACTAAAACAGAAATATCAGTAAAACCAAAAACGGGAATCAAAATAATTAAGCAAGCTTAGCGGGTAATGTTTTGTTAATTCCAGAATTCCCTGCCGATGTAATTGATGAACAGGAATCCCGCCTAAGTAAAACTGCAAGTAAAATTGGAGTTGTACGTTGACTGTTAGTTGCTGATTGATGGTTCTGTAAAACGGCAATCTAAAGCTTCGAATGTTATAGTTTTATAAATTAAAACTAAGATTAATTTAAATAAAAATATGAATTTTCAGGTTTATGGAAGCTTACAGCGATGTCTTGCCTTGAGATTAAGTAAAGCTGCTTGATTACTTTACTTTTTATTTTATCCTTCAAAGGGAATTAAGTCATAAAGTATCAAAAAGTTTAAATCTGTTTTTTAAAACAGTCTATCTCCATCCTCAAATGTTTCAGACCGCAAAACTTCACTGCAACTATCTCGAAACGGCGTGTTTGTTCCCACATGTCGCGGCTATTATTTAGATTTAAACGATGGAACATAGAGGAGGTGGAAAAATGTTTGACATATATGACTTCTTTAATCAGCTAACAGAGTTAGGAGCAAAAATTAGACTCGACGTAGGTCAACCAGATATACCTGTTGATGAAAGAATAATTTCAGCCTTAATAGAATCTATTAAGAAAGGGAAACAACTTATGTTTCAACCGGAGGAATAAAAGAGCTAAGAGAAAAAAATAGCTGAAGTACACGGAGTGCAACCTGAGGAAGTAATAGTAGCACCAGGATCCAAGTTTCTAGTAGCCTCTCAACTTTTCTTCTCAAAAAAGGTAGCTATTATTTCACCTCATTGGCCAACCTATGTACAAATGGCAAAGAAATTCGGAAAGAAAATCCAAATCATTAAAACAACACTTGAAGATAAATGGCTTCCCAATTTTGATGAAATCGAGAAAGATGTAGATACGATCATCATAAATTATCCTAATAATCCAACAGGGATAGCTATCCTGGAAACAAAGATGAAAGAACTCTTAGACATCGCATCAGAATTAAATGTAAAAATTGTTTCAGAAGAAGTTTACAGAGACATAACTTTCAACAAAAAATATGTTTCCATACTTGGCTTTAACTACGAAAAAGGAATATTCATTTACAGTTTTTCTAAAACCTTCAGTATGACGGGATTCAGAATTGGATACGCAATAGCTGATAAGAAAGAAATTGGAGAAATTCAGAAATTCATAGAAATTATGGTGACGTGTGTACCAAAATTTGTTCAATCAGCAGCAATAAAAGCGCTAGAAGTCAGAGAGGAGATCAAGAGAAAAATAGTTAACATTTACAGAAAGAGAGTTGAGTTGGTGAAGAAGAAATTAAATAGAAAACTATTTGAATTCGTTGAACCAGATGGAGCCTTTTATGTTTTCCTCAAATTGAAAAACAATATTTCTGGACGAACTTTTGCTTATAAACTACTTGGAAGAGGTGTAGGAATTTTTCCTGGAGAAGCATTTGGAAACTATAGTTCACATATTAGAATTTCTTTAACTTCCTCTATGTTTGAATTTCCAGAAACTGTCAAAGTTTGCAGTATTCATCCACTCCTCGGCAATAGATCAAAAGACTTTAAATCACGTAAAATTGTAATCATTCCGATTAAAGGTAGAGAAAAAGATTGTGATCCAGTAAAATCCCTATTCGAATCTTTAGGTGCAGAAATAGTGGTTTCTGACCCCAAAACACATGATAGAGCAATAGGCATTACAATTTCTCTTCCATACTTTATTGGAGTAGTATTCAGCTATTTAATTTCCCAAGAAAACTTAAACTTTCTAAACAAATATGCTGGGACATCCTTTGAGCATTTTTTAACGTACTCTATAATGATTGCTGAAGAAAAACCAGAATTTATTATATCTCTATTAAACAACGAATATTCGTATGCGGCTATAAGAAAATTCCTGCAATTAACAGGAAAACTGATTAAATCAATAAACGAAGTTTCTGAATTTGAAAGGTTCTTTAAGAAAATAGCAAAACACCTAAAAGTGTAAATAAATCATTTTCTAAATTTTAAATCTCTAGCCATCATCATGATTTATTAATCTTCTACTAATAGACAGGTAAAGTCATATTGGCATAAGGAATTAAAAATATCTCAATATCTCTACCATGTTTCTCCAATACATATTTTATAGCTTCATCAGGTTTTTTAACAATTTTAACCCCTATACGTGAAAATTTTTCTGAACTTAAATTTTCAGACACAACAATGATGTCAAATTTGGAAGCATGGGTTAAAAAATCCCATCCAACCCATTTACTTATCGTATAATCCCTTATCAACTCGTTTCTAATAAAATCTAGGTCTCCTCCCATCTTAAACAACGTATATTCCAACTCATCGCTACCTATGCCTTCTTTACATTCAGCGAATAAAATAACGGTTCCTCCTTCATTAACAGTTTTATGCATGTATCTAAACGACTTTATAGCTTGATAAAAGTCCATATCATGGGGAAAACCTCCGCAAGAAGCAATTAAAACATCCACTTTTCTAGAAACCTTCACCTTATATAGTTCATCAACAAGGGCAACGCCTGCTCTATGCGCCTTAACAAAATGTCCAGCATACACGCCGACAGGTTCCTCATTATAGTTAAGTGGAATATTTATAGAAAAATCATAGCCTGCGATTTCCGCTGCTTCTTCTATGTCTTCGCGAGCTGGATTTCCATCAGCTACTCCCGGCTGGGATCTTGGGTCTAAAGAAAGAATATGATTCTTTTTCACAGATCTTCTAGAGGAAACACCTGGAAGAATAATTTTCCCACCGCCTGTATATCCCGTGAAATCGTGAATACCTAAATAGGATATCCCAACTATAACATCAGAATCTGCTACAAACTTATTAATCTCAACAGGTGTCCCTTTCTGAGTCTCACCTAGATACTTTAAACCCCACTTTCCGTCTGGGTCATGATCAATTATTCGAAAGGTTTTTACAATGTTTTCTCCGAGCATAGAAGTCCATTCTTTTCTTGAATGTTTTCTATGTAGCCCTGTAGCAAAAATAATTATGAGATCTTCTCGTTTAATTCCATGTTTAAGCAAGTAATTGATGAGAGCTTTTACGGCTTGTTTCTTGGGACCAGGTCTCGTTATATCGTCTACCAAAACGGAAATTTTCTTAGCATTCGAAACTATATTGGAGAAAGCATCGGTTCCAAAAGGGTTTTCCAAAGCTTTTAAGAAGGTTTCCTCAAAGTTCTTTACACTTTCTTTAAATTTCGGGTTCAATGTTGCAATAACATGTCCATGAGTTAAATGAAAAGAAATTTTGGAGTGACCATATGGTATGGTTATTTGCATTTGCTGGTTCACCCGGGTAAGTGGAGAAGAGAAGTCACAATGCTCCATATGTCTTGGATATAGAAGAATTTTATGTACAAACTGAATGCAAACAACGCTATCACAAATGCTAGAAAAATGTAGTCCCTGGCATGGAAATGTATATCCTCTAAGATTGTTCTTTTTACGGGGGCTCCGAAAGCCCTAGTTTCTATAGCTATTTGCATGTCATTAGCTTTTCTTAAAAGAAGTAGGACAAGAGGTGTAACTATTGGAATATATGCTTTAAACGCTTTCTTGAAAATGTTCATCTTATCTATGTCAAATGCCCTAAGTTTTTGAGCATCAGCAACTGTTTGCCAAGTTTCTTGGATCATCGGAACTGAACGCATCCCAGCAACGAACACAAATGAATATTTAAATGGAACCTTCAGTCTCGTCATAGTTTCCATAAACCTAAGGTATGAAGTGGTGAATGTGAATAGTGGTAAAACCGCGATAGCTGTAAGCACTCTGACTGAAATCATAATGCCGAACATAAGCCCTTCATATGTAAATACACCTAAATCCGCGCCTCCAGGTATTCGATAATGGAAGAGGGTGAATAATGGAGTTTCTCCTCGATACATAAAGCCTTGAATTATAATTATGAAAATTATTATTCCCATAAGAAGTTTAACTAATCCCATGAAGTACCTAATGCTGATTTTCGCTATTCGCCAGAAAATCAACGCTGTAATCAGCCATACGAGCAGTATTATGATATCTTGTGTAAATGTTGAAAGGAAAACAAGTATGAGCGTTAAAATAACGTAGACTAGTTTACTTATTGGATTTAACCTGTGTATAAATGTATCAGCCTTAATATATTCGATGGCTCTCACACAGATACCTCCTTTACTGCTGGAGAAAGAACCTTAATCATTTCTTCAATAGTTAAAACTTCAGGATTTACTCCCTCATCCTTTAATTCTTGAGCAAAACGTGTTATTTGAGGAGGTTTTAGAAAGGCTTTTTCAAGAATATCATGCATTTGGAAAACTTCCCTTGTCGGGCCATCTGCCAAAATTTCACCGTTCCACATAACTATTAGTCTTTCAGCGTACTTTGCAACAAGATCCATGTCATGTGTAATCATTATAATTGTTCTTCCATGCTCATCATGCATTTTCTTAGCTAAATCTGCCAGAATATAGCGTCCTTTATAATCTTGTGCAGTCGTAGGTTCATCCATTATTATCACTTCAGGATTCATTGCAACTATGGCTGCAACAGCAAGTTTTCTTCGGTCTCCGAAGCTCAAAGCGAAAGGATATTTATCTCGTAGATGATCTAATCCAACAAATCTTAAAGCTTCCTCAATTCTCTCCTTTATTTCATCTTCTGGAACGCCTATATTCTTAAGTCCAAATTTAACTTCCTCTTCACACGATAAGGTAAACAATTGGTAGTCAGGGTTCTGCAAAATTAGACCGATTTTCTTAGATAATTCAGCAACGGTGTATTTTGAAACATCTTCTCCTTTAAATAAAATCTTTCCTTTTGAGGGTTTTAACAATCCTACAATGTTTTTAACTAACGTTGTTTTCCCAGAGCCGTTTTGACCAACTATACCTATGAACTCTCCCTCATGTATTGTTAAGTTTATATTTTTGAGCGCGGTTACAGGAGGCTCCCCTGGGTAAGTAAATGTAACATCCTTAATCTCAATTATAGGGGTTCCTTTGCTTTGGCTATCTTTCTTAAACTCAGCTTTATTCACTTTTAAGAGGTTATCATGAATCATTTTTTTAGCTAAATTAACAGCGTCCTCAAAAAGAATCGGTAAATCAATATTACCGATTCCACTTTTCTTTAACTCGTAGAAATACGTGGTAACAGCTGGGGGTTTTACGCCTACATTTTCCAGCAATTCAACGTTGGATAAAACTTCCTTTGGATATCCATAAGCTACAACTTCACCCTCATTAAGTATCAACACTTTATCTGCAAGGTAAGCTATTTCCTCTGTTTTATGAGTTGTCATAATAATTGTGATTCCCATTTCCTTTAAACGTCTTACAGCTGCTAAAACTTCAAGAGTTCCAAGAGGATCAAGCTGCGAGGTCGGTTCGTCAAGAACTAGCAGTTCGGGCATCATAGTTAAAACAGCTCCAAGAGCTGCCCTCTGCTTTTGTCCACCCGATAGTTCTCGTGGATGTCTATCCTCAAAACCTTCAAGACCCACAATCTTAACAGCTTCTTTAATTCTCCTAAATATTTCCTCCTTTGGTACGCCTAAATTAGCTGGTCCAAATGCAAGTTCAGCGAAAACACTAGGCATCACAAGTTGACTTTCAGGGTCTTGAAGAAGAATACCCACCTTTTTTGCGGTTTCATAAATGGGTTGATCCCATGGGTCGAAACCTAAAACATTAACTTTCCCCTTTCTTATACCACCATACATGTTAGGGATAATACCGCCTAAAATAAAGCATAAAGTTGTTTTACCTGCTCCATTAGGTCCCATAACTACAAAGAATTCTCCTCTCTTTATTTCGAAATTAACATCTTTAAGTGCCTCGTTTCCTCCTTCATATTGAAATGAAAGATTAGAAACTGAAACAACAATGTCAGACACGTGATGGGCCTCCTCCATTTCGATGAGGTAAAATAAAAATAAAGGTTTTGTTTTATGTTACCAAATTGCTAGTGGTATTCTCGGTAAACCGCTTCTTCTTAATCCCTCGATGATTGGAATTGTTATTATTGTTATTATTACGCTTAGAGCAGGGAACCACCAAGAATACGCCGTTAAAACTGCTGCCGCTAGAGTACCAGGATAGCTAAACAGATACCAGTAGGGTAAGAACCACGGAATAGCCCATACCATCATACTCGATAGCAATGTCAAGAACACGCCAACATATTGTTTTTTACCTGTTTTCCTAGCCCATTTCGGAAGCAACTTGATTCCGAATGGAGACCCCATAATAATTAGCCATGGAACCCAGTACCAAGCAGCTATAGCTGTGAAGTATGGCTGTGGTGGTGATGAGAATCCAGCAGCCTCCCCAGGCCAATAATATGGGAACACTAAAAGCCAAAGACCCATAGCTATAAACACTGGTATAGTTAAGAACCAATATTTATCATTGTTTATCGTTAATGTGACGAAAACAGCAGGTAAAGTGGCTGTTAGGATAACGTCTAAAAGACCTAATGGATATGCTGCGGGAGAAACGAACATACCGATTAATCCACCTACAAAAGCAGCTAGAATACCAGTTGGGCCCATGATTAGTGGAGCCATAGCAGCAAATGCTACTGCAAGCGGAAGGTAACCTCCTCCACCGACATAAGGGAACAATGGAACTAGAGAAGTTACTCCGATTAATGCACCGTAAATTGCTATCCAAGCAATAGCTACTCCATAAACTCTGGTTGGAGCAACCTTAACTTCTTCTGACATTTTTAATACCCTCTCTCCAAAGTTTTAAATCTCACCTTTTCAATATTCTAACTTATTTGGCATAAAACGCTGATCAAAGTTAAAAATTTTTCGTTTACAAATGTCATGAAAGTATTTTTTTTCTAAAGTAGTATTTAGCTAAAAATTTTTAGAGAATAGTCTTTTACTAACCTTAAACTTTAAAGGAATAAGTGTGAAAAATATCCTATACACTATTTAAGTTGTTCGAATAAACAAACTCATCACCATGAGTGAATTAATATGAATTTCACGTTTGTTGATGAAAGTGTTGCTATTTCGCGAATGCCCTATCAAAACGCCATCCACGATCTTTCTCAACAATTTAAAGCAGTAGTTGTGCTTGCAGAGATGCACGAGATGGAATATAATATAGAGTCTTGGGAAAAATACAATGTCGATGCTTTATGGGCACCTACACAAGATTATACAGCACCACAACTTCTCCAAATATATTGCATCGTAAAGTGGATTAAAAATCACGTGGAGAAAGGGGAAAAAGTATTGGTTCACTGCATGGGAGGAAAAGGAAGAAGCGGAACAATAGCAGTTGCCTACACAATATACACTAAACATGTAAATTTTAATGATGCATTGAGGCTTGTTAGAACTGTTAGACGTGGAGCCGTCGAAACATGGGAGCAAGGCAAAAGGCTAAAAACGTTTGAAACCTTGTTGACCGCGCTTCCTGAACCAAAACTTACAAAAATAGTCAAAACAGCCGAAAAATACAATTATGGCAGAGGAATTAATCATGCATCCAAAGTAACGGAACTCAGCCTAACACTTTGGGAACAACTAAAATATGAAACAGAATTACCAAAACATTGCAACGTAGCATTGGCAGCTGCAGCAATATTACATGACATTGGAGTTTTTATATCAGATCTCAATCACCATGAACATACATTAAAGCTGATTAAAGAAAACGAGAATAATATACGTCAAGTCTTTAGTGAAAGTGAATGCGAAGCGATAGCATGGACTGCATATTATCATAGAACTAAAGCAGGTGATCCAAGAACAAATATGAAACTTAAAAATAACATTAAAGATGTTGTTACATGGTCTGCAGCGATACTCAGACTGGCAGATGCACTAGACCACGGTTTAGATCAATCAGTAGAATCCGTTGACTTAAATTTTCAAGCTAACAAACTTACAATCAAAACATATTGTAACAATCCATGCAGGCACGAAATTAATAGAGCCGTAGAAAAATCAATGTTACTAAGAAGTTTAATAAATAAAGAAATTATCTTCGAGGAAGTTCAGGTAAGAGAACTTTTTAATCAACGTTAAGGTAAAATAAAAAGCATTTCAACTATTTTAATTTAAAGTGGTACTGAAACTCGCAGTACGGGTCTCCTCTAGCTCTACACTTTGTTTCGTTACACGTTACAGATTCAGCATTCCAATCTTCTAATCTTTGTTCCTCGATCCACTCAAAAATTCCCGCAACAACGTTGCACATAAATATTTCTGGATGGGGTGAATGTAATCCTTTGCACAGAGGACATTCACGCACCCTATAAGTAATAAACACATCCTTACCCTTTTCTTCAAATGTTATTTCATCAAACTCTTTCCCCGTAAAGTACTTGAAACCTAAATTGTACGTCGGAACTAGGTCTCTTAGATTTTTAGCTGGTCGTTTCGTAGCTGCGAGATAAGTTGTATAAATGTATTCACCAGTAGCTCTTCCAAGTTTCTTTAACAATGCATTAGCTTTCACGGGGTCACCGTATTCTTCGAGAAAGTGCGCAATAATCGCTTGTACAAGTCCTTTATATGCGCCAGCATGAATTTTTTCAGCCATAAAACGCCAGGCAATCTTACCTTTAATACCCATTCAATCACCACCACAAACTATAATGTAAAATTTAACCTTAGATTATTCCTCTACTTTTCTAACGCCACTAATATAGTTTATTGCTTTTGAAAAGTTTCCCAAAGTTATCAAAACCCTGCTTCTTGGAATGTTTAATTTTTTAGCTATTTCCGATGTCGTGTGACTTCCATCACAAAGTTCCAAGATGCTTCGAACCAGTTTGTCCTTAACTTTCTTTAAAACACTCTTATCAACTAGAACTGGTATATTTACTGTTTCAAACTTTGCTGCGGGTTTTACGGATGGTAGAGTTGTTGGTGGCGGAGCTGATGGAGGTGGGGTAACAGGGGAAGTTGGAGGAATGGATGGTGTTTTTCTCTCTTCAGTTTTTAATGGAGCTGGGGGTAATGTTGGCTTTTCTATTTCATAGGTTGGAGCAGCCTCTAAAAGTTCTTCCAATTTATTAAGTTCATTATTAAACATTGAAGCTACCTTTTTTGCTGCGAGTATGAGAACTCCTTCTCTTTCAATGCTATCTAATGCTAACGCTAACCGATTTGTAATCTTATATACGAGAAGCTGCGAGTTTTTGAGCCTTTTTACCTGGTAGTCTCCAACATCCCAAAGTGGTAGTCCAATTTTAGCAATTTTTTCCGCTGCTTCTTTAGCTTCCGACGTTAAAGTGGAATGGAAAACTTGACCAGTATCTCCAATGATGGCCAGTCTACTTCTCACTGGTAAAGAATTAGTGATTTTCTCTGCAAGTTCCTCAATAATTTTCTTTGACATTTAAAACAACCTGCGAAATTCTCAAACACCTTTCAATAATTCAAATAGGCTTTTTCTGAATATAAATTTTATTCAAATTTATCTTTGTTTCACGGTTTTCTAATAAAATCTCAAAAGAAGAAGTATCGTGGAAATAGTTATCAAAACATCTTTGAAACTAACGTCCGGGCTTATGAGTCTCTTTTCCAGCAAAAACAGAACTAATGACACCTTATAAAAGTTATTAGGTAAAGGAAGCATCAAATTAAATGCTAACTGTACTTTGTATGGCTTGCGCTTTCAAGAGTTTAGATTTATAATTATAATAAAGTTACTTTTAAATCGGGGGAAATCTAGCTTCCGCCTCGTCTACAAACTTTCTCATAATATTAAGAAATTTCTCGCATACAACAAGAACTGGCTCCTTATCGTATTCTTTGAAGAACCAGCCAACCCTCACTCCATACTCCTCTACCTTCTGAACTAGCGGTACACCAGCTTGCACCTCAACCTATATAATTTAGGCATCATAAAAATATTTTGAGCATCAATACGTTTTTCGTCGATTAGTAATGAACCCAAAAGATCATTCTCTAATTCCTTCATTTTCTGCTTCCACCATTTTAACAAAATCAATTGCTAATTTGTTTTTAATTTGCTCAGCTATTTCCTCGAAAAGTTCAAAATACAGTTTTTTTAACCAAAGGAATGCCCAAACCGAATTTAACACTGTAATTCCGCAGCAAAAAGTTAGGTATGCTTCGAACAGCAGCTAAAAATCTATCTAAGTAACGTTTAAACTTATCTTCGATACCTTGAACCTCATATAACTTTTCAAGGAAATGTTCAGCTTCCTTTAACTTACATATTACATTCATTTAAATCCTCCCCTAAACCCTTAACAAAATATACACTTATAGACTTTATTAGCGTTTTTATCGGCGCCATTTTTATAACTATAAAATATATACCACTAAACTAAAACTAAATAACAAAGAATTATACTAAACGGGAAAACCAACTAATTATCGATGTTTAACCAAAAACTCGATAAAAAATAGTGAAATTAAATTAAGGTTATTCTATTTTCCTTTGTACTTTTTCCACCATGTATATACGAGAGCTATAACTATGATTATTGTTATTATTTCGAGGATCCAGTCCCATGGGTGTAATTCACGTAAAGGTTTAGCACCAGTTAACCCGACGTTGTAGAACCATCCTATTATTCTGATTATCGCTAATATCACTATCACAACTACTAGAATTATTGTGGCTGTCGTAGCGCTAATACCCTTTTCCGTTCCACCGGTTCCCGTACTCATGTCTCATTCCTCCTTACTCCTCTTCTACAACTTCTCCGCCACGCCAGCTCCATGTAGGCTTCATAAACTCTGGTGCTATCTGAACCAATATGAATAGTGGTATAAATTCCTGTAACACATAGGCCCAGTATGTTATTCCAAATGATGCTACAAGTTCTGGCCAGAAGGAAACCAGACGTAGTACAAAGGCCAGTTCTGCAATGAAAAGTGTTAACATTGCAGCCTCAGACACTGCTATTACAACGAACATTAATACCCATGCCCACCACTGCTTACGATTCTTGTAAACAAATTTAGCCACCGTGCAAACACATATTCCAAGAAGTGGATAATAAATTGTGTCGCACATGGGAACAGCAGATGGTAAGCCTATCAATATTCCTGTACCAATTGCTACGTAAGGCCCTCCAGCAAAAGCCGCTATGACCAATATTGTTTCACGTATGTCGAGAACGAACGGTGGAAACAATGGAATAACTAATCCTAATGCTCTCCAAGTGAATCCTAATCCACCGAAAGCAGCAATCATAGCAACTTGCCTTGCAGTTAAGAATGGCCTTCTTGGAGGGGGTACTTTACCTTCTTCGCTCATTATGATTGCACCTCTCCCATTCTAAATTTTATTCTTATTTTTACTTCTCTCATATACTTCATAAAAGTTTTATATATATGCTTCGGTGTAGAAGTATATGCAACATTGTTGTATGTTTAATGTCAAAAAAGTTGTTACATATGTTGTTTCCCTTGATGTGTACCGTAAGTAATAAATATAACTTCTCCACAACTCTAATGAACTCATCGTTATTAATGCAAATGAAAGATGTCTGGGATTGATCTATATGACAGGCGAAAACATTGTAATAAATGTGGAGAACGTGACATTTACATACTCAGGTTCCAAAACTCCAGCGCTTACAGACATTAACCTTAAGATTAGAGAAGGAGAAAGAGTTTTAATAACGGGGCACGCCGGCGCTGGCAAAACAACATTATGTAGGTTATTCAATGGACTTATTCCCCACTTCTTTAGAGGTAAATTAAAAGGCGATGTCTATGTTAAAGAATACAATACAAAAAGATACGATGTTTCTTTCCTATCCCACATGGTGGGTATGCTATTTCAAGACCCTGCAAGCCAATTAATAGCGCCCACAGTTGAAGATGAACTGGCCTTTGGAGCAGAAAACTACGGCGTACCTCCTGAAGAAATTAGGAGAAGAATTGAAATCTACCTCGAAGTATTGAGGCTCAAGGAGTATAGGGAACAGAATCCTCATTTTCTGTCTGGAGGACAGCAACAAGCATGCGCATTAGGCTCAGTTCTAGTCATGGGATCAGAAATACTAGTGCTTGATGAACCAACATCCAACCTTGATCCTATAGGTACCTTCCAAGTATTTAAGCTTCTAAACGAACTTTCTCAAAGAGAAAGAAAAACATTGATTCTCGTCGAACATAAACTCGAGGAGTTACTACCCTTTGTAGATAGAGTAATAGTTTTAAAGAAGGGAGAAATGGTCTTTGACGGCAAACCTTACGAACTTATACACAGAGAAGACTTAGAAGAGTTGGGTATAAGAATACCCCAAGTAACTGCTCTTGCTCGCAGATTAAAGCAAAAGATTCCTGAAATATCTATACCAATGACGTTGGACGAGGCATATACAACATTTGAGAAAATAATAACGAAAAAGAACATTAACCGTGAAAAATGTGAAGAAGTTGCTAAAAACTACATAGCGAACAAGTATACGAAATACAAGGGAGAGGCTTCAGGAGAAGAGCCAATAATAGAGACTGTTAACTTAACACACATTTATCCCGGTGGAACTGTAGCTATACGCGATGTTTCACTCAAAATATATGATGGCGAATTTATAGCCATAATAGGTCAAAATGGTTCTGGGAAAACAACATTGGTCAAGCATTTTAACGGCCTCCTTTTACCAACCGAGGGTAAAGTTTATGTCTTCGGGAAAGACACGACAGAAGCATCAATAATTGAACTTTCAAAGAATGTTGGCTACGTTTTCCAAAACCCCGACTTCCAAATATGTACAAGAAAAGTAAGAGAGGAATTAGAGTTTGGTCTAAGAAATTTAAATCTACCCGAAGAGGAAATTGAAAAACGTGTAGAAGAGGTTACTAAGGCTCTTCATCTAGAAGATGTGCTGGAAGAAAATCCATTTTCCTTGAGTAAAGGCGAAAGACAAAAAGTGGTTGTAGCATCAATTTTGGCCATGAAACCTAAGGTTTTAATAGTTGATGAACCTACAACTGGTCAAGACTATAGAACCAGTAGGGATATGATGGACTTTTACAAGAAACTTAATGACGAAGGAAAAACAATAATTGTAATAACTCACGATATGGAGTTAGCTGCAGAATATGCGTCAAGGGTCATAGTACTAAACTATGGCAGGGTTCTTCTAGATGGTCCAACGCCTGAAGTGTTCACACAGATCGAAACTCTTAGGGAAGCTTTCTTAAAACCGCCGCAAGTAACTCTACTTGCAGATAAATTGAACAAGTACGGTATTCCTAAGGAAATTTTAACCATTGATGCTATGTATGAATGCTTAGAAAAGTCCTTGGGAGGCATCTAAATGGCATTTGAATATGTTAAGGGAGATACCCTATTTCATAAGTTTGATCCACGTGTAAAACTGCTGCTAGCTGCTACAATAATCATAATGGCAGTGGGATTCACAGATCCAATATGGCTTATCATTGTATTCTCGTTTCTGATTTTTCTCATTCTATATTGCAAACTGAGACCCGGAGAAATCGTCTCATTTCTAAAAAATTTATCACCACTGGCAGCGATGTACTTTATATTTAACTTGCTGTTCCCAATGATTAAATTTGAGGAAACAACTACTCTTTTTACATTTCTAGGGTTCGTTGTAACATTGGAGGCCCTTGTGTGGGCTATTGGGGCATTGATACGGTTCGTTACGATACTGGTGGTCATAAGAATAGTGTTGATGTTAACGCCAATAAGAGACATCATATTGTCTCTTGTTAAATTTAGACTTCCCCCAGAATTCGCTATAGCTATGAGTATAGGATTAGCATATCTACCAGTACTAGTAGATGAAAACAGGAAAATAAAAGAAGCATTAATGTCAAAGGGATGGGACTACAGATTCCGCAACCCAATAAAGAGATTTAGAGCCCTTTTCATGCAAATGTTAATACCCTCAATTCTCAACTCGATGAGACGTACAGAAGACATTGCACTTGCCATCACAGCTAGAGGATTCGGATATAACCTTAGAGCAAGAACATTCTTACACGAAATAAAATACACCAAAAAAGACTACGTAGCCTCAGTTATACTAATAATAATCTCAGCCTTAGCTATCTACATAGGATGGTTCACAAATCTAGCTGAATACACATTTACACTAACTCTGCTGAAAAGCGGCGTCATACAGAGTATTATACAACGCATCATGGAACTTATACCATGGATCTAACACTAAAACTCCAATTTTTATTATTTTTTAAGAAAAAGAGAAAAAATAAAACTATTGTAGTTAAATTTTAGCCACTTCTTTTAGAAACTCTACTGCCCTTTCAATTACAACGCTTATTATTTTCTCGCCCTTTTCTCTACTTGCTTTCGTCGGGTCTCCGACTGACCCTGTTTTAGTAAGCTTATCTAGACTTGGAATAGATGTAGATATCTTGGGCGGCGGAGCTAGAAAATCAAATTTTATGAATTTTGATGGTGTCGTAGGAACTTCCCCTTTAGCTTTCTCCATATTAACTTTTTGATCTAGTGCCAAAGCAACTGATGTCTCTGTTTCACATGCATGGAAGAAGGGAGTTTCAGCCAATTTAGAGATTACGTCAATTGCAATTTCCCACCAGTTTATCACTGCTAAAAAGGCATCTGTTTCTTCCCCTACCTTTTGTAAAGCCATATTGATCGCAGTAATATTTCCTCCATGTCCATTAACGATAACTATTTTCTTAAAACCATGGTGTATTAAACTCTTACAAACTTCTTCTAAAACATGGGCTAACGTTTTGGTTCGCAGTGTTACTGTGCCGGGAAAATTCATGTGATGCTGTGAGACACCGTAGGGAATTAAGGGAGCAACTAAAACTGGTACCTCTTTTGAAGCCTTTTCAGCGATCTTTTTTGCAAATTCAAAGGCAGTGTATGCATCATTATCTATTGGCAGATGCATGCCGTGTTGTTCCGTAGAACCTATTGGTACAAGAACTATAGGATTTTCTTTAAGTTTTTCAGCAATTTCAGGCCAACTCATCTTATATAGAAGAAAATTTTCTTCCATTTTATTTCACCCAAAACCCTTTTCCCAACATAGTATAGATATGAAGATATCATCAAACCTAACACCTATATAGATTTCCTTTTAATGTCTCAACCGCTAACCACTTTAAAATCCTAATCTAAAAGTTCTTATCGATGAAATGAAAATTAAAATCATTAATCCACCCTAATTCTAAAACCAGAAGCAGTATTATCCATAGCAACCAGCCTAGAAAATCAAACATCAACCACGACACCTACGAAAAAACACAATTAGCAAACAAACATATACATAACTAAAATTACGCAACAACCTCACGTAGAAACCGTCGTAAAATATGCGTTTACGACAATCACAACGCAACTTATTCGTCTAACTAAAATCGGGTTTAATCTGCACGCAAGGTCAATTGACAGTAAAACATTGTTAACAATCCTTTTATCTTATTTTGTCTTATATTCTCCCTGTATTTTATTGAAGATGTATGATGGTGCCCCCCCCAAGTCATGAACCAGTAAAGAGGAGATACTATGATTGCACCGATTACATCTCCTCCAATTTTAAGAGCAAATATGTTTTGAACCCATTCAGGTTTCATTATGGTGAATTCTAAAAAGAAACCGATGATAGAAGATAGAATTCCCATTTTCCTAGGGTTATAGCTTGTTTTTAAGAAAATAGCAGTTCCCACGAAGCTAAATATTGAGAAAAATATTATGATGCCCACGAGTTGATGTTGTAGAAAATATGTCCATCCATGTTCCTCTATAATTTTGCGGTTTTCTGGCGATATTAGCAACTCCAGTGAAAGATTAACTAATAGAACAAAAGCAACAAAGACTAGTAAACCTGTAGAAATTTAATGACACTTCTCATAAAACTATATGGTGTTTTACAATCTATATTAATGTTTCAAGTGATGAACCAAGTCGTCGAGGATTTCAAGAAAGAGCTGTTAGTCTAACTAATTTATGTGTATGGTGATGCTGAAAGTTGAAACATGCTTATAAATAATGTGGGCATATTATTGAACGAATTAACTTGATTTATGTAGTAAAGAGGATGAATTTGAAAATAGTAAATGTAAATGCCTATCTTCTTAAGGTACCGTATCCAGATGGGCAAAGATTTTCTGCTGCGTGGGAAGTAGCATCTACAAAAGAATTTACATTCACACTTGTTGAAGTAGAGACAGATGAAGGGATTACAGGATATAGCGGTATGATCTCGAAAGGATTTGAAGTAATATCGTTCATTGAAAGCGCTGTGAAAGAGTTTTTGAGCAGAATACCGCTTGACCTCTTCTTTATAGAAATGATGACTCGCCCCCTAAGAACTGGCTCCTATTTCGGGCCGAGAGTAGGTCTCATAGATATCGCATTATGGGACATAGTGGGAAAAGCGTTAAAACAGCCCATCTATAAGTTAATGGGTGCCGCTAAACCAATGGTTAAAGCATATATGAGTACAGGGCAAATAAAGAGAGCTCAACAACATATAAAAGACTTTGAGGAAGGAAAAGCAAAATACGGCTTTAAAGCTGTAAAGCTGAGATTTCATAGAAGCCGCTGGGAAGATGACATCAAAGTTTTAAAAGAGTTTAGAGACATTTTCCCAGATGTTGAAATAATGGTAGATGCAAACCAAGCATGGACATACTTCCCACCATACTGGGACGGGAAAACAGCGTTAAAAGTGGCGAAAGAACTAGAAAAATACGATGTTCTATGGTTGGAGGAACCACTTCCAATAACAAATCTCAAAGGTTACGCTGAACTTAGAAGAAGCACTAGTGTTATGATTGCAGGAGGAGAACTCGAATACGGAATCTTTAGAATCAGAGAACTGTTGGAAAACGAGTGCTTCGATATAATACAGCCAGATCCAAATCTAAGTGGAGGGTTAACAGAAATGAAGAAAATAGCAGCGCTTGCTGAAGCTTTCCACGTACAGTTCATTCCTCACGGCTGGGAACCCGGCGTAGGTTTAGCAGCAGCACTTCAACTAATAGGCACAATGCCCGACTATCTCTGCCCATACCTAGAATTTCCACTAGATCCACCTCTCACCCCAGAGATAAGAGACGCAATACTGGAAAAACCAATAGAGCCAAGAGGAGGCTACGTAAGAATCCCCGACAAACCTGGACTCGGAGTAGAAATAAACATTGATGCCGTTAAAAAATATACTGTGAAAGAGATAAGGAGACCTTAAGTGAATATAGTTTTAAACTTGCTTAAGCTTTCATGACTGTGGGTATTTTCATTGATATGCTGCAAAGTTTCTTAAGCCTCTTGTTCCTTAACATTTTTCTTTTACGAGGTGAATGTTTTGAACAAAATAGAAAAGTGAAACGGATGAGTTAGAAATGGATCCAGAGGATTGCTTTAGGTTGTTGAGGTGCGTGGATGGGTTCATTTCCTTTTTGTTGTTTATTTTGGAAGGGGAAGGTAAAGATTATTGAAAATATTTAAATCAGACTCTGCAGAAAATAGGTATACCTATAATTAACATAGTAGAGATATTGTTACATATTGGTGAGATTTCTGATGAGCTTAGATGTGAAAAATTTAGCTGAGAGGGCTAAAGTTCGCTACGTCATTGTTGTGAACGGGGAAGAAGGCCCGTCAATACTGTATGATAGAAAGGGGGAAAAAATAGCTGAGGGAGAGTCTTTTGAATATCTTAAGTTTGTAGAAAAAATTAGAGAAGAAAGGAAAAGATGTTTAGTTTACTTTAAACATAAAAACACGTTAACTGTGTATAATAAGTATGGAGACATCGTTTGGGAAGGAAAATTAGAAGAATTACCAAAACTTTACGATAAAAAATTTTACGAAACATTGCCGAAGCTTCCTAAAAAAATTAAGGAATGCAAAACTGTTCTTGAAGCAATAAAAACATTATATAAAGATAAAATTGTCGACCCAACATCGGTAATTGATATCAGTGAAGATGTTTGGAATACAAAGGTTGTTGTCGAGAATAATATTGTGACGTTCCCTGAGAAACATGCTTGGGTTGTTTGCATTAACTTTGGTGTTCCCGATATTTTTGGGGATGAAACAACTGGTTTAGTGTCTGAAAACTTCGTATATTTACTTAAAACTGCTATTGAGGAATGTTTTAACCAAGCTCAACCCAAAACACTTTACGTATGTTTTGATAATATTCCTCCCGCAGAAATAAAAGACAGATGTAAAATCCTTAATACTCTTCGAGCTATAGCCAAAAAATACAAGTACAAGGTTGTACATACTGGTTAATGTTTAATGTACTCTGATTTCTTCTTTTTTAGTTTACTGTATTCTAGTTTACCGAAGCCTTGAAGCCACTATCATAAAAAGTTAATATATTATGAAGTCTGAAAGTAAAATGCAAATAACAGTTTGTAACTAAATTTAGAGGAGGAGGTTCCATTTTGATTAAAACACCTGAACAATATAAAGAAAGCTTAAAGAAGATGCGTCCAAACATCTACAAGTTTGGCGAATTAATAGAAGATGTAACGACACATCCAGCAACAAA
>Ga0180300_10000064_pt1 | contig 36301 bp, 38 predicted proteins | sample GuaBasSediGuay15_FD_121798 | JGI IMG/M metagenome (GOLD analysis project Ga0180300, IMG submission 121798) | Subseafloor sediment microbial communities from Guaymas Basin, Gulf of California, Mexico - Guay15, Core 4569-2, 21-24 cm | ecosystem: Environmental > Aquatic > Marine > Hydrothermal...
ATTTATGGAGGCAAGTATTTTGCCAGCCAAGGAAGGGATGATGCAGAGAAGATAAAATACTTCATCAAAGATGCAATAGAGGAATGGGGCATCAAATATGTTATGCTCGTAGGAGGAAGGCAGGGAGGGCTATTCAAGGAAAGATGGCTCATGCCTGTGAGATATGCAAATCTTGATGACCAATCAAACTGGGAAGCAAGCTATCTCAGCGATTTGTATTTTGCCGATATATATAAATATGAGGATGGACAGCCTGTTTTTGATGACTGGGACAGCAATGGCAATGGCAAATTTGCAGAATGGACAATGACAGGAAAGGATATACTGGATTTATATCCAGATGTTTATGTTGGCAGACTGGCGTGCAGAAACAAATGGGAAGTTGACATAATGGTTAACAAGATAATTGAATATGAGACAACAACATACGGACAGCCATGGTTCAAGAGAATGGTTGTTATTGGAGGAGATAGCTGGCCAAGTGAGGACGATCCTTATTATGAAGGAGAAGAAGAAAATCAGGCAGCCTTAGAATATATGGAGGGCTTCGAGGCAATAAAACTCTGGGCCTCTCTTGGTACACTTACAGGTCCTGAAGATGTTATAAATGCAGTTAGTCAAGGGTGTGGATTCCTATTCTTCGATGGTCATGGCAATCCAATGGGCTGGGCTACACATCCTCCACATGATGAAGAAACATGGATAGATGGACTCGCAGTGGGTGATATGCATAAGCTGAGTAACAAGGGTATGTATCCTGTATGTGTTGTTGGTGGCTGCCATAACTGCCAGTTCAATGTGAGCGTCCTCAATCTATTGAAAATATGGGAAGGCTCCGAGTGGTATCAGTATATATGGAAGGGAGAAACAACGCCAGAATGCTGGGGATGGTGGCTCGCCCGCAAAATAGATGGAGGAAGTATAGCCACGCTAGGCTATACCGGCTTGGATTATTTTGCAATAGGAGATTATGACAATGATGGCATACCAGATTGCACTCAATATTATTCTGGATTCCTGAATATAAACTTCTTCAAGCACTATGCAAATGGAACAGATATGCTTGGTGCAATTCACGCCAAAACGCTAACTGATTACATAAATACGCACAATCCAATGAAAGACAATATCCACTGTAAGACAGTTGAGGAATGGGTTCTGCTTGGGGATCCGAGCCTTAAAGTAGGAGGATATGCCTCTTCCTAAAAAATTTTATAACAGGGATGCTGCTCTGGTGGCGAAAGAATTGCTTGGCTGCATATTTGTAAAAAGAGACGGGAAAGAAAAATTAAAGGGAAAGATAGTTGAAACAGAAGCATATTATGGCTTAGGCGATCCAGCTTCCAGAGCCAGGGACAAGAGAATAGGGAGCATAATGAATGGAGAGGCAGGTATCATATTTATCTATATGGTTCATGGGAACTGGCTTTTTAATATAACGACAATGCCTCACGGCAACCCATCTGGCATATTAATAAGGGCTGTTGAACCTTTAGCAGGCATAGAAATCATGAAGAAAAGACGAAAAACAGATAATATAAAAAATTTGACTTCCGGGCCAGGAAAATTCACTCAAGCATTTGGAATAGATAAGAAATACAATGGAATAAAAATTTATAGCAGAAACTCACCAATTTATATTGAGAAGAAAAAGGAAAACGAAATCGAAATAGTAGAAAGTTACAGAATAGGAGTAAAAGAGGATTTGCCTGTGCCTCTCCGCTTTTACATAAAGGGAAATAAATTTGTCTCAAAGCCATAGTTTCATTTTTTCCTCAGCACATAAAAAAATCTGATAAGGCTTTTATGCACTCTGGCTGGATGAATCTGTTCTATTTCAAAATATTTTTTCATTTCTTCATTAAATTTCATGGAGGGTAAGCCAATTACTGCTTTTCTTCCTCTTTTAATCCAGCTTGCCATCTTTTCAAAAGCCTCCTTATAAAGCTTTTCCAGCTCATCTGACAAATGGGAAGCCCTCCCATAAGGAAAATCAGTGACAATGGCATCTGCTTCTAGACCAATATCCATTTTTCTCATATCTGCATTACAAAGCTTGTAATTTTTTATTCCATAATGCTCAAGATTTTTCTGGCACCCTTTCACCAGCTCCTCTTTTATTTCTGCACCAATAATTTTTATTCCAATCAAGCCTGCTTCGATTAATATACCTCCTGTTCCGCAAAAAGGATCCACCAAAACCTCATTTTCTTTTATTTCTGCAAGATTAACAAGTGCCCTAGCAATACGTGGATGCATCGTTGTTGGCATGGAAAATGGGCGCTGCATCGGGCGACGAGTTTCAAACTGGCTTCTATCAATTCTGGCTATCTCTCTACAGAAATATTTTCCAAAGATTTTTATAACAATATCAGGATTTTCGAGATTTACTTTTGCTCCCTTTTCCTCAACTATTATTTTTCCAATTTTTTTTCTAAGTTCCATATTTCCTCCTTCTACCTTAAAACTTCCTTCAATTTCGATATTTTCTAGCATCTCTTCAATGCTTTTTCCAACAATTTCATTAATGCTGAAGGACATTGCAAGTCTGTCAGCAATTTTTTCCCAGTTCACTCTGCTTTTAACACTGGCAATAAAAATTCCATTATGATATATTTCATCATATTTCACTCCATACGTTTTTAAGCATGCCCTAATCTCTGCCACTGGCATTGTGGGATGTTCCTTTGAGAGATCAAATAGTGCTTCCATAAAATTAAATATTGCAACACATTATAACTTCATGGGTTGCTATATATGCGGAGACAGAAACGATACGGAATGTCATCATTGCTATCAGCCAGTTTGCAAGCAGCATGCCCATTTTGTTGAGGAAATCTCTGCTTATCTATGTGAAAATTGTTACATTGCCTACAAAAATGGCTCACCCAACATATTATCAGAGTAGGGAAGCAAAATATTTTTATGATAAAGTTTAAAGAAGGGCAACAAATTCATTTATCAATGGATAAAAAGATTGTGCTTGTTGTTGATGATGAGGAGACGATGCAAGAGCTTATAAGAAGAAATCTGGAGAGGTGTAAAATTCCTATAATAGTGTACAGCGCATTAAGTGGGGAGGAAGGGGTGGAAAAATACAGAGAGCTTATGGAAAAGGGAATGAAACCTCATTTAGTTTTAATGGATTTAAATTTAACACAATGGGGGAGGGGTGAAATAGATGGTGTGGAAGCAACAAAAAGGATACTGGAGATGGATCCAGATGCAAACATATATGGCTATACAGCATGGTTTGCTACAGCATGGGCACAGAAGTTAAAGGAAGTGGGAGCGAAAGATATAATAGAGAGGACTGTTTTGCCAAGTGAATTCAGAAAAATGATCGAGGATATACTTTCCAGAATGGGCCCGTAGCCTAGCGGACAAGGCGGCAGCCTTCGGAGCTGCAGGTCAGGGGTTCGAAAGTGTGTCTGTTGGGCAGGCACATTGAAAATCCCCTCGGGCCCGCTTCACATTATCTTTCAAATTCTACATACCCATATCTTTTGAGCATAAGGAGAAAAACTATAAGGCGTTCCTTCATTTTTTCCTTTCCGTATTTTTCTTCCAGTTGTTTCAAAATGTCTTCAATGCTGTTTTTTCCGTTGCATTTTTTCCATATAAATGAGCCCACTTCATCCAGATTGATGAGGAAATAATTCGGCTTTTTAAGCGCTCTACATAGCCACTGTCCAAACTTACCTTTAAATTTTATTACCTTCAGACTCACTCTTCCTTCTTCTTCAATCCAATCAATCTGTCTTATTGGCCTTACCTTTAAATCAATCTTCATATCTTGCTTTCCTGAATTCTCTCAATACCACATATCCAAGCAGAAATGCAATATAACCCCATATTAGCATGCCAGGCCAAGCTGGCGCCTCTTCGAGCAACCCAAGATTTACATGTCCTATAATCAGAAAAGCTCCTATGACACCCATCAATGCTTCTCCTGCTATCAGGCCAGCAGAGAAAAGCAAGCCAGTTCTGTGAGCTCTCTCCTTTGGTTTTATGCCTGTCTTCTTTATTGCCATTTCCCAGTCACTTAGTTCCTCCTCTTCTTCCTCTTCTGGAGAGATTTTCTTTAATCTTTTGTCTACCAATGCTCTTACTATTCCTCCTATAAGGATTGGAACGCTCAGTGTAAATGGCAGATATATCCCTATTGCTACTGGCAAAACAGGAATATCCATTAGGATCAGGACCAATGCAAGGAAAGCCCCTGCTATAACAAATGGCCATACCATTTCTCCGCCAATAACTCCTTTAACAATACCTCCCATCAGGAACGCCTGAGGAGCAGGCAAATCATAACTTCCTATTTTATATGCTTTGTCCAGTGCCTGAATGACAATTGCCAAAATGGGGGCAGCAGCAATCACTCCAAGCATTTCAGCCAGCTGCTGTTTCCATGGTGTGGCGCCCAACATCTGGCCAGCTGCCATTGATTGCAGAACATCTCCTGAAATGGCAGCAGCACAGCATACTACAGCAGCCATGCCAATGACAATCGTCATTCCAGAAGTTCCTGTGACACCAAATGCGAGCATTATTATGCTCACCATAAGCAAAACAGCTACAGTAACACCCGATATCGGATTATTTGATGAGCCAAGTAATCCAGCCATATAGCCGGCGATAGCAGAAGCAACAAAAGCAAAGAGCACAAGCAGAATCGCCATGAAGAGGCTAACTATATACATGTGACTCATCCATGAATATATTAGAAATACAGGAATAACCATAAAGCCAATGGCAAGAAACACCTTTTTAATATCTAGGTCTCTATCTGTTCTTTTCTTTGTTTCGACAGTTCCTCCTTTTAACCCAATAACCGCCTCCTTTACTCCATGCATAAGATTCTCTCTTAATTTCCATATTGTATAAAGCCCTCCAACGACCATTGCTCCTACTCCAAGATATCTCACATAATCTCCCCATATGAGCATGAAGCCATCTAAGGCAGGAGTTCCAGCTGGAAGACCTGTTGAAACTATAATGAGAGGGGTAATAATAATCCATCCCAACAAACCGCCTGCGAAAACATATGCGGCTATTCTTGGCCCAATTATGTAACCAACTCCAAGTAACGCAGGAGAAGCTGCAGTTCCTCCATAGAAATAACCTTCTGTTGATTTTCCTAATACTCCATATTTGCCGGCATTCACAACGTATTCTATTTTGCCCTTGAATACATTGAGTGAGACTTGGCAGAATTTGACTATGCCTGCCAGAACAGCGCCAATAAGCATCCATACGCTTCCTCCCGCTGTTTCTTCCTCTTCCTCCTCGCTGCCAACGGCGGTATTAATGACGGCAGCAACAGCAATGCCTTCTGGGAATGGTAAGTCTGTTTTTACAATTAAAGCTCTCCTCAATAAAACCATCCATAAGACACCAAGAACTCCTCCTATTAAAGCAATGACAGTGGTTTCGATATAATGAATCTGCTGCCAAGCTCCTATGACAACCAAAGCAGGAATGGTGAATATCACGCCTGCTGCCAGAGCTTCACCAGCGGCAGCACCCATCATTCCAAGTGTGACTTCTAGAACAGACGGTTTAAAAGGCTTTAACAGAGCTAAAGCCATTATTGCTCCCGGAATGGCGGCAGATACTGTCATACCTGCGTAAAGGCCAAGATATGCATTGGCAGAGCCCATGATAATTGCAAGAATCACTCCCACCAAAACAGCTTTTATTGTTAGTTCAGGAACAATTTTTTCAGGCGGTATCAGAGGCTGGAAATCTTCCCTACTCATTTTTCTCCCCTCCTAATCCTTTTTCATTTTATAAACCTTTACTCAATTATTTTAGCATATTCTTCAGCTGAGAGCAAATCTTTCAATTCCTCCTCGTTATCTATACTCATCTCAACAATCCATCCTTCGTCATAGGGCGAGGAATTTATCAAGCCCGGCTCATCATTTAGCTTTTCATTTACGTCAACAATTTTTCCACTGAATGGTGCATATATCTCTGCCACGGATTTTACTGATTCGAGGGTTGCCATAACCTCTCCTTTCTTAAATTCTCTGCCCTTTTCTGGCAATTCAACAAAAACGATATCTGTCAGGCTTTCTTGGGCATGGTCTGTTATTCCTATTTTCGCTGTGCCATTTTTCCTTAAAACCCACTCATGGGTCTTTGTATAAAGAAGATTGTCTCTTATTTCCATGCAATGGAAATAGGAAATTAAATTTAACTTTTTTGTAGTTTTCAAGTTTCAGCAATGAACATCATTTATATCTCCACTGCACATACTTCATCCACAAATTGTGCAAGGAAACGGGCAGGCTTTGGATCGTCCCATGGATTTTTCTGTATTTTTGGCAGCCAGTGCGCGATATATGCAAGAACCATAGTATTTCCTTCTTCCATTCCATAAGTATTCTTCCATTCTATCTGAAAATTCTTTGTTTTTCCTCCTCCAATGAAAACGTATTTGTTGAGTGCGTAATCCATCAATGTATAATTATAGTGTTTCCCTGCATTATCAATCCATCTCGAGTCTATTTCCACTATGCATATGCGGAGATGCCCCAGATATGGTGTGCTCTCGCCATTGGAAACACTCAGAGATATAGCGATGTTATTTCCATTCCACGTTGCCTCCATTTCCATATCAATATCATGAACTTCTCTTGTTGCCGCTTCTTCTATTGCATTATAATAACTAATTTCTGAAACCGTATCCACCACACTATATCCTCCGTCAATGTAAAGCATGGGTATGTAAAAGTCATTTAGCTCTCTTCCTCTTTTCATTGCTGCATCACTTTCGTCATACACGAGAGTTATATAATAAAATGGTACGGATGCATCTGAAAAAATCTTACTTATTGTTTCAGAAGCACCTGGGCAATATGGACAGTATGTCGTTGAGCCCAACTCTGCAAGTACAGTATGTGTATATTGTTGAATATTCATGCTGAAAATGTCTTCTTCTGTAATCTCAGCCATCTCATTTTCCTTATTTTCTTTAACAACCGAAACATTACTTGCAATGGGTAAAATCAGCAAGAGCGCCAATAAAATAGCTATTTTAATGCGCATAAGAAAGGATATGATGTGAGTATAAAAACATTTTCACAATTGATGATTTCTGGAAACGGAAGCAATGTTTTGCCACGCAGTACCTTTTTGCCAAGATTTACCACAAAATATTTATTTGCAAATCTTTATCCAATCCTGATTAAAATGAGAAAGACAGATGCTTTGTTGGTAGGAGCGGCATTTCTGATGGTATTGTTTCTGAATACATATTTCAACGCTACCTCTGGAGTTGCAATAAATGAGGGGGCAACTGAATTGGAGGATAAATTTTATCTTGCAGGTCCAGACCCATATTATAACATGCGCCTTGTGCAAAAAACTGTTGAAACGGGGCATTATCCATATATTGGTGGAAAATACGGTGAGTTGGATCCATTGCTAAATTATCCTCTCGGCGGCTCAGGAGGAAGACCACCCCTCTTTAATATGCTCGCTATTGGCACAGGTAAATTTTTATCACTTTTTATGGACGAAACAGATGCACTTGGCTATGCAATGCAGTTTTTACCAGCTTTATACGGTGCTCTGTTAGTTATTCCAGTATATTTTATTGCTTCAATGCTTTTCAACAGGAAGGCAGGCATAATTGCTGCATGGATTATTCCATTGATACCAATTCATCTTGCATCTGGACACGGCTCAGCATATTCACTGTTTGACCACGACTCATTTATTTTGTTACTCACTTCTCTAACTCTAATGTTCTTAATGATGAGTTTGAGAGAGAAAAATGTTAAAAAATCCATGATATATGCTGCCTTTTCCGGCGTATCAATTGCTGCTATAACAATGACCTGGGTTTCTTCACAATATATCTATGCAGTTGTGGCAGTATTTGCCATTATTCAGATGATTGTAGACATTTTTACAAAGAAAATAAACATACATATAGTAAGGAGCGTTTTGATTGCTCTTTTCCTGGGCTACATTATATCCTTCCCGATTTTATGGGTTAAGCAGGGTTTTTCATTAACTATTCAGCTTATTATTCCTCTTGGCGTTGCGATTTTCAGCGCCATATACTTGTGGCTTGGAAAGAAAAATATACCATGGCTCATATCTCTGCCCACAATATTTGCTGTAGGAGGCGTTGTACTTGGATTCCTTTACTTAATAAGAAATTCAACGGCTGCATGGCTGAAACCTTTTGTTAAAATTTCAGATATAATTTTTGGCCCAGGCATATATGGAAAAAAAGTTTCGCTTACAATTGCGGAAGCATCCACCTTTGACATAAGCAGGACAGTAATGTCATTTGGCCCAGCCATTTATTTATTGGGATGGGCTGGATTTTTCCTTCTGCTTTATCGCTACTATAAAAAGGCTTTCAGAAAAGAGTACATGGTAATGCTCTCATGGTTCGGTATAGAAACATGGCTTCTATCGATAGCGGGAAGATTTCTTAATGACCTTGTGCCAATAATGGCCATACTTTCTGCATCTATGATATGGATTGCCATAGAAAAAATAAATTTTGCATCAATGGTGAAAACGATAAAGAGTGTTGGAGGGGGATTTTACAGCATAAAGAAGGCAGTGAAAACAAGACATATTGCAGGAGCAGTCATAATTGCTCTGTTCATTGTTTTTCCGAATGGATGGCTTGCTCTTGATGCTTCAATTCCAACCACCATAAAAAATAAATTTGATACAGATAAGCTCGGCGCTTTTGGCTTATCCCTTGCTACAGAAAAATACTGGCAGCATGCTTTGCATTGGCTGAGAGAGCAGAATAAAGGAATAAATGAATCAGAAAAGCCCGCGTTCCTCTCATGGTGGGACTATGGCTTCTATTGCGTTGCCATTGCGAAAAATCCTACGGTGGCAGATAACTTCCAAGAAGGTATACCTGCTGCTGCAAATTTCCATACATCACAAAGCGAGCTGGAGGCAATAACTGTGCTAATCACAAGGCTTGCAGAAGGAGACATGGCAAAAAATGACGGAAAGTTGAGTGAAGAAGTGAAAGAAGTGTTCAACAAATATCTCGGAAATAAAGCCGCAGATATGATAAAGATTCTGGAAGAGCCAACAGAATATCAGAATACAACATATAACACAATTATAGGAGCAAAATATGGGGGCAAAAGATATAGGGTAAGAGAAGATCATGCCCGATATCATGATGCGACTGCACTCATGTTGAGTGAATTAAACGAGGAGAAAATAGTAATGCTTTACAGAGAAATGCAGAATGTGACAGGAAAAAGCATAAGATATTATGGTGTTGAAGGGTATGATATTAACATCTTTAACGTATTCACTTTTCTGGCTGATAAGGGAGTTTTTGGATATGAGACAACAGAAGATGACTATTTTAAACTCTGGTATGTTTCTGAAAAGACTGGACAGAAATTTACACCAGATGAAGTGAGAAATTTAACGAAGAGCATGACCCAGCAGGATATACAGGACTTATATGGTAAATTTACACCATATACCGAAAGAAAAGATAAGTTCTACAATAGCATGGTTTACAGAGTTTATATGGGGAATGTTCCAAAACAGATTTTTGAGAATCTATCGAGGAGCGGATTGATACCATTCTGGACAGATAATCCAACAAATCCACTGGCAGAAGGAAATTATTACTACAATCCAACTGCTTATCTGAAGCATTTTGTTATTGAGTATCTCTCTCCATTGACACTGAATGAATCTCTTTACTTCGCAAGAGCTTCTCTATGTATAGGCATGCCCGCCGTTGTCATAGCCAAGTATTATGAAGGCGCCGTCATACAAGGGATAGTAAAAAGTGAAGGAAAACCAATGAAGGATGTTATGGTGGTTGTAAGAGATGATTTTAAGCAAACGCTAGAGATGAAGTATGGCAATCAAGTTTTAAGAAGAACGCTGGAGAAGATACCACATGATTATAATGTTACTGACGAAGATGGAAGATTTAGCGTAATTGTGCCCGCTGGCAACATAACATTGTCATTTTATTCTGGCAACGTCCTAATTAAGGAAATAACATTTAATGGTACAGGCTTATTTGCTCCAATAAGTGAGGAGGAAGCGACAAGGGTAACTAAATGGAAACGCGATATTGGGGTAGTAAATATTGAAAAAGGAGGAGTAAAGGGTATAGTATTCTGGGACAAGGATGGAGACGGCATATACAACGAAAGTGTTGATACACCTGTTAAGGCAACGGTGAGAGTGGGAGAAAGGCAAATCACAACAGATTCAAAAGGAAAATATGAGGTGCACGGTCTTCTGCCAGGTAGCTATGACGTTACAGCTATTAAGGAGGGATATGATGCGTCCCGCGAGAAAGTAGATGTAAAGCCAGGCAAAACAGTATGGCATAATATTTCGTTGACACCATCAAAAGTTGGGGTGAGTGGAAGAGTATGGTATGATGAGAATGGAAATGGAAAGATTGACGAAAATGAAACACTGCCAGGAGTAACAATAAAATTCAATGTGATTGATGCGCTTGACGAGCATGCAAGAAATACATCAGCATATACAGATGTAAATGGCAGTTATTCCATACAATTATATCCCTCAAAGTATAGAATCAAGGTTGATTATGAAAAAACAGTTGGTAATGAGACAGTGCATTATATCTATGAAGATGTAATTGACATAAAGATAGGCGATAAATCAAAGACAAAGGATATAAAGCTGACAAGAGATTAATTGCATGAGATATAAGGAATTCAAAAAATATAGACAGAGGCTAAATGAGAAAATATTGAAGGAAGGCAGTTTAAATACAAAAAGATTCTTTTCCCTGGATGCAGGTGTTTACAGAGATGGAAAACTGCCAGCAAAAGTTAAAGAGTTGCTTGGCTTGATTGCTTCCATGGTGTTAAGATGCAATGACTGCATTTTGTATCATCTCGACAGATGTATCGATCTCGGCTATACCAATGAGGAATTATATGAGGCAATGGATGTTGCTTTAATTGTAGGAGGCTCCATAGTTATTCCTCATTTAAGATATGCATATGAAATGATCGATGAAATAAGGGAAGAGAAAGCAAAGGAAAAAACTAACGAGAAACAATAGTTATAATATCTCCATCTTTGACTTCATGGGTTAAACCTACTCTCTGACCGGGAAAAGAAGCAGAAGGCCCATCTATTATAGCATATCTAAAATTCTTTACAAAGTCTCTGTGCAGCTTAAGACAGACATCTTTTATTGTCGCTCCCTTTTTCAGAACCATTGGCTTATCCTCAATTTTCTTTCCCTCTGGTCTCATATATACCCTTACAAGTTCGAGTTTCTCAAAAATTTTTTTCTTCAACTCTTCCAGACCATATCCATTTTTGGCAGATATGTAAACAACATCCATGTCTGTATCTACCCTAACTTTTTTAACATCTATTTTGTTCACTGTAACCATCGCCGGCAGATAGGCTCTATTGCCCAGAATAGCATCTATAAGTTGCTCATCAGTTATATCATCTCTTATTACAACGTCTGCATTGCTCATATATTCCATCAATATTGCTTTTGCAGTTTCATGACTTAGCTTGCATTTCTTTGCAAACTCTATATTAATGCCGCCCCTATCCTTTTTCCTTATTATGACATCTGGCCTCCTTTGATTTATTCTTATTCCTGCATTCCATAATTCCTTCTTTATATATTCAATTTCATCTATTGTGTAAACATCCACCATTATGAGTATTAAATCAACGGCTCTCGCCATTGCAATGATTTCTCTTCCTCTTCCTTTGCCCTCGGAAGCGCCATAAATTATACCGGGCAAGTCAAGCAGCTGTATTTTGCAACCTCCATATTCCATCATCCCTGGAATGATTTGGGTGGTTGTAAAGCCATAGTCACCGACTTTACTCCTTGCATTCGTTAATTTATTCAGCAAAGTTGATTTACCAACAGAAGGCGGCCCTATTATGGCAACACTTGCATCCCCTGTTTTTTTAACAAAGAAGCCGTGCCCTTTTGGCGCCTTACTCTTTTTAACTTCCTCTTTAAGCCTTGCAAGCTTTGCCTTCAGCCTGCCTATATGGTGCTCAGTGGCCTTATTGTAAGGGGTGTTTTTTATCTCTTCCTCCAGTCGTTTTATCTCTTCCTCTATTCCCATGCTTGCTCAAAATATAAGAAACAATAAATAAAATTATGCATATTATTTTATGCTCCGCAAGTTAAGACAGATGTTTTTGTTGAACACTGCCTTCAGAACACTCTCGCTTTTTTCCACATTTTACATCATTGGTATGGTAGCGTTTCATTATATTGAAGGTGCAAGCTGGCTGGATTCATTCTACTGGATAGCAATAACTTTATCCACCGTTGGTTATGGTGATTTAACACCCACGCATCCATTAATGAAGATACTGGTTTTTCCAATTGTACTGATAGGCATTTTCGTCTTTGGCTCTGTAGCTGGCATAATAGTGGAGGAGCAACAAGCTAGAGTGAGAGGCTTGAAGAAATCAACGCAGAAAAATCATGTAGTCATTTTAGGCTACAATGATGCAGCAGAGGCAACTATTGAAGAGTTAATCGACAAATATGAAATTACACTTGTTGACGATGCAATTGATATAAATCCAAGGATAGGGGAAATACATTTCATAAGAGGTAACCCAAAAAAGGAAGATATTTTACTGAAAGCAAATATAGGCGAGGCAAGATGTGTTATAATTGCATTGAAAGAAGATAGCGATGCCATCTTAGCCACTCTAGCAGCCCGCAACTTAACTGAAGCAAAAATAGTTGTCAGCATATCATCAATGGAAAATATAAGGAGGGCAAGAGCAGCAGGAGCAGATATTGTTGTAGTTGTCGATGCACTAGCGGGTCGCTTTTTGGCATCTGCTGTTTTTGAAGAACATGTTGTAAAGTTTTTCGAAGATGTTTCCACAGGTAAGGAAGGATATGACATTGTTGAAACAACAGCCAGAGGATTTGCAGGCAAAAAAGTTAAGGATGTGCTAATTCAACAATACGAAAATGGATTGCTTATTGGCATAATAAAGGAAGGCAAATTACAGATAAAGCCTTCTCTGGAAACAGAAATAGGAGAGAAAGATAAGCTTTTATTCATAAAGAAGGCGGCAAGTTGAAGTAAAGGTTATTTACTCATTTTTTCATGGTACGGACATATTTCTTTCAGCACACATTTCTGGCATAGAGGCTGGCGTGCCTTGCAAACGCGCCGACCATGAGCTATCAGCAAATTGGCAAGATCAAACCACTTTTCTTTAGGAAATTTTTTCATCAGATCCTGCTCAATTTTATCTCTATCTTTTTCTTCCGTTAGGCCCAATCGCTGGCTAAGCCGCATTACATGTGTGTCAACAACAATTCCTTCATCCTTACGAAATGCATTTGAAAGAACAACATTTGCTGTTTTTCTGCTAACTCCTGGCAACTTAATTAATTCCTCCATTGAATCTGGTACCTTGCCATCATATTCCTCAACTATTATCCTGCAGCATTCTTTGATATACTTTGCTTTATTTCTGTAAAAGTTTATACTCTTTATGTCATTCTGCAGCTCTTCTAAATCTGCATTTGCATAGTCGCTTGCGGTTCTATATTTTTTGAACAAATCTTTTGTAACAATGTTTACTCTTTCGTCTGTTGTTTGGGCTGATAGAATGGTTGCCACAAGCAATTCAAGTGGATTTGTATAATGCAATGCAGTGCCTTTAACATCAGGATATTCTTTTCTGAGTATTTCAACTATATCAACCATGAAAATGATTTAGAAGGATGTATAAATGTTTTATTTTGATCCTTAAGAAGATATAGATATCTTCATTGGCTATTCTATCTTACTTCTTAACCGTAATGCAATTTGGTCGTAGTTTCCATCTTTTTTATTCATTTTAACATTTGAAAAAAAGCCATTTGTCTTCCAAAAATTTTATCAGGCAATACCTTCCTTGCAATTTTTTACCCTTTAAATAAAAAACTAGCTTATCCTCCTCTTTTTCATCCATTTCATACTCTCCTCTATCCCATATCTCCACCTTGCCTGCCCCATACATTCCTTCTGGAATTTCTCCTTCAAAATCTGCATAGCTCAACTCATGGTCTTCGGTAGGTATGGCAAGCCTTTTTACACCATGTCTTGCTGGTGGCTCCTTAGGAATAGCCCAGCTCTTTAGCACACCGTCCATTTCTAGTCGGAGATCATAATGAAGGCGGCGAGCATGATGTTTTTGAATCACAAATATTGGCATTGTAAGTATAATGCGAGTAATTTTAAAAACTAATTGCAAGATTGTTACATCGAAGCAGCAAATTTTGAAAAATGGATTTGTACCGCATATGAAAAAATCCTATCAAATCCTATCAATCATTAATTGTTGACAATCTATACCAATATATTTAAAAACAGCATTCAGTATAACCTTTTATGGCTATAAGGTTTGAGGACTTGCCTCCACAGGTACAGAATCAGTTAAGGCAGCTGCAACAATTACAGCAACAATTGGAACTCACTATTCAGCAGAGAATGCAGATTGATATTAAGCTTAAGGAGACAGAAAACGCATTGGAAGAGCTGAGCAAACTCAAGGAAAATGCGCCAATCTATAAAAACATTGGAAATTTAATAATAAAGGCAGATAGAGAAAAATTAATTAAAGAACTCCAGGAGGATAAGGAAACACTGGAAATAAGAAAAAAATCTCTGGAAGGGCAGGAAAGCAAATTAAAGGAAAAAATTGAGGAATTGCAGAGCAAATTGCAGGAAGCACTGAAGAAATAATTACTCTATAACTATTGCAGCATATCCCACGCAATATGTTCCCGGTTCGACATCATATGAAGTTGCATATTTAAGCAATTTTGCTTGACTCGCTCTTCCTTTTAATGCTTCAAGCATTGCAGCAACAGCGCCATAGCCACACATTGTTATATTCTCCTTCTCCACTTTTTCAATAAGCCCCTCTGCATTTAATTGCAGAATCTCTTCAATAGCCATCATATCTTTCTTTTTTACATGCTCTTCTATGTCATCTTCTGTTGGAAAACCAGAGAAGTTAACGTGAGAGAAATCGCTACTTGCTATTATGATAGCATCTTCTGCATCAGCCAGTATGCTTCCTACTTCTCTAACAGTTTCCCAGTCCTGCCAGCCAAAGCATATTGGAATGAATGTGAAATCCTGACTTAAAAACTGAAGGAAAGGAAGCTGCACTTCTATGGAATGTTCATATTTATGGGCTATCTCATCTTTCTGTATGATTCCCCGGCAATATTTTTCTGCATCATCTGCAATTTTTATCTCTCCTAAAGGAGTTTCCCATGTTCCTTCTGTCATTATTGCAACTGCAGCTCCATAGCCGTGGTGATTTGGCCCGAGAATAATAAATTTTTCAGGAAAGCCATCTCTGGCTATCTCTCTATATACATATGCCGCAACATATCCAGAATAAATGTATCCTGCGTGAGGAACAACCACTCCCTTAATTTTTCCGCCCCCTCTTTTTACTTCTGGTATCTCTCCGGGCCCTTTTAAAAAACAATGCTTTATTTCTTCGATGAGTCTTTCTGTTTTTCTTTCATAAAAATGTCCGGCAACAACAGGTTTTCTGTGCATATTGCTAAACAAAACATTCTTTAAAAACTTTTGAATTATTTCTATGAAAGGGAAGGTTACTCACATCAAAGATATGATTTTTTTGGGAACCATAGATAACCATTCCATCATTCTCGACGATGGAAAAGTCTCATTGACTCCTATGCAAGCATTGCTACTTTCGTTAGCCACTTGTACATCTATGGATATCTGGAATATAATGGTCAAGAAAAGACAGAAAATAAAAAATCTGGAAGTTGAGATTGAAGGTGAGCAAGAAGAAACATATCCAAGAGTTTTCAAAAAAATAAAACTCAAATATATTTTTGAAGGAGATGTTGATGAAAAGGCGTGCCAGCAAGCAATTGAACTATCTATGCAGAAATACTGTTCCATATCAAATATGCTGAAAAAAGCGGTAGAAATAGAGACCATCTTTGAAATTATATGAGTTTCTCAAAATTCTTTACAATCTTTTTCATTTCTTCATACCATCTTTCGATGCAATCTTCTATCCATTTTTTCAATTTTTCAGGCTCAACACTTTCATATACATAATAATAACCACCTCCTTCTTTGATATCCTTTTTATATCTTCTTACCATTCCACAATCAATCAGTTTTTTCAAGCATCTCTGCACAGTGCTCCTGTTTTTTCCCACTACCTTTCCAATTTCATCTGCTCTCATTCCTCTTTCCAGTAAAATTTTGTAAAGTGTCAACTCATTTTCCCCAATGTTAAATAAACATTTGAATACATCACTGCATTCCATATTCTGCAATCCTTTTTATATATAAAACGGTTGTGCAAAAATTATGCAAAAACGTTATATATTTCTTTTTTTATACCAACCATGAGCGAGATAGAAAAGATAAAACAGAAAATGCTACAGAGAATGATGAGCGCGAGCAAAGAAGAGAAAAAGGAGATGCCCAAAAAACCAATAAAGATAACAGATGAGAATTTCGATGAAGTTATATCAAAGTATGATGTTGTGGTTGTTGACTTTTATGCAGACTGGTGTGGGCCATGCAGAATGCTTGCTCCTGTTATAGAAGAACTTGCAAAAGAGATGAAGGGAAAGGTTGTTTTTGCAAAGCTGAATACAGATGAAAATCCAAAAACGGCAATGAAGTATAGAGTGATGAGTATCCCAACTTTAATCATGTTTAAAAATGGCAAAATGGTGGATAAAAATGTGGGAGCATTGCCAGCAGATATGTTAAGAGATTGGATAGAGAGATATATATGAAGAAAGAAATTATATTTGTTTTAATTTCTATTCTATTGTTGAATTTTTTGGCTGGATGCACACAAAAAGAAAAAATTGAGGGAGAAGATTTTTCATTTGTTACCTTGGATGGAGAAGTAAAGAAATTGAGTGATTACCGCGGTAAAATAGTTATTGTAGATTTTATGGGGGCTGGTTGTACACCATGTCATTACCAGTTGGTCGAACTCGAGAAAATATATGACATGTATTCTGATAAAGTAGAGATTATTTCCATAGATGTATGGACAATATATGGGGAAACTGCAGATGATGTAAAAAATTTGATAAAAGAATTTGAGCAATATGGTCTCGAATTAAAATGGACTTTTGGATTAGACGTTGATGGAATACTTTGGAATAAATATGTGATAGAAAAAGCGGTTCCTACAATATATATCTTTGATGAAAATGGTCAGAAAATATTTTATAATGTAGGCATAACCTCTTATCAAGAACTGGAAAAATATGTTCTAACTTAGCGCCAATATTTCGGAAGGAAACGAAACCATAATTGTTATTAAATCATCACCTCTTTATATTGTGGATAAGGAAAGGTTAATCAATAAACTCATCAGGCAGGGCTATTTAAAAAGCAGAGAAGTGATAGAGGCAATGAGAGAAGTGCCAAGAGAAATTTTCGTGCCGGAAAGCCAGAGAGAATATGCATATGAGGATGTACCTTTAGAAATAGGGTATGGGCAGACGATATCTGCACCTCACATGGTGGCAATAATGCTTGAAGCATTGAAGCTGAAAGAGGATAGTAAAGTTTTGGAAATAGGAACTGGAACAGGCTATCATGCTGCACTTGCTGCAAAAATAGCAAAAAGAGGTAAGATATATACTATCGAGAGGATAAAAGAACTCGCTGAAAAGGCAAGAGAAAATTTCAGAAAACTGGATATAAAAAATGTTGAGGTGTTTGTAGGAGATGGCTCTGTTGGCTTGCCAAAATATGCCCCTTATACACATATCTATGCCACTTGCTCCGCTCCCCATATACCAGATACTTTAATTGAACAGCTGGACAAAGGCGGTAGATTGCTAATACCTGTTGGCAGAATATATGGCGAGTTATGGCTTGTTGAAAAAAATGATGAAATAAAGAAGAAAAGACTGGGCGGATGCGCTTTTGTTCCTATGGTGGGAGAGGAAGGTTACAATGAAGATTAGGGTTTCGCTGGCAACAGCCTCTCTTCTTCAATTAAAAAATTATGCACTGAAAGCAAATCCCACTACTCTATATTTTCTTCTTTCTGGAGAGTGTAAAGGGGGCTGTCTTTACTGTACTCATAGAAAAGGATATCTTTCCAGGGTGAGATGGCCTGAGTTCGATTTTGAAGATGTTAAAGATAAAATAAAAAAAACCGATGCAAAAAGAATATGCATCCAGTGCCCCCATGGAGAAGGATATATAGAAATGCTGGAGAAGATTGTAAGAGCTATAGGCAATGAAAAGCCAGTATCTGTTTCAATAACTGCTATTACTAAAGAAGAAATGAAAATACTTCATGATGCAGGAGTGGAAAGAATTGGTATAGGACTTGATTGTGCCACCGAAGAAATATTTAACAGATGGAAGAAAAGAGTGCCTTCATGGAATGCATATATGGAAGCGTTAACAAATGCAAAGAAAATTTTTGGAAATGTAACATGCCATTTAATTATTGGACTTGGAGAAAGTGATGAGGAAGCGATAGAATTGATGAAGAAGCTTTCTAGAAAAGGAATAAAGATTGCATTATTTGCATTTTTCAGAAAAAATGTTACAGCAGTTGATTTATCCAGATATAGAGCAATACAGATTGCGAGATATTTTATTGAAAAAGGAGAAGGAAAATTTTATTTTGATAATGGAAAGCTTATTGAAATGGAAATACCATATTTTAGTAAAGAAGCATTTATAACCTCCGGCTGTCCAGATTGCAACCGCCCCTTTTATAATGAGAGAGTTACAAAAATATATAACTACCCTTATTTGCTTAATGATGAAGAGGCCTATAAGGCATTAAAGGAGGCAAGAAAATATGCAAGAATATATATTGCTTCTGAATAGCAGGAACAGCCTTTTGTTGAAAAAAGGCAGAGTATACAATACAGAATTCGGTAAAATTGATTTGAGAAGCGTTGATTATGGCAGTATAATTGAAACAAAAAAAGCAAAATTTGTTGCTGTAAAGCCAAGCATCATAGATTTAATGAAGAAGTGCAAAAGAGGCGCCCAGATTGTAATGCCCAAAGATGCTTGCCAGATTGTTGCAATAACGGGATTAAGTTACGGATGGCGCTGCCTTGATGCAGGCTCAGGCTCGGGCTTTCTTGCAATTTTTTTGGGCAATATAGTTGGAAAAAAAGGGAAAGTTTATACATATGAAAAGAGGAAGGACTTTTATGAATTGGCAAAAAGGAATATCAAACTTTGTGGAATGGAAAACATTGTGAAAATCAAGAATGAGGATGTTGCAAAGTTCAGGGAGAGAAACCTTGATCTAATAACTTTTGATTTGAAGGATGCGCATTTACTTGTTGAAAAAGCAAAGCGCCGCCTGAAGCCAGGAGGATGGCTGGTAATTTATTCTCCACATATAGAGGAGCAGATTAGAGCAATAGAAGAAATGAGAAAGAATGAAATGCATGTTTGCTGCACCATCGAAACCATGCAGAGAAGATGGAAAAGCCTGTACAGCTACACTCATCCAGAGCCTAGTGGCATATTGCATACAGGTTTCATGACTTTTGGAAGGAAAGCGCTATAGCAGTTTATCTTTTCCAGCAATCAATAATGCATTTCCTACGAAAATGTGTGTATCTGGCTGCAGTTTATGGCAGATTCTTATATGAATGCCAAGGAAGCCAAGCATCATTCCATACTGGTTGCGGAACATCATGCCATAGTCTCCAATGCTCTTTCCTCTCCACATATAATTTGCCCCGAATTTTACCAGTGTAAACCCTTTCTCATAATGGAAAAATATTGGACGGAGCATTAGTCGTATGAAACTTCTTTCTCTGCTAAATGGGATGTATACTTTGCCTTTACCATAACTTATTATGTAGTTGCCAAAACCAAAATCAAATTTGAGCCCAGCAATACAAAAGTTACCATCAAGGATATCTTTTTTGAAAGATTCTATTTCATTTATGCTCATCTCTTTTTCTCCTATTTTGTTGCCATAGAAATCAAATATTTCCACCCTCGCTTTTTCCTCACTGGCATTTGAAAGCATTGCAACAGGCATTAAAAACATCAAGGCTGCAAATAACGCAACAATTCTTCCTTTCATAAATCACCAATACCTTTCTTTTTATAAAACTTTAGTTAAAAAAAATTTTAATATGTCTAAAATATTATTTAGAATAATAATTTAAGAAGGAGAAAAATTTCCTACAATGATTGAATTTAAAGAATATATAAAGAATCTAAATAAAAGATTGCATAACTATATTCCCGACCCTGCAACATTCACTCCCGGCGAAGAAGGAGTATTTAAACCTCTCGATCTTTATAATCATCCAAAAAAGGAAGCTGATGAATATAAATTTAAGGCCATAAAATATGCATTCAAACATCACTATGAAAATAATTCTTTTTACAAAAAATATTGTAAGGAAAACAATGTGACGCCGGATGATATAAAAAGCATAGATGATTTTAATAAAATCCCTTTAATTCCAGATAAATTTTTCAAGACATATCCATCTGGCAAAGAATTTGCAATGTGGCTCGCCACAACATACACAGGAGAGCTACCAAACATTGTTATAAAAAGAACCGATGACCATGACGCCATAATAAATAAATTCAATGATGCGGGCCTAGTTATTTCATACAGCAGCGGTACCAGCGGCAGACATACTTTCATTCCCAGAGATAAAAGAACATTTAATGATACAGAATATGCAATTGCTAAGGCAGCAATAACAATGATTTATCCATTCTGGGAATATGATAGCTATGGCTATTTGCTCATGCCCAATCCCTTTAAAACAAATGTTTTTGCAGGCAAGGTATGCAGCGTTTATTTCGATGCTATCAAAGACGTGCAGGTAGCCTTGGATAGAGAATTAAAAGCAGATTTGATAAGGGCGGCGATGAAAAATAATCTGAAAGGAAGGATAATAAGATATGCGATGCAGAGAGAGAACAAGAAAATGATGGAGAGGATAATAAATTGGTTGAGAGAAAATTACAAGAATAAAAATAAAATTTCTTTCATAGGAGCTCCATTCATACTTTATTTTGTTATGGAAGAATTGGAAAGAAACGGAGAATCGTTTGATTTTGGAGAAAATGGAGCTGTTATAACTGGAGGGGGCTGGAAGATTTTTGAAGGACAGAGAATACCTGTGGAAGAATTTAGAAAGAAAGTTGAAAAAATATTAGGAATCCCTCCAGAAAATTGTCTGGATTTGTATGGAATGGTTGAGGGAAATGGATGGATGATTCATTGTCCAGAAGGCCACTATCTCCATATTCCATCTACATACTATCATGCCATGGTGATTGACGAAAATGGGGAAGAAGTTGCCTATGGCGAGAAAGGAAGATTTGCATTTCTTGATGGGCTGGCAATGAGTTATCCAAGCTTTATAATATCTGGAGATGAAGTAAGAATGTATGAAGAATGTCCGGTATGTCATCGCAGTTCTCCTGTTCTGGAGCCAGAGGTTAGCAGAGCCAAAGGAGATGAAATGAGAGGATGTGCGGAGGAGATGAGAAGAGTGCTTTCAATGGATTTGGGTGGAAAGGATGCTTAGAGAGTTGAAAGATAAAGAATATATCCCTCCAAAAAATATGTTGAAATTATTTATAAAAGGGGGTTTTGTCCTCAGTAAAGTATTGATAAAAAATATGGGACAGTTGAAAAAAGCCAGGAAAGAGAGAATAGAATACATTCCTCCAAAAAGAAACTACGAATTGCCAGAATATAAACCGGGAATGAAAGTTATAAAATCTAACGAAAAATATCTTCGCCCCACTTTATATTGCAACCCGTATGCAAAGGAAATTATTGCTCTAGCAAACCATCTAGGAGCTTTTGAAAAAGACCCGTATGAATATGCGAGAGATGCTTTTGAGTTTGTGAAAAGAAATTTAATTTTGCAGATTATGCCTTTGGATGGGGTGGTTCCGACTTTAAAAAGAGGCTATGGAACTTGCCTTCACAAAATTTCTCTTTTCATTGCTTTATGCAGGGCTGCTGGCTTAAAAGCGAGATATAAGTTATATGCTATAGCCATGATTCAGCAGTGGTATGAAACATTTGTTGAAATCGATCCATTAATGCGGGAGTGGTATGATGCAATGGGCTATTTCATGCTGCACGGGGAAGGAGAGGTATATATAGATGGCAAGTGGATTGTGGCAGATGTTGGCCCAACGCCAGAGAGACAGGCAGCAACAGGCATACCAATAACCAAATTTGGGGAAGATTCCATAGGAATATGGTTCCAGGCAATTCCAGGGAGCATAATGAGGGTGGAATCGTTGCCACTTGGTCTAGGAACGGCATCGAAACTTTTGATGGAAAAAATTTCTCCAGCAAGTGTGGCAAAAATGAATAACAATATACTCGGACAGGTTGAAAAAGGCAGAAAAATTTTGCAGGAGATTGGCGAGGAAGAATATAACAGGAGGGTAAGAAAAGGTTACAAAATGCCAACAATTGAGCTGGAGAGAAAAAGCATAATTTTTGAGTAATATTTAAATAACAAAGAGAAAAACAGAGAAGAAATTGGGGTTTAAATTTACTATTAGTTTGTGGGTGGATGAAAGGAATATATATAAATTTTGTTTTGGCACGACAATTTTGTTCAAAATTAGCAATATATATGGTTTTTTGATATATTGTTGGAAATGGGAGAAATATTCGTGTTTGAGAAAATGGACAGTATGCGACCAAATTTGCGCTCGCTCAATGATAGAGAGGGCGTATTCATACTTGATAGAAGGGGAAATATAATATTTGCAAATGATAAAGCCAGTGATATTTACAAAATTAGGAGGGAGCTAAAAAAGGCATTGTCAGAGAAAAGAATGAGTATACAAAATGGCAGCAAAGAAATCGTTCTTTATCCAATATTCGACAACAACCATTTAAAATTCTTTTTTGGCATCGTCAGAGATATGGAAGATATAATTAAAATAAAGAAAATCCTAGATATAACATATGAAAGCGTGAAAAATTTTAGAGAAGACATTGCCCATTATTTTTTCAATCCCTTGGCGATTGCGAAGGGATATCTAAATCTCATATCAGAGAAGAATCTGACTGCAGAGGATAAGTTAAAAATTGAAAAAGTTAAAACAGCTATAGAAAGAATAGAGGCTGTTGTTAAGAATATAGTAATGAATGGGAAGATTTGCGAATAAATTTCTGAAAACAATTTTGTTTTTTCAACATAAATTTTTGACCAAATTTAAAGATGGACCGGGCGGGATTTTCAGACATGCTTTGCGAGGCAAAGCAATGCATTTGAACCCGCGACCTCTTGCTTGCGAAGCAAGCGATCTTCCCCTGATCTACCGGCCCATCTGTTTTTGAGAAGAAAAATATGATTTATATCTTTCTATTCAAGTGTGGCATGAGATATCCCTTCATCATCCTCATAAATTTTTATTATGTGTTCCATCGAATCCTTTATCTCTTCGATGTGGGTGATTAATAAAATCTGCTTGAATTGATTCTTCAGCTCTGCCAGAGCATTCAGAACATTCTTTCTTCTTTCTCTGTCCTGCGAACCAAAAATTTCATCCAGAGCAATGAAATTTAAGGAAACATCTGCTTTCTGGGTAATAAGCTGGGAAATTGCTAAACGCAATGACAGATTTGCCAGATCTTTTTCCCCGCCAGAAAATCTTTCGAGCTCGAATTTTTCCCCTCTGTCATATATCCATATGTTATAATTCTCATCTATTTCTATCTCCTTATACTTTCCATCTGTGAATATAGCAAAGAAATGGGAGGCATAGTAGGAAAGGAGAGGGCCTATTTTTGATATCAAATAGTTTTTGAAACTGTTGAGTAGGCCTGTATCTCTGTCTCCAGCAAGCATCTCAAGATTTGCTATTTCTTTTTTTAAATTTTTAATTTCCTCTCTTTGCTTTTTCTGTTCTTCTATTTCTCCCTGAAGTCTTTCTATCTCTTTTTTCACATAATCAATGTTACTCTCTATTCTGATAGATTCCTCTCTCTTTGTGTGAAAAATATTTCTCATTTCCTCGTATTTCCTTTCCACTTCCTCATATATTTTGACATCAAAATCAAGGGCATTAATTTCTGATATGCATTGCTGAATTTCTTTATTTATAAAATCTATTTCATTTTGTATTTCCTTCAAATCCTTTTCCAGTGAGGGCAATTTCCTAATCTCATTTTCTAGAATCATCACTTTGTTTTTGAGTGGCAGCAATTCCTTCAATTTTTGCACAATATTTTCATATTCTTCCTCGCCAAATTCTACTTCTCCTATTTCCATAATCCTCTTTGTGCACTCCTTTTTCTTATCTTCCTTCTCCTTTTTCCTTTCCTGGAAATTGTTTATTCTTTCTTTAACTAATCTGTAATTCATTAATTTATTTTCTAACTCTTTTCTTCTTTTCTGCATTTCTTCTTTCTTTAATTTCAATTCTCCAACATTCGCTTTTATGCTCTCCATTTCTTTTTCTATTTTTATTGCTTCCTCATTAAATTTCCTTATTTTTTCTTCAAATTCTGCAACAATTTCTTCATATTTTTCTCCAAGCAACCTCCCACATGTGGGACAATTGCTCTCAGGACCTAGCTCCTTTATTTTATTCAATTTATTCTCCACATCTAGCCTCTTTTCCATAATGAATTTTTTCTCTGCCTTTTTTTCTTCCAGGCTTTTCTCCATGTTTTTTATGTTTTCCTCCATCTCTTCAATTTCCTTTTCAATCCTTCCAAATTCTATTTCGATTTCTTTTTCCCCCTCCAAATCTTTTTGCAATGCCAAAATAAATCCATTTATCTCTTCAATTTCCTTCTCAAGCGATTCTATCTGTTTTTGGAGGTTATTTCTTTCGTAGTAAAGCTGTTTCAATCCTTCCATTTCTTCCTTTCTTTTATTCACATTCTCATATTCATCAGCATACTTTTTAATCTCCTCATATTCCGCAATCTTTTTTTCTATCTCTTTCTTTTCCTCAAGTTTCCTTTCAAGCAAATTTTCCTTGTTCCTCTTTCTCTCCTCAAGAAGTTTTTTTCTTTCCTCTAGGTTTTTAAATTTTTCAGCCTTTTCTTTTTCAATTCTTCTTTTCTCTTCCATCTCCCTCAATTTTGTTTCAAGATTTGCAATCTCCTTCTTCAACTCATTCTTTTTTCTGAAAAGCTCTTCCAGCATTTCTTCATTCTCTTTCTTACTTTTTTCCATTTCATCAATGTCTTTGAGAGTTTTTTCAAGATGTTCCAGAATCTTTTCCTTATTTCTTCTGTCCTCCCTAACTCTTTTTATTGCCTCTTCCAGCACATCTATTTTAAGCATTCTTAGCATACTTCTTTTCCTTTCAGAAGGCGATTTGTCTGATAAGGCATTTAGTTCCTGCTGTTTGGCAACAATTGATGTATAAAATGAATCATAATCCATTCCAAGCTTTTTTTCCAGAAATTGTGTTGCCCCTTGCGTTGAAGATGCTGTTATTAAACCATTTACCTTCACCCTTGCATCTGTGGAATTTCCACTTATTATTCTGAAAACCTCATATACATTTCCCTCCATCTCAAAAACAAGCTTTACCCAGCAGTCGTCGCTCCTGCTGGCTCCCTGCCTTTTTATCTGGTCTTTTGAGGTTCTTGCTGCTCTATTTCCATAGATAGCCCAGCCTATAGCTTCTATTATTGTTGATTTTCCTGCCCCGTTGTTGCCAACGAGTCCTATTATTCCCTCTGGAAAGTTAATTTCAGCGTCCTTGAATTTGCGGAAGTTGTGCATTGTTAGCGATACAAGTCTCATCTACTCACCTCTGAAAGATATTTTAATGCCAGCTCTTCTATCTCCTTCTTGTTTTTTTCAATTGGAACCTTTGCAATATATTCCTTCCATTCTTCTACTAGGCTTCCTATTCTGCTTTTCCCTTTCAGCTCATGCTCCACTTCAAGAAATTCGTAATCAATTTCAAAATGAAGAGCTGCTGATGCAATCTTTTTTATCTTCTCCCATACCAAACTTTTGAATTTACCTCTGTCAATTTTCCTCAGTCGTATTCTTACTATTTTGCCTTCTATGTCATTTTCCTCAAATTTTTTTATTATTTCTGCTTCTATTTCATCTGCCATCAGATTTAAACAATTTATTTCTCCTAAATCAACCATTTGCCTTACCTTTAATGGAATAAAATTTATTTTTACCTCGCTGTCAATTTCAATTTCATAAAATCCCTTTTTCTCCCCTGCTTCTTTAAATGAAAAATGTTCTGTTGAGCCTGCATAATAGGCATTTTTTGTAACTTCTGTCGCCTTATGATAGTGACCCAGAGCAATATAATCAAATGATGGCTGTAAATACCCGGCAGGTATAATCTGCTCGTTAAAATCTCCTCTTGTATAGCTGAATTCCTTTATTCCTATTATACCAGCATGCAGCACCAGAATATTTATGTAACCTTCTTTTGGCTGAGCCATTTCAATATTCTTTTTCAATTCATCATTTGAATGGCAGTGAGGAATGGCATGAATCAAGGCATTTCCTATTTCAATTTCTTCCAGTTTCCCTTTGTATACCGGATAAATATGCTGCAGATGATCAAATATTCTGAAAACACTGCCTGTTTCTCTTAACTTTGGCGTCTCATGATTGCCAGATATAACAATGAAAGGTATACCTGCTTCAGATATTCTAAGCAGTTGGTTCAATGCAAATGATATGGCTCTATTACTGGGCCTTACACCATCGAACAAATCACCAGCGTGAATTATCAAATCTGGCTTTGTTCTGAGGGCATAGTCAACGAATTGTTCAAATGCATTATAAACATCCATTTCTCTCTGGTTAATCCCATTTTCAGCAATTTTATGATAGGCTGAATAGCCAATGTGAGTGTCGGAGACATGCAGAACTTTCATTTAAATTTGATATGCAAGCACTTTATAAATTTTTGATGCCCCCCACAAAACTTTTTATTTCTTTCTGTTTAAAATAGTGTGAAGACAAAGCCCCGCAAGTTTATAAGCATGGATGAAAGCATTTGTATACAGTGTAGAGGGGCTAAGCTTCTGTGTGGTAAAACAAGATGTCCCGTGATGGTTAGATATTACAAAAATTTAGAAGTAAAGCCACAGATTGAGAAAAAAGTGCTTTTTGGCAGCACTCCTCCCTCTCTTTTCATAGGAAGAAGTGGATATCCAAAAGTTTATGTAGGGCCGATGCTGCCCCCCGTGGAAGGAGATACTTCTTATATGGACACGCCAGAGCTCTGGCATAATATTGGTATTGATGAACTGGTAGAATTCAGAATGAAACTGGTTAGGGGGAAATATAGACTGGATGTAAAGAATGTTGAAAGTAAAATAGCATGCTATTTGCAGGAAATAGCTATGGCAGCAAGGCCGGTTGATATGGAAGTAGAATTTGAAAAAAAGCCCCGCGGCGTAATAGCACTATACGATGAAGTTCAACCTCATGGTCCTTCCGCACCAATAAAAAGGATTTGGGTGGGAAATGCCAAAGTAGATAGAAGAATAGAGAAAGTTGCCTATGATGAAATGAAGGCTAGAGAAGCCATTTTATGGCTTTACGAGCATGGAACATTTGTCTCTTCCATTCAGAAAGCATTTTCAGCTGGCTTATTTGGCTTACAGCCAAAGATGGTGCCGACGAGGTGGAGTATAACAGCCGTTGATGACACAATAGGCAAAAAGCTTGTTGAGGAAATAAAAAGCTATCCATGGCTCAACGAATATCGTATATATTATACAAGAAGCTTGGATAATTTATGGGTAATATTTATGTATCCAAGCAGTTGGCAGTACGAGCTTATAGAAGCATGGTATCCTAATACAACATGGAATCCGTTAGGCAAAAAAATTGTTTTATTTGGTGACCATGAATATTACGATGGAAGAAGTGAATATGCCACCATAGGCGGTTGCTACTATGCAGCCCGCCTAGCTGTGGCGGAGAAGCTGAAGGCAGAGCGCCGCCAAGCAGGCGTTGTTGTTTTGCGGGAGATACATCCTGGCTACATAATGCCTGTTGGCGTATGGAATGTTAGAGAAAACGTAAGGAAAGCGCTGCGAGGAGAGGCAAAAAAGTTTGATGATGTGAAGGAGGCGTTGCTTTTCATCTCCTCGTTACTTCACATACCTGTAAGAAAATGGATAGAGACGAGCAGCCTGCTAAAAAATGTGTTATATCAGCGAAAGCTGGAGGACTTTTTGAAATGATTAGGGAAAGATGGTGCAAATCTGCTCTAACTTCTTCAAAGTTGCCTGGCATAGATTATTCGCTGAATCCTTATGTTGGCTGTGCCCATGGATGCATTTATTGCTATGTGCCCTCTACCCTTCATATCAGCAGGGAGGAATGGAATAAGGCAGTATACGCAAAGGTAAACATTCCTGCTGTGCTTAGGAAAGAACTGAAGATAAAAAGGAAAGGTATCGTAGGTATATCAACTTCTACCGATGCTTATCAGACGGCAGAAAAAAATTATGAAATCACAAGAAAATGTCTGATGCTGCTGCTAAAACATGACTGGCCCATCGATATATTGACGAAGTCGGATTTGATTGTAAGGGATATAAACATAATAAAGAAATTCAGCGATGTAAAGGTGGGATTTACAATAACCACTTTAAATGATGAAAGCAGAAAAATTCTTGAGCCTTATGCTCCATCAATTGAGAAAAGGATAGAAGCTTTGAAGAAATTTGCTGATAATGGCGTTTATACATACGCATTTCTTGGCCCTTTATATCCAGAGATAGAAGAAAATGAAATAGATGAATGGGTGGATTTGTTTAATGATATGGGGGTAAATGAAATCATAATAGATAATTTCCATTTGAAAGGAGATGTGTGGGAAAATATGTGCAAAGTTTTATCCAAAGAAAAGAAGAAGCTGTATGAAAAAAGAATTTCTGGAAATTATTATGAAAAGATTTACTCTGAATTTAAAAAGAAAGCGGATGGGAAAATTGTAGTAAGCAGAGCATTTGTTTAGCTGGCATAAATTTTATATTCATTTCCCTAATCATTTTATAGATGTTGAGGAGGAGAATAATAACCACTTCTATAGTGTTTACCATGCTTGTCATTCCTTTATTTACTTCAGCAATCATCCCAGAGAAAGTTTTTGTTGTTGTGAAAAATTATGACGGAAAAGTCAGCAAGAAATGGATTTCTGTAGAGGATAAAACAATTCTGGAAAATCTCATGCACAAGCTTATCGAAACTGGAGAATTCGATGTTTTTCTTCCTGTTGTTTTGGCTGAACTTGAAAGGTATGAATTGATAAAAGATGCAGATGAAATTGCAGAAGAAATTATGGAAATTACTGACAGGAATTTCGCAGAGATGCAGTATCTTCCATTTATTTTCAATGCTTTTTGCTTGATAGCTGGTTATGGCAGCAATTCATGGATTGAAACTCCCGCATCAATACTTTCCATATTTCTATACAGCATAATGGACAAACTTCTTTCAAATTCTTTCATTCATTCAATTATGGAGACAATACTCTTTTACATATACTTCTATTCATTATTCATTCCAAAAACTTATCTTCCATTGGCAGGATGGATTATCGCTAAAGAAGGAAAAGTAAGCACTCTCGGCCTGTTTGGCTATCAGAGTATGGGTACTGAAAAAGGTAATTTGGTTCCTCCAGCCATCTTTATTTTATATAAGTTTGTTGGATTAGCAATAACATTTTTATGGCGGGAGCGCGAAGAAACATATGTTGTTGGCGCTGCCGTCGCCGTGTTTGGAGGATAACAAAAATCCTCTATCAATATGTTTCCAGATATTTTTTAATTTCCCAACCAGTGACTTGCATCTTGAATTCATTCCATTCTTTAGTTTTTATTTCAATATATTTTTCGAATAATGATTTGCCCAGAGTTTCGTAGACAATTTTGCTAGATTTCAATTCTTCCAAGGCCTCCCACAGTGAATTTGGCAAGATATCTATATTCTTTTCGTTCAATCTGTTATCTTCCATTTTATATACATTTTCCTCCACCGGTTCCGGAGGTGTTAGATTATTTTTAATTCCTTCAAACCCAGCCCTCAGCATTACAGCAAATGCAAGATATGGGTTGCAGGAAGAATCAGGGCATCTCAATTCAATCCTAGCTGATTTTTCTTTAGACCATTTTGGCACTCTTATCAAACTGCTTCTATTCATACTGCCCCACGTAATGTATACTGGAGCTTCAAATCCAGATATGAGTCTTTTATAGGAATTAACAGTGGGGCATAAGATAGCACATATTTCTTTGATATATTTCATTTGTCCAGCAGTAAAATTATATGCAATCTTCGATAGTTTATATTTATCTTCTTTATCATGAAACAAATTTTTTCCTGTTTTAACATCAAACAAACTTTGATGAACGTGCATGCCAGAGCCAGGTGCATTCATTATGGGTTTAGGCATAAAAGTTGCTTGCAAACCGTGCATCTGTGCAATCTTTTTAAGAGTGTATTTAAGCATCAATAATTTGTCAGCAATTTGTAAAGCAGGCCCATATTCAAAATCTATCTCGTATTGCCCTTCACCAACTTCGTGATGAGATGTTTCAACATTTATTTTGAAGTTTTTTAATGACTTAATAATTTCCTTTATGAATCTGTATCCTTCATGCGATGTCATATCAAAATAACTTCCATAATCCATTGGTAATGTTTTGGTTTTATCATCTTTTCTAAAAAGATAAAATTCTATCTCTGGTCCTACATTATATTCAAAACCTTCTTTACGTATCTCAGAAATTGTTTTCTTGAGTATATACCTAGCATCTCTTTCGAAAGGTTTTCCATCATGATTGTAAATATCACATATAAAACAGGCTGTTTTACCATTTTCAGTAAGCCACGGAATAACGGAATAAGTTGACAAATCTGGCTTTAAAAATAAATCACTTTCATATATTCTTGCAAATCCCTCTATAGAAGAGCCATCAAACCACAAGCCATGCTCTAACACATCTTCCAATTTGCTGAAAGGTATGATTATCTCTTTTACAACACCAAGTAAGTCAGCAAACTGCAAACTTATAAATTCTATACCGTCTTCCTCCAACTTTTTTAAAATTTCAACCTGCATAAAAATAATATATTTGGGATTTAAAAAGCTTCAGTAGTGAAAATAAAACTTGTAATCTAAATCTGTTATTTCTGTCATATACCTTCTCCATTCCTTCTTTTTCTCTTCTATAAACATTTCTACTGCCTCTCTTCCTATAGCCTTTTTGATTACATTATCGTTTTCTAATTCTTCTATTGCTTCCATTAAATTAGATGGCATCTTCTTTATTCCATATTCTCTTATTTCTTTCTCACTCAGCTTGTACAAGTTCTTCTCAACCGCTTCATATTCAATTTTTTTCTTTATACCATCGAGTCCCGCATATATGATGACTGCATAAAACAGATAAGGATTTGCGGTAGGATCGGCATTTCTTATTTCTATATCGATCTCCTTCTTTGCTGGTATTCTTATTAAACTACTTCTGTTATATCTGGCCCATGTGATATAACAAGGGGCTTCAAAATTTGGTATTAGGCGTTTGTAAGAGTTTACCGTTGGATTTGCTATTGCCGCCATCCCTCTTGCGTGTTCAATTATCCCTCCAATAAAATACCTTGCTGTCTGACTCATATTGTACTTATCATTCTCATCATAGAAAACATTCTTTCCTCTGCTATACAAAACAATATGTGCATGCATTCCATTGCCTGCATCATTTGAAAAAGGTTTCGGCATAAAGGTTACAAGTGAATTGTATAAACTTGCAATTTCTCTTGCAAGATATTTAAAATAAATGCAGAAATCTGCTGCCTCAATTGCATTTAAAGCTTTTATTTCCACTTCATGTTGATATTTTCCTGTTTCATGGTGGTGATATTTAACAGAGTATCCACTTTCTATTAGAGCTTCAGCCAATTCCTTCCTATAATCTTTTGCATCATCAATTGGAGGGGGAGCAAAATAGCCGCTCTTTTCCTCAATTTCATAATTCCCTCCATATTCGCTTAAAACGTAAAATTCCATTTCTGGAGACATTTTTATTTCATTGTACCCCTGTCTTTTTGCTTTCTCGATAGCCTTATTCAAAATATATCTTGGATCAGCTGGAAAAGGTTTCAATGAAGTATCATGTATGTTGGCTATTACTCTTGCTTCATCTTTTTCATGAGGTAAAATAAGAAATGTTTTTTTATCTGGTATAGCAATCAAATCCGATTCTTCAACACCCGCCAGCCCAACAGATGAACCATCAAAATTGAAACCTTTTTCTAAAACAAAATTTAAAAATTCATCTGAAGAAAAGTGCAAGATCCTCAATCTCCCCAACAAATCTGTAAAATGAACTTGAACCCACTTTATATCATTTTTTTCTATTATCTTTTTTATTTTCTCTTGATTCATCAGAGTTTGATAAGATTTGGTTATAAATTTTTTGTGGAATGTGGAATATAAATAGAGCTCATCCAAAACTAAATATAATAAAAAATCATAACAAAAATAATGAAGAGGGAAAGAGGAGGAGAAGAAATAAGGATAGGCATTGTCGTTTCTGAATTCAATTATGATATAACCATGATGATGCTGGAAAGAGCAAAAGAACATGCTGAATTTTTAGGAGCTAGAGTGGAGAAAATTATAAAGGTTCCAGGCGTGCTGGATATGCCCATTGCTGCCAAAAAACTCATGCAGGATATGAACATTGATGGAGTTGTTGCATTAGGAGCCGTAATTGAAGGTGAGACAGAGCATGACGAAGTTGTCATGCAGCATGCTGCCAGAAAATTAATTGATCTAGCCATTCAATATGATAAGCCTCTCGGCTTTGGAATAACAGGGCCAGGCATGAGCAGGTTGCAGGCAGAAGAAAGAATAGACAGGGCAAAGCAGGCAGTTGAGGCAGTCGTGAAATTATACAAGAGATTGCAGTGAAATGCTAGAGGGTAAAAAAGCTTTGGTAACTGGGGCAAGCAGAGGTATAGGAAGGGCAATAGCAATAAAATTCGCAGAGCATGGTGCTTTTGTTGGAATAAATTATTTTAGGAGCCATGAAAAGGCAAGAGAAGTGCTGAAGGAAGTTAAGAAATATTCGGATGGACTTTTGTTGCCAGCAGATGTAGGAAAATTCAATGAGGCAAGGAAAATCGTTGAGGAATTTGTGAATGTGGCTGGAAGAGTGGATGTACTAGTAAATAATGCAGGCATATACAGAAGGAGCAAGTTTGAAGAACTGGATGAAAAGCAATGGGATAAAATAATTGAAACAAATCTGAAATCATGCTATAACATGTGCAAAAATGCATTGCCATATATGAAGGAAGGCAGCAAAATCATATTCATTTCCTCTCAGCTTGCCTTTCGAGGCTCATCTCATGGAGCTGATTATGCAGCAAGCAAGGCAGGAATCCTTGGATTAATGCGAAGCTTGGCCATAGAACTGGCAGAAAGAAAAATAAATGTTAACGCAGTGGCGCCAGGCACTATAGATACGGATATAATAGCCAATTACACGGAAGAGCAAAGAAGAAAAAGAATAGAGAAAATTCCTTTGAAAAGGCTTGGATTGCCGGAGGATGTTGCCAATGTCTGCCTTTTCCTTGCGAGCAATCTTGCAGATTATGTAACAGGAGAGGTAATTTTGGTTACTGGTGGGCTGTATATAGGATAATTTTCTTTTCGTAAAAGGACAAAACCATTTATTATGTGGTGCAATTTTTCGTTATGAAACAGGATAAAATATCGGGGGCAGCAGAAATTGAAACAAAGGCAATGGATTATATTAGCAAATATCTTGGTAAAAAAGAGCTTTTTGAGAAGTGCTTTATCATGCTTTCATTATATCCTTCAATGGCTTCTATATGGAATATAGCCAATTTTGCCTTTTTATATGGAAAAGAAGCAAAAGAAAAATTTGAGGAGATGAAAAAGGCAAATGAGAAAGTTGTTGAACATGGAAAGAAAGTGATAAGAGATGGTTATACCATCCTAACTTATAGCAGAAGTTCTACTGTAGCAAAAATACTTAAAGCATGTAAAAACAAGGATATTAAAATAATATGTAGCGAGTCACGTCCTAAATATGAGGGAAGGAAACTTGCAAAGGAATTATGCAATCAATTTGAAGTTGTATTGACGACAGATGCAGCGCTCTTTTCTTTTTTAGACGAGGCAGATGTTGTTATAACAGGGGCAGATGCAATTTTATCAGATGGCATTGTAAATAAAGTTGGCACTTCCGCTCTAGCTTCATATGCAAAAGAAAGGAAAAAACCAATTTATGTTGCATCATCTTCCTACAAAACATTTCCATTTGTTTTTATAAAAGAGGAGGATGGCAAAGAAATATGGAAGAACGCTCCCGAAGAGATAAAATTAAGAAACTTCTATTTTGATTTAACTCCATCTCGCTACATAAGTCATTTCATAACAGAAAAGGGTGTGTCAAAAACAAAACCTCAGTTCAAATATGAAGTAGCGGAGGAAATAATGAAAATAAGAAATTTACTTGCTGATAAATTTCACTTAGTAAGATGAAATGAATATCTCACCGGCACCTCATATATTTTTCCCTTATATTTGCATAGTTCACATTTATAGCCAACTACAACTTCCTTTCCAAGCAAAGACAAATTTTTAATCTCTCTTAGCTTTCCCCCACACACAGGGCATTTCTCAAATTTTTTCTTGCCATGCTTTTTCTTTACATCCACCTTGACAAATCCTGCTCTTGCGGCAATAATTCTGGTCCTTTTTATACTCACTGTGTACTCCTCATTTATCTTTTTTAATTCTTCTAAAATGGCATGGCGAAGTTTACTTAATGAGGAAAATGAGCCGTGTCTCCTCAATACCTTATAAAGCACTCCTCTTATTTCCTCCTCCTTAGGAATTCTATACATCCATTTTTAAATCCTTTCCAAATTTATAATGTTATTCCTTTAAAACATCTATTGCATATAATTTATTTGTCAGAATACTCCACTCATAATGTTTCCCATCTTTTGCCATTACAACGCTTCCAACTGGTAGTCCGCCAATATAAAATGTTGCCAGAGGGTCAGCAACAAGCCAGTAGCCAAATTCATCTTCAAAAAATGCGTAGCTAAGATTGGCATTGTAATAAGCATCTATGTTTTTCAAAAGTGATAAATCTTTTCCAATGTAAACTGCTGCAAAAGCATGATTATCTGTTAGATATACTCTGGCTGTTCCTCCTGCTGCTGTCACCATCGCCGCCATCAACATGGCAAATTCTTCGCAATCCCCGCCATGATAGAGGGCACATGAAGGCTCATTCCATTCATCATTTGTATCATTTACATATTCGACATTTTCATAAACCCAGTCAAAGATGGCGCACATTTTTGCTGTATTATAATTGCCACCATATTTTGAAGTAATTTCCAGCGTTTTTTTGTGTATATCAGCATCATAGGGATCAACTAGCTTATTTATCTTATCGAAATAGACATAATAGTTTTTGTAGAGTTTGTAGCTGGCGCTTTCAAAATTCTTCACTTCCAACTGTCTCTCTCCCTTTATGTATTCCAGTCCGTAATCATACCATCTCCTGCCCTTTGCCATGAAATAAACTCCTATCCTGTAGTTATATTCTCCAGCGGCAGGGCAGACAAAAGAAAAAATGAAAGTATCTCTTTTCCCAGATAATATTTCCTTTCCACCGTCCCACTCTGATTTTTGTTCCTCGCCATCAATATTTATTGCAAAACCATATATGAACAAAGCATGCTTTCCAGTATTCTCTATTTCTATTCTAAAAGCCCCTCTATATCCCTCATATAAATCTGATATTTGCCACGATATATTATAACTGTATGAAACTGGCAAAAGAGAATCTGCTATGGGTTTTTTCTGTAAAAGAAAGTTGTATGGCAATGGAGCGGTTAAATCCTCTTGGCTGAATCCTTCTCTTTCAACATCTTCAATAAAAATGCAGCCAGTGAGGCAAATTAAGGCGATTATTGCCAGTTTCTTCATGCTGGCAAAAATTTAATTAGTATAAATGTTTAACCCTCATGAAAGTGGCAATCATTATTGCTATTCTTTTACTTTTACCAGCAAATGCTCTTATAGCTGATTGGACAAAAGATGCATCTGCTGATTTCGATCCTTTAGTTGATATTAAGGTTGCGATTAAAATAAAAAGAGCAAGAAGCATGGAAGGAGAGAAAAACTACGAAATAAAAATTTTCATAGATGGAATGAAAAACGAAACACGACTC
>Ga0180300_10000065_pt1 | contig 36239 bp, 28 predicted proteins | sample GuaBasSediGuay15_FD_121798 | JGI IMG/M metagenome (GOLD analysis project Ga0180300, IMG submission 121798) | Subseafloor sediment microbial communities from Guaymas Basin, Gulf of California, Mexico - Guay15, Core 4569-2, 21-24 cm | ecosystem: Environmental > Aquatic > Marine > Hydrothermal...
TAAGAAGACATCGTTCAAGACCAAATCAATCCTATGTGTGCCACTGAAAAGAGGCGAAGAGCTCTTCGGGGTTTTGGAGATGATAAACAAAGTGGGGGGAGAGCCATTTGTCCGTGACGACCTCCTCCTCTTGGAAATATTTGCTGAGCATGCCACTGTTGCAATCCAGAATGCCATGCTCTATAAGCGGATTGAACAACTCTCTATCACCGATGATCTCACCGGACTTTATAACTCCCGCTTCTGCAATATCTTTTTGGACCGTTTGGTTGAAGAGGCCAAAAGGAAGGAGAAGCCGGTTTCACTGATCTTCCTCGATATCGATTTCTTTAAGCTGGTCAACGATCGGTTCGGCCATCTGGTTGGTGGAGAGACATTAAAGGCGGTTGGAGAGAGGATACGGAGTGTCGCGCGGAAAGATGACTACTGTATTCGCTATGGTGGTGATGAGTATATTGTTATCCTCTCTGACACACCGAAGAAGACCGCTTTAGTTATTGCTGAAAGAATCAGAAAGGCGGTTGCCGACGAGCCATTCCTGGCCTTTGAGAATCAGCTATTCCATCTCACTATTACCTCAGGGGTGGCAACATTCCCCGACGATGCTACCAGTAAGGAGGAGTTGATCGGCCTGGCCGATCGGGCGATGTATGTGGGAAAGACGAGGGGAAAGAACTTAGTAGTTGATGCGGTGGAGCTTGAGGAAGAGAAGTGAGGATATTTGTAATTAATCCTGGCGCGGGTTCGACCAAAATTGCCCTTTTCGATGACGAGGAGAGGATCTGGGAGGAGAAGATCGTCCATCCCCCTAAGGAGCTGGCAAGGTTCGAAAGAACTATCGATCAGTTGGAAATGCGAAGAAGTCTGGTGGTGACAAAGATGAAGGAGATGGGAATCGTTATCGAAGAGTTGAATGCGATCGTGGCGCGGGGAGGTCCCTTCCGTCCGCTTGAAAGTGGTACCTACCTCATCGATCGGACACTGGTTGAAGATATCCTCAATGGTAGGGTTCAGGCCGATCATGCTTCAAATCTTGGTGCACTCATCGCCTACGAACTTACTAAGGGGACCGATATACCAGCCTTCTTTGTTGATCCGGTGTCCATTGATGAATTTGAGGAGGTAGCCCGGATTTCTGGACTCCCGGAGATTCCCAGGGTCTCTCTGGCCCATGCCCTGAATATCAAAATGGTAGTGCGAAAGGCAGCTAAGTACTTGAAGAAGGACTATCGGAGGTTAACCTTTATCGTTGCCCATCTTGGTACCGGCATCTCAATCGGTATTCATAAGAACGGTCGGCTCATCGATGTAAATAATGCCAATGATGGTGGTCCCATGTCGCCTCAGCGCACCGGCACCCTACCGGTTACCGGGCTGGTTAAACTCTGTTATTCCGGTCGCTATAACCTCCGGGAGATGCTCAACCGAATTACTAAGTCCGGTGGACTTATGGCCCATCTCGGAACCGACTCCATTTCCGAGATCGAGGCCAGGATCGACTCCGGTGATGAGAAGGCGAAGTTGGTCTATGAAGCGATGATCTATCAGATCGCCAAGGAGATCGGTGCGATGAGCACCGGTACCAAAGGGCTGGTCGACGCTATTATTATCACTGGAGGGATGGCATTTTCCGAGCGATTGGTAGCAAGGATTAGGGAGTATGTTTCCTTTATTGCACCAATATTGGTCTATCCAGGAGAGAATGAGATGGAGGCACTGGCTTTGGGTGCTCTCAGAGTCCTGAGGAATGAAGAAAAACCGAAGAATTATATCTCCTACTAATATCGACCTAAAACCTCGATCTTAACCTTCGCCACCCCCATCCTTACCAGACCGATCTTTTTGGCAGCGGCGTAAGAGAGATCGATGATGCGGCCTCTCACGAAAGGACCACGGTCATTGATTTTTACTACTACACTCTTACCATTGGCCAGGTTGGTTACGCGGACCTTAGTGCCGAAGGGCAGAGTCCGGTGGGCTGCGGTGAAGGCATACATGTTGAAGATCTCACCAGAAGCGGTCCGCTTTCCATGGAATTCTTTTCCATACCAGGAGGCCTTGCCATAAGAAGATGAGGACCCGGTAAGGCAACAGCAGGAATAGTCAACCCCACAGCAGGAAAGGAAGATGAGTATGGGGGATAAGAAAGCTAAGGAGTATTTCATACTTTTATTATACCCATTTGGGAACTAAAAACAAGACCAACTACTATGAGAAGGCCGGCAATCATAAGTCCGATGCCGAGATTGATATAGGGAGAGTTAAACCAGAAACTGACTCGGTGGGTTCCTTTCGGTGCTTTAATCGCTCGGAAGGTATAGTTAGCACGATAGACCTCCACCTCCTTGCCATCCACAGCGGCATGCCACATCGGATAATAGTTATCAGCGAGATAGAGAATACCATCAGTTTCTGATTCATAGGTGAGTTCAATCCGATTGGGATGATAGGAGGTGATCCTCACCGGGGTGTAAGGTCGATTCTGGCGATGGAGACCGATATCTTCTTCCAAACAGATAATTCGGTTAGGATCAAATTGAGGTGACATGATGGTTGGAATGATGGCATCCTCGGGTAGAACAGCATAGTCGTAATAGATAACCGCCCTGGGAATGACCCTCAGATTCTCATAGATGGCAAATCGGTAACCCTGATAGACCTTTCGATATCTGGTCGTATCATGGACATCTCTCAGGACCTTCAGCAGACTGTTAAGATAAGGGTTGGGGTGGTAGGAGGGGAGCCGGGAGGGATCATGATTAGGGATGATAAGATATTTTACATTGAGGATGCTGAGCATATTCTGATTATGGAGATGGGTTGGCCGAAACATGACCGTATTCTTGGCCCCGATGAAGTCCTGATATCGTTTGAGTTGATTGCCATGTTCTCCACCGCAATTTTCGATATCGTGAATCAGGAGGTAGTTGCCGCTTCGGTATTCGATTGGAAAGACTCGAAAGCGGGAGCGATCCTTCTTCAGAAAGCCGACGATCTCATCAGGGGCATAGTAACGGGCTGGTGGATCGACAGTTTTTAAAAATTGATGATCAATAATCCAGAGATCGAGGAAGATAAAAATTGAGGCGATAATCCCAAAGATTATCGGTTTGATCCTCTTTCTATTAAGCAGGAAAATAAGTGAAATACTCAGAATCGCAAAAAGGAGGCTGAGGAATGCACCGGTCTCAAGTTGGGGGAGATTCTTCATGAACAGATCAACCCGATTAGGGGAGAGGAATTTTGCCACCCCCACGATAGGCCCTCGCATAAGAACAAGGATTAAGAGGAGTAAGAAAGGGGTGGCAAATCCTAAGGAGATCTTTTTTATTGTCTTTTCATCCTTTACCCCCTTAAGCAGACGGTCGGTACCGATTGCAGCAAGGACGGCAATCGAAAAGGCAAAAGTATAAAAGATCTGGGCGGGAGCACGGAATTTGTTGACCCCCCAGAGGAGATGGTAGAAGATGCGGTAGATCGGGGTATGCCCTCCCCAGGTGAAGATGAGAGCGAAGATTGACCAGGCAGTAAAGAATCTGGTCTCTTTTTCCCGCCAGGAATAAATTACTCCAATTAGAGCTAAGAGTAGAGGGAGGATACCGAGATACTCAGTATGGAGTTTGAAGAAGTTGCAGCCCCAGTAGTTGTCAAGGAGGCCGGAAAAATGAGGCGTGAGGAGGTTTAAGGTCTCTTCCGGTGGCATCGACCATGAGGTTGCCCAGGCATAACCCCGACCGGCCCCTCCTCTTGGTGAAAATGGGATATATTTTAAGAGAGGTAAGGCAAGGGGGGCAGCAATGAGAGCACCAATGATTACAAATCCGATGTATCCGATAATAGGGAGTTTTAAAACTTTTCCCTTCCGACCAATAAGCTTAATAATAAAGAATACGGTTGCCATCATCCCCAGATAGTAGGCCATCTGGACATGGGGGGAGAGGATTGAGCAGCCGTAGACAAAACCAGCCAGGCCGAAATAGTAGAGCCGGTTCTGATCCAGACCACGATTTAATAGGAAGAATACTACCGGAAGGAGACAATTCACAATCATTCTTCCCTCATGGCCAGCATAAATTAAAGAGAAGATTGGGCCGGTAAACATGTAGGCAACAGCGGCAACCATTGCTGCCTCTCTCCGTCTGGTGAGATCAAAGGCAAAGAGGTAGGTGAAGATACCGGCGAGGAGGAGATGGATGAGGTAAAGATAAACCTGGATCTGATGGGGGAGGACTCGTAAGAATCTCAGAATGATTGAGACCGGATAAAAGGCATCCCCGAAGGTAGCTGCACCAATGCCCGGTACACCACCAAAAGTGTGAGGAAGCCAGAAGAGGAGCTTATGTTCTTTGAACTCTAAGTATCTTCGCGGATAACCCCCGGTCAGAAAATCGGTGCCAAATATCATCCGGTTGGAAAACAAAGTAGGCAGGAAGATGAGAATAAGAATACCGAGAAGAACCAGGAATAGAGCAATCCGATGGTTTGATTCGGACATATTTGAGTTTATGTCAGAACCATTAAAAGTCAAGGGAAGCCTTCTTCTTAACAAGCAGTTGGGCAGTTAAGAAGACAATTAACTCGTAGATGCTTGTCCAGGCTCGAGCGATTATGCTGATTCCAACTGCTAATCCAAGAAGGATGTTTTTGGAAAGTAGAAAAGACATTATCCCTTCACGAATCCCAATTCCGCCGGGTGCATAGATGACCACAAACCCTCCGATCCAGGAAGCTATATAGGTTAAAGCAATTGTAGGAAAATCTTTAAAAGGCAAGGCATAAAATGATCTTATCAAAAAGAAGAAGCCAACGATTTGGAAAAACCAGACCCCAAAGTAAAAAATGCAAAGGGTTAATACCTTTTTAAGGGGGAGATTAAAGTATACTTTCGGCCTTTTCAGGAGCGTCATGGCCAGATTGGCCAGCGCCCTTAAGAAAGGTGGATAGAGTAGTAGTATGGAGACTATGAGTAGAGGAAGCAATAATTTGAAATCGATAATATTTCCCACTTTTAGCATAGCTAAAAATAGCAAAATGATTCCGGTCAAAAAAATCAGGCAGGTCTCAACCACAACTGAAAATGCGGTAGGTTCTTCTCTTAAATTTGCTCTTCCTGCAAGTTGCATCCGGCTAACTGTGAACCAGATTCCGCCAGGTATATACTTGGCAATCTGTGAAGTAGACATGATCCAGTATGCGGTGGAAAAATCAATCCTGAGGTTGAAGGTTGGTAAAATGTTCTGCCACCCTAAAACTGAGATAATAAAATTCAAATAGAGGAAAAAGAAGGACAATAACAGAAATTTTGGATTAAAATAAAGCTCTGAAAATGGAATAAGGGACCAGTTGGTGATAAGAGTTCGGACAAGAAAATATACAGCAACTATGATGAGGATTATTGAGAAGAAAGTTTTTACCTTCATGGCGAAATTATATGTTATGAGGGACTAAAGTCAAACCTTGACCGGATCTATATGCGATTAAAATTAACTATGAAGAGTTCACTTTGTGAAGTGGTGAACTTTCTATCTCAAGATGTTGCTGGGGAAATTGCCGAGACAGTCTATTTTAGAAGAGGTATCGATTCTTATCGTTCACGTATCCACACAGCCAATGTAATTAGGGATCTTGAAATTATAATTAGAGAATCCCCACCGCCTGGAAAGGTCTTAGACTTCGGTTGCGGTTTTGGTATTCAATCCTTTATGCTTGCGGAGGAGGGTTACAAAGTGGTTGGACTGGAGACGATCGAGGATAAATCTCTCAGTCATTTTTTTAAGGGCGAAATAAAACGTCATAAAATGGATCGGGATAGAACATTGGAACAGATATGGCAGCGATTGAGTGGTCGTTGTGAACAACTTGAGTTTAAAGTTTATGACGGATTGCACATTCCCTATCCTGATACACATTTTGATATTATCTTGGCTTACGCCGTTTTGGAACATATTCCTCAGGATGACCTCAATATTATCTTGAAAGAGTTATACCGGGTGCTGGATATAAAAGGTTACCTCTTTGTATTTCAGTTCCCCAGAGCTGAATCATATGCTGAATTTATTGCCCATAGACTGGGAGTGGAAGCGCACGATTTTCTCCTTCCGGAAAAAGGTATAATAAGGTTGTTGGAAGGATATGGATTTAAAATCTATAAAACTTATCGTTCTGATCTCCTATTGAAGCGACCGCGGAAGCTGGTAAACGCACTATTCCCTGTGTTAAGGTATTTGGAGAACGTTCTTTTGTGTACCCCGCTATCATATTTTGCCCACCATATAAACATCATTGCTCGAAGGGTTGACTAAATCATATTTTTGAATATAATCCTTAAAATAGGAGGGTGTATGGGACGGTTGTGTGTGTTGAGGTTAATAATGTTTAGCATGATGATAGTTTCTTCCTTAAGCGCAAAAGAATGGTTGTATTCTTGGGCTGATGTCGACGGTGATAAGATCCAAGAGAAATTTATTTATGTGATTGGTGAGAATGGAGAAATTAATGTCCCCTATGTATATGCTCCATGGGTAACCGTTATCGCTTGGAATACGTGCCGGACAGCGATAAGTATAATGAAATTGAGGCAGAAGATTTATTGGGGTGAAGATCTCCTTTTAGACACCGGAAAACTTCCTGAGGTTCCTAATGGTCAGTCTTGGCACTATGAAGAAACCTTCTACGATACGATGTTTACTTATGTGGATGGTGATAATGTAGTAACCATCTGGCAGTCAAAACGGGCTAAGCTGAAAAGGGTGGTTACTCTAAACAATACCTGTGCAATCATTAGATTCCATCTTTGGTACCATAAAGGAGATTGTTGGAAATATCTTGGTAAAACCGGTCTACTTATGACCTGGAACGATGGTAAAACCGGCGTGGAGGAATCAAAGCAGTTTGTCCTTGAGAGGCTTCAGGAGTTGAAAAATACCTATGAGGACAGCTTTCCTTCAGTAAAACCTGGCGAGTTCTTGTTCAAAATTTCCTATTCTTATGACGATTATGCTAAACAACTGGATGACTATTCCGTGCTGGCATGGGATGGATGGTCGAGTGGTTATCCTGGTAACTCTGCAATCTTTGGGACTGTCCTTCTTCCTAAACCAGAGTATCTATTTACCGAATACAACAGTGCTCCATGTAAAGAGTTCACTTACGCAGATTGGAGTCTCAAAGGCGAAATGTTGTTAGCCGAAATCAGGATCACTCCTCGCACAATCAATTTGAAGAGTCACGGTGTCTTCACCGCCTCCATTCAATTATCTGGTCATGCCCCTTCAGAAATAGACCTTTCTACTGTAGTGTGCGAGGGAGCAAAAGCCTTTGACGGACACTACACACCAAATAAACTTGTTGCTAAATTCTATGTTGATGATCTAATCGGTGTTAAACCTGGACTCCAAGAGTTTACGGTCACCGGGAGATTAAAGTCTGGCGAAGCGTTCTCAGGAGTTGACACTGTGCGTGTTATCGATTCTGATGTAATATGTTTGAATATCCTTCCAAATCCGGTCCGTGAAAAAGCCGAAATTAGGGTTCAACTTGAAGGAGATAATCCTGTTCTTTTGAGAATCTTTTCAGTTACTGGAAGGCTGGTGAAGGAGATTACTATGAACCGTAAGAACTTTCCCGGACTAAAAACCATCTGGAAGAGAGAGGATACCAATGGTAGAAGAGTTCCACCGGGAGTCTATCTAATACAAGTAAGCAGTGGAGGCGCGGAGACAACGCGGAAAGTCGTGGTCGTCGATTAGCGGCGTTTTGCCGCTTCCATAAACTTCTTATAAAACTCCCATGTCGCCTGGGCGCGTTTGTCCCAGTCAAATTCTCTCGCCTTCTCTCTTGCCCTTCGACCGAGCTCCCTTCTCAACTTTTTATCTCTTGCCAGCCTGAGCATTGCATTAGCTAAGGCCTCTGGATCATCAGGGGGAATAATAATCGCTGTTTTTTCATCCACAACCTCATCCAGCCCTTCAATATTTGTGGCGATAACCGGTTTACCGCAGGCCATAGCTTCAGCGGCAACAATCCCCCAGGATTCAAATCTCGAGGGCATGCAAAGGAAAAGGCATTGAGAGAGTAATTCATATTTTTCCTTTCCCTCTACTCGCCCTACCAGACGAACTCTGTTATCCAAACCAAGGGAAGTAATTAAATTTCTTACCTTTTTGAAATCCTTGCCGGTACCTGCAATAATCAAATCGATTCCTTTAATTTCATCCTTGATTTGTGAATAGCTTCGAAGGAGAACATCAATACCTTTCTGGTACATATCCAATCTGCCCAAAAATAAGATATAATTTTTCTCCTCAGGTAATGTTTTAAAGCAATTTGTGTCCACACCACAAGGCACCGGGAAAACAAATTGGTTTGGTTTTTTCTCTCTTTTTATTATTTTAGCTAATTTAAGAGATGAAGTCATCATAACTGGGGTGACTCTAATATATAATTTTTCAATACACCAAGGAATAATACCGAGAAGCCCTTTGGTTCTAAGGAAATGGTTGCCAAAAATATTCTGGAATATAATAATTGATAGATTCCGCCTTATTATAGGGAAGAAAAGTGGTGAATAAGGAGAGAAATCCTCAATCAAAATATCGCAGTCTATAAAGAAACTCAGTATAATCGAGCAAAAAATAAAACTGATCCTACTTATTAGATAGCTCAATCCGCTTCCTAACCTTACAAACTTAATTCCTCCCCTGATTCTTGTTCTATTTGCATGAGGAAACATTCCTGTGTAAACAATTATCTTAGCTTCTTTTGGAAATCGCGAGTATAACTCCAGTAGTCGGAAGGCTCCTCCTCCTCCCAGCCAAGGGTTTTCAATGTCATCGTAGAGAAAATGAGCAATTTTCATCCCCATCATTATAGGAAGCTTCTCTGTAATGTCAACAAAAGGCCGTTTTCTCTTGACAGTGTTATATATTCATTTAAAATGTGTAGCGGAGGAAGCATGTGGGTGGTATTAGTAGGATTATTGATTTTTAGAGAGGGAATATGGATTGAAACAACTCAAGAAGATTTTGCTGATGGTATTTATGAGAGAAATATCTATGCTTCTCACCGTAATGGAGGAGCAGTTGAATTTGTTTTTAAATATGACCTTGATCGTAATGGATACATCGATCTTTTCACTGCAGGACACTATGGGGATAATGTCTATATCTATTGGGGAGATGCTGATGGTTATCGTCCTGATCGGCGTCGAGCCTTTCCAATTTCTGGAGGTGGCAATTGTGACGCCGCTGACCTAAATAGAGATGGATATCCAGATTTTGTTGTGGCCCCTAATAGGTGCAAATTTATCCGGATCTACTGGGGTACTTCAACAGGACCCGATCCATACAATTATCAAGAATTCCCATTACCCGACTATAAAGACGAGGCATGCTTTGTAGCTGACTTAAATAAAGACGGTTATCTCGATATTGTTATTGCAGCTTATGACGCTTCTAATTTCATCATTTATTGGGGTAGTAAAGAGGGATATAATCCAAATAACTCAACACTACTTCCTTCTGACTGGTCCTGCCATAATATTGAAGTTGCGGATTTCAATAAAGATCAATGGTTGGATTTATGTATTGTAAATATGCATGGAGGATACAATTGCATTTTCTGGGGAAGTGAAAATGGATTTGAAGATACTACAATGCTCCAATCCTTCGACTGGGATGCACATGGATTATCGGTCGCAGATTTAGATAATAATGGCTATCTGGACTTAATATTTACCGGATGCAGAGGATTTCAGGAAGCATTCATTTATTGGGGTGATAGCTCCGGTTTTAATAGGTCAGATACTCTTCATACCGATCAATGTTATGGAGGCAGTTCAGTTGGAGATCTTAATAAGGATGGATATTTAGATATTGTCTTCCATCGAGGATGGCAACCCGGGGTTTCGCTTACTCCCTGTATCTACTGGGGTTCTGAGTCAGGATATTCTGATACCAATCGGACTTTTTTTGGTTTTCCTATTGAAGGATCTGGTGGTACTGTTGCTGATTTTAATCAAGACGGGGATTTAGATATTTTTTGCAATTCTTATAGCACGGGCAACAGCTATGTATATTGGGGACCTGATTTTACCACCTATACTGCGCTACCCACTGATAGAGATCATCATGGTATGTTTCGGGAGGTAGGCAATGTTTATGATCGGGGCTATTATGAGGACTATCTCTCCTCAATCTATGATGGGGGAGCGGTAACCTATTGGCGGCGGTTATCCTGGGATGATTCTCTTCCACCGGGGGCAGGTATTAAGCTATTTGTCCGGACTGGCAATACTCCGCAGCCGGATACCAGCTGGTCGGGGTGGGTTGAGATACCGAATGGCGGTGGGATTCCGGCCAGTTTACGGGCGAGGTATATTCAGTATAAGGCCCATCTCACCTACACCAATCCCGCCTATCTGCCGGTGTTATGGGAGGTAAGGGTGGAGTATGGCAGTGGGGTTGGGGTGGAGATCATGCCCAGTCAGGTGGACACGGTCTTGCCGGGTGAGGTCAAGGATTATGGTTTTGATGTTACCAATCTGGGTGACAGTATTGATGTGGTTGATCTCTTGATTACGGACACGTTAAGTTGGAGTTATTCGGCGTTGGACAGCGTTGGCAATCCGCTTGGTGATCATAATGGCAATGGTTATCCGGATTTAGTGATTGATTCCTTAGACACGGTTCGGTTTTTGCTTCGGGTTCAGGTGCCGGAGACGGTGCTTTATGGGGTGGTTGATTGGTTTGAGCTGATTGCTCGATCGAGTCGAGACACAACGGTGATGGATTCGGCCGATCTTGAGCTGGTGGTGGGTTTGGCGCCTTCGGTGGTGATTTATCCGGATCGGTATGATTCGGCCCGGACGGGGGAGGTAGTTGAGTATCTCTTGTATGTGGGGAATAGTGGCAATGGGGTGGATACGGTTGATCTTCGGAATTTTGGGACCCGGCCGGGCTGGGTGGTGATCTATTTAGATTCGGTTTATCAGCCGCTCAAGGATCACAATCACAATGGGTGGGTGGACATTCCCGGGTTATCGGCCTATGGGGGGTTAGATTCCTTCCGGTTCTGGGTGCGGGTGCCGGATTCGGAGGCGTTATATGTGACGGACACGACGGTAGTGCGGGCCTATTCGGGGTATGACAGTGTGGTTTGGGACAGTGTGGTAGTGAGGACCTATGTTTATGGGCGGAGGGTATTGGTGATTGACTCTTCGCAGGTGGATTCGGTTGATCCTGGTGCGGAGGTCAGGTATGGGTTGGAGGCGCGGAATCTTGGGGACAAGGGGGATACGGTTGAGCTCTTTAGTCGGCATACTGGTTCGGGGTGGCAGGTTATCTTTTATGACAGTTTGGGCAATCCGATTCAGGATTTAGGTTATTTAGGTCCGAATGAGCGGGTCAGTTTTTCGGCTGGGGTGCGGGCGCCGGTGGGTGCGTTAGCAGGTGAGGTCGATACCAGTATTGTATATGGTCGGTTTGTTTCGGACACGACGATATACGATTCGGTGTTATTATGGACGAGGGTGAAGCTCAAGCCGGGGTTATCGTTGTATCCGGACCAGGTGGATACTGGGGGTCCTGGGGATACGGTGGATATCAGTTTTTATGTGCAGAATCTGGGCAATGGTTCGGACTATTGTGATTTTGTGGTGGTGAGTAAGTATCCGGTGGTGTTACTGGATAGCTTAGGGGCAATGCTCAGTGATCACAATGGTAATGGCAAGCCGGACATTTTACTGGGTTATGGGGAGGTGGTGCGGGTAGTGAGTCGGGTTTATATACCGGCGGGTGCTGTGGTGGGGGAGGCGGACACGGTGGTGGTGACGGGTTCTTCGGGGTATGATCCTGAGGTGAGTGATCAGGTGGTTTTGGTGGTCAATGTGGTTGGGGTGATGATCAACTTTGCGGTGGTGCCGGACACTTCGGGTCGGGTTGAGGCGGGGCGGTCGATCAGTTATGGGATGCGGTTAGAGTATGAGGGGAATGTTGATGATGTGATTGATCTGGAGGTGGTAGGTATTGAGGAGGGGTGGGGTGTCAGTCTGGTTGATTCGAGTGGGGTGGCGTTAGTGGATCATGATCATGATGGGCTGGTGGATTTTGGTTCGGTTACGACCGGGGTATATCGGTTTGGGTTGGTGGTGACGCCGCCGCGGTGGCGGGGATTGGTTGGAGAGATCTATCGGACCTATTTAGACACGGTGGTGGTTTATGGGTATGGTTCTCGGGTAAGCAAGAGTGATTCGGCGGTGGTGGTGACGGTGATGGTGCCGCCGGTGGATATTCACAACTATCCCAATCCGTTTGCGGGTGGGACATCGTTTATCTTTTCGTTATCGGATGATGGGGTGGTGAATCTAAGGGTATACAATCGGGCTGGGGAGTTGATTCGGGAATTGGTGAAGAATCGTCGGTATGAGCTTGGGGTATATCGGGTGAGCTGGGATGGTCGGAATCGATATGGTCGGCGGTGTGCCCCCGGGGTTTATCTCTATCTCTTTGAGTTTAAGCATAAGGGCAAGCTGGATCGAATCATGAAGAAACTGTTGATAAGGGGGAAGTGATGAGAGTTTCATTGATGTTTATCGTTTTTTTATTCTTGGTAAACCTTTCGAGTGCCAAGGTTTGGCAGACCTCATTTGCCGATGTTGATGGGGACATGGAAGATGAGATGTTCGAGTATGTGATTGGTGAATTCGGAGAGCATAACATTCCATATGTTTATTGTCCATGGGTTACCATGATTGCCTGGCGGACGATAAAAACTTGCTTGAGTATCAGACTGCTAAGACAGCAGATTTTCCTCGACACAGTTAGAATCCTTGACACTGGCCTGCCGGTGGAGACGAGCCCATTTTACTACATAGATACTTTATACAACTCAATGAGCACATACATTGATAGTATCTGGGTGATAACCACCTGGGAATCAGACAGGGCTATTCTTAGCCGAGTTGTAAATCTGGACGACGAACGCCTATTCATGCGATATTGTCTTTATTTAAAAAATGGCGGAATGATAGACACCTTAGGAGAAACGGCGATCTTTGTGGTTTGGAACGATGGTGAAACTACTGTTCAGGGCGCACAACAGTATGTTTTGAATCAACTTGGAAAGTACAAGAATCTCTACATCGATTCTTTCCCTATACCTGACTCAGGACAAGTAAGATTCCGGATTCGATATGCGTGGGACGACTTTGCTAAACAACTTGATAGTTTCTCAATTTGGGCCTGGGATGGTGGTAGTACTAATAATCCTACTGTAGCAATGTTTGGCGATCTCCACCTACCAAAGCCTTCCTACTTATTTACTTCGGTGTCTTCTCAAAATGGAGCAGAGACGACTCATGTCTATTGGGATTTTAAGCCCTCAGGAGTTCGGAATACTCAGATTCGGAAGAAGAGCACCAGATTCAATGTTACGGTAAAGCCAGTGCCCTTCCGGAGAAAAGTCAATTTTGCAGTTTCGCTACCTGAAGCAGGCTCAATAGATATTAAAATATACAACAGTATGGGCGCACTGATAAGGGGGCTGAAATCTGAATTCCTTCTACCTGGAAGGTACGAGTTTATATGGGATGGGAAGGATTGGATGGAGAGAAAATGTCCTGCCGCACTTTACTTCTACGTTGTTCAGTATAAGATAGGGAATAAGGTCGAGATGGTGAGTGGGCCGATTACAAAATTGTGATTCTAATTTTCCTCTTCACCATCTTTTCAATCCGGGATGTGGGGACAACCGCCTTCCCTCTACTAAAGGTCGGTATTGGCCCTAAGCCCTCTGCCTTGGGTGAGGCCTATGTTGGCTTACCAACCGGAGTATCAGCCATCTTCTGGAACCCAGCCGGGCTGATCGGACGGGAACTCCAATTCGAGGTTTCACACCAGGAATGGTTTGGAGGGATCAGGGATGAGGTGCTCGGGATCAAACTTCCCAATGGCTTGGGGGTTGGTTTTCTCCACTCCAGCTCCGGTGAGATTGAAGTTTGGGATGCTACCAACTACCCTGGCACTGAGCCTACCATAACCGTGGCAACCGAATACCTCCAGCTCGGTTATGGAGGAAGGATTGCCAAAGAATGGCATTACGGTTTGGGTACCAAGATGCTGATGGAAAGTGGGTATCGGGAGTATACGTTCGCATTTGGTGCTGACCTGGGGATTATCCACTATCAAAAGAAGCGATTCGGGTTTGGACTCGTGGTCAATCATCTTACGCCAAAGTTCTATTACGGTAAAGCGAAAGTAACCTTACCGATTACGATATCGATCGGTGGTATCTATGAGAGGGTGAGACCTTTCCGATTCCTTACCGCCCTCAGCCTACCAATTGACAATCGGCCGATCTTAAAACTCGGGGCAGAGTATGAGATCAAGCGTATTGTTGCCCTCCGATTGGGATATCGAACCGGACCTCAGGATCTTAAGAACCTCGGTTTCCTCAGCGGCCTTACTGCTGGATTGGGGGTGAAGATAGATCGTTATGAGATCAACTACTGTTTTGTCCCTTATGGTGAGCTTGGACTCACCCATCGGATTGGCATCACCGCACTTCTCCCCTATGGGGGATATCGATTAAAGGTTAAGGTCTATGATCAGGATGACCAGGCACCTCTCCCAGCCCATCTCCAGCTTACCGGGATTATCACCGACGACAGATCGGCTGATCGATTGGGTCGCTATGAAGCAAGGATCAAGAAAAAGGGCTGGGTCTATTTTACTGTCTCACATGATGGTTACTTTACTAAGATCGATTCTACCTATCTCTTTGGCGATCGGGATCAGGAGTATCGGATCGGTCTTAAGAAAATTGGTGAGGGGATGATCTATGGCCATCTCTATGACGCCTTTACAAAGGAGCCACTTGAGGGTAGAATCACTTACGATGGTCCGATTCGGGGCGAGGCGATGACCACCACCCACGGGACATTCAAGATTAAAGAGTTGCCGGAGGGAAGCTATCTTTTGATCGGGCATGATCGCTATGGGGCTTATTATCCTGATTCGGTCCCGATTCAGGTTGAACCGGGGGTGATGAAGAGCTGCGAGATCTATCTGATCAAGAAGAAAGAGCCGATTGTGCTCAAAGCGATTCACTTCGAAACAGCTAAGGCTGAGTTGACTGAAGAGGCAAAGGCGATCCTTGATGAGATCGGCCGAGTGATCAAGGAGAATCCGGAGATCGGGATTGAGATCAGCGGCCATACCGATGCCCGTGAGATCCGAACCGCAGAATTCAAGGATAACTGGGAGTTGTCCTTGGCCCGTGCCAATGCGGTGAAGGATTATCTGGTGAAGAAATGTCGGATCGATCATCGGAGATTAATCACCAAGGGCTATGCCGATACCAGGCCGATTGCTCCCAACACGACCGAAGAAGGGATGGCCAAAAACCGGAGGGTGGAGTTTAAGATTATCCGATGATGGATCAAGAGTATATCAAATCGATCATCCCCCATCGAGAACCCTTCCTCTTCCTCGATCGGATTGTATCGATCGATAACGATCGGATTGTCGCCATCAAAGAGGTGAGGGGGGATGAAGATTTCTTTAGGGGCCACTTTCCCGATTATCCGGTTATGCCCGGAGTCTTGATCGTTGAGGCCCTGGCCCAGGCGGGAGGGGTTCTCCTCCTAAAGGGGAAGGAGGATAAGGTTCCGCTCTTCTTGGGGATCGAGAAGGTGAGATTTAAAAGGCAGGTCCGACCTGGTGAGAGTTTGAGATTAGAGGTTGAGGTGATAAAGAAGAAAGGGGATATCGTCCGGCTCAAAGGAGAGGCGTTTGTTGGTGACGAGTTGGCATGCAGGGCAGAACTTCTGGCCGGCGCCTTCAATCGTTAATCGGCCGTGATGTAAAAATTGGAGCCTCAACCTGGATTGGGAAAGATGTCGAGATCGGTGATGGGACAGTAATCGCTCCGCTGGTGGTAATCCGGTCCGGGGTCCGAATTGGAAAGGGATGCCGGATCGAGACCGGAGCGGTATTAGGGGTTATCCCCCAGGATCGCCATTTCCAGTCAGAAAGATCTTTTCTCATCATCGGTGATCGGTGCGAAATCAGGGAATATGCGACTCTCTCCCTGGCCACCGGTTCTGGCCAGAAGACACTTATCGGCTCTGGAACCATGATCATGAGCTACTGCCATATCGCACACAATGTTAGGGTGGGAAAATCGGTGGTGATCACCTCGGGAAGTCAGATTGGTGGCCATGTTGAGATCGGGGATCAGGTTGTGATTGGCGGTCTTTCTGGAATTCACCAGTTCACTCGAGTAGGACGATTGGCAATGCTTGGGGCCTGCTCCTACCTCAATACCGATCTTCCACCCTTCTCCCTTGCCCGTGGCAATCCGGCCCGGTTTTATGGCATCAATCGAGTTGGAGTGGAACGGGCTGGGTTTGGGAGGGATCTGATCAAGACGATCGAGAAAGTCCTGAAGACCATCTTTCGTATCCGGAGCAACCGGACCCAGCTCAGACGACTGATGGCGGAGTATCCGATTCCAGAAATAAAGGAGCTAATCCGCTTCTTCCTTACCTCGGTGCGGCCGATTATAAGGCCTTGCTCTTAAAAGCTCAAGCAGATTCTCCTCATCCATTTCATCCATACCGATCAGTTCGCAGTCCTCAATATCCCAGCCCAGGAGTTGAACCGCCTTAAAATAGGAAGGGGCTTGTATTATCGCCTTGGCCCGGTATCGGCGCAACTCAATAAGATAAAAAGGCATCACTCCTCATCCTGTTTAAACAACCACTCCTGAGGATAACCGAGTAGCTCAGCAACCTTCTTACGGAGATTCCAACCGGGGGCACGACCGACAATGATATGGGAGAGCTGGGCCTTTGAGATGCCCAGGATCCGGGCGAAGTTGGTCTCGGTTCCATACTTCCGGAGTATTGCCAGCTTCAGGTTCCACCTTACCCTACTGGGATCCTTCAACTTACCTCTCATACCCTTGACTAACCACAATATACTAGTATACTATGGCATGGCTGCAGGATGGATATGGCTGACCAACGATGATGAGGGATTATATTGCAGATTTGGTAACTGTCAAGAGGTGGGTTTCAAATATGGTAATGAAAGAGATCGGTAGGAGGATAAAGCAGATCCGGATCGCCTTGGGCCTGACCCAGGCGGAGTTCGGCTCAAAAGTAGGACTTTCAGCGGGAACGTTAAGTGGGATCGAACAGGGAAAACGTGGGGTGAAGAAGGGGGTGGGGGTTGAGGCCTTGAAGAGAATCGCTCAAGTCTATGGGGTTGATCTCAACTGGCTCATAACCGGTCGGGGACAATCTGAGATCGTGGGAGAGGCAAAGGGCCGTTATCAAACCAGAATCAAAATCCGACCGATACCACTCATATCACACCTCCCCCCTACCTATCCTAAGTTTGATGAGCTGATCGTTGACTATCTCTATCTGCCCGGGGTCGATCCCAACTGTTTTGCCCTCAAGGTCTGGGATCAGAGCATGAGCCCGGAGCTGAATCCCGATGATATCATCATCGTCAATCCACGGCGCAGATCGCTGAGATCGGGAGAGATCGGCCTCTTTCGAGTCGGTGGCGATCTTCTGCTCCGCTATTATTATACCCAGAAAGATTTGATATTCCTCCGCCCCCGAAACCTGAAATACCCTCCTCTTCTCGTTAATAAGAGGGAGTTCACCGTTCTGGGGAGGGTGATAGTTAAGATCGTTTCTCTTTGATCTTGCTAACAAATGCCTGGAATCGAATCCGGTCGGTCGGATGGTGGAGGCCATCATAAGCGATGGAGAGGATCGGCCGTTGATACTTCTCCTTCACCCCCTTTAATAGGATCGAGACGATATTACCCGGCATACAGGTGAAGGGCATGACATTGATAATACCATCACAGCCTTCCTCTAAGAAATCGATCGCCTTACCTACGCTCAGGATCGCCTCACCCTCAAAGGTGTCGTGGAGATAAGGTTCGGCCAATCTCAGGATCGTCTCTGTGGTCGGCTCTGGGGGTAGACCGGCAAGACGGTAGAGGCGATGAGCAATCAACCCCATCGCCTTATCCAGGAGCAGGGTCTCAAAAAATCTGCGGTATTCACGGTTACTACGACAGGTCCGTTTTCGGGTGAAGTTGAGATAGAAGAACCATTCTCCAATTGGTGGCAGCCTCACCTCAACCCCCTCAGCTTCAAGTCTGGAGATGAGTCTCTGGTTGGAGAAGGGGTGAGAACGGACAAATATCTCTCCCACCACCCCAACCCTGGGGACCTCCCGATCAATCCGTTCGATATGGTCAAAGGCCGCTCCGGCTGCTTGGATTAGATCGTGGATCCCACCCCCTCGTTTCACTCTCTGGATTATTTTGGTAAGATACTCCTGATAGATCCTATCGGCAGAACCTTTCTTCTTTTCATAGGGGACAATTCTCATCCTTAAAGCGGTAAGGATATCGACCCCGATCAACCCCTCCCAGCAGATCTTGATGAACTTCCGACCCAAACCTTTCAGATCGTCATAGAGAGAACGACCCTGATTGGGCGAATAGATTGGGATCTCCCGATAACCGAGATGATCGAGGACGATCCGGTGGAGCTTATAATACTGTCCAAACCTGCAAGGGCCGGTCCCCGAGGCCATAAAGAAAGCGGCCCGTTTGGGATCAAAGTCTTTTCTTCTTGTCGTCTTGATCATATCACCGATCGTCACCTGAGCGGGAAGACACTCCTTACCCGAGGTATATGGTCGGGCAAGCTCTAAGCTCTCCTCATCCGACTCCTCCATCACCCTGGCCTCTACCCCACAGTTCTGGAGCGCTGCGGCCAGGATCAGGGCATGGTCGCACATCCTCGGGATATAGATGATCGGCCCTCTCTTTATCGGTTTCGGCTCGCCCAACCTCCGCCACCTCCCACGTCGTGAAGACCCCTTGATACTATCCAGGAAGGCCTCACATCTGGTCGTCATCCCAGCATCACCGGAGTGTTCATCGAGCTCCAGAATGAGATGGACCTTCTCACCCATCAACTCCTGGAAATAACGGATCAGGAAGGAATCCGGACCACAGGCAAAATTGGACAGATAGACCCCGTAGTAGTTCTCATTTTGAGTGATGACCTGAGCTGCGGCCAGTAGTTTCTGACCGTAATACCAGTACATATTACGCCAGTCATCACCCAGGTGGTCCACTGGAAGGGGGAGGAAGTCGATCGGAATCGGGAGGACCCCCAGCTCCAAAAACTTCTGGGGGAGATTGAGGTTGACCTCAAGGTCATAGCCATTGTAAGGACGGCTGACGATGACCATAACCGGTCCATCATAATTGGACAGGACCTCGCTCCCCCTCGCAACCATCCAGTCCTTAAACCCCTTATAGGTTTGCCATGCCTTACGAAAGGCTCGCCTCAACCGGCTGACCTTGATTCCCAACTGCTTGAGATAGGGCTTGAAACCGGCAATTACCCCCTCTTCCCCTCTTTCTAAATAGATCTCAGGGGCGATGATCTTCTCCTCGGGAATAATCCCTTTGAGATTGATCCGGGCGGTATAGGGGAGGGTCTGGGAGTAGGGGCAGAAGAAGCTCCGCTCAAAATCGGGATGCCCTTTGGGAAAGGTAATGATCGATGGGATGAAGATGAAATCGGGATTGGTGGTTGCAAGTTGGTGGATGTGGCCGAAGGCAACCTTGAGTGGAAAGCAGGTGTCAGCACCAGCAAGCTCTAACCCCCGATTGATCAGACTCCGATTGGTCCTCCCCGAAAGTTCAATCTTAAAGCCGAGCTCCTGGAAGAATGGGATCCAGAATGGTAGGAGCTCGATCATCCCCAAGGCATTGGGAATGCCGATCGTCTTGAACCCGGCTTTGGAGATGAGGGCCTGGATTCTCTCCTCCCTTTCCTTGAACAGGTTGGGAAGGCTTATCTCCCTTCGCCGCTTCTCATATCTTTCACACCGACCACCGTAATAGAACCTTTCCCCCTCCATCGCCACTTCCGAAATCTGGCAGTGGTTGGTGCAACCGGAGCACTCAAAGGTGCGGGACTGGTAGGGGAGATCGATGACCTCAAAACCGCGGAATTTCGATCGTCTGACCCCGGCCTCCCTTACCAGAATCGCCACTCCGATGGCCCCGATCACATCGCAGTTCGGTGGCACCCGGACCTCCTTCTTCAGAACGGCCTCGAATGCGGCAACCACTGATGGGTTGAGTGCCACCCCACCCTGGAGGAAGATCCGCTCCCCAATCCGTTTGTCAACGACAACCCGATTGAGATAATTGCGGGCAATCGAATAGGCAAGCCCGGCCAGGAGATCATTCCGTTTCACCCCCAGGGCCTGGTGATGGATCACCTCCGAGGCCATGAAGACGGTGCACCGATCGCCAAGATCCGGTGGTGATTTCGACTGGAGCGCATACTTCCCGAACTCCTCGATCCTTACCCCTAAGATCTCGGCCTGCTCCTCCAGAAACGATCCGGTCCCCGCAGCACAGATCTTGTTCATAGCGAAGTCAATCACCTTCCCCTTATCTAAGGCGATGAACTTGGAGTCCTGGCCTCCAATCTCGAAGATGGTATCAACCGCAGGATCGAAGGCAAGGGCGCCACGGGCATGGGCGGTGATCTCATTCTTGATCAGATCCGCCCCGACAAAAGAGCCGATGAGATACCGACCGGATCCGGTTACCCCAACCCCATCGATCGGTATCGTACCCAGCCTCTCCCTCATCTTCTTAAGACCGATCCTGACCGCCTGGATGGGATTTCCCGCGGTGGGCAGGTAGATCCGATCGATGAGATTGTTATATTCATCGATGAGGGCAAGATTGGTACTTACCGAACCGACATCAATCCCGAGATATCGATATTTCCCCAGCTTTTTCTTTCTTATCCTAAGCCGCGGTCTTGGTCCTCGCCCATTGAGCGGAGGGAGGGAGATAATCGATACCTTCGGTTCGATCTCACCCGGAGGTCTGAGGAGTCCGTGGTCCAAGGCATACCTTCCAACCCCGATTGCTCCGATCACAGCATGATAATCCGGGACGATGAGCTCTTCAATACCGAAGGTATCCGATAGGGCCCTTACCATCCCCTGATTGGCGGCAACACCACCAACAAAGGCAACCGGTGGGATTATCTTCCGACCCTGGACGATGAGACTTTTGAAGTTACGGGCTAAGGCGAAACAGAGTCCGGCAACGATCTCCTCTTTCGGAATGCCGATCTGCTGGAGGTGGATCATATCGCTCTTGGCAAAGACCGAACACCTTCCCGCAATCCGGGCTGGATTTTCTGCCGTCAAGGCGATCTGGCCCAATTCTTCAACCCTGAGATCGAGCCGGTGGGCCTGTTGTTCTAAGAAGATGCCAGAGCCAGCCGCACAGATGGTATTGATGGCAAAGTCGGTTATATCACCCTTATCGTTGAGGATAATAAGTTTGGAGTCCTCACCACCAATCTCGATGATACTCCTCATCCCGGGATAGAGCCTGGACACTCCATATCCGGTGGCGATGATCTCATTGATATAATAGCCCATCTTCTGATTGCCACCCGATCCGGTGAGGGCGAGGAAATCGGGCTGGAAGCGGACCAGCCAATTCTTCAGGATCGAGGTCGGTCCCCCTCGATGGGGTTGATAACCAACTTCGGCAAGTTCACCATCCTCAAAGTAGGCAAACTTGATCGCCACTGAACCGATATCGACCCCTAAGAGCCTCATCCCACCACCCGGAAGATCTTAACCGGTTCCCGTTTTCCCTTTACCTGGACCGGTGGTAAGGGCTGGCAGGAGAAATGATCCTTGATCTCCTGGTAGACCGGTTCGGAGATAATAATCTCACCGCCTTTGGCGATGCTCTCAAGCCTCTGGGCCAGGTTGACCGAATCCCCAACCACGGTGTAGTCCATCCGTTGTTTGGAGCCGATATTACCAACCACGGCCTCACCGAAGTTGATGCCGATCCCCACCCTTATCTTGATCTCCCGATTCCGATTCAACTCCTCGATCCTGCGCTGGATATCGATAGCGGTTTTCACTCCCCGGATGACATCATCCTCATAGCTGATCGGGGCACCGAAAACGGCCATGATCGCATCGCCCATGAACTTATCCAAGGTTCCAAGATTATCGAAGACCGCCCCCACCATTACGGTGAGATAGTCATTGAGAAGGGATACCACACTCTCTGGTTCAAGCCTCTCAGCAAGAGGGGTAAAACCGCGGATATCGGCAAAGAGGACGGTCACCCGTCTCCGTTCCCCTTTTAGTGATCGGAGATAGCGCTCGGGATCCTTGAAGATCTCCTCGGCAACCTGATGGGAGACATATCTTCGGAAGGCATCTTTGATCAGCTCCTTCTCCTTGAGTGAAGATGCCATCCGGTTAAAGGCCCGGGTCAGATCGCCAAGCTCATCCCGGCTGGTAAGCGGGATCCGGTAGTCGAGGTTTCCTTTCCCGATCTCTTCCGCCCCCTTGGTCAGCTCCTTAATCGGACGGGTCATAAAGTGGGAGAGGAGATGGGCACCCAGGAGTCCAAAAGAGAGCGCGATCAGGGAGAAACCGAGGATGATGAGCTGGAGGTTTCGGATCGCAAGATCGATCCCACTCTTGGAGATACCAAGATGGGCAGCACCTATCTTCACCAGCCTCTCCCCCCTTCTCGTCCTTAACTTGCTGGTGATCGGGATCGAGAAGTCATAGACCTCCTCACCCCGATAGTGTCCCAGGGTTGCCGCCAGGCTATCCCCTTCGGTGGCAAATGGGAGGATCTTTTTGAGCCCCTTATTAAGATAGCCGATATCGTTTGCTCCCCGGATGATCTGATTCCGATCCACAATCAGGGCATAGGTGATCCCTTCCATCTGGGTGGCATCCTTGCAGAAGCTCACCAGGTAGAGGTCGTCCTCGGTTGCTAAGGCATCCTCGGCATTGGCGGCAAGACCCATAACTAAGGAAGCCCCCTTCGACTTCATCTCCCTCAAAAGGATCGACCTCATCCGGGTAGAGATGAGGAGGGTGAGGGCGATCATCAGGATGATGAAGAGTCCGGAGATCAGTAGACTGAATTTGGTCCTGATCTTCATTCGGGCAGAATCCCCAAGAGGCCTTTACCGAACTCAACCTCGGGAATCTTCTTGATCCGGAGCTTGAAGTCGTAGCGCCAGAGCCCGCCCAGATTAGAGTAGTTGAAGAGGAACTCCCAGCAGTGAAGATCCTTGGTGAGGGAGGCGGAATACTCGACAATCGTGCCGAGATTGAAGTCATAACGGCTCGAGAGGGTAAGGTCGATACCAAGAAATCGGGCCGGGGTGAAACTGGACCAGAGCTGATGGGAGAGGTCGGAATAGGTATGGCCCAAGGTGAGGGTGAAGAGGATGGTGGCAAGGCGGACCTCCTCGCTAAACGATCGGGTGATCTGAAGGGTATAAGGGTTGATAATGAAACTGCTTGAAAGACCGATGTTCTTATTGGGGTTTGATGATAGGGTTATCGGGATCTCGGTAAGAGAATCGTTGAGAAGGTTGTAACCCACTCTCCCCCTCAGATTGAAGAGGGGGATCCGCCCGTTTTGATACTTGGTCTCAAAGTAGTTGTCAACCTGGAAGAAGATCTGGCTCTGCTTGGTGAAACCTCCAACACCGCAGGAGATCAGAACCGGGGGGTTGGTTACCTCGGGTGAATAGCGGTAACCGAGTTTGGGCACTACCCGATGGAGGAGACCATCGAGGCCGAAGAGGCTGAGCGGGAAGAGCCGGTAGAGGGTGGTGGAGAGCTCGTGACTGGTGGTGTAGCCGAAACGGGAAGGAAATTGGTTACCCGATGTATCCCGATCAAAGACCGCATAGTCAAGATTGATACCGGGATGGTAAGTGAGGAAGCCGAGTGGTACTGTGGTCGAAAATGGACTCACCAGGTTGGCAACACTACCGGTTGTGTCACCCCGCCGCTCCCGTTTGAAGGAGAAGGAGGGGGTAGTGGTGACATTGAGGAGATTGAAGGTTGGGAAGGCGAGATGGTAGTGGGGGATGTGGTCGGTGGTGGTCATCCGATCATAATCAACCCGTCGATCCAAGGATAGGGTATTCTGGGTATGGAGGATCTCCCGGCTGATGGTAAGGTGGGAGTATAGTTCCCTTTTGAGCAGGAGCGGTTTCTCCTCGGCATACTCCTGGATATAGGTCTCATCACTCTGATAATCGATCTGGGCAAGGAGTTGAGACTTGAAGAGGAAGCGGTCTGATCGATTATAGCCATTGATGCTGTAACGCTTACTTCTCGTATCGGTCTCATGGATATAGCTCAGATCCCAATTGCCGACCGAGAAAGGAGGGAGACGGTAGATGAGATTGAGTCTGGGCCTGACCCCTTTCTTCCTCATGATATCGGTGGTGAAGGTGGCATCGGCATAATCGTTTATTACCAAGTAGTAGGAGAAATCTTTGATATATTCACCCTCGGTCTTGGAACGGCCGGCCCGGAAAGGGAGTAGGCCAGACTTTCTCTTTTTGCTGATCGGGACAAACCAGAAGGGGGCGGCCAAGGTGGGAAGGAATCGGACCATGAGGATGACCGGTTCCCCCACCGCAATATCATCGAGATATACCTTCATCCTGGGGGCATAGAAGTAGTAGTGGGGGGGATCATGATCACAGGTGGTATAGCGACCGTTCTTGACATTGAACTGGTGTTTCCCCACCAGCCAGATCTCATCCCCATAAAGATAGCCCTTCTCTACTGTGGCCCGTCCCTTTTCGATCATACCGGTATGGGTATCGGTATTATAACGGCAGGTCCCACCAACCAAGGACTCTCCTTCCTGAACAATGGTCGACCGGGGGAAGGAAATCAGGAGATTCTGATTGAGATAGTATCGGCAGGTGTCGGCATAGAGGTTGAGATCGCCATAGCTAATCTGAGCACTGTCAATCAGGGTGATGGTGCTATCCTTAAAGTTGTAGATGATCTTTTGGGCCCGGTATCGGATCATGGTCGTGTCCGCAAGAAACAAGAGCAGAAGGAACATCTATTCCTTGAGGATCTCACGGTAGCTATCCAGGACCGACTTATAGTATTTGAGGGCCATCTCTTCATCCCCCAATTCCCGATAGACATCACCGATCCGTTCGTCGATCGATATGATGATCTCGAGATCGACATCCTTCTTGGCCTCGATCAACCTCCGGATGATATCCTTCGCCTCCGAGTAGTAGTCGAGGGCGGTCCGCCAGGCCCCCTTATCTAAGGCTACCCGGGCGGCATCCAGATAGAGCTTGACCGCTTCTTCCTTCTTATCTGCCTGAATGAGATGGAAGACGGTCCGGATCGGATCGGACCGCTTCTTATAATACTCGCTCAGCTCCTCGTGGATCCGGTTTCGATCCGGTACCGCCTTATAGACCTCCTCCCTGATGAGTCGGTGTTGAAAGTAGTAGCCATCATTGGCAGTGATCATGCCCGAGTTTATGAGCTCAAGGAACGCCGGAGCTGGATCGGACTTGGGCAGAAGATATCGGATCTCCGCCTCACCGAAGCTGGTTCCAATCACCGAGGCTCGATAGAGGAGCTCACGGGATGATTCAGTCAGGTTCTCAAGCCAGCGGGCCACCAACCAGTCGATCTCCTTGAAGGGTGTGGAGTGGATACCGCTTTTGCCCTGAAACTCCTGGTAGAGAGCACGATCCCTTTCGGCATCGACCAAGGTAAGATAGAGCTTGAGCTGGAGTGGTAAGGCCGGTCCGGGTTCGATCCCCTCCACACCGAAGATTCCGATCAGCTCCTGTTGGGCGGAGGGATTGAGGAGTCCCAACTCAACATTTTCCGTCCTCTGACCAAGATCGATCGGGTATTCACCGGTGTAGATTAACTTGATACCCAGCCCTTTGATCTCGATCAGGATCTGCTTTAAGAGCTCTAAGGTGGAGCCGTCGGCAAACTGGAGATCATCGAAGACGATGAGGAGCTGATTCTGATAATGGGTCTTGATGATCAATTCTATAATTGCGTTCTTGAGCATCTCATATCTCTTGGGAAGATTGAGCTTGGCGATCAGGGTCTCCTCCTCCCCGATCTTGAGAAACTCTAAGAAGGAGTAGTAGCTGGAAACGAAGTCACGCACCTTCAGCTCCTCTAAGCGGCGGTGGAGGATCGTCTGGGCCTCACCGATCGAGATCCCTTTCTTAATACCGAGGAGACTCCGGATTAGGGTTTCGATCGGAGCAAAGGGGATGGCTGGTGGATAATTCCAGATCGGTATGAAATGGACGTCCCAGTTTAGTTCGGACACAAAATTCTTCAAGAAGCTGGTCTTACCGATACCATCCCGTCCGATCACCTGGACGAAATCGGCCACGGTGAGGGCATCCTTGAGCAGCTTCTCCTCCCGTTCTCGCCGGATGTAGGGGAAGTGGATCGTTCGCTTTTTGGTAATTTCGATCGGTTTAAGCAGACTCTCGGCCCGATAAACCATAAGCTGGGCCCTCATCCCTTCGATATTCATCAGTCCGAGACTGGCGAATTCAAAATACTCCATAAGAGGGGAGATGGTATCCTGATCAACCAGGATCTCTCCGGGTTTTGCGATTGCGGCCAGACCCATGGCAATCCCCTGATATCGGCTGATGCCGATCCGGGAATCGGCGAACTCCCGACGGATGAGCCAGGCAACTCGACCATCATCAAATACCCCGGCGATGATGCCGGGACGGGCCTGTAGGGATCGACCGCAATAGGATTTTAATAGGTTGAGAACCGACCTAAAATCGGCATCAGCCACCGATAATGCGATATGATACATCACTCACCCCGCAAAAATGGTAGGGCCAGGATATCCTTGAGGCGATAGGCCTTATACCGGTCATCTTTTCCGGTGGTGATGATCAGAAGGTCGGGCTCAAACTCGGCCAGGAACTGGGCGCATCCACCACAGGGGAGGATGAAATCGAGATCGGGTGAACTGAGCACTAAGTAGCGGAATTCTTTCTCCCCAGCGGCAATTGCCGAACCAACCGCATTCCGTTCCGCACAGAGGGATAGAGGATAGGAGCTATTCTCAACATTACAACCGGTATAGATCCTCCCGCTCCGGGTTCGGATCGCGGCCCCAACCCTGATCTTAGAATAGGGTGCGTAGGCATTGAGTGCGGCACGCCGGGCCGCAGTGATAATCTTAAGATATCGTCTCGAGGAAATCTTCTCCATGGTTAAGCGCCTCCACTTCCAGATACCTCGCCGCGGTCTGTCCAAGATCGGCGAAGCTTCTCCTCGTACCCAGATCTATCCCCGATCGGATCTTTCGACCGAAGACAAGAAGGGGGACGTATTCACGGGAATGATCGGTGGAAGGGGTGGTGGGATCGTTGCCATGATCGGCGGTGATGAAGAAGAGATCATCTCCGGTTTCGGTAGTGATAATCCCTTTCAGCCACTCATCAAAGTCGATCAAGCCTTGGTAGAAACCAGCCGGGTTGTTCCGGTGTCCCCAGTCCATATCGAACTGGACAAAATTGGCAAAGATGAGTCCGGAGTAGTCTTCCTTCAATTCCTTCTCCACATACGCCATACACTCATCATGGCGGACCGAGTGGTAGGAGCGGGTGATCCCACGGAAGGCAAATATCTCATCTACCTTCCCGATCGCCACCACAACCTGACCGCTCTCTTTGACCCGATCGAGGAGGGTTGGATGGGGTGGGGGTAGGGAGAAGTCCTTCCGTTCCGGTCGTCTCCGGAATGAACCCGGCTTCCCCTCAAAGGGGCGGGCGATCACCCGGGCCACCTGGTGGCGACCGGTAAGGATCTCCCGGGCAATCTCGCACATCTGGTAGAGCTCTGGAATTGGGATCACATCAACATGGGCCGCAATCTGAAACACCGAGTCGGCTGAGGTGTAGACGATCGGCCGTCTGGTCTTAAGATGCTCCCTGCCCAGTTCTTCAATAATAACCGTTCCCGAGGCGGGAACATTACCCAGGATCTTTCGACCGATCCTCTCCTCAAATTTCCGTATCACATCATCGGGAAAGCCATCGGGATAGACCGGGAAGGGGTGGTCGAGAATAATACCGGCAATCTCCCAGTGGCCGGTAGTGGAGTCCTTGCCCGGTGAGGCCTCAGCCATCTTACCATAGGATGCGAGCGGAAGGGGAGAGGGATCGACCCCAGAGAGAGGAGCAATATTACCGAGCCCGAGCTTCTGGAAGGTGGGTAGTTTAAGACCACCTACCGCCTGGGCCAGATTGGCCAAGGTATTGCTGCCCTCATCACCATACTTCTGGGCATCGGGTAAGGCACCAATTCCCACTCCATCGAGGAGGAGGATGACAACTCTGGACATTGTTAATAAAATAATGAGGATCTGGAGATTGTAAAGGAGTTTCTGATCGTTGACACCGATGGTGGGGTGGCTATAATTCCCGATGATAGGAGGTATGATGAGAAGGCTACTGCTTGCGATCATCATCGTCCAACTGGTGTTCATGCCTGTCCTCTTTGCCCAGCGTGGTCCCCACAAACCAAAACGTGGCGGCTGCATGTCCTGTCTGATGGCCTTTCTTGCACAAGATATCCGTGCCGGATACATGTACAATGAGGGTGTTAACGTCCGACTTCGTGAATACCTGAGGTGGATTCCAGTACTCAACTGGGTCATGCTTATCATCGATGCCGTCGACATCTTCTCTGGTAAGACCTGGACCGAGATCGAGATCAAGGAGCGGCTGCGCGATCCGGACTTCGTCGACTGGCACAAGTACATGGTGGAGAAATACCAATGATTTTTAAAGGGGGAGGCGCCTGCCTCCCCCTTCCTAACTCATGAATCCTCATATCTTTCGCCAATACGATATCCGTGGTGTTGCGGAATCCGATCTCTCCGATCCGGTGATCGATCGGATCGGAAGGGCACTCTCCGGTTACTACCGGGATCGGGGGATAAAGGAGGTTGTCATCGGTCGTGATGTCCGGCTCAGTTCACCCCGGATCAGCCAGGTCCTTACCGGTGCCTTTTTAAAGAGCGGGCTCGATGTGATCGATATCGGAGTCGTTCCCACTCCACTGCTCTACTTTTCGCTCCACCACTACGATCACTCAGCCGGGGTCATGATCACCGGCAGTCACAATCCCAAGGAGTTCAATGGTCTTAAGATCTGCTGTCACAAGACGACCATCTATGGCGATGAGATCCAGGAGATAAGACGGCGGGCTGAGGCAGGTTCCTTTCCCGGGGGTTCGGGAACAAGGCATGAGCTCGATCCGGTCCCGGACTATATCGATCAGGTATTAGACCGGGTTGAGATCGAATCGACCCCTCCGCTGATTCTCGATCCTGGCAATGGAACGGTTGGACCGGTTATCGATCGGCTTCTCTCCCGGCTCAATCTCAGGTATCAGATCATCAATCTCAAACCGGATGGCAACTTCCCCTCCCACCTTCCCGATCCGACCGTGCTTGAGTATATCGAGCCACTCCAGGAGATGGTGAAGGCAGATGGGGGGATCGGGATTGGATTTGATGGGGATGGGGATCGGATCGGTGTCGTCAGGGAGGATGGTGAGATTGTCTGGGGCGACCACCTCCTGGCGATCTATTCCCGACCGATCCTCAAGAAATATCCCGGTGGTAAGATCATCTTTGAGGTCAAATGTTCCCGGGGTCTGATCGAGTATATCGAATCCTTGGGTGGGGTCCCGATCATGTTCAAGACCGGCCACTCCTTAATCAAGGCCAAGATGAGGGAGGAGGGGGCACTTCTGGCCGGGGAGATGTCCGGCCATATGTTCTTTGCCGATAACTACTATGGCTATGATGATGCCATCTTTGCCGCCCTGAGACTGCTTGAGATCATATCTCAGGAGAATCGGCCATTACAGGCGATCGATAATGAGATACCCACCTACTACTCAACTCCAGAGATCAGGGTCGACTGTCCGGATGAGAAGAAGTTTGAGATCGTCGATCGGATCCGGAGGGAGTTTGAAAAGAGGTATCGGGTGATCACCATCGATGGGGTGAGGGTCGAATATCCAGATGGCTGGGGTCTGATCCGCCCCTCCAATACCCAGCCGGTCCTGGTCCTGAGGTTTGAGGCCCGGACTGAGGAGAGGCTACGGGAGATCAAATCTGAATTTCTCAACTATCTGAGAAGATTTCTGTCCTAATCTGTCCTCCTTCAGGAGATCATGACCGCTCAGTGCCCGATCGGGATCGAATCGATCAGCTCGACCGCAATCCTTTCTCCTCCAAAAGTTGACAAATCGGTTCATGGAAGATATAGATCGGAAAGAACTGACAATGGCCTGGATATCTGAGTGTCTTATTCTCAAGACGGCAGATTCTCCCCCTATAACTCCAGGGCATGGTTGATAGGCCACCTGAGGTGGCAAAGGCCTCAACCTCATACCCACGGAGGAAATAGGCGAAGCCATCATACTCATTAATAAGGCCATCGACATTGAAGAGCAGGGGGTAGTGGAAAGGGAAAGAAGGGTTTAAGGGTAGGCCACCATCATAGATCAAGACCTCCTCAACCTCTGCTATCCTAGACCGGGTAAGCCGATTAATCCTCTTGGCTCCGACCTCGGCCCGAGGAGGAGGTAGCGAAATCCCATCTCAGCGGGAGGTCATATGGTCGATCCAGGAGAGGTAGTCCTTGCTCCCGTGGATAATCGGAAGGGCGATGATCTCAGGAACCCGATAGGGATGTGCCTTCTTGATCTCGGCCTCGACCATCTTATAGAGCTCCGCCCTGGTCTTGATCAGACAGAGGTATTCGGTCGAATGTTCGATCCGTTCCTCCCACCGGTAGATACTGTTGATCGGGCCGATGATCTGGACGCAGGCAGCAAGATTTCTGGTGATCAGGATATCGCCGATTCTCTCCCCATCCTCTCTCTTTTCCACCGTGGTCATGATCTGGATATGTTCAAACATCACCACCCCCGGTCTCAAGCCGATGGACCGCCCGGATCACCCGCTCATAGCCCTTGGTAAGACTCACCCCCCGCCTTGCCATCACCGTGCGGGCGGTATCGATCAGTTTCTCTATCTCATACTCTTCATAACTTCCCGGTCTTCCCCAGCGGAAGGCCGGGACATAACGGTCGATCATTCCACCGCCGAAGATGTTGGTGCAGGGACCGATGATCCCACCGGTTGGGATCAGGGTTCCGATTCCGGTCTTGACATGATCGCCAATGAAACAGCCCACCTTCAGGAGGCCGGTCTCAAACTCCTTACCCTTGTAGCGAATCCGGACCGGATGGTAGTTGTTCTTAAGATCGGAGTTGGTGGTGAGGGCACCGAGGTTTATCCAGGAGCCGAGATAGGAGTGGCCCAGAAAACCCTCATGGTGTTTATTGGTATAACTCAGGATGATTGATGCCTCAACCTCCCCTCCGATCCGGCAGTTCTTGCCGATACTTGTCCCCCCTCTGATGATCGCCCCATCGATCACGGTCTCAGAACCGATATAGGCCGGCCCTTCGATCACCGAGTTGGATTTGATCCTCACCTTCTCACCGATAATCACCGGCCCTTCCCGGGCATCGATTACCGCATAGGGGTCGATCCGGCTCCCCTTGCCGATAACGATCTCCTTACCGAGCAGTGCCGCCCGGGAATCGATCGATCCCGCCCGCTTGGGACGGTCAAAGTCGGAGGTGATTATCCTGCCGTTCTGGTCGATCAGCTCCCAGAGATGATAGAAATCGATGGTCCGGACGGTTCGGCTCTCCCTGATCTTTCTGATCCGGGCCTCAATCTCTTCCCGGGTCCTGGGATAAGGGGGTCTGGCGATAAGAAAACCGACCAGCCTTCCTTCCTTTGATCTCAGGACCACCTCCCTATTCTTGGAACCGATCCGCTCGAGCAGGATTGTGGTGGCCCTGAGGTAGAGGCAGCTACCTTTTGGCCTGGGCCGGGCATAGAGGGGTTCGAGCCATGGGGGTGGGAGGAACATCCCCCTTTTTCTCTCGCCGAATGGGGTGGTGCCGATCAGAAGTTTTGCCTGGTGGCGAAAGAGATCTAAGGGATAGAAATCAGCCTCGGGATCCTGATAATAGATGATCATCAATACCCCGCTTATAATCCTCAATTATCTTCCGGTGGTCGAAGGCGATATCTGAAGGGAGCTGATCCAGTCGGAATATCCTGGCCTCCCTGGCATCATCACCACCCCTTAACTCCCCCTTCCCCTTGGCGATAAAGACAACCGAGATGGTATGGTGCCTGGGATCCCGGTCTGGATCAGAATAGACCCGGAACTGTCTCAGATCGATAAGGTCAAGTCCGGTCTCTTCTTTTGCCTCCCGGATGACCGCATCCTCAACCGTCTCACCATAGTTGACAAATCCACCCGGCAGGGCCCAGCCATAGGGCGGATTCTTCCGCCGGATCAGGACAATACCATCACCGTAGCGGATGATGGCATCGACGGTTGGGATCGGGTTACGATACCTTCTCGAAATCGATCACCCCTTCTTTCAACACCAGCCTGATATTATCCTCAGGATTGAACCTCCCGTCAAGGATCAGCCGGGCCAAGGGGTTCTCGATCTCACGCTGGATCAGACGTTTTAGCGGTCTGGCACCAAAGTTGGGGTCATAGCCCTTACGGGCTAAATACCCCCTTACCGGGTCGGTGACCTCAAGCCCATAACCCTGCTCGGACAGCCTCTGCCTTAGGAGTTTCAGCTGCCGATCCACGATCCCCTTGATCGCCTCGGGAGAGAGGGGATGGAAGACGATCACCTCATCGATCCGGTTTAAGAACTCCGGTCTCAGTCTCCGCTTGAGGGTCTCATGGATTCTATCCCGGATCTTCTCAAACTCCTCTTTGGTATCGATGAAGAGCTCAGAGCCGATATTTGAGGTCATGATCAGGACGGTATGGCGGAAGTCGACGGTCCGGCCCTGGCCATCGGTCAAACGGCCATCATCAAGGACCTGGAGGAGAACATTGAACACCTCGGGGTGTGCCTTCTCGATCTCATCGAAGAGGACGATCCGGAACGGTCTTCGCCGCACCGCCTCGGTGAGCTGTCCCCCCTCTTCATAGCCGACATAACCGGGTGGGGCACCGATCAGACGGGCAACCGAATGTTTCTCCATATATTCGGACATATCAATCCGGACCAAGGCATCCTCGGTATCGAAGAGAAATTCAGCCAGTGCCTTGGCCAGCTCGGTCTTACCGACCCCGGTCGGTCCGATGAAGATGAAGGAGCCGATTGGGCGCCTGGGATCCTTCAGTCCGGAGCGGGATCTCCGGATCGCATCACTCACCGCAACGATCGCCTCCTCCTGATCGACCACCCGCTCGTGGAGCCGTTTCTCCATATTGAGCAGTTTCTCCTTCTCGCTTTCCAGCATCCTGGTGATCGGGATACCGGTCCATTTCGAAACGATCTCGGCGATATCCTCGACATCAACCTTATCATCAATACCCCTCTCCTGCATCCATGCCTCACGCCGCCTCTGATATTCTGCCTTAAGGTGTTCTGACTCCGCTTTGAGCCGGGCGGCCCGTTCATAATCGGTTGCCTGGACCGCCTCCTGTCCCTCCTTGGTCAGCTCCTCCAGCCGCCTTTCCATCGCCTTCAGTTCCTCCGGCATCGAGTAGATCTCGATCCGGGCCTTGGAGCAGGCCTCATCGATGAGATCGACCGCCTTATCCGGCAGGAAGCGATCGGAGATGTAGCGGGAGGAGAGCTCGGCCGCGGCCTTGAGCGCCTCATCGGTAATCTTCACCCCATGGAAGGCCTCATAGCGATCCCGCAACCCCTTCAGGATCTCGATCGTCTCCTCAACCGATGGCTCCTTGACCAGAATTGGCTGGAACCTCCGCTCTAAGGCGCTATCCTTCTCAACATGCTTCCGGTATTCATCAAGGGTGGTTGCTCCGATACACTGGAGCTCACCCCGGGCAAGGGCTGGCTTGAGCATATTGGAGGCATCGATCGCCCCCTCGGCCGCACCGGCACCAACCAGGGTGTGGAGTTCATCGATGAAGAGGATGATCTCACCCTTGGCCTTTTTGATCTCGGCCAGGACCGCCTTGAGCCGATCCTCAAACTCACCCCGGAACTTGGAACCGGCAACGAGGGCACCCAAGTCCAGACTCAGGATCCGCTTGCCCTTCAGGACCTCGGGGACATCGCCGGAGACGATCCGCTGGGCCAGTCCCTCAACGATGGCGGTCTTACCAACACCGGCATCACCGATCAGGACCGGATTGTTCTTGGTGCGCCGGCAGAGGACCTGGATCAACCGCTTGATCTCATCCTCCCTTCCGATTACCGGATCGAGTTTCCCTTCCCTCGCCTCCTTGGTGATATCACGAGCAAACCTTTCCAGGGCCATATACTTGCTCTCCGCATCGGGATCAGAGGCACGCTGAGCCCCCCTGATCTTCTGGAGGGCCTGATAGATCGCCTCCTTGGTAATACCAAACTCATTCAATACCCGCTTGGCAATACCCTCCCTCTCCTCAGAGATGGCGAGGAAGAGGTGTTCCGTTCCGACATAATCATCTTTCAACCTTCTCGCTTCATCAAAGGCGAGATCGAATACCCTTTTGGCCCGGGGGGTGAGATAGATCTGGAGGGTCCCTTTCTCCCCATGGATCTGGGGAAGACGTTCCAGCTCCTCCCGGAGTCGATTCTCAATGGTCCTGGGCAAGAGTCCCATCCGCTCAATAATCTTGGGCACCAGACCATCTTCCTGGCGCAGGAGTCCGTAGAGGATATGTTCGGTATCGAGTTCATTATGGTGGAACTCCTCCAAGGCATCCTGAGCCAAGGTGAGGGCCTCCTGGGCCCGCTGTGTAAATCGATCAAAACGCATAATTAGCCACCTCCGTTAACTTAGACCGATTTCATCAGGAAACGTTTATCTTTGAAGACCCCTCCCCCCTTTGGATAATACCGTATCAGGGGGGTTCATCTCTCCTCCAGTCGATTGGTTATAATTAGAAGAAGAAGGCCGATAAAGACCAGGACCGCGGCCGCAGCAAAGGAGATCCGATAGGCGAGGACCGGGCCCTGCCCGCTCCTTAATAACAGATCGATGATCGGTCCACCAATCAGGGTGGCCCCAACCCCCCAGCTCAGGAAGAAGGTGGCATTGTAGAGGGCAAACTGACGGCCACGGTATTGTGGAGGGATGAGTCTTGAGGCATAACTGTAGGATGAGGCCATGATGGTGACATCGCTGATCCCGCCCAGAAAATTGCTGAGGAAGATGGGGGGGAGGAGATTGGAGAGGACAAAGCCGAGGAGATAGGCGATACCGATGATCGAACCGAAGACAAGCAGAAGCTCGTCCTTAACCCTTTTCGAGATCGGGACAATAAGGATGCCACCGATCAGGATTGCGACCGACTGCATGTTGACGATATAACTCAAAAGCTGGCTGGAGACATCAAAGCCCTCTTCAAGAGAGAGATACTGTGTCTTGATCACGGCAACCGAATTCCGACCAAAATTGATGAAGATCATCGCCAGAAGTAAGAGAAGGAACTTCGGTGAGTAAGAACCGGCTGAGGTCACTTCCTTTCGGGAGATCCCCCCTTCCGGAAGGAAGAGGATCGGGATGGTGGAGAGGACCATCACCCCGGAGGCGATAAAGAAGAGCAGTCCTCTATCAAAACCCCAGCCCTCATAAAGCTGTCCGATCCCGTCATAGACCAGACCACCAATCCAGACCCCGATGATCCTCCCTGCTGCACCGATGGTCGAGAGCTTGCCCTGGATCGAGGTTCTCATGTAGTCGGGATAGAGATCGGAGATGAGTGCGGTCCAGCCGATATTGGACATCGACCAGAAGATCTCAACGATCGAGAAGCCGATGATGATCACATAGCCCCGCTGGGGGCCACTTACCGGCAGGGTGTGGAGCCACCAGACCAGGGTGGTGCCGAGGGCAGCCAGGACCTCACCGGTGATGATCAGACTCCGCCTCCGCTGATAACGATCCGAGATCCTCCCCCAGACTAATGTCTGGAAGACGATGCTCAGGACCATCGGGATTGAGGCGAAGAGGGTTGTCTCGGTGACGCTTAACTTGAGGAAGAAGCGGAGATAGATCGAAAGGTAGCTGTAGAAGAGGCCACGGCGGAACATTGCCAGGGCCTGAAAAGATGAGATCGGCAGAAACCTACCATGTGCCACAATTACTTATAATCCCGGAGACCTTAGTGTCAACCGCTCAAATCGTAAGGTATCCTTTGTGGTTTTCGAAATTTTTAAAATTATAAA
>Ga0180300_10000067_pt1 | contig 36188 bp, 27 predicted proteins | sample GuaBasSediGuay15_FD_121798 | JGI IMG/M metagenome (GOLD analysis project Ga0180300, IMG submission 121798) | Subseafloor sediment microbial communities from Guaymas Basin, Gulf of California, Mexico - Guay15, Core 4569-2, 21-24 cm | ecosystem: Environmental > Aquatic > Marine > Hydrothermal...
AAATTATTTAGTTACTGTGTCTTGGATACCGTCCTGGCTAGGCATCATATACTCTAAGTTATATATGGAGTTTACAGATAGGGAGTTCACACTCGATGAAGCAGAACGTGTGATCAAACGTAGTCATGACTATGTTAAGGTTGCTCTCAGCAAGTTATGCAAAGCTGGATGGTGCATTAGAGAGAGTAAGGGAAAGTATAAACTTTTAGATCCTCTTGATTGCATTTTGCTTACTGGAGGCCTTTCTGATGCCTTGAATAAGGTTCCTCAAAAGGAGTATATACCTCTCTTAAGGAGGCTTATCGTAGAGTTCTTAAAAGCGTTCAGATCGTCGCTTTTGGCAGTGATATTGTTTGGATCTGTTGCGAGAGGTACTGCACATCGTACGAGCGATGTGGATTTACTGGTAGTTATAAGGGAACTTCCTAAGTCATATCTAAGGAGAGCCTCATTACTTGCAGACGTAATTGCTAAGGTTAGGGAGGAGAAGATGAAATTATGGTCTAAAGGGATATACGTAAGCGTACAGGCGTTTGCTTATACACCTGAGGAGCTCAAGGAATTTCATGCATTTTACTTCGATTTGGCCTTTGATGGAATAGTGCTTTATAGTAGGATGGGGTATGCTGAGAGACTATTAGAGGACATACGTAGAAGGCTTCGTAAAATGAACGTACGTAAAGTCGTCATGCCAGGAGGGAGATGGTATTGGATAGTAGAGTCATGAAGAAGCTTGCCCGCGATTATATAAGGAGAGCTAGATCCAGGCTAATAGATGCAGAATACGCATTGAGGAGAGGAGATTATCCAGAAGTCGTTAGATATTCTCAGGAATGTGTAGAACTCTCCTTAAAAGCCGCCTTAAGATTTGTAGGCATTGAATACCCAAAGGTACATGATGTAGGTGATGTATTAATAGAGAACGCGGAGAAATTCCCCATGTGGTCCTCAGATCTCATTCAAGAACTAGCAAGAATCTCAAGTGAACTAGCTTTAGCGAGGGGTCCTAGCATGTATGGTGATGAGGTACGAGGTATTCCTCCAAGTGAGCTCTTTGATGAAGACGATGCCAAGGAAGCGTTACGAAAGGCAAAAAGAGTTTATAGGGTATGTGCAGATTTTATAGAGCATGAGGACTGAGGAGAATATCTCTATTATCCAGATCATAAATCCGTATAATTTAATCCTTAACCACATAGGGATTTTAATAAAATAGGTACAATTTATTCGATTACTTTAGTATGTTCACCTATTGGGATACATATTCAGGAGCTTAGAGTGTATAATAATACAAGGGATTATAGGCTAAGAGATTTCGATTTTCAGAGATACAAAATCGATGAATAATTTTAGAATGATAACTAAATTGGTGAATATCACTAATACTTGATCCCACTATAATATAAGGCATTCACCCTAAGCGTTAAGGTAACACATTTTAGGAGTTGTAAACTAATTTGCATTATAGGAAAGGGACGAATAAATGACGTTATCTATCAGGAAAGCTTATGTTAAAATTAATAGAGGGCTCTGTAAGGGATGTAATTTTTGTAAGATAGTCAACGTCTGTCATAGTCCATTGGCTTGTGTAGGCTGTCTTTCTTGTTATTATTCATGTCCATATGAGGCCAGGATTATTGAATATAGGGATGTAAATGTAGAAGAGATAACGATATACGTTGATGGAATTCAGTACGAGGTCCCGTGTGGCATAACGGTGGCTAAAGCATTACAGTATATAGGGTTTAAGTTCGATAGGCCAGGCTCGAAGAGGCCATCATTAGCATGTATGACTGGAGGTTGTTGGGCTTGTGCATTGGTTATAGATGGCTCATTAGAGAGGACATGTATTATGCCTGTTACTAATGGAATGAGGATAAGTACGGATGTTGATGGCATTGAGCCGAAGAGAATAGTTCATGGACCTTCCCCACATAGGGTTGGAGGTAAAGCAACACCATGGTGGCAAGTAGATTATGTAAGTTATGTTGAGGCCGCGATATGGGTCTCTGGATGTAATCTCCGATGTCCTCAATGCCAGAATTATGCCATTACATATGATAACATCTCGGACGCCCTTACGCCTAAAGAGGCTGCGCATCTTGTTGTGGCATGTCATAAGGAGTATAATACTCGTGGTATAGCAATAAGCGGTGGTGAGCCTACTCTAAATCGCAGATGGCTTATAGAATTCTTTAGGGAGGTAACTCGCTACGTCAAGAGTAAAGTTAGGAGGCATCTTGATAGTAACGGCACACTTCTTAAGCCGGATTATATTGATGAGTTAGTCGAAGCAGGATGTAATAACATGGGAGTGGAGCCTAAGTGCGTTAACGTCGAAACGTACATGAGGATAACCGGATTAAGGGATAGGGAGATCGCTAAGGAGTACTTAGAGACTTCATGGAGAGCAATAGAGTACATAGAGGAGAATTATAGTGATAAAGTATACCTTGGCGTAGGTCTTGTATATAATAAGGAATTAGTGAGCTTGGACGAAATAGCCGAAGCTGGTAGAAGGATTGCGGAAATAAATCCAAACATACAGGTCACAGTATTGGACTACTTTCCAGCTTTTCGTAGGAGGGATTTGAAGAGACCTACAGTTAAGGAGATGCTTAAAGTTAAGAAAACACTTGAGGAGCAGGGATTGAAGACAGTTATAGTTCAAACAGAAAAGGGACATATAGGACCAGGTGATAGGAACGTAAGTCCATTATGGATTTAATCGTTAAAAGGTTGGTATAATCATGCTGTGTACTCACTATTGATAATGCAATTTTCCTTAGGGATAACACTTTGAGCATATCTATGAGTATTCCCGGCTTATAAAGTACATTAGAGGATATCAGAATATAGGAGGCGTGTACATTACAATATAGTAGGAATACTAAACGGCCTATTTCATATGATGTCATTTAGTAATTGTTGTCCTGCAAACGATGATCATTTTAATTTGTAAAGAAAAATGCAGAGAGCTTCCTTAGATCTCAACCGGTCGCAGTAGCTACATCTAGGGAAATCTATGTGTTAGGATGAGGAAATAGACTATTCTTTAGAAGACCAAGGACTCTCGGTCTCTATAGCAAAAGATAAGAGGCCCATGCGGGTAGTTTTATCTAAGTTGTCTAGGTCTGTTATGTAAATCCTATCTTGTGTGATTATCATTAAGGTATTGTCGTGAACCGTTATAGCATTTACTGAAACTACTTCCTCTCTTATTTCTCCTTTTTCATCCTTGAGGATTATGGCTATCCCTCCATGCCGTCTCCTTCCTACTGGCATTATTCGAATTATCTTTTCTATTCCTACCATATTGTAAGCATTTCTTATGTATTCAACAAGAGCCTTTCTACTCTCTGGATCTAATTCTTCATAATTTTCAATGATACAGAGCTCATCTCCTTTTGGACCATATAAGATAACCATCTTTGGATATGATATGGGGAATGGCAACTTAGCTTTGATATTCTTTAACGTATATCCATCTTTTGTTGATACACATAATGATTTACCATCATATTTAATCGAGATAGTCTTAGGATCAATTATATTTAGGTAGCTATTATTGTCCAGAACGGGTCTCTCCTTTAGGAAACCCTCGAACTCGTTTACTATAACTCCATTCCTCATTTCTAGAACTCTATTCACAAAGTTAATTAAACTTGGCCTATGTGAGATTAGAATCATTGTAGTATTGGGAAGATAGGCTAGCACGCCTTGCATTATCTTTTCCTCTAAATCTATGGCTATACTTGAAGTTGCTTCATCTAATATCAATATCTTTGGTTTCCTAATTAATGCTCTGGCAATACAGACCATCTGCTTCTGTCCTCCTGAGAGCCTTCTGCCGGCTTCTCCTACATCAGTATCATATGCTAGAGGAAGATTCATTATGAACTCATGAGCACAACTTATCTTTGAAGCAATTAGTATATCCAGTGGAGACACCTTTTTCATTCCATACGCTATATTCAATGCTATGGAGCCTGAGAGTAATAGAGGTTCCTGAGGAACCATGGAGATTTGTCTTCTTAACGAACTGAACTTTATCTTACGGATGTCTATATTATCTATTAGAATTCTACCTTTCTTAGGATCATAAAGTCTAGTGAGGAGTCTAGCAAGAGTGGTTTTTCCTGATCCATTGGGGCCTATTAGTCCTATTACTTCTCCAGGCTTTACCTCAAGGGATACACCTTTTAGTATAGGCCTATTCGTATAAGCGAAATAGACATCTTCCACCTTTATGTGACCTTTTATCTCTACATCAACTGCATCTGGAGCCTCCTTTACAGAAGGTTCCATGTTCAGTACTTCCAGTAATTTTTCATAAGCAGTCTCAGCTTGAGTATAAAGCGTCATTATACCGCTTAGAGCTTGAATTGGACCATATACCTGCCATATGTATCCTAAGAATGCCATTATGGTTCCTATCGTCGCTTCACCACGCAGTACCATAAGTCCTCCAATGAGCATTATTAACGTGGATGTTAAAGCTAGCGAGAACCTCATCGCGGGGAAATACTTAATGTTAATTTTAGTGAGGTCTATTTGGGCATCGTACATGTCTTTTGCATACTTGCGAAACCTTTTTATCTCAATGTTCTCCATACCTAATACCTTTACTAATACTATGGAGGATAATACGGATGTTAGGTATGATGTAAAGTTAGATATCACCTTCCATATTTTTAGAAATGCAAAACGTGCCCTCCTCTGGTAGGCCCAGGTAGCTAAGATTATTATTGGTATTGGTGCTAGGGAGATTAAAGCAAGCTTGAAGTTTATAGTAAAGATTATGATTAGGGTTCCACTTAGCATTAAGATGTTTATTATTAAGGTCTGAAGCCCATTCACTAGAAATGAGTGAATCTGCCTCACGTAACTGAAGACCCTAGCGACTATATCGCCTGTTTTACTTCGGTCATAGAAATCTAAGCTAAGGGACATTACATGTTTGTAAAGGCGATCTCTTAGGTCAAGGACCACTCTATTGTTGAGAACAGACATTATGTAACTCCTTGCAGCAGAAATTACAACATTAACTATATGGAGGATTATTAGAAGGCTAACTAAATATACCAGGAGGTCAGGGTTTTCCATAGGGACTAGTACTTTATCGGTTATTTCCTTGCTTATATATGGCGGTAGTAGACCTATTGCAGTAGAGATCATTGAGAGAATTAAGCCTACTATAAAGAGCTTGAGATGCGGTCTTAGTAACCCCATTAACCTGAAGAGACGTAACTTACCCTTAATCCCCTTCCCTTTAGCTATGACCGGGAATGATGAAGTTCTATCTTTCATACTATCCACCCAAATTGCGAGGTGTGATTACTCAGGATATACCAATATATTTTTAGGTACTTAGGTATTATCACTACGTATGTATATTTAAAATATTATGACTGAAAATGACTTCTGCGCTACTTTCGTTTAACGATTGTAATTACTTAAATTGAGGAATAAATAGGAGTTCAGCTAGTTTAGACATGAGATGAATCTATTTAACTACCCTAGATTACTGAGAAGGAAGGGGGAATACTTTGATCCAGTTGAACTCGCCAAAATCACGGAGAAAATAGTTTGTAATGGAGATAAGAGGAAGTACACCAACTTTTATACAGTTGGAGTATATAGAGGCATAAGTACTGGATATGGTGTTGGATGTTGTCTACGATGCTTCTTTTGTTGGTCATATTGGAGTAGGGATTTCCCTGAGTTATATGGTAAGTTTTATAGTCCTGAGGAGGCTTTTAATCTTCTTGATAAATCCGCTAGACGTGCTGGTGTAAATAAGCTTAGAATTTCAGGATGTGAACCTACTATAGGTAGGAGTCACCTTATAAAGCTTTTAGAGTTGGTTGAAGAGTCAGATTATCCCCTTTTTATCTTGGAAACAAATGGCATATTATTTGGTGCTGATAAGAGTTACGTTAAGGAGATCTCAAGGTTCACGAAAGTTCATGTTCGCGTTAGCCTTAAAGCAGGGCTTCCAGATACGTTCGCTGAAAGAACTGGTGCTAGACCTGAGTCCTTTGAATTACCTTTTAAGGCTATAGAATACCTCTTAGACTATGGCGTCAGCTTTCATGTAGCAGCAATGACTGATCCTAGGATAATGCATAAGAGTGAGAGGCTTGCCCTAATTGAACGCCTTAAGGAGATAGATATTAAGGTTGCCGCTAACCTAGAGGAAGAATTAATAGATCCCTATGATACTACGATTGTAAGAATGTATGTATATGGTATTGATCCAGTAAGGTTCTTCTCAAGGAGGCCATGGTAATGAGGAGTTCCTTCGAATTTAAAGTAAATGTCATCCTAAGTATTTTAAGAGCTGCATCTGAAGAAGGTGAGGACATAAGCCTTAATGAGTTATTGAGCTCGATGCCAGATGATGTCAATAAGTTCTGCAAGGTTATATTTAAAGATCTTCTATCGTTACCTCCAAGGGTGTTCTTAGCAAGATTAATGTACTCTAAGACATGGGTACGACCCTTTGAGGTTGCTGCTAAGAAATTCCTTAAGGAAGTTTTAAGTAAATGATGTAAGGTCTTAATATATGTATATTAAGTGAGAACTCGAAATATCATAGGAGAACATCATGGAGAGTTATTGTAGGCTTCTTAGATTTGGATATACGCCTTGTGGAATTAACGTCCTATCTTCTGATGGTAAGAAATTAGGAGCTCCATGTATGCATGTCGTAAAATATAAGGATGGTAAATGGTGGCGACTGGTGTATGATTATCTTTTGAGCAGACCTGAGGATTACCTCTCCATTTATCAGAGCGGATGTAATCACGACTGTTTAATGTGTCATAGTTGGTATTTTAGTCGATACGTACGCGGAACTTGGCTCTCTTCAGATGACTTTCTTGAGATAGCTAAATACTACTATGATATGGTAACAGTTTGGGAACCTAGATCTAGGTCTACAATGTGGCATGCAAGTGATCTATGTGCTCATTGTGGATTGTGTATCGAATATGGGGTAAGGGGTAAATATTGTCCCGGTAAACTGAAAGAAGCTCAAATAGTATTTTCTCCTCAAGGATACGGTCCTGCTAGGAACATAATCTCATTTACCGGTGGTGACGTGTATTGTTGTTATGAACTCTATTGTGATATCTTTAGTAAAATCAAGAAAGAATATGGTGATGAACTATGGATTCACATAGAAACAAACGGTTATGGTTTAGTTAGACCAATACTCGAGAGACTTTATAGTTCGGGTTTAGACTCAATATGGCTTGATATGAAGGCGTTTCATGATGATGTATATAGAAAGCTCTGTGGAACTACGAATAAGTGGATTCTAGAGGTACCTCAGGTATGTAAAGATCTTGGGATAGTACTAGAGGTGGTATTGCTATATATACCAGGCATAGTTGAACTCAATGAAATTATGACTTTTGGTAAATATTTAGCTGAGGTAGATAGGAGAATTCCAGTAATGGTATTAGCGTTCTTTCCAAGATATAAGCTAAGCGATAGAAGGGAACCTACATACGATGAGATGGTAAGCGCGTATAGGATATTGAGGAATATGGGAATGGAGAATGTCAAGTTAGGTAACGTTGGAGTATTCTGTAAGACCAATGATGAGGTAGACAAATTAATAGCAGAAATAGGAAGAGAAGCTGTCTCCCTTTAATGTTGAATTATGTTTTCATAAGCGTTTTATGAGCTCTCTTAAGTACTTAATGGTCTTCGAAACTTCATCATCTAACTTTGAGCAATCAATAGATTTTGCAAATCCCTCCATAACTAAGTATCCATCGTAGCCTAACTCCTTCAGCTTTCTAATTACGGACTCCATATTTACGCCTATCTCCTTTAGCCATTTCTCGTTTAAGGGATCAACTATGTGGACTAATTTTATCCTATCCTTACATCGTTCCATGTGTTCTAATAGCGGTTCATCCCTAGGTCTTGCGTTGATATTCCCTACTTCTAGACATAGACCAACATTGTCGAATCCTACTTCATCAAGGAATTCATTTATGCTCTCGGAGGATGGGAATGCTCTGTTAACAAACTCCACTGCGATATCTATTCCCCTATCCTCTGCAAGAGGAGCACACCTCCTAAATATCTCTAACGTCCATTGATATGTCTTATCACGAGGAGTACCAAATATCTCTACTGGACATATGCCGTACATTACTGTCTTTCCTTCCAGGTAATAGATTAGTTCTATTGCCTTCATTATTCTTTCAACTATTATCTCCCTATCTTCCTTAACAGGGATTAGTTCAAGTCCTGGAGAGAATGTAGGGATCGTTATACCTGATGCCCTTAGACCAAGTGCTTCTAATTCACTCTTTAATTTCTTCTTGTCTTCTTCTTTCATCGTAAGGGGCCAGAACTCTAATGGATACTCGCATAAATCTACTGCCCTGTATCCGCTTCTCGCTATGCGTCTTAATATTTGGAATAAGGTAAAGTTAAACGTCCTGCCAGGCCACCTATAGCAATTCCAGTACACCCGAGTCATGATCGTGAATTCCATAGGCTACTCCCCTCTAATAATTAAGGATAGAGGGTTATAATCTATTTCTAGAGGAAGAATAACGATCTCCTTGCGCCTAGCCGATTCGTATATTGCCATAATGATCTCTATAGTTTGACGTGCTTTCTCCCCACTACATAGAGGCTCCCTGTCTTCCTCAATGCTCCTTATTAAGTCTCGTATCTCTTCAACAAATGGATTTACTTCCTCTACACGAATCACTTGCCATTCACTATTACCCTTTCCTCTTAGCTTTAGTTTCTCCTCTTCCCACTCGCCCACTTCTATTCGTCCATCTGTACCGACTATTCTTATAGAGCAATATTTCACTCCTCTCCTCCACCAATTGATCTTCTTTACCCGCTCTAAATCTTGAAATATACTTTCCTCAGTAAAGCCGAACTTACCAATCGGCACTTGAGAACCCGTCATCTGAGAGACTTCTATAAAGGCTCTTATACCATCCTCAAACTCAAAATATCCAATGGCAGCATCTTCCACATAGTGACCGTAACGTCTCCTTCTTTCATGGATATCGATCTGTCCTATAACCCATCTAACCTTTTGATCATTCATGAAGAAGAATATTAAGTCGATTAAATGTGAGCCGTCAGATAGTAGGTCTCCTACGGTCATACCATGAATGAAAATGGGCTCTCCTATGGCATTAGAGGATAGTATATCACGCGCCTTAGAATATAGTTTCATGAAGCGTCTCATATGTCCAATAGCGAGTTTTACGCCAGCTCTCCTACATGCACTAATCATAACGTCTGCCTCTTTAAGGCTTGTTGCCATAGGTTTTTCACATAATATCCCCCTAACATTGGCCTCAGCAGCATATACAGTCATCTCACAGTGAAGTGTAGGCCAAGTACATATGCTGATTATATCTAATCGCTCCTTCTGAAGCATGACTCTATAATCCTCGTATAGTCTCTTAATTCCGTAGAGTCTGCCGAACTCCATTAAGCGTTCTTTCTTAATATCTGCTGCCGCGACAATATCAAGTCCTAAAGCCTTATAGGCCTTTGCATGTGCATGAGCTATGCTTCCACAACCTATTATACCGACACGATATAAGGACATGAAGCCCATAGCTAACTTTAAGCATAATGGGTAATATTGCTTTCCATTAGAGGACTTCATCCTAACTATCACAATGGAGAGAGATGATGTTTAGTGGACACTTAGTTTTACTAGTAAGGAAGCTTTTATTGCTTCTTACTTTACCATCTACATTTATTACCTCCTGTTAAGATGTCATATACCGCTAACGGTAGTGCTATCATGCACGCGATCGATTGAAGCCATACTAGTAGTACGCCTAATGGGGCGTATTTTATGGCGTTCTTAAGGGCAGAAGTAAGATATGGTTTCTTACGATAATATACCAATAAGCATATTCCACTTATGACTAAACCGGAGAGCCCCGTTAGGTAACTTAATAGGCATAACATCAGTGGATGAGCTGAAAAGAACGTGAAGACTAAGCTTAATGGAGAGAGGTGAGTTATATAAGCTAGGTATTCTAGAAGACCCCATCCACCAAGACCGTGCTTAAGTAGATAAATTGAGATTGGAAGATCGACAAGGTTTACTACGAAGGCTAGTCCCCCGAAATAATTGTATATTATACTGGTGATTAACTGCCATAATCTCTTTCTCGCTAACTTCCTTAGCCTTATTATAAATCCTTGATACCCTCCACGTACCATTCTAACCATCCTCTTGAATAGTTGCCATACGGACCCAGAATCTACAGTATATGCGATGGCATCGGGAAGGAACGATGCCTTATATCCTCTTAACGCAAGTTCCCATGTAATTACAGCATCTTCAGCTAGGCTGTCCTCAGGGAAACCACCTATTCTCTTAAGTGCCTCCATTCTATAAAGGGCACAACATCCATTTACATTAGGCATTGTGCCATATGCGGATTCAAGCTTCCTTATTGTGAGCGAATATATTAAGGAGTTTAATTCCCTAAAAGCTTTTGCAAATGCGCGTCTTATGGGGTTACTATCTAAAAGCCATAATCGTACAAGACCTGATATCACGCCGATTTGAGGATCTAATTCCATTACATAAGTTAGCTTCTCTATATAGTCGGGCTCTAAGATAGTATCAGCATCAAGCACCAAGAGGTAATCTATATTTTCATTACATATTACGTTAAGAGCTACGTTTAAAGCTCTACTCTTACCTGAATGTGACTTTAAACGTAACACTATCATCCTTATAAGTTTGTGCCTCATGTAAAGCTCATACTCTATACCGTAATACTTCTTCTGTTCAATTATGCGCTTTAGAGTTGCCTCCCTTTCATGAATTAAGCTTTGAACTTCATCAAGCGTTCCGTCTGTTGAGCTATCATCTATTAGTATTATTAAATCAGGAAGCTTTCTTTGCTTGAGGAGAGAGAGTATCACCTTTCTGATGTAATGCTTCACATTTCGGGCAGGAATTGCTACTGCAACACGAGCTTCACTTAACTTAATTGACTGAGGACTTTCTTCCTGATCTCCTAATGACTTAAGAAGGCGATAAACCCGGTATATTGGAATGGTCCAAAGACACATGAAGAGGAGCTTGATGATATCAAGCAGCTTATCGATCTGGATAAATAGTGAGCCTAGCTCAATCATATTCTTACTCTCCCCAATACATAACATGTTATGAAGGTTAGACTTCTCATCCTATATTCATATCTATTAATATTATACTTAAATGTAAATTTTACCACCAGTCTCTCGCGTCTTATTAAGTACTTTGTCTAAGAGACTATATATTTAGCGTTTTTGGAATTCAGTATTTTTAAGGCGCTTTTACAACGAATTGAAAAAATAGAACATAAAGTAGGAATGTTCGAAATACCTTAGATTATTGATCTAGGGTTCCACTTTCCTTGAGCTACAGGAGGTATGTAGTTCTCTAATTCCTCAGGTCTGAAATCTATTTTGGTTCCCTTCTCAGCAGACATGTAGCATGCCATCATTAGCTGCACTACTAACAGACCATCATACCAATCTTCGCGTGGTTTCTTACCTTCGAGGAAGCATTCGACCATATGTCGATCCTCTGCCTGATACCCATATGTGACCGCCTCATCTGGGATGACAGGCATGAGACCTTGATCAGCATGTTGTTTCTCTACGAATTCTTCAGTAGGCGGTATCTTTACGTTTCTACTGAAGAACGTGAATAGCTCTGGCTGTAAGGTGTTTATCCATAAGGAATATTCAGGGCCTAATACTTCAAATGTTAGCCTAAGACCTGCTCCTATAAAGCACCACGATGTATGCGTTTCGCTCAATATTACATTTCCTTCGTCGTCCTCGTATATTACGAGAGCAGTGGCATAATCCTCAGCTGGCTCAACTGAATAGTCAACATTGAATCTCCTCTTTAAATCTTCAATGTACTCCTTCCTCGTCCACTTCAGGGATGCTATCTCAGCCTGTACTTTTCGTGGCTTTAAGCTATCCTTACCCTTCTCAGGATCCGTTAGTAAGAATCTCGCAGCTTCCAGACTGTGACACATCATGTCAAGTAAAACGCCGCCACCTGAAATGGTAGGTTTCCAGAACCAACTTGAATGAGGGCCTCCGTGTTCCTCCGCAGCTCTAGCTAAGTATGGCCTTCCGGAGTACTTTGCGCCATACTTCCATAATATTTCCTTTCCACGAACTACGGAGGGCATGAATACTTGGTTCTCGAGATATCCATGTATTAAGCCAGCCTTTTCAACAAGTCTTATCATTTCCTTAGCCTCAGCTACGTTTCTAGCTAACGGCTTTTCACATGCTACGCCTATGAGGTGACCTTTACCTTGAGTTGCTTCTTCCACTATTGCCTTCACTATTGGGACTCTTACGTTATTAGGAGCAAGTATCCAAACGGCGTTAACATTAGGATCACGAAGCATTTCATGTATATCCGTATAGACCTTAGGTTTTCCAATCCCTAAGTTCTCAGCGAAGCTGGCTAGTTCCTTGGCTCGTGCCTCCGTTCTGCTATATATAGCTACTAAATCTGCATTCCTAACGCCAACTAGAGCCCTTGCATGGAACCTAGCTGAGAAGCCTGCTCCTATGAATGCTATGCCTAATTTCTTCGAAACCATATGTCATCCCGATATTTTCTATGGAGATAAACATTAAAAGTGCTTACATGAGGTATCGTCTTAATAACGATACGTCATAATGTAACTAGGAGAGACGCTCAAGGATATCAAATATGGTCATTGATAGCTCTGCCTTGGTTCCCTTAAATTCATGCACTCCACCCCTATTATCTATAATAATAGCCTCATGATAATTACCCCTTATCTTAGTGATATCATTAGCTATCACCACCATAGCATTTACATCATCCATAAGTTTTCTAGCTCTTTCCAAGAGTACCTCACGGCTTACATTATATTCGAGTTTAAAGGCTACTATATTCATTTTAGGAAAAGCTGAACGTACTTCCTTAATGACCTTGATTGTTGGGACGAGCCGTATTATCCACTCACTCATTCCTGATTTTACCTTCTCCTTAATTATTTTATCGGGCTTATAGTCTAGGATTGCCGCTGAGAATATAACATAATCATAAATCTTGCACATTAATTCATTGAGCGTTGCCTTAAGGTAGTCCTCGGTGGTCTCAACTTTTATCACAGGAATATAGTGAGGGAATTCTACATTGCCAGGACCATATATGACTTTAACATTGCAGCCTCTCTGGAATGCTTCCTTTGCTAACCAGTAGCCTATTCTACCTGACGCTCTGTTTACTATATACCTTACAGCATCTATTGCATATCTAGTAGGACCCGTAAGAATGAGAATATTCTTTCCTTTAAGTTTACTCGATGAAAGTAATCTTATGGTATAATCGACCACCTCATTAACCCTTGCTATTTTTGCCGAGCCTTCCTCGAGTCTGGGTTCTATTATAGTCACGCCTCTTTTCCTTAACTTAATTAAATTACGTTGAAGTTCGTGATTGAAGTAGAGTTTAAGATTCATGGCAGGTGCTATTAAGAGCCTATTTGGAGGCGTTGCAGCACATAATGTAGTTACTGCGTTATCCGCTATTCCATTTGCTATCTTGTTTATTGTATTTAGTGATGCGGGGTATACTACTACCAAGTCATAGTCTATTAAGTGTTCCGACCTACCCGTTAACTCTGTTATAACTTCATGTCTTGTAGCCCACTCCATGACTTTTGGACTGATGCCATATTCGATAGCGTATTTAGTCATGTAACAATGTACCTCAGCTCCATGTCTTCTTAACTCCCTTGCGAGAAGTGGCGCTAATATGGTTGCAACGCTACCAGTTAAACATATCGCTATCTTCTTCCCCGATAGCTTTGATGACTTAAGTTCAACCTCAGGACCTCCTTTCCTTTTCACTAAATAAGTATAATCGATAAATTTATTTTCACAGGGATTTCCAGGACAGTAAAGGATCCTCGACTCCTCTATGTTTTTACCTACCGCCATTATTGTAGAGGAGGTCATAGTCCAAGTATCCTTACCGTGATAACATATAGAGAGCTCGGATTTTCCATAGGCATGATCTTGTGCCACCTTCTTTAGTATATCTAACAGTTCCTCTATCGTTATGATCTCGCCTTGAGCTACTCTGGTAACTATCTCTCTTGCTAATTCTTCTGCTCTTCGTCTCCGCTTATTAGCCCTATCTAATATGTCCGGAGGAGTCTTCACATTGGGTATGGGAGTTACGTTAGTGAAAACGTGAAAACCATGCTTTAGCTCCCTTACGTATACTTTCTCATCGTAAAGAATATGATAGCCTTCATGTGGATCTAAGATTACAAAATTCCCCTTTTTATAGCCTCCATGAGACAGTTCTTTAATTATGACGTCCTTAGCTTCACGTGAGCGAGTGATATTTGCAAGGATGTTTAGTAGTAATACTCCACGACTCTTGATCCAATTTTTCTGCTCGCCACTATGTTGATCTGTTACGGCAAGAAAGAGACCCTTTTCGTTGAAGCCAATCCAGGTACCTTTTACCTGAAGCTCAATAGGACAAAAGACAGTATATTTCATAACCAATCTTTGAGGGGGGTACTCTACGCTCTCCTTTTGAGCATACCTATTGTGAAGAGCGATTATCGGATAATCCTCTAAGACCTTATAAAGTATGATTAATGTACACATACCAGTTCCTCTACTTACATAATTATTTGAAAGATAAGAAAATATTAAGCTATGAACTTATTCACATCACCTAAATACGCGTCTGGCTATTGCCCTTAAGAACTTCTTAGTTCTATCGATTCGCGGATTATATAATACCCGATGGGGAGGCCCCTCCTCAATTATACGGCCATCATCCATGAATACTATTCTGTCTGCTACGTCCTCAGCAAAATCCAATTCGTGTGTAACTATCAGCATGGATATTCCCCTTTTTGCTATATCTCGTAACACGTCCAATACTTCTTCCTTTAATTCGGGATCTAGTGCCGAAGTAGGTTCATCAAGAAGGAGGAGAACTGGATCCATGGCCAAAGCCCTGGCTATAGCAACCCTTTGTTGTTGTCCTCCACTTAACTGTAGTGGATATCTATCTTTGAATTCCTCCATACCCACGAGTCTTAATACCTTAATTGCCTTTTGAATGGCTTCTTCCTTTGGCATTTTCTTTACTGTCTCCAGAGGCAATGTGATATTTCTCAACACCGTCATGTGAGGGAAGAGGTTATAGCTTTGAAAGACGAACCCTACCATCTGACGAACCTTCCTTATATCGGTTCTTGGATCCAGCACGTTTATAGAGTTTATGTAAATGAGGCCCTTCCATGGTTCTACTAGCCTTACTATGGATTTAAGTAAAGTCGACTTTCCTGAGCCGCTTGGTCCCATTATGACTACCTTCTCGCCTTTACTAACTTTAAGCGATACTCCTCTTATGACTTCCTGATTTCCGTATCCTGCGTATAGATCCTTAACTAACAAGACATCTTCACTCAAGCTCTTCCCCTCTCATAACCGGGTATTCTAAACTTGGCCTCAATTACCTTAGAGAGTTGCGATAGTGCTAAACAAACCACAAGGTATACTAGAGCTACTGCTATGTACACTTCAAGAGCGCGAAAAGTATATGCAACCATATATTCCCCACGTCTAGTTAACTCTACAACTCCTATTACAGAGGCCAATGAGCTTTCCTTTACTAAAGCTACCATTTCGTTGACAAGAGCTGGGACTGCAGTTCTTAAAGCTTGAGGTAATATAACATATCGATATATTTGAAACGTGCTCATTCCTAGTGATTCAGCTGAGAGATACTGGGTTTCAGGAATCGCTTTTATAGAGGATCTGAGTATTTCCGCTTGATAGGCGGCACTATTTAGGCTAAGAGTTATTATCGCTGCAGTTACAGGATCGAACTTTATACCAATTGATGGAAGCCCAAAATATATTAATAATAACTGTACTAAAACGGGGGTTCCTCTAAACGCCTCAATATATGCTCTCGATATAGTCCTTAGTGGGAGATTGCCGAAGACCCTCATGAGAGTAAGGAGAGTTGCCAGGCACAACCCGAAGAAGAAGGATAACACACTTATCTGGAGCGTCATGAGTAAGCCTTCAGCTAAATATGGAATGAGATTCATTATAAAAAATAAGGGATTTGTTGTGTCCATACCTATCACTCCTAACTTATTCCAAGCCACTTAGATATCTGATCCTCAAATATTTTCCTTAGCTCACCACTGGTCATTAGCTTATCTATTACCTTATTAACTATGTACTTTAGATCCTCTGCACCTTGAGGTAATGCAACGGCTCCACCTACCTGCTCTCCACCAACGTACATGGCTATGGTTAGCTCGGGATCCTTCTTTATTAGAACACTCCCTATTATGTCTCCAACTATTATTGCGCTTATATCACCGCGCTTTAAGGCCATAATCATCTCAGGATAGACTTTGTCATAAGTTACTATTGTAGCTATGTCCTTTAGGTTCTCCTGAGCCCACTCTTGCTGTATAGTACCTAGCTGTACGCCGACTTTCTTGCCCTTTAAGTCATTGATAGAAGTTACTTCTTTTCCTTTTAGAGTTATGAGAGCGTTACCTTTAGAGAAGTAATATGGTATTGAGAAGTCGACTACTTGCTCCCTCTCGGGCGTTGGCGTCATATCAGCTATCACTATATCTACGAGTCCATTCTTTAATGCCTCTATTAAGGCTGCGAACTTCATGTCTTTTATCTCAAGTTCTACTCCTAACTCTGCTGCTATTCTCTTCGCAATTTCAATATCTATTCCAACTACTTCTCCCTTCTCGTCTATATATTCAAAAGGGGGCCAATCAGCACTTGTTCCAACTATTAATTTGCCCCTAGCTTTTATTTTCTCAACAAGTTTAGGATTCAATTGCTCTTGAAGCATTTGAATTTGTTTCTGCAAAGCACGTTTCTCTGGGATACCGATAACATACCCTATTGCGATGCCTACAAGCAGTGTGACGATAACTAGCACCAGAGTGGTCTTCGCAATAGGCTCCCCCTCTAGACTTAAGAATAGAAAAAAGCACGCATATAAGTTTTTCTATAGTTGTATTTGCTTCTAGAGACATCCTTATTTTAAGATTTGACGATCTCAAGAATTAATACAGTATATGTTAACGTTACGCGATTTACTCATGTGCTTATTACTCCTAACGATCTCAAGGGCTTTTCTATAATCACATGGGGAATTTATATTAAGGAATGTTATTTCAGGATCACTACATAAATCATATACGTTAATGTACTTTACATTCATTTTGAGGAGAGGAGCTTGTGCACAGAGTTCTCCTTGTCTTACGAAGCTTTCAGCTACCTCTATGAAGCGCTCTCTTAAGTATGCGGCTACTAAGGGCTCTACATAACCATTAGGCCACATAGGTACACAAGCTTCAAAGTGATAACAGCCTTGAACTAACTTCAATGCTATATACTTGTCTATGAAGGGTTGATCGCATGCTATCAGGAAGATTACCTTGTTTTTCGCTCTTTTCGCGCCTGTGAGGGCACCTATTAGAGGTGAATACATGCCTTCGTAATATGTGCAGTCTATTGCTATATCTACATCCCTAACTCGTCGTGTTATTGCCTTTGCCTGTACGTAATCATGAACGGATACTATTATTCTATTAGCCACTTCTCTGAGTTCATCTACTATCCACATGATCATGGGTTTTCCTCCTAGAGGCAATAAAGGTTTGAATACCCTGTTAAGTCGTCTAGCTAAGCCGCCAGCCAATATCACAACATCAAAAGCTATGCAATATACATTCTCACATGACGGTGCTCTCATCATACACTTCACCTCTATTCTTTTTCAATACGACATGCGACTACCTTAAGCTCAGGAATTTTCGATATTGGATCAAGTACATATTCCGTCATCTTATTTGCGGGAGCTTCCGAGAAGTGGAAAGTAGTAAATAGAATGCCGGGTGGTGTTCTCTCGCTCTTACACGCGTATACTTTAATACTACCTCTACGGGATACTATCCTTACCTTATCACCATCACTTATACCAAGTTTTTCCATATCTTTAGGATTTATTTCAACGTACGGTAAGTCAATGTATTCACCAAGAGGTTTTGACCTCCTAGTCATATGTGCTGTATGGAAGTGAAATAGTGACCTCCCTATTATTAAGAGGTAAGGATATTTATCATCAGCCTGTTCAGGTAATGGTTCGTACTCCACAGGATGAAATACAGCACGCCCATCAGGGGTATTAAAGCGCTTAGCGTAAAGGAACTTGGTACCGGGATGTTTCTCTGAGGGACATGGCCATTGTAGGCCTATATTGGAAATTCGCTTATACGTTATCCCGGAGTATATTGGAACGAGTGATCGTATTTCCTCCCATATCTCCTCAGCTGAGGAATATTCTCCTATACTTCTTCCCATTCGTTTAGCAATCTCGCAAACTATCCACCAGTCAGGCTTCGCTTCACCAGGAGGATCTATTGCCTTCCTAACTCGTAAGACTCTCCTTTCAGTACTAGTGTACGTTCCATCGACTTCAGCCCAACAGGCAGCAGGTAGAACTACATGTGCATAACGTGCAGTCTCCGTTAGGAATATATCCTGAACGACTAGTAATTCAAGTTTCCTTAACGCCTTCTCGACTAACTTGACATTTGGATGCGTTAGGAGGATATTGGAGCCCATTATATACATAGCCTTTACCTTTCCGTCGATTGCTGCCTTTATCGCTTCAGTAAGGGTGAGACCTGGCTTTCTAGGTATCTTAGTATTCCAGGCTTCTTCGAAACGTTTAACCGAACTCTCATCTCCTAAAGATACATAGCCCGGAAGGGAATCTGGTAATACACCTAAATCACAAGCACCTTGGACATTATTGTGACCTCTTAACGGATATATCCCATTACCTTCTCTTCCTATATGGCCTGTCACAAGAGCTAGATTTGCTATGGCAAGTACGTTTTTCGTACCAAAAACATGCTGGGTTATGCCCATGCAGTATATAATGCATGCATTCTTTGCTTTGGCATAGATCGTAGCTGCTTTAGCAATTTTCTCCTTTGTCACACCAGTTATTTTCTCCACTTTATCTAGATCATACTTTGCTACACATTCCTTTAATTCCTTGAAGTTTTTACATCTGCGCTTTATGAAGTTGATATCCTCAAGCCCCTTAGTTATTATGTAGTTTATCATTCCATTTATTAGAGCTATGTCAGTACCTGGTTTTATCCTAAGCCATATGTCAGCCATTTCCGCGAGTTCAGTACGTAGGGGATCTACTACTATTAGCTTAGTCCCCTTACGCTTTGCTCTTCTAATGATTGCACCTATTACAGGATGGTTTTCCGTAGTGTTAGAACCAAAAATTAGAATGCAATCGGTCTTCTCGAGCTCCTCTATAGAGTTAGTCATAGCTCCTGCTCCGAGTGCTCTCTTGAGACCTGCGACAGTTGGCGCATGACATAATCTAGCACTATTATCTACGTTGTTTGTACCTATTGCTACACGTGCAAACTTCTGGAGTATATAGTTTGCTTCATTTGTAGCCTTTGAAGAGCCCATTATAAATACTGAGTCCGGGCCATATTTATTTACGATCTCTTTAAGCTTTCTTGCAACAAAGTTCAATGCCTCATCCCAGTCGACAGGTACCAACTTACCTTCCTTTCTCAATAGGGGCTTAGTTAAGCGCTCAGGGCTGTTCACATGTTCATACCCGAACCTACCTTTTATACACAAGCTACCGTAATTTGGTGGAACATCCCTCCCTAGAACCTTAATTATTTTATTATCCTTGACCCAGACCTCTATCTGGCAACCTATACCACAATAAGGGCAGGTAGTAGGTACCTTACGTACCTCCCATATTCTTCCCTTCCTAATTGAGGGCTTCTCGAGCAACGCTCCAACGGGACATGCCTGAATACATTCGCCACAACCATCACATAGGGATTCTCTCCATGAGCTTAATCCAGCAACTACTATAATATTTTGACCGCTATACGCAAATGAGAGAATTCCCTTACCCTGAATTTCCTCACACGCTTTTATGCAACGCTCACACCTTATGCATTTATTCGGATCGTAAATTAAAATTGGGGAACTTGTATCCTTAGGCAATCCCCTAAATTGAGGAGTAAAGAGTCTATGCTCCTCATCTAGACCATATCTATATGCTAGATCTTGAAGAAGACAGTAGCCATTCTTATCACAAGTAAGACAATTACATCCGAGTTCCGATAATATCAAATCCAGGATTATGCGCCGGATTTCCTCTAACTCATCATCAAATGCGGTTATTCTCATGCCCTCCTCAACCGTAAGGGTACAGGCAGGAATAGGGTCAGGTCTTCCGTCTATCTTGACTAGACATAGTCTACAGGATCCGCTGGGACTGACCTTATCATAGTAACATAAACTAGGTATATCGAAACCTGCTTCCTTCAATGCCTTAAGTAAGTTCTCTCCTTCTCTAGCCAGGATTTCCCTTCCATCAACGTATATCCGTACTAACCGAGGTTCTTTATTCCTCGCGTTCATTTTAACTCACCTCTCGTTAACGGACTTATTGATCGGACACTTACCCGCAGGACATATTCCCTTCTCTATATGCATGAGATATTCATCTTTGAAAAATCTTAACGTCGATATTACTGGAATGGGTGCAGACCTTCCTAAACCACACAGGCATGCCTTCCTTAACACTGTACATAGTTTCTCCAAAAGCTCGAGATCCTTTAAGCTCCCCTGCCCTCTCGTAATTCTATCGAGTATTTCATAAATCCTAACTAGACCTACTCTACAAGGAATGCAATAACCGCATGATTCTTCCATGAAGAATTCTATTAGGAACTTTACAATATCTACAATACACGTTCTGTCATCGAATACAACTATCCCTCCGGAGCCCATTAACTTATGATCAATGGGCAAGTCTAGTTTATCTCCTGGGATTATCTCTCCAGAGGGACCTCCCACCTGTACGTATTTCAGCTTGTGTCCGTTTGGGATACCTCCACCTATTTCATAGATTATATCATATAGTTTAGTTCCTAAGGGAACCTCTACTAAGCCTGGAATTTTTACATGCCCTACTAAGGAGAATACCTTAGTTCCCTTACTTCCTTTAATCCCGAACTGAGCAAACCACTTAGCCCCCTTGAGTATAATTAAGGGGATGTTGGCAAGGGTTTCTACATTGTTAACAAGAGTGGGCTTCCCCCAGAGACCTTGAGTTGCAGGATAAGGAGGCCTTCGTCTAGGAGACGCTCTTTTTCCTTCAATTAGTGAGATTAGAGCAGTTTCCTCGCCTGCTATAAACTCATGTACTCCAGATATAAGTTCGATATCGAAACTAAAGTCGCTGTTAAGTATTCTCTCTCCGAGAAGACCGTATCTTCTAGCTTGTTCAATGGCTATTCTTAACCTTTTAAGAGCAAGTTTATAGTCACTTCTAACATATAAGAAACCCTTATTAGCGCCTACAGCATATCCGGCTATTATCATTCCTTCTATTATGGCATGAGGATCACCTTCGGCTAATGCACGATTGGAGAAGACCCCAGGGTCTCCCTCGCTTAAGTTCGCAATTACATACTTAGGGTAATCCTTCATATCTGCAACTATCTCCCACTTAAGTCCTGTAGGAAAAGCTGAGCCGCTTCTCCCTACAAGTTCACTTCTCTTTATCTCCTCAATAACTTGTCTAGGAGTCATTTCAGTTAGAGCCTTTGCTAAAGCTAGATAGCCGTTCTTAGCAAAATAATCCTCAATGCGTTCTGGGTTCATCTTGCCTACGTTTCTAAGCACGAGTCTCGTCTGCTTTCTAAGGAAGAGAGTAACGTTGTCGTCTAGATACTCCTTTAGGGGTCTTCCCTTTATTATGTGCTCATATACTACTCTCCGTGCCTTCTCTGGTGTCATGTGAACATATACGTAATCACCAGGCTCTACTCGAATTATAGGGCCTCTAGAACATACGCCTAAACATCCAGTAGGAGAGACCAAGACCTCATCTTTAATATAAATATCCTCTAATGATGCCTCAAGTGTTTCTAATAAACCTTGAGTAACCTCAGGATGTGTGCAACTTGCGGAAACTACATATATCCTATACTTATATGAGCTAAGCCGACGTTTTTCCCTTTCGATTAATTTCCTTAACTCCTCAATACTTCTTATTCTCATCACCACTCCTCCTAACGACTTCTTCTATTCTCTGAATAGCCTTCTCAGGAGTTACGTTACCTATTATCCTCCCATCAATCATTATATTGGGAGCATTAGCACAACAGCCTATGCACCTTACTATGATGAGTGATAACTTCTTATCAGGACTCGTTCCTCCAGGTTTAACATTAAAGAATTTCTCTATGGCGCGCAATATCTCAGGAGCACCATTAATATAGCATGCAGTGCCCATACAAACCGCACATATGTGTTCACCTAATTGCCTTAAATTGAATTCCCTATAGAAGGTAACTACACCGTATACTTTACTTACAGGAAGTCGCATTCTTTTTGCTACGTAAAAGATTACGTCCTTATTTATATAACCGATCGTATTTTGGGCAATACGTAGAACCTCTAGTAGATTAGTTGGATTACCACGTTTCGCAAGTTCTTTCTCAAGTGTACTAGCTACCTTGGGATCGGGCTCTAGTAAGTCATAAGGTCTATATCTTCGCATGATGTTCCCACTTCTATGTTCTAGGGATAGTATTGTATAATGTCGTTATATAAGGCTTAACGATCTAGCGCACCTGTCATAGCCTTCTCTATCATTATTAATGTAAAGCTTTTTATTTCTTATAACAAGTATAAGTGATGAGTTTGTCAATATAAGTGCTTTGTTGAGCGTATCAATTAGCTACATACAATCATCGTATCTTCCCGCTATAACTTGGATTCTAACAATACCATACTTCAATTGATAAAAGGTAAGGCTTTATTAGCAACTTGACTTAATAATTATCGTGAATTCGAAGGAGCGCGTCTTAAAGGCTTTATCGCTTGAGGAACCAGATAGAGTTCCAGTATTTGACTATGATATAAACTCTCCAGTAGCATCTAAGATCCTTGGCAGAAAGGCATTTACGGGCATAGGAGCTACGGCATATTCTATGTATTATGATCTCTTAATTAAAGGAAAGAGGGATAAGCTAGTTGAGAGAAGGAAAAAGGACTGGGTAGAATTATATGAAAAGTTGGACTTAGACATAGTGCCCGCAAGATTAGTATGGTCTAAGAACGTAGATTACCCAAGGCATCTCAAGAAGATTTCAGAGGATAGGTACCTATGGGAATGGGGCGAGATTTATGGCTTTAAGGTCTGGTATCTCGATTTATTAAACTTTAAAAGCGATTTCGCCTCAACAATAGACTCTTGGATAAGGCGGGGCGGTATAGAGGCGCTTAAAGCATATGTTAAATCATTGGAGAGCTCAAGCCCCTCTATAGACTATTCAGAGTTTGAGCTCATTGAATATGTCGTTAAAGAAGTTGGTGATAAGAGGTTCATATTAGGTGATGTAGGTAGTGGAACGTTTCCTGTAGGTCATGATTGGTACGTAGTGTTTATCAAGGCGCTTTATAAGTACCCTGACCTCATAAGGAGACTAATATATCAATCTGTGAGGAGGGCCGAGGAAAGAATTAAGGTGGCAGTAGATTTCGGCGTCGATGCAATAAGCTGCGGTATTGATTATGCTGGGAAAAACGGGCCTCTCATATCCCCTAGGCACTTTCGCGAGTTTATCTTACCAGCCTTAAAGCGAATTACAGATCTCTGTCATAGGCTGGGCGTCTTCTTCATAAAACATACTGATGGAAATATAATGCCTATCGAGCGGGAGCTCCTCGTAGAGTCAGGGATAGATGGTTACTTAGCAATAGAGCCAGTAGCGGGTATGGATATAGGCTATCTGAAGGAAAAATATGGGGATAGGATTGCATTATTAGGTAACGTAGATTGTGCATATACATTAGTATATGGTTCCGAGGAGGATGTAAGAAGGGAGACGAGGAAGGTTATAGATCTTGCAGCAAATGGAGGAGGGTTAGTTGTAGCATCCAGCAATTCAATACACTCAGGAGTAAAGGTAGAGAACTTCCTAGCTATGATATCTGAGGCAAGACGATATGGACGATACCCATTGAGAAGGCGTGATGGGAAATGGGAATACAGAGGAAGGATAGTGAGTATAAAGCCATTAGGAAGCATAATGGTGGATGAGGAGGGAGATATATGGAGGGAATACTTGTTTGAAATAAAGATAACCGGAAAGAGTAAGAGAGGAAATAGTGAAGGACCATCATTTAAGACTATGATAAAGGTCAAACGATGGTGCTCTAGGAGTTGGCATCTTAAGAAGAATACATATACATCTATCTCAGTAACTGAGCTCCTTACATCGATCTTCGGTGACTAGAATTCAACATTCAAGGGATTAATATGAAGTTACTTTAAGGTTTTAAATTGGGAGGACGTGATATGAGATTTAAGCTATTAAGTATCATGATCTTAATTATTCTTGTACCTTCTCTAATGCGTTTACAGGATATCACGGTAGTGGCTGAAGAAAGTATTGTAAAAGAACATCCTCGGCTTTTCTTTACGAAATCGGACATAACCTAATATAAAGGAAAGAATTCATATGAATGTGACCAATGAGCTCTTCTTAAAACTCCGCTCACTATGTGATAAATACTTAAAGAGTGATATGCCTAAGCCTAAGAGCTCCGGTTGGTGTAGATATCTTTACGCTGCTAGAAAGGCTCAAGTCCAAATGATACAATGCGCTCTTATGTTCCTCTTAACTGAGGATAAAAGCTACTTAGATAGAGTTAGAGCTGTCGTGAAGACCGTACTTAGCTGGGATAATTGGATAGATCCTGATCATATGAAGCCTGGCGTTCACTCGGATCTCATGACAGCAGAAATAGCAATAGGATTAGCTATAATATATGATTGGCTTTACGATTACTTACCTCAAGATGAGCTAAGTGAGATAAGAAGGGCTCTAAGTGAGAGAGCGGCTTCCCAGATATATGCAGACTCTAGAGCAGGTATATGGTGGGCTTCCTCGGATGGCTATTCTAGTAATTGGTGTGGTGTAATGCATGGAGGTCTTGGCTTAGCGGGATTAGCATTATTAGGCGAGGTACCTGAGGCGAAATTCTGGATAATACAAGCCAAGGAGAAAATATTAGCCTTCTTAAATTCAGGAGATCCAGATGGAGCATGGTCAGAAGGAGTATCTTATTGGGAATATGGAATTGGACATGCAGTACTCTTCATAGAGGCGTTAAGACGGGTAACTGGCGAGGACTTATATAAACACCCATACTTAAAAGCATCGTGCCTTTTCCCAGTATATGCGATAATGCCAGACTTCTCAGGACAAGTAAACTTTGCAGATTCATCATATGAGGGAATAACTAGGCTTATATGGCTATTGTTCAGACTCTCAAGTGAATATCGAAATCCGTATTCACAATGGACTACTCTAAAGATATTAGAGATGAGAGGAAGTAATTCTTGGCGTACCCACTGGGAATTCCTCTGGTTCGATCATACGCTTAAGCCTATATGTCCTGAAGGGCATCTGCCTAACTCCAAAGTCTTTCATGGTGCAAGGTGAGTTATAATTCGTACGGGGTGGGATAAGGACGATTTACTTCTTGCAACTAAAGGCGGTACGAACAAAGAGCATCATAGACATTTCGATTGTGGCAGCTTCGTGCTAAACTGCTTTGGCGAGAGGCTAGTTACCGATCCTGGCGCTGGAACATATTCTAAGATCTATTGGACAGGCGCTGTATATCATGTAGCTACGATAGGACATAGTACTCTCCTCATAGATAGGGAAGGGCAGATAGCCTCTGATGTCGGTGCTACAATAGAGAATTACATGTTCCAGGATTGGATAAACTACGTTGAGCTTGAACTTGGGCCCGTCTATAATAAGGCACTTAGCGCAAGGAGGAGCTTTCTAGTCTTAACGGAATCATTAATGGTCATGATCTTTGATCACGTATTGCCAACTCGATTAAGCGCAAGGATCAAGTGGCTTCTCCATTTCATGGGAGAAATTAAAATACTTCAGAACATTGCAATAATACATGTAGGTAATGCTGAACTCATAGTACAGCCATTAACACTAATAAGCGGTGAGGGCATTAAAGTCTACGAGGGGGAAGGCGATAGATATTTGAAGTTTAGAGTAAACTTCACAAGCGCAGTTCTGTTATATCCCGTAAACTTAAATGAGGAGATAATCTCAATGCCACCACCAGTGAATACGATATATAAGGGTAACGCTATATTAATAGAGCTTAATAGATCAGTAAGCATTGATTACATTCTCTTCAACACGTCAAAGGAGTACATTAAAATAGGCCCAATATCAACTAATGGTTATCTCTGCATGGTTACAGAATCGTTAAAGGGAGAAGTTGAGAGATATGCCTTAATTTCAGGTAACATTCTCGACTTCAAGGGAGAGCACTTGATTCATGCGCAGGATACATTGGATGTAGCTATGCAACGAGTTAGAACAGAGATTAATGTTTATATCAAATCTAGGAGACCGCTTAAGGTCTCATTCTGGATTGGAAGTGAAAAACCGAAAGCTCTGAGGATCAATGAAGTAGCTCATGCGGAGTATATATACGATTCCCCAAGAGCATGTGTGGAGGTCAACATACCAAAAGGCAATTTTACCATAAGAATTGAAGTTGAAAAAGCATATATTGAAGGAGAGGAAAACGTAAGGAGAACGTTATCGGCCGTGTATGGTCTTATAAACTGGGCCAAGATGCAACTAAGGTCTAGAAGCGCTCTAAGGCTTATAGATGAGGCTAAGCAAACATACTATGAAGCATTAAATAAGTTTATGGCAGGGGAAATGAACCTTGTAATAGATCTATCCAAAAAGGCAGCGAGACTTGTTGAGGAAGCATATAAAATCGAAAGGAAAGCCATTGAAAGAGCGCAGTTAGTTCAAATGCTTATTAAAATTATCCTCACAGGAGCAGCAGCTGTGGCTATTGGTTTCCTTATCTACAAATGGGGAATACCAGTTATTAAAAGATCCTTGAAGACGACTTAGCTCATTATTGAGTGCTATTAAGCATTTGTAGGACTGCATAAAAACCGAGTACATAAGCTGCAACAGTAACACCCCTTAAGGAAAGACCGAGCTCTGGCCCAATTCGTATAGAATACTTAGCCTTTTGTCTCGCCTCTATACTTAAGCCCGTGTACTCGTTTCCTATCATTATTCCTATCCTGCCACTCTCAGATTTTAGGATGCGTATGAGTTCCCTTTCATTTGTTGAAGCATACCTCGTAAATGCAATAGGAACAACATCTACTAAGGCATCATCTAGATTTTTGTAAATTTTAATGTTAGCTTTGCTATATACAGTTTCCATTTCCTTCTTTGCCTCATTAATTACTTTCATGGATTGCTTATCCGTTATTATCCTCAATTCAACATTCATGGCTGCGCAAAGCCGTAACATATCCATTACTTCACCTTTAAGCCTTGGTTTCTCAAAGATTATTACGAGTCTATTAAAGAAGTCCTTCTCAAGATGACATCTCCTCTTAGCGTATATATTAAGAGGGCAACATCCTATAGAGTAGCCGTCCTTAGAGAGTTGAATGTGTACGATATAATCAGGGTTTACTAAATCTGCCTTAAGTTTAAGCTCGTTCTGGATTGCCATACCGATTATTCTACTAAGTTCTACACTTGAGGGAAGCCTTGTTATACTTTCATCTTCATGTAGTTTTCGGACTACGACCTTGAAGCTAGCGTTACTGGGTACATTATCCTTTACGATATTTACAGCATCCCTTATTAGGCTATCTAAGTCAAATGGTTTATCCCATACGTAAAAGGGTATTATGTGAGAAATGCCTTCGATGCTTCTCAGAATCTTACATACCTTATTCAAGTCATCTTTATTAACAGTTAGTGTAATCCTCCTCTTTCTTCCTTTTTCAACATTTGCCCCATAACTTAAGCCCTCATTCCTTAAGGCCTCTTCGATTATTTTGGCCATCTTCTTCTCACTACCTAAAGTGTAGACCTCAAGCGTGAGAAGGAGTCTAATTTGATTAACACACATATTCTCCCATCCACGAACTCCTGCAGCTAACTACGAGAATTTAGTTTAATTCAATAAAATAATGGGTTACCAAAATTTAAACTAAAAGTATTTAACTACCTTCCTTAATCTATTCTTAACTGAGGTCATGAGGAATGCGAGTTTGCCTATGGAGTACGGCTAGTTGATATCAATGAACTCAAGGAGCATGAAGAGATTATAGAGGAACATGTCAGAGATCTAATAGTTGCAATATTAACTGATGGAGTTCTGCACTATCCACTACTTGTCGAATCGAAATATAAGATAATTCTAGATGGACATCACCGATACCACGCACTGAAGAGACTAGGCGCTAAGCGTGTGCCGATATTTATTGTTGATTACTCTTCGCCAAACGTGATAGTCCGTTCATGGAGACCAGGCATCAGGGTTACAAAAGATATGGTAATTCATGTAGCATTATCACGGAAGAAATTACCACCTAAGACATCAAGGCACATACTAAGGGGAATATCAGTGCCTAGGATAGATATGCCACTATGTTACCTAATCTAATAAAAAGCATTAGATTAGGATGCCATATACTCTTTTTATGTTTACATTTACGGTATAAGATATAGATTACACATAGAGGGTATCGCTTATGAAATTACATTGTGAATATGCCACAAGATTAATAATTCCTGCAATACGTGCTTTAGTAGCTATTCGCCTTGCTAAGAGATATGGTCTTTCACAACTTGAGATAGCTAAAAGATTAGGCGTGTCGCAACCAGCTATAAGTTACTACCTTCATTTTAAAAGGGGTAAGATTGCAGTCAATAAGCTTAAAAAGGATGTAGAGATAATGAGGCTTATCGATCACCTTACGGATCTAATCTATCGTAATGAGAGAAGCGAACTTCTTCAAGATATGATATGTAAGATATGTCGCAAGGCCAGGAAGGTTTTAGTGAATTATAATAAGTTATAGCGTAGGAGGAGTTTATCACAATAATAGAAGGCGCGTCAATAAACAACGCATAGGGAACCAGCCTGCTTAGAGTACCGAAAACATTTTTAGATATGTTCTCACAACCTTTTTACATGCCTGATAGGCCTAAAAAGGTCGTAATAATAGGGCTTGATGCTCCCATTTCAGAACGAGTATATAGATACGCTATCGAGGGTAAATTACCCAATATAAAAAAGCTTATTGATGAGGGAGTTTATTGTGAGAACTGTTTAGTACCGCATCCTACTATAACCCCCCCTAATTGGACTACGATAGTCACAGGAGCATGGCCAGGCACCCACGGTATAACATGTTTTAATATGCATAAGCCTGGTATGCCCCTTGACCAAACATATCAAGCGTTTGATTCCAACGATTGTCAGGCTGAGTATTTATGGGAGGCTGCTGAGAGGGCGGGGAAGAGGACGATAATTCTAAACTATCCTTCAACATGGCCACCTAGAGGTAAAAACATAATTCAGATAGGTGGAGCAGGCCTAGCTCTAAATGAATGGAGATGGCGTATTCCTCCTTGGGGATTTAGAGTTACGCTTGGAGACCACATACTATTTACAACTGAGGAATATCCATTAGCTAGGAAGATTGAACTAAAGGGGGCAGAAGGATGGAATAACATTCCAAAAGACGTCAAGCGAGCTCTTGAAGCAGAGCTATTAATAGACTTCCCAAGATCATTATTTAAAGTAGAGCCTGTTAAATGGTATATGTTAGTTTTAGATTTTGGAGATGGCTTCTCTAAGGTTGCTATTTGTAAAAATAGAGATTATAACAGTGCCTTTGCGATTTTAAGCGTAGGCGAGTGGAGTCCTGTAATTAAGGAGGTGTTTCAAACTGAGAAAGGGCCATATAAGGCAGTGTTTAAGTTTAAGCTTTTAGAGCTTTCAAAGGATGCGTCTAAATTAAGGCTTTATCTAACTCCCATATGTGCTCTTCAAGGAATATCAAAGCCAGATGATATTGTTGAAAAAATTCAAGAGAGGTCCAATGGGCTTCCATTACCATCACATGGAGTATTCTATGAGGCTCTTAAGTTGGGTTGGATTGATGATAGGACTTTCTTAGAGTTAGTTGATATGGAGCATACTTGGCTTGCTGATGCTGCCTGTTGGTTAATGAGGAATTATAAGTGGGATATCTTCATCATGCACGCACACTGCCCAGACTGGGCATATCACATATTTATAGATAAAATGGAACCATCTAAAGCGAAGGAAGAGGACGTTAAACTCTATACTAAGGTAGAACTTGGATTTTACCAGAGTATAGATAGGATGATTGGGAGAATAGTCGAAGCAGCTGGAAAGGACGCATTAATAGTAATAGTCTCAGATCATGGAGCTAAGCCAGCAGGATATGCATTTAATCCATGGAAGATATTGAAGGATGCAGGGCTTCTAAAGTTTAAGGTAGTGAACGGTAAGAGAGTGATAGATTGGGAAAAAACGCTGGCAGTTCCACAGAGATCATGCTATATCTACGTCAATCTTAAGGGTAGGGATCCTCATGGTGTTGTTCCTCCTGAGATGTATGATGAGGTTAGGGATAGGATTATTAAGGCATTATACGATTATACTGATCCTGAGACTGGTTTAAAGCCTGTAGTCTTTGCTCTTAAGAAGGAGGATGCAAGAGTAATAGGCCTCTACGGAGATAGAGTAGGTGACGTAATATTCGCACTAAGAGGAGAATTCGGTCATCATCATGGAGCACAAATAACAACGGCTAGATATGGAATAGGGTCTCTAAAAGGTCTATTAATAATTTCAGGACCTGGAATAAAGAAGGGTGTGAAGTTGGAGAGGACTGTTTGGCTTACGGATATAGTTCCAACAGTATGCTATCTAGCAGAATTACCTATCCCAAAGAATGCTGAAGGAGGAATAATATACCAAGCATTAGAAGATCCTGATTGCAAAATAAAAGAGCTACAGAAATTAAGGGAGAATTATCAGAAACTTAAAGAGATGATAGAAAGCGAGAGAGCTCTCACACATACCTATTTCATGGAAGAGGCATAACGTGTTAGGAAAACATTACACCTAGCTTATTCTTTCTCCACTTATTATCGTTACAGGAAGTTCATTGAGTTAAACCTATGTTCCTTCAATATCAGTTACACTAGGGATCATCACCGGAATCAGTGTTGCTACCCGTCATCACCTTTATTTAATTAGCTATTATGTAATGTACCTTCTATTAATTATTAGAATGAGGCCGCGGCCTCTAGTCCGGCTTCTTCATAGATGCCCTATCGGGCCTCTCGGAAGCCTAACATAGGATATTTAGCACTTTCTTCATAAGTTTTTCTCCATTACTGATGAATATCTATGTGCTAAGTAATGTCTCTATCATGTCTAAGGCTTCCCTTACTATAACGTCTGCACTATTTCGCTCAACAATACATACAGGAAATGTTACCTCGTATCCTCCTTCATCATAGGCTTCTGCTGTAGGGATATAGCCTATAACATCATTTGCATATCCGATTATCATTGTTAGATCAGCTTTAGATGATGACTTTATCCTAAGCCCTATTTCGACGAAAGGCTCACCAGGTATGCCTACACATATTAATCCCCCTATTCTGATAGCCTGTAACTCCGTCTTGAGTTCGCCCTCTGGATGCATTTTTAGGACATTCTTCGCGTACATCAGTCTTGCTATTTTATGTCCCAAGCCTTCCGCTTCCTTTATCTTTCCCTCTTTAAGAAGGGATTCATACTCCTTTTTCATTTCCTCTATTTCACTATCGCTAGGGAGGGAAGGTATGCGAAGCTTTAGGCGTATTTCACGTTTAAGCGCCTTAAGTACAACATCCTCTTTTAGTCTTAACGAATTCAATACCTTAATGGCCTCTCCCGCTATTGAACGCCCCATTTTGATTACATCGGTAAACGTTCCTACTGATCTATCATATACTCTTTCGATTATGGTACCAGGAGTTAGTGGGTTTATATCTCCGCAGGCACCGTTAAAGAATAAGCATGTCCCTCCTTCTACTCTTTCTACCGTCTCCGAGACGTAACCAGGATAGTCTGCAGATATGAGGAGATTATTAGCGCCTAGGACTACAGCATGACATGTAAAGTTCACCACAGAGCATATGGTGCTACCTTCCTTGCTCTCGACCTTTAATACAATTAATTCATTGTCTAATGGCCCTTTAAGGGGCTTTCTCCTATTAATGGTCCAACCTTTCACTTCGCCTTTACCATAGCCTAGTCTAGCCTCCTTAAGGGACTTATAAGCATTAAAGAAAGCAGACGCTATAAGGCCTGGGAGAAGCGAGAGATATTCCTTTACAAAGTAATTCCTCCTTGCAGAGTGAAAGCCTATAACTGATGGCCCCGAGTGTGTATGCACGGCAGCGATCAAGATATTATCCTCGGGTATTCCCAATTCATTATATAGTATTTTTCGTACTTTCCGCGTGACATTATAGGGAGAGTAAATGAGTTCTAGTGATGCGAGAGCTATGTACTCCTTACCATCAGAGAGTATAAGAGCTCTTGCATGTAAGTCATCATGTACTCCTTTAGAACCTTCCTTTCTAGAACTATATCCATCAAGGGGTATACCTATTGGAGGCGTTATTCTTACCTTAGCAGAACCTGCCATAACCATATTTACCACCGTGTAGATCTGCTATTGAATGAGTATTTATCAATTATCATTAGTAGGAGGTCACGCTTTTCGCCAGTCCAATGCGATGGTTATGTACCTCTCCTTCTCTTCTCTTAGCCTTCTATATGCCTCAGGTGTCTCAGTAAAGGGGATTATGTCTGAAAGTAGTTCACGCACTTTAAGACGTTTACTTTTTAATAACCGGAACACCACCTTAAGGTCGTCTTTAAACGTCCAGTAGGCCTCATAAGACTCGTACTTAGGCCTTATCGAATTATGCGCCCCTATTATGATTAAGCCCTTCTTATGAACGTCAGAGTAAAAGTTTACGGTACTCTTACCCCTAGTACTACCTAATAGTATAACCCTTCCCCTATGTGACGCTAATTTTAAAGCTAGATTTATTGCTTGAGGATTCCCGGTAGCCTCTATTACTACTTTTGCTCCCTCACCATCCGTAACTCTTAGGAATTCCCTCATAAAGTCACTCCTACTTGGATTAAGGACTACGTCAGCACCTAATCTTTGTGCGATCTTTAACCGAGTATTATATAGATCTAAACCAATAACAGGTATAGCTCCGCTAAGCCTTGCTAGTTGTGTAGCTAACTGTCCTACTATGCCCTCACCAATTACGGCTACGGACTCACCTAGTTCTATTCTAGCTTTTCTAACTCCCTGAAGTGCTATACAGCTTAAGGTGAAGAACACAGCATCCTTTACATCAACACCTTCAGGAACCTTATAAACGTTATCAGCATGTACTACTACATGACTAGCATGAGGAGCAGTAGCTACAACTAAGTCTCCTCTTTTAAATTCCTTCACATCTTCTCCAATTTCCTCAATTATACCAACACTAGAATATCCAGGATACATTGGAAATTTACGAGGAGTATTAGGTAAAGCCATGAGGAAGGCAATTTCAGTTCCGGGACTTATCAGAGTCAATATATTTCTTATAAGTACTTGATGCCGTGAGGGAGGTATAACATCAAATGACTCAACCTTTACAACACCTGGTGCTTTAAATACAACTCTATACCCTCTTACCATGAGTCATACCTTCCTCAATGAAACTATGAGGGTATTACCTTAATAAGGTTAAGTACGCGTATTGCAACTTAGTTATTCCATAAGTGCTTAACCATATCATTATATAAGTGTCAATATCGAATTGCCATTGTTAAAAGGGATTGTGAGAACCCCTCATGTTAAACCCTTAAATCAGCTTTAGATAATAGATACTCTTGGCAGTGAATATGGAAGAGACTAATGTGATATTTGATACTCCAGAGAGATCGGTAAATCTGGACTTCTCAAGGGGCTTTCTCTACTGGATATGTACATATGAAGAGGGAGGAAAGCCACCTACCTTAGGATTGAGTGAAGAGGGAGGGATTAGGATAAGGAGTTATAAGGATTCCTCATGGGAACTCAGATACAAGCCATTAATTAAAGCTAGTGAGATGGAGTATTACATATTGAAGGCTAAGGTAAAGTATAGGTTTACTGAGAAGAGATTTCGCTTTGGTAGGAAGGGGTCATACTTTGTAGGGATAAGGATATTAGCTTTAGATGAGGAACTTAGCCCTATAGGGGTTAAGTTCGATAAATGGGTCTCTGGAGATCCTGGGGAACCCTTCTTCCGTACTGATATTGGAACGTGGTCTTGCGGGAATATAATGTTAAGTGGAGCTTCAGACTGGAAGACTGTTAGTAGCTTCTTCAAGCCGCCTAAGGGAACTAGATATTTTAGAATATCAGTAGCGGGAATGGGTGATGGCGAGGTATACATACGGGAGATAGAGTTGAGAAGAGATGTGCCGAAGGGAGTTATTCTTGAGAAACACCCCACGCCCTTTAAAAACGTACCTAGGGCTATTATCTACAGGAGAATCCCTCTTGGAGATTATGCCGGAAAGTTCCTTAGAATAGGCGATTTAAATGGAGATGGTAGACCTGAATTTGTATTTGCACAAAATGAGAGAATAGGACAAGGAGGGATTTACATCCATATAACATGTCTTACTGCAATAGACTTAGATGGTAATATACTCTGGCAGAAAGGGCATCCTGACATAAGTAATTATGAGGTGACTTCAGATCTACCAGTAGGAATTTTAGATATAAATCAGGATGGAAAAGCAGAGGTAGTGTGCTGTATGAACTTTAAGATATTGGTACTTGATGGTAGTACTGGGAAGGTAATTAGAGAGAGACCAACCCCTAAAGCGCGTCCAGGAGGTGGCTTTTGTGAAGGCCCAGAAATACTTTATGAGAGAGTAATTGGTGATTGTATAGCGTTCTGCGATCTAAGGGGTGTTGGGAGACCCACTGATTTTATATTAAAGGATCGCTACAATAACGTATGGGCCTTCACGAAGGATCTTGATGAATTATGGAGCTATAGCGGTAAATTAATTCATTATCCATTAGTATATGACTTCGACAATGATGGAAGGGATGAGGTCTTTGTTGGAGATGCCCTAATAGATGATAGCGGTAAAGTAATATGGGAGATCGACGTATATGATCATTGCGATAGCGCAGTTGTATATAGGCATAAGGATAGGCTCATCTTAGCGATAGCAAATCAGAATGGAGGGTTTTACTTCTTAGATGCACTTACGGGAGAGATATTAAGAGAGCACCATTTGGGCCATGCTCAGGTACTCTCATTAGGATATTTCGATCCAGGAAGAGAAGAGCCACTAATTTGTGCGCAGACATACTGGGGTGGACTTAATCAATTCCTCTTTGATCTCAATGGCGACCTTATATTTGCTGCGTTTGGTAAGGTCTTTGGATGGGTTCCAGTTAACTGGATTGGAGATGGGTCAGAGCTTCTAGCCTCTGCTCATGGGCTCTATGATTGCTATGGAAATCTATTAGTTCGATTTCCAGATAGCTATTCTAGAGGCGAAGAGGGAGCTAAGGTCTACGTATGGGACATAGTGGGCGATCCAAGAGATGAAGTCATAGTTTGGGATAAGTACTACCTGACAATATATACTCAAGCAAATAGAGTTAAGGGTAAGGTGTTTAAGCCAAGGAGAAAACTGTACAATCAAACGTTCTATGGGAACTTCATCTCTCAGCCAGGCTGGATTGAGATAACATAGCCTCTTAAATTCATAATAAATATTTTATCCTTTAAGGACATACTTCTCCTTGGGTCTGAGTATGAAGCTATGCTGTACCTCATATTCATATAGAGAACCACTAAAAAGCGGAACTATGAAGGTCGAGGATTTCATCACAGTTGCCTATGAAATAGGACTTGATGGGGTTGAACTCGTCTCCTACTTCTTCCCAACGTTTGAGAGAACATATCTCTCAAAGATAAAAAGATTAGCACTTAATCATGGCATGGATATAGTAG
>Ga0180300_10000068_pt1 | contig 36099 bp, 44 predicted proteins | sample GuaBasSediGuay15_FD_121798 | JGI IMG/M metagenome (GOLD analysis project Ga0180300, IMG submission 121798) | Subseafloor sediment microbial communities from Guaymas Basin, Gulf of California, Mexico - Guay15, Core 4569-2, 21-24 cm | ecosystem: Environmental > Aquatic > Marine > Hydrothermal...
GAAAAAGATAACAAGGAAGAAGAAAGTTAAGACAAGGGTCAGAAAAGAGAAGAGAGGTGTAAGAAAAATAAAGAAAAAGGGTAGCAAAAAGAAGGAGATTATACCCTTGTCAGAAGACAGCAGCAAAAAACTGGAAAAGACAGAGAAAATCATAAAGGAAAGAAAAAAGAAGCTTAAGAATTTAATAGATGTTATTGAGGACATATAGGTGAAATATGTGAAAAAAAGCAAAAGATTTATAAATACATCCTACCAAATAGGCATGAAAGAAGGTAATATATTACAAGGCAACATTTATAAATCAGTTTTGAGTGTGTTAAACGTAACGCCTATGGATGGGGGCAAAAAGATGTCAAGGAAGGGTATATCTGGTATTGGTGTGCTTATTATATTCATTGCTATGATTCTCGTAGCTGCTGTGGCAGCCATGGTTTTGCTCCAAACAGTTAGCAGTTTAGAGGGTCAAGCATTGGCAACTGGAAAACAGGCAAAAGGAGAGGTTTCATCTAAGTTCCAGGTGCAAAGTGTCGTGGGAGAAGCAAATGTCAGCAATAACAGCATTGTTTATTTGAGAATATCGCTTAAAGTGGCTCCTGGAAGCCCTGATTTCATTCTAAACAGAACGCTTTTAAGCTATCAAACAGAACATGTTATAAGGACAGGAATAAAATACGTTAAGACACCAGAGGGAAACAATACAGCAGAGGGAGCAAGAAACACTGTTAAAGGAAGGACGGATGTTTATACGGTTGTTTGGCTGAACAAAGATGCTAATATGAGTCAGGCGCAGAAATCCGCTGTAATGCCTGAAGAGATTGTTGAAGCTTGGTATTACGCAAAGGACTTAGGACCTTATGACAGGGTAAGCTTGGCGATAACACCCAATGTTGGGACTGTTAGCAGGGTTTACTTTACAGTGCCTTCAGTAATAACAAAAGACGTTGTTCCTCTATTCCCGTGAGAACATGTCGGTCTTCTCAGCATTTGAGGAGAGCAGAGCCATTTTTTTGAAACTTTTGCGTATATTTCTGCTTTTCTTTTTGCTTTCCTTTGCTGTTTCATCTCTCTTTCCAGAAGCAAGCCAAATAGCTGTTAATTCATACACAGTTATGCTACCAAGCTTTAACCTAATAAGCGAATACGCACCCATAATAAAATATGATGCATACAAGGTTTTTGGATTCATTGTTGCAAACAACCTTATTGTCATAGCTGTAATATGTTTCATAGGCTATTTTGGTTTGTCTTTTATACACCCAGCTGCTTTTGCTATGTTATCAGGGGCCTTGGCGGGCATTTATTTAAATAACAACCTTACCCAATTCATCTATTTGTTGATATATACTAGTATGGAGGCATTTAACTATTTGATGGCAGCCACTGTTTCTATGAAGGACGCAGAGTTGAGAATGTCTTTCACATCTTTCAAAGGGCATCTAATTTACTTGCTCCAAAAAGGCATACCAAAAAGAAAAAAGAGCCGATTCACGCAAAAAATGAAGGATTTCATTCTCTTTGTTAATGTGCCTTTAACAGTATTCATAGCTTTGATTGAGACAGCCCTCATCGTAAACAGTCTCGGTGCATAGTGTTATAAATAAGGTCATAGAAAAAATAAGTGTTCTAATTATGGGCCCGTAGCTCAGCCTGGTAGAGCACTTGGCTTTTAACCAAGGAGTCGCGGGTTCAAATCCCGTCGGGCCCGTTATGAAAAGCAAAAGCAGAATTTTATTGTTTAGACTTGTCTTTGCAATTTCTCTTCTCATCATATTCATTCTACTATTACAGGAATTCCGCCATTTTGGCAATCCAATTAAAAGAGAAGCATACTTTGATGAGAAATTGAACGAAAGGATAAGGGATTGTTATGCTCTTAGGATGGACTCACCCCAAGTTTCTGTACACTATAAAGCCCATACATATATGAATATAGAAACACTGCTCAGGCACACAAAGATACCTGTGTCAGAGGTTAGGTTCAGGAGCTGTCCTGACAGCTTTTCATTGTGTAACCCAGATGAAGTTTACGTGGAATATGAGAGCTATGCGACAGCCATTGTCCGCTTTGAAAATGGCATTTGTTATATTGATTTCCGTTAAGCTGAAAGCCTTAAATACATCAAATATTTAATCACATTATGAAGTATTTTGCTCTAATTTGCTTTTTACTTGTTGTATTGCCAAGTGCATATCCCATATACGCAGGTAATATAGGCTATGCCAAGATGCTGTATTCTGTTGAAGGAGATATGAAAGACGCCACTATGTACCTACATGTGCCTTTTGACAGCGAGTATCAAAAGGTGGAACAGATAACAGCACTTTCCACATATGAAGACGAGATAGGCAGATATGCAAAGCTGACAGGAAACTTTAAGTTTGAAGCTATCATTGATGTAAATACCTCTGCTGCTGAGATAAACAGCAATCCTCTTATGCCTTTGAATCTTCCTTCTATGAAAGAATATCTTAAAAGCAGTGGGAAAATTACCCCAAATAACACACAAATACGCGCGTTAGCTAAAGAGATAAGTCACGGACTGCCAAGAGAGCTTGATGTCATAAAAGCAGTCGTTGATTGGGTTCGCCAGAATATAGAATATTATTATGATGAAAATAGAACCATTACTGTGCTAACAGCACAACAATTGCTTCAAACAAAGAAAGGCGTTTGCGGAGATTTTTCAGTTCTCACAGCTTCTTTGCTTCGTTCTTTGGGTATTCCTACCAAGTATATAGAAGGTTGGCAGTATACTGGCGAGAGCTTCCAATTGCATGCATGGCTTGAGGCTTATGTTCCTGGCACTGGCTGGGTATCTGTTGACCCAACGAACGGTGAAATAGGGCTGTTAGACGCAGGCCATATAAAGGTTATGGAAGGCGTGGACCCAAGCGAGATGGCCAACAAAATAAGGTATGTTGGTACTTTGCCAGATTATAAAATTAAGCGAAATGTCACTTTGTTAACATACAAGCCATTTTACTCTCTCTTTGACACGCAGCTTTCTATTTCGCCACGCATAGCAGGACCCTCTGAGCTTGTAAGAGCAAATCTTGAGATAAAAAATCTTAAGGATACATATATGATAGCCTCCTTAAACATTGTAACAACAAAAGGACTCAGACTACTTGACGATTTTAAAACAGTCATTTTGCCTCCTAGGTCCAAGAAGAATGTTAGTTTTGCATTTTACGTGCCTGATGACTTAGAGGAAGGTTATTCTTACACCTATTTTGTAAAAATTTACGGTCCAAATGTGAGCGTTACAGAAGCGATGCAAGCAGAGGCATCAAAAGAGTCAAAACCAATAAGCAACATAGAGGTCAACACGCTTTACAAATACCTCAGAAATAATTCCATATCTATTGCCTTTTTGCTGCACAATGTGGGAACTGTGGCTATAGAAAACATAGAAGCAAGCTTGTCATGTGGTGCTTTTAAACAAAAAAAATCTATTGCATTGCTCCCAGGAGAAAAGAAGAGCATTGACTTTAGCATTCCTGTTGTCGCTAATAAAAGTTCCTATATATTTACATTGGAGCTGACTTATGAAGGGAAGAGGCAGATGCAGAGCATATATTTTGAGATTCCAAGCAACGAAGGAGAGCAGGAGAACAGTGAGGGAATCCCTGTATTCAAGGTGATTATAACTGTTCTAATTGCTGTTCTCATTTTTGTTTTCATACTTCTCATTGTTCCTTATATTAGCAAAGGCAAAAAACCATTTGCATCGCGCATATCTCTACATAAAATAATAAAGAAAAAGAAATGATTTTATATCTGATAATCAAAAATACTTTAATCAAGCGCCAGTAGTCTAGTTTGGTTAGGACATAGGCTTGCCAAGCCTATAGCCCGGGTTCAAATCCCGGCTGGCGCACTGCTTTTTATTTGTGATTGTCCATTATCAAGGTATGAGCAAAAGAAAGGCAAAGCCAAAGTGGATAAAAGAGATTGCTAAAAAAAGAATTCTCAGCCTACTTGAGCAGGCAAAAGAGACAGTTTTTTCTAATTCAGACAGAACTAAGCGTTACGTGGAGCTGGCATTGGCCTTAAGCAAAAAGTATAATGTGAGCATTGGCCCTGATTGGAAAAAACACGTATGTAAAAACTGCCACACTGTTCTCATAGAGGGCTTTAACCTGCAGGTTAGGACATCAAAGAAGACAGGCACAGTAATTTACAAATGCAAGGAATGTGGAGCTGTTAAGAGATATCCTTACAAAGGCAAAGTATTTATAAAAGAAAAAACACTAAACACTACACATTGAGATGCTCTTCTCAATTTCTTACACGCTTCTAAGGTGAATGAATGGTATCAATAAAGGAAATAAAGGCAGAAGACTTTATAGAAAAAGCAAGCTCTGAACTTAAAAGATTCCCTGAGCTGAAAGCACCTGCTTGGGCGTCCTTTGTTAAAACAGGGGCACACAGAGAAAGAAAACCAGAGAGACCTGATTGGTGGTATCTGCGTTGCGCTTCAATTTTGAGGAGATTATACATTGAAGGAAATGTTGGTGTAGGCAGGTTGAGGACCTGGTATGGAGGAAGGAAAAACAGAGGTAGCAAACCAGAAAAACATGTGGATGCCTCAGCACATATCATAAGAAGCTCACTACAACAACTTGAAAATGCTGGTTTGGTAAAGAAAGAGAAATTTGGAAGAAGCCTTTCACCAAAAGGACGTTCATTCGTTGATAAAATTGTATTGTCCTTAAGGCCCAAAATTGAGAGGAAGGAGGAAGTGAAGAGGGATGAATCAAGAGGAAGAAGCACAAAAAGAACTACAAAAAAGGCTACAGCAAGAACTGGAAAGAAGGCAACTAGAACTACAAAAGCAAGCACTACTAAGAAGCCTTCTAGAACCAAAAGCAAAGGAAAGGCTGACAAGGATAAAAATAGCAAACCCAGAACTAGGTCAAAAAGTTGAGTCACTTATACTTTCCCTTTATCAGATGGGAAGCATAAAAAGGAAGATAAATGAGGAGGAGTTTATAACCTTATTACGCAAGGTTTCAGAAAGAAAGAGGAGGACTAGAATAATAAGAAAGTGATCTAAATGGCAAGACACAAGAGCGAGGAAAAGAAGAAGCACTTGAGTCATGAGTTAAAAAAGAACAGAAGGGCACCTGTGTGGGTAGCTCTTAAGATGCAGACAAGAGAGGTTTTGAGAGAGAGGCTAAGACATTGGAGAAGAAGTAAGCTTGGAAAGAAGATAAGAAAATACGGACGTGAGGCCTAATGCCAAAAGTTGAGGAAAAGAACAAAGAGCAAAAAGTAGAAAATAAAGTAGAGAAAAAGAAGAAGGGAAAAGAAGAAGAAAAGACAGAGCCAGCTAAGACACCAAAGAAAAAGGAAACTGAGGAGAAAAAAGAAAGCAAGGCTGAAGCAAAGAAAAAAGAAGTAGGGAAAAAAGAAAAAGAGAAGAAAGAAGAAAAGCTCGTTTCTATTTCTTTGAAAGAGGCATGGAAGGCACCGCGAACCAAGAGGGCTAGGGCTGCCGTTAAAATTTTGAAAAAAGAGCTCAAAAAACATATTAAGAAAGATGTCGCAATAAGCACAGAGCTAAACATGAAGATATGGGAACATGGAATACAAAAGCCTCCCAGAAGACTTAGGATAAGAGTTGAGATAACAAAGGATAAGGCAATCGCTTATCCGATGGAGTAGAGCTAAAATGATATACAAGGCCGCAAACTACGGCTCTCCTTATATAGGTATCTACTGCCTGCTTAACGATAACTATGCATTTGTGGCCCCGAACGTGGACCCAAACTTTGAAGCAGTGATAAGGCGCTTGGACGTTGATGTAGTGAAAATAAGTATTGCAGATACATACTTGCCTGCTCTCTTCGCCTCTGTTAATAACAAAAGAATAATCTTGAGCCAATTGGCCACAAGAGATGAGATAAAGGTGTTCAAGGATTACTTTTCTGACGTGATAATCTTAAGCACCAGTTATACTGCTGTTGGGAATCTGCTTTCAATGAATGACTATGGCATCGTTGCAGCGAAAGAGATAGCAGAAGAGTTGAAAGAGGCAAAAGCCATGACTGTTGCAGGTTCTGACCTGCTTGGTGCTTCTCTTTACGCAAATAACCTCGCATTTCTCTCGCACCCAGACACATCTGATGAGGAAATGGAGCAGATAAGGAAAGTGCTTAAAGTTGATGGTGGGAAGGGCACAGTAAACTTTGGTGACCCCATGGTAGCAACAGGTATCATAGGAAATAAGAAGGGCATCATTGTAGGGGAACGTAGTACAGGCCCTGAAATGAATAGAATAGATGACATATTTATTTTTGAAAAATCTGAATGATAAAAGGAGGTTTTGCTATGGCAGACGCAAAGAAGGTGAAGGCCGACCAGAAGGACATAGTTACTGCTAAATATCTTGAACAGCAGATGACAGCTTTTCAAAACGAGATAAACAGGCTTCGGAACATGGCAAATGAGACAAGAAGAACCATATCCGCTTTAGAGGACCTAAAGCAATTTAAGGGAAAGCAGAATTCAATAGTGCCACTAGGTGCAGGGGTTTTTTTACACAGCACTGTTGACTTAACAAAGCCCACACTTGTGGATATGGGAGCAGGTGTTGTCGTGGAAAAAGAGATAGATGAGGCAATAAGTATCTTGAGGGAGCGTTTGAAGAATATAGATGAAAATGTGAAGGTTCTGACTGCTAATTTATCAAAAATGTCAAAACAGTACAACAGCATTCTTATGAAACTTTATCAGCAGCAGGCGTGAGCATATGTTTGATAGCCTAAAGAAAAAGCTCAAGAAGTTTAGCCAGGTATTTTCTAAAAAAGTTGAAGAAAAAGAAAAAAGCAGGGTGAAAGAGGGCACAGCGAAAAAGGAGAAGGCAAAAGCAAAGGTTAGCACAAAAGTAAAAAAGGCAGTTATAGGCAGGATACAACTTTCTGACAAGGACATTGACAGCTTTTTACAGGATTTCGAATTGGAGCTCTTAGAAGCAGATGTCGCTCTTGAAAGCGCTGAAAGAATAATACAGAAGATAGGCAAGAAGCTAAAAGAAACAGAGTTCAGAAGGGGCGAAAACATAGAAGCGAAAGTATATACTATTTTTAAAGAAGCGATAGCAGAGATATTAGATGACAACAAGCCTTTTGATATTCCTGATGCCATCTCTGAAAGACCTTATAAAATACTTGTGATGGGGCCTAATGGTGTTGGGAAGACGACCACAATCGCCAAGCTGGTTTTTTACTTAAAACAAAGAGGTTTCAGCTCAGTTATCGCTGCTTCGGATACTTTTAGAGCAGCGAGCATAGAACAATTATCATATCATGCTGAAAAGCTCGGCGTGAAACTGATAAAGCACAGCTATGGGGCAGATCCAACAGCTGTTGCTTATGACGCTATCAATTACGCAAAGGCCCACAACATAGATATCGTGTTCATAGACACAGCTGGTAGGCAGGAGACAAACCAGAACCTTATAAGAGAAATTGAAAAAATGAAAAGAGTGATAAAGCCAAACCTAAAACTTTTCATCGCAGAAGCAGTTGTTGGCAACGCCATTCTGGAGCAAATAAGAAACTATAAGGAGAAGATAGGCATAGATGCAGTGGTGCTTACTAAAATAGATTTAGACACAAAAGGAGGTTCAATCCTTTCCATAATAGACAACAAGATTCCTGTTATATACTTTGGAACAGGGCAGTCCTATGAAGACTTGATGCCTTTTGACAAGTCTTTTGTGCTTAAAAAAATCTTTGAGTCCTAAACTGCTTTTATATAATCCCGTTCTCAATATTATGGGGGTTCTTGATGCTAAACAAAATGAAAAATGTTCTTGCCAAGATAACAGGCGCCTCAATAGTTGATGAAAAGCTGGTAATGGATATAATAAAGGACATACAAAGAATACTGATTCAGTCAGATGTTAACGTTGCCTTAGTAAAGCAATTGAGTGAGGAAATAAAAAAGAAGGCAATAGAGGAAAAACCCGCACCAGGCATATCTTTAAAGGAACACCTAATCAGAATAATCTATGATGAATTGCTTGAGATTCTGGGCGGTGAAGCATACAAGCCCAGGATGGACAAGCATAAGATACTTCTCGTAGGGCTTTACGGTTCTGGAAAGACAACAACTGCTGCTAAGTTGGCCAAGTTTTACTCCAAGAGGGGTTTTAAAACAGCTATGATAAGTACAGATACATGGAGACCAGCTGCTTTCGAACAGTTGAAGCAATTGGGGAAGCAAGCAAAAATTCCTGTTTTAGGCGATATGGCACCTGACCCTATAGAGATATTGAAATCAGCTGAAAAGGCATTAAAAGAATACGACATAGTCATTGTAGACAGCGCTGGCAGGGACAATCTCAATAAATCCCTTATAGAGGAAATAAAAAGGATTAAAGAGTGGTTGAAGCCAGAGGAAACATATCTGGTTATCTCTGCTGACATAGGTCAGAGCGCTTCTAAGCAAGCCATGGAATTAAATGAGGCATTAGGACTTACTGGCGTGATCGTCACTAAGGCAGATTCGTCAGGCAAGGCAGGCGGAGCACTAAGTGCCTGCGCTGTGGCAAAAGTGCCTGTTACTTTCATAGGCACAGGAGAGAAACTGGATGACCTTGAGCTGTTTAACGCAGAGCGCTTTATATCCTCGTTATTGGGCTTTCCAGACATAGGTTCTCTTGTGAAGAAGGTCAGAGAAGCTGTTGAGGAATCAGAGTTTTCGGCAGAGGATATCCTAAAAGGAGATTATAACCTAAAAACATTTTACAAGCAATTGGAAGCTACAAGGAAGATGGGTCCTTTAAAGAAGGTTTTCGAAATGATGGGCTTGTCCCAGATGCCTGAGGAATTGGTTGAGACAGGCGAAAAAAAGCTAGAGGTTTATAAAATTATAATGGACTCTATGACAAGGGAGGAATTGGAACACCCAGAAATAATAAAAGCATCAAGGATAAAGCGCATTGCAAAAGGCAGTGGTAGGAAAGAGGAAGAAGTAAGAGAATTGCTTAGGCAGTTTGAAAATGGAAGGAAAATGATAAAGAGGTTCAAGAAAGGAAAGGTGAGAGGACTACAAAATATGATGAAACACTTTAAGCTCCCTATGTGATATTTATGCGTGTTTTCATAATAAAGCTGAACAGGGCATTTGAGAATTTTGAGCTGAACAACTTAAGTGAGAATAGAATGGACTTGGTTGCCAGGTGCGTAAGTTCAGCTTTCTTTCTTGACCATGACATAAGGAGAGATGTAAAATTACTCTTATGTTTTGATAACAACAAGGTGGTTGAGATTTCCGGAGAGATAAGGCAGATGAGGCCTGATGAGAGAAGCATAGCTGGTTTTTTTAAAGGCCTTCTCCAAGGTAAGAGATACAACGGCATTCGTTTTTATGAAGCTTCCTTTAATGATATCATCAAAAGATACAAAGTATTTTACGTGCTTGACAGGAAAGGGAGAGACATAAAAGAGATAAGGATAGATAAGCCCGTTTTCATCATAGGGGATGACTTGGGGCTTCCAGACATTGAGGGAAGGAAAATAAGTTTAGGTCCTCTCTCATACATGGCAAGCCATTGTATAGTAATTTTGAACAACCACTTAGATGGTGTAATCTATGAAAGTGCTTGAAATAAGAGATATAATATTGAGCAAGGGGGAGATATGCGACCACTGTTTGGGCAGGCAGTTCACACAGCTGTATCAAGGCGTTGAAAACAGCAAAATAGGGGCAGCCATACGCATTGCCAAGACCGAGGAAGATATTGCAAAGCTTATATCAAAGGATTTGAAAGTAAAGCTCAGCAAAAACTGTTTCATATGTAAGGGCATTTTTACTGAGATGGAAGATATGCTTGAGAAAATGCTTGAGAAGGCATCTGGGCTAGAGTGGAAGAGCTTTCTTGTTGGCAACAAGCTTCCTCCAGAGCTTATTGAAAGCGAGGAAATTCTGTGGACGGATATAGGAATGCAATACTGCGAGCCGATAAAAAGGGAGATAAACAGGCTGCTGGGAAAGAGGATTTCTGAAAAGACCGGAAAGCTTGCTGACTTTGAAAATCCAGATATCATTTTAATTGCTAACTTTAAGACAAAGAGGGCTGAGATAAACATTAGGCCTCTTTTCATAAAAGGCAAATATAGAAAGCTTGTCAGAGGCATCCCTCAGACAAAGTGGCCTTGCAGATATTGCAAGGGAATTGGCTGTGAAAAATGCAATTACACTGGAAAGATGTACAAAGAGAGTGTTGAGGAATTGATAGCGCATGAAATACTGAAAGCCACTGGCGGTAAAGAAAGCAAGTTTCACGGCAAGGGCAGGGAGGACATTGATGCCTTAATGCTCGGCAGTGGGAGGGACTTTATTATAGAAATTATAGAGCCAAAAAAGAGGTACATAAATCTTGACGAAATGTTGAGAAAAATAAATGATTATGCTAAAGGAAAAGTTGAGGTCTCAGATCTATCGTTCTCCAACAAAAAAGAGGTTATTGAGCTGAAAGCAGCCACAGCAGATAAGGTTTATGAAGCTTTTGTAAGCTCTGAAGAAAGCCTGTCTGATGAGGAAGTTCACAAGCTTGAGCTTTTCTTTAAAAACAGGAAAATAAAACAGCGAACGCCGAAGAGGGTTGCCCATAGAAGGGCTGATAAAATCAGAGAAAAGGAGATAAGGTATGTGAAATGCCAAATGATTAATGAAAAACAGTTCAAAGCAGAGATAAGGGCAGAGTCAGGCACATATATCAAAGAGCTTATCTCAGGAGATGAAGGCAGGACAGAGCCATCTTTTTCAAGCACAATTAATAAAAAGCTCAGCTGTGAAAAGCTAAATGTCTTAGAGCTTGTTGATGTGGAGGATTGAGAGATGATAAATATAATAGCAGCTTTTTTGGGTCTTCTTTACTCAACTTACACAGACATAAAAACAGGCTATGTGGATGATTGGCTTTCACATACTCTTATCGTGCTTGGCGTGATATTTGTTCCTATATTTTACCCACATAGGATAATAGAAGCGTATCTTATAGCTGCCTTAGTCTTTGCATTGGGCTTCGTACTCTATATATTCGGCAACATAGGCGGAGGAGATGTTAAGTTATTCACAGCCATAAGCCTACTGCTTCCGTATTACAATGAGGACATTGCAGGTCTTTTTTCCTTTCTGGGCATAAGGCCAGTCATTCCCCCATATCCCTTTATATTCAGCGTTTTTCTGCTCTCAGGCATAATCTTCATGCTTGTTATGTCGTCTTTCTATTTCTACAAGATATTGAAATACAGGAAAAAAATAGAGGAATTTCATAGAAAAGCTTTAATTGGCTTTGCATATGCAGTGGTGCTGCTTCCTTTTTTCTACTATTGGTCCTATTTTTCATGGTTCTTTACTTTGCTTTACATACCAATAAGCATCACCTGTTTTATAATTCCATTCAAGGCAGATTTTGTCAAGCTTTTCTTTGCTAGGAAGAAATCGGTAAGCAAGTTAGATGATGATGACATACTGGCTTTGGAGATAATGGACAAGGACATTATAAAAAAGCTCGGCGTAAAGAGAAAAACACACACAAATTGGGAGCTTAAGAAAATAAAAGAAAATGCCAAAAAATATGGAATAAAAACAGTGCCTGTCTGCGAAAACCTGCCTAAGTATGTGCCTTACATCCTGATTTCATTTATATTGAATCTTCTGACAGGAGATTTTTTTCTATACATGCTGAAGCTCAGCAATACCGTGATTTTCTAATGTATCATCAGACCTACTGCCATAAACAGGCTTAGAAGGCTTATCACAACAGTTAAAAACATTTGCTTAGCGGAATACTTTATTATCTCTACAGTGCCATTGAGATAACAGAGCAACCATGCAAAGCATATGCTTCCCGCATTTGCCAAAAACAGCGCAAAGGTAGCTGTTAAAGCGTCTATATTGCCAGAGCTGAGAAGACCCGCTATTGAGATGGAGGTTGAAGTGCTGCTTATCACACCGCCCACAAAGGCAGTTATAAGGAAGACCCCAAAGTTTACTTTTCCAGCAAGGTCTAAGAGCACAAAGAGGAAGAATATCCCTAATCCCAGCTTCGCGGCAACCTTGACATTAAAAGGAGATTCAACAGTTATCGGTTTTATCTCCTTTTTTCTTTGCATTACCTTTCTCAGCGTGTAATATGCAAAGAATATGAACATTGAAATCATCAAGAGAAACGGTAGAAAAGCATAATCGAGCACCTGTGGCGCAGGCATTGCTACTATAATGAGATTTCTAAGGGATAGCCCTGCATTTATGGTAAAGAATGCAGCCAGTATGCTTGCTAGCCTCTTTTTATTCTCTTTGTAAAAATTGCTTACAGCCATTGTAGCTGCTATTGAACTCATCATACCTCCAAGAAAGCTTATTATCTCTATTTGATAACTGCCTCTAAGGAAGCGGGCAGAGAGAAAAGCTATAAAATTTATTAAAGAAACCAGCACAATAAGGGCCCAGATCAATAAGAGAGGCAGTTTTATACCGTAAAGAACAAGTTCTCTTGGGATTATTGGATATACAATGCCAAGCAGTATGAGAAATTCAAGTAGGTCCCCTACCTCTTTTTGCGTCAAGTGCTTTACTATTTGGTGTAACCTTTCCCGCGAGAAGAGAATAACAGCCACCGCTATTGACAAAAAGATGGCTTCAAAAAACATGTCATAGCCAACCATAACTCCAAGGATGTATGTAATAATAACAGATATACATGTAGTGAAGCCAGGTCCTTTTTTTCGTATCAAACTGTTTACATAGATTACAATAGCAAATATAGAGATAAAAGCCAAACCAATAGCAGTAAATAATGTGGAAGCATAACTGACAACCTCCTCAGGTATGACAACAGTCATGGTTCCCAAAAGTGAAATAAGGGCAAAGGTCCTAAGCCCCATAATCTCCTGCTTTTTGTGATACTCTCTTTCCATGCCGAGTAATGCCCCTATGAATATTGAGAGCAATATCTCCTGAAGAAAAGAGTACGTTATCATCTTTCTCCTCCTGCTTTATGAATTGCAGACGCGATGCGCTTTATTAGCTCAGCGTTCTTTTCAGCATTTTCAACAATGTTGCCAGTTACAATGATGTCTGCCCCAGCTTTTACTTTTTGATAAGCTGTTTTTTCGTCTCTTATGCCTCCACCAACTATTAAGGGTATCTCAAGAACCTCTTTTGTTGCTTTTATAACATTATCAGGTACTGGTGTAGGGGCACCAGAACCTGCTTCTAAGTAAACCACCTTCATACCTAAATATTGGGCTGCTAAGGCATATGAAGCAGCAATTTTTGGTTTGTTTGGCGGTATGCCGTTCACATCACCGTAGAAAGCAACGCTTGATTTCACAGGCGACTCCATGACAATATATCCCATTGGAATTGCCTCTATGTTCGCTTTATAAACGCTAAATGAGGCCAATGCCTGAGCCAAAGAAAGCCAATAGCGAGACCTTGAGTTCATCAAGGTCATGAAATATATAGCATCTGCATAAGGCGAGATTTGTGAAACACCTCCAGGAAAGATAATCACAGGCAAATTGCTGCCCTTCTTTATTGCCTTTATGCACATATCAATCTGCTCTCTGTCAACACTGGAGCCCCCTACCATTATAGCGTCAACGCCAGAGTCCTCAATTATCTTGGCAGTCCTCATCACATCATGGCTATTGTTGAAATTGTCCTGGTCTATAAGGGCCATGTGCAATGCTCCTTTTTCTTTAATCCCTTTAATTATGTAGTCGTATACGTCGTGTTTCATTTACACCCCCGCCTACAATCTGTTTTAACCCTATTTCAAATATAAAAGCATATGTCATTTTTATATGGGCGCTTCGCTGATTGTTTAAGCGACAGGTACACAGGAGATTTTTAAAAGGCAAAAAACAGAATCTTAGCATGGTGGCTTCTATCTTAGACAATCCTGAAAAGATAATAAAGCTCATTGAGGAGAAATCTGGGTTATCCAAAGAGGAGATAGAGGAGAGAATCAGGAAGAAACAGGAGGATTTTGGAGGGCTCCTCACTAGAGCAGGGGCTGCATATGCCCTTGCAAAGGACCTGGACCTTAACTTTGAGGAGGAATTTAGAAAGCAACGCATCACAGACATCAAAGAGGGCAGCTTCAATATAAATCTAGAAGCAGAGGTTTTGAAAGTGTTTCCTACCCACTTCTTTAAGAGAAATGGGGAAGACAGGTCTGTAAGGAATCTGATAATTTCTGATGACTCAGGAACCTCTAAGCTGGTTCTGTGGAACAAGGACATAGACATCTCTGAAGGAGACAAGATAAGGATATCAAATGCATATAGCAAGAACAATGAAATACATCTAGGGGACAGGGGATATATACACATAGTGAACAAGGCAGAAAGAAAGAGGGAAGAGCTGTCTAAAATATCTGAACTCAAGATAGGAGAGCACGTAAAGGTAAGGGCATTTGTTACGAGGCTTTACAGGCCGAGCGTCATAAGGATATGTGCAAGCTGTGGAGCAATGATGAAGGAAGACATCTGTCAGAATTGCGGGGCTAAGGAATCCAAGCACACACTGATTTTGAATATGGAGTTAGATGACGGCTCATCAACAATCAGAGCCACTATGTATAGATATGTAGCAGAGGCATTTCTAGGCATAAGCGGGGATGAAATGAGCAAAAACCAAAAGCTTTTTGATTATAAACTGCCCCAATTAATTGGAGTTGAGAAAATCTTCACAGGCGATGTCAGGAAAAACAATTATATGGACAGCAGTGAACTGATAGTTCGCAGCTTTGAAGATGTTAATGTTGATAAGGAGATTGAAAGGTTGATCTTATGCCAGGAAAAAGAATAGAAAAGATAGAGGACTTGCCAGGCGTTGGCGAGACAACTGCAAAGAAACTTAGAGAAGGTGGCTTCACCAGCTTGGAAGCAATAGCCGTGGCTTCTCCTGGAGAATTGATGGACGCAGCTGGTCTGGGTGAGAGCACTGCCTCAAAGATTATAAATGCAGCTAGGAAGGCCACAGAGGTTGGCATTGAAACAGCAAAGGATATTTTAGAGAGAAGAAAGAATGTTATAAAGCTGACCACTGGGTCAAAGCAGCTCGATGCCCTGCTGGGCGGTGGCATAGAATCTCAAGCCATAACAGAGGCATACGGCAAATTCGCCAGCGGAAAGACACAGTTAGCATTACAATTGGCCGTTAACGTGCAATTGCCACCAGAAAAACAAGGCCTAGGAGGAGCTTGCTTTTTCATAGATACTGAAAATACATTTAGGCCAGAGAGGATAGTGCAGATGGCAGAGGCAAAGGGACTAGAACCTGAAAATGTTTTGGAAAACATCTTTGTTGCCAAGGCACACAATGCCGACCACCAGATGCTTTTAGCTGAAAAAGCAAACGAAGTAATAGAGGAACACAATGTTAAGCTAATTGTTGTTGATTCTTTAACTTCGCGGTTCAGGAGTGAGTTTTTGGGGAGAGGGACACTTGCAGATAGGCAGCAAAGGTTAAATAAGCACCTACATGTCCTGCAGAAATGGGCAGATCTCTACAATATACCTGTTTTTGTAACCAACCAGGTGATGGCCAATCCAGGCGTTTTATTTGGGGACCCGACAACACCAATAGGCGGGCATATTGTTGGACACCACTCAACATTTAGGATATATCTAAGAAAAGCAAAGAACGACATGAGGATTGCAAAACTTGTTGACGCCCCTTACCTGCCTGAAGGAGAGTGTTTGTTTAGGGTAACAGCAGAAGGTATAATTGACGTTTAGGAAAAGAATCTAAGCAGCAGAACTATCACTATTGTTATGAAAAGTATAATACTGCTCAATAAGAGCATCCAATTGCTGCTTCCAAAAACCACTGGAAAAGGACCTATCATCACAGCCCCACCTGTCTCTATGTTTACGGTTTTGCTTTCAAAGGCAGACATAAACATAACCAGAAATCCCATGAATACAAGCAGCATTCCTATAAAGAACATATTCATTTCTTTCCCTCTGTTTCAATGTTCTTTATCATCCTCCTTATTACTGCTCTTTTTTTCTTTATGAGTTTCTTTTCTTCATCACTCGCATCTTCATAATCCTGCTTGTACTGCTCTAATACCCTTTTTAGCAAGTTAATATGTTCTGATTTTTTATCTTTCATAGTCCCAACAGCTTTCTTATTTTATCAACATCAAAACCTATTATGATGTTGCCGTCTATATCTATAACAGGCACCCCCATTTGCCCGCTTTTCATAATCATCTCAGTGGCCCTTTCAACGTCTTGTGAGACATCAACATCCTCAAATTCTATATTATGTTCTTTCAGAAACTGCTTAGTTCTTTCACACCACGGGCATGTTGGTGTCGAATAGACAATTACCTTGTGCATTTAATCCCTCCAAAAATCGGTTTTTTACTCTTTTAGTTTTAGCAGCTTTAAATATATATCTGATTGGTAATGCTTTTAAATTAGTATTCCCTATTTAAAGCGATGAAGAGGGTTAAGACAGGCATATATGGTCTTGATGAGCTGATAGAAGGCGGATTTCCAGCAGGCAGGACAGTGCTTGTCTCTGGCGGCTGCGGGACAGGCAAAACAATATTCTCTATGCAATTCGCATACAGGGGAGCAGTTGAATTTGATGAGCCTGCTGTTTTTGTTACTTTGGATGAAAGACCAAAAATGATAAGAGAGGATATGCTTAGGTTTGGCTGGGATTTAAAGAAAGCAGAGCAGCAGGGAAAGTTTGCAATTTTGGATGCAAGTGCTGCCAAGGTTGGCTTTCCATCTGATGAGAAATATACTCTACCGCAAAGCGGGATAGATATTGATAAGCTTTTAATGAAGATTATGGACATAAGTCAGCAAATGGGGGCAAAGAGGGTTGTGATTGACTCCATAGCTGGCCTGGGCTTGCAGGCAGAAAATGTAAATGAGATAAGAAAAACAATTTTAAAGCTGAATTACCTTCTTTTAAAAACCAATTACACAACTGTTATAACAAGCGAAATTGCAGAGCAGTCTTTTGAGAGTGGCCCAATGATGTTCTCTAAATACGGTGTTGAAGAATATGTAGCAGACGGCCTTATAGTATTGCACTATTTGGGCATAGGCACACAGTCCAATAGGCAACTGTATATAAGGAAGATGAGGGGAACTAAGCACTTTGAGGATTTAATACCTATGGAAATTACTCCAAAAGGCATTGTAGTGAAAAAGCCAGAAGACGAGTATAAAATTTAAAACGTTCTCTTGTATGTGGAAGATGACAGCATATCGTAAATCTCGTAGATTTCAGGGAATTCCTCGTAAAGGCTGTTTATAAAGTCGCTCTGCTCTTCCATGTTTTTTGTCTTAACGTTGATTAGAAACCTCCACTCTCCTGTTAATGAGTATATCTCCTTTATTTCATTTTTTCTTTCAAGCTTCTTTATTAAATCCCTGATTTTGCTTCCAGCCTTTACCTTTAGCAATATATAACTGTTTACGTAAGGGCCTGCTTTTTCATAGTCTATCACAGGCATGAAAGCTTTTATTATGCCTTCCTCTTTCATTCTCTTTATTCTCGAGTGCACTGTTGCAGTTGGTTTGCCTATAAGCTTGGCTATTAACGTGGCATTTGCTGATATTGCGTCTTTATTTCTCATAGCTTCAAGTATCTCCTGATCCAAGGCATCTAGGTCTGTCATGTATTTCATTTTGCCTAGAATAATATATAAAGCTTACCAAGAGTTGGGTATTTTTATGTAAATTTTACAGACAAATTTAGATGTATGTCTAAATAAACAGCGAATTTGTGTTATTTTAAGCATTGTGCAATTATTTTTTAATATAAATGTTCAATAAATATCGTTTCTATGTGCTGTTTTTTCAAGGGTGCTATTTGTTGAATAATTACCAAAACATTTATATATAAGAATAAATAATAACTATACATCCGTATTTTGAGACTGGGTGAGCCTTCTCCTCCTCGCAGCGAATTCGGCGAGGAGGAGCCGAATTTTCTCTCATCGTTCCACCATATCACCTCCCCCAATGAGAAGGCTCACCTTTCTTTACCTTTTATAGTTATTATTTTAAACCATCTATTCCTTATTTTCTACAATGGCAATTGAAAGGGAACCTACAGGCATACCTGGCTTTGATGAGTTAATAGAAGGTGGTTTTCCGAGATACTCAATAGTGCTCGTCAGCGGGAGCCCTGGCACTGGGAAATCCCTTTTTTCGCAGCATTTTGTATATACGGGAGCGACAAAATTTGAGCAAAAAGCCTTGTATGTCTCTTTTGAGCAAAGGATACCTGAAATATATGAACAGGCAAAAAGGTTTGGCATGGACTTTGACCTTTTAGAAAAGCAGGGCAAGGTAAGGTTCGTCTTTTATGACATAAGCAACAGGGTGCTGGGAGAAGGAGAAACATACGTTGAGCTAATAAAGAGGGAGGCAAGAGAGTTCAATGCTAAAAGGATAGTGATAGATTCTTTAGTTCCTTTAGCCAACTTCCCCGTTTCTGTTGATGAGCTCGCTTCATACGGATTTATAAACGAAATAGACAAGTTAATGCCCATAGGCATAAGCGAGGAACTGCTTGTGAGAATGCAGGTACATAAACTGATGAGCACATTAAAGGACCTAAGAGCCACCTCAATAGTTGTATCTGAAATACCAAAAGAGTCAAACTGGCTTTCAAGGGACAGGGTTAGTGAGTTTATGGCAGACGGAGTTATAGTATTGCACTATTTGGGCATAGGCACCACCTCCAACAGGTCTTTAGTCATAGAGAAAATGAGAGGCACGAAACACGCTGAAGACGTCATCCCAATGGAAATAGGAAAGAATGGCATTGAAGTTAAAAACCCCAGGGACGAATTCAAAGTGCCCAAATAAGTTTACTTAAAAAGGTGTGGCAATTGTCTTTTAGTTATGTTAGAATTTAGATCAAAACCTGTTGCTGGTTTGGTTATGAATTTACAAATTTTGTCTCCAGCAGACACACAATTCGTCTCAACCACTTCAAGATTATTTATCCCAAAGGATACCCTTAGCTCACCAGCAATGAATCCTCTAATGATGTGACATGAAGGCTCATTCGATTTTTTAGCTTTAGCATACTGTGAATTTTCACATATATTTATAAAATAATTATTTTCTAAATCAGCTTTATATACCTCCCATTTTCCCCAACCCCCCATGGATGAAATGTCCATCAATAGCTTGGCAAGCTTAAAACCAGACAGCCTGGTTTCTTCTTTATAAAGCAGAGCTATCTTTTTACCTGTTTCTATTCCTAGATTATACATAAATGAAATTCCTTCTTTTCCTAACCGTTTTACTATCTCTTCTTCCATACTTGCAAAGGGTCTCGCAGGAAAGATTACATGGGGCGCACCCAAAATACTAAACATACCATCTTCAATAGTAAACTGTCTCGCAAACATAAGCTTCTTAGCCAAACTACTTACAGACACCATATTCACCTTGAATCAAACTTTCTTTTTTTTATTAAGAACAATATGAAGACAGAAACTAAAATGATGAAAACAGATTTTACATTAGTCGCTGTTAATATTAATGTTAACATCAAAAAAGCATTAGCATACAAAAAACCTTCAGTATGTGTTTTTTCTAAAAGATCGAATGATTTATACTTCATTATGTTATTAATAACCAGCAACAGAGGAAGCAACATAACGAGCAAAATTGCAAATTTTACCTCGATTAATCCAGAGCTTATTAGCATTACGAAGAGGGGATAAGGACTGAGTAGAATTATAGATGTTGCCATCTTGGCTCTGTCTAATGTTTTGAACACTGTGGCAGTCGTTTTCAGACCAGCCAACAGATCTCCTTCAAAATCGGGCAGGTTTTTTACAGTCCCGTACGTTAAAAACCAATAACCAATTGCCATTCCTATTACAGGAAATTCAAATATGTTCTTATTTATACTCCATGCAGCTAATAGAGGTAAAAAAACAGCTCCCGAAAAGGATATAAGGCTCATTAGGGGTTTAGTTTTGAACCTTAATGGAGGTAAAGAATAAAAAGCAGAGTCAAATACTGCTAATAAGTAAATGAGCAAAAATTGCAGCGGAAGGGGTACAGCTAATATGAATCCGCAGATATAAAGAATTAGAGCAGCTTTTAAAACATTTTTTCTACCAATTTTCATCACTGTTTTGAACCTATTTGGTAAGTTTATCTTATCTTCTTCAATGTCAGTATATGCATTAATGATGTTCGTACTTGCTACGACACATATAAATGCAGACAAACCAAATAATTCATAGAATATATTATTACCAGAACTTAAAAACCATCCAATATAGTAGGATAAAATAATGAATATCCATGTTCTGGGTCTTCCAAGCTTTATAAGTTCCACCAACACATTTAAGCGGTTTTTCATTTCAACATCTCATGAATGAACCTTATCTTTTCAATTTCATGAGGCCAAATCACCACGGCCCTATCTATTTTTTTGGTATGTACCTTCTCCTCCTGTTTAAGTTTGTTAACATGGTATGAGATTCTTGCCACAACCCTTTTCTGATGTTCTCCATCTGGATTAAGGCCCAATTCTCTTGCTATGCCACTTATATTGATGGGCCAATGTTTTTCTATTACCCGATATATCTCTATTCTACCTATTTTTGATATATCCAAACTATTTCTCTTTTTTTCCATATAAAATTAGATAACAGAACAATATTTATAAACTTTTGCATGGATTTGTCTAGATATATCCAAAATTTTTTAATCTATGCTAATTGATGGCCATAGGCTTTCTTCGGAGTAAACAGCTCGGTGCTTGCTTCCTCGGCCTTGTTCCAAAGCCTTATGAAGTAGTCCTCAAAGTTTCTAACAATGTCTGGATCTCTCACTACATTGACGCTGTATATCTGATTGCCTTCTGAAAGAGCAAAGCCAACTGCCTTGTTATCTATTACAGCAAACGTTGTTCCACTATTCGGCAGCATCTTAACCAACGTGTTTGGCCATGAAAGCAGGGGAAGAAATTTATTTAATTCTTCATCACTTAGTTCCAAGTTCTTTGGTATAATCAAACGAACTTCTATACCTCCTCTGAGTTTTTCATTTAATGTTCTGACTAACTCAATACTTCTAATGCCTTTTTTGTATGTCGCAGTTCCTCCTATTATGTATACATGACTTTCTGCATCAACTATATGTCTTGCCAACTCTCTGAAAACAGGATTTTCGCCGATGATATAATAGTTCTTCTTTGTAACTCCATTTACTGATGTCTCTTTCAACAGTTTTTTCACTAAACCGATCGTCTCTTGCTTCCTATTTTCCAAGTCTCTTATCATTTCTCTGTGTTTTGATATCATCTTGTTTATGATTTCTACGATATCCATTGCTTTGTATCTTTTCGGCCTTCCAAGTGTCTGCTTCACGAAACCCATGTCATCAAGGGAGTCAAGTACAGCATAGACCTTCGTTTCTGGTATGCCCCCATATTTGGAGATGTCTTTGGCTGTTGACTCAGACCTCTCAAACAACACAGACAAGGCCTTTGCCTGGTACTCTGTAAAGCCAAAACTCTTTAGCTTTTCAACTAAATCTATATTCAACACTCACCACCCCCACCAGTGATTTTAAGTAAATCAGGCGACTGAAAAAAGAAGAAAGCGGTAGCATACCTGGGAAGATTTCTTGTTGTGGCCCAGGACCATTACTTGAGGTTTTCTGAAAAAACCTCACATAGCGCATAAGTCCTTCAGCCCTTGTTAATATGTGCTAAAATTATTTATAAATCTTTCTAACTGGTTTTAACCAATAATCGATAATTTTAACCATTGTCTAAAAAGATTTGATAAAAAAACTTTTTAAATTAATTGAGACAAAAGAGAAAATAGCAGATCTGCTGGGTGAGCCTTCTCCTCCTCGCAGCGAATTCGGCGAGGAGGAGCCGAATTTTCTCTTATCGTTCCCATTCAAACAGTTCTTTTGCTTTCTCTATAGGCATTGTTAAAAGAGGTTTGCGCATCTTATAATCCGCCCTTTCCCTGCTTTTTTCTGTTCCTCTTTACTACCGAAATACCCCTTATGTTTGATAAGTCTCCTCCTAATGTCCTCCTCCTTCTTTTTCATAGGACCCCACAGCGCATGTCTCATTTCACTTGGATTCTCTTCTATATATCGCTTTACTTTTCTTAAGTCAATAATCACCTCCTCCCCTGCTGCTTTAACAATTAGGAGAGGCACCACTTCTTTTCCCTCAAGGTTTTTTATGCGTGTGTTTATGATTTTGTCTAACTGTTTCTGGGTTAATCTAAGTCTGCCATCTGTACTGTGCTTAACCTCAACAGCAACAGGAACGCCTCCAATCTCCCCGAAAAAGTCAGGACTAGAAAAAGCCACTCGCTTTAAATTATATTTCTCAACAATTTCTCTCTCTGCCTCGTTTCCAAAGATGACAGCCTTCTTTGATCTGCTTGCTTTTGGGTCAGGCGATCTATGTCTCAAGGAGCCCTTCATCTCCAACGGCAGTGTTTCTTGAATTTTTAGAGGCAGTTTCTTATCTGCTCCCCTCTTTCTACGCCTCATAACATTATTACAATATAAACAAATAAAAACTTTCCTCAAAGCTTATTATTGAGATAATATATAACAAAACTCATGCCGAGATTAGAACCCATAAAACAGATTAAGTTGTCAAAGATGTCTGTTGATGAGCTTATCAGGGCTTTTGGCAAGGCCTCGTCTATGGGAGCAGGAAGATTGGCTGAAGCCGTTGACATCTACGAAAAGATGATAAGAGATAGGGATTGCAAGATATTCTTTGGCATCGCTGGTGCAATGGTCCCAGCAGGTCTTAGGTATGTCATACACGATGTCCTTATAAATAACTGGGCAGATGTTTTTGTCTGCACTGGCGCTACTCTCACACATGACTTGATAGAGGCATTGGGCCATAAACACTATAAAGGAAGTCCTGATTTGGATGATGCTTGGCTGAACAAACTTGGCCTTGACAGGATATATGACTCTCTCATGAGCAACAATGTTTATCCAGACCTTGAGAAGCATGTTAAAAGAACAGTAAAGAAGATTCCAGAGCAAGAGATGGGCATCTCAGAGTTTTTGAGATATTACGGAAAGTATTCTCCAAAACACAGCATACTGAGAATTGCATATGAAAAAGAGATTCCCCTCTTCTGCCCAGCTCTGCAGGATTGCGGTTTTGGCATAATGGTTCACTACGCTATAAAGCAGTTTGGTGGGCCGACGATAAACGTTTTCAAAGATTTGGATGATATATTTGACATCTCATGGGAAGCAAAGAAAAAAGGAAGTGTTGTGGTGGGAGGTGGCGTTCCGAAGAATTTTATAATGCAGTCCTTTCAATTCTCACCAAAGCCCGCTGATTACGGCATACAGTTGACAATGGACAGGCCTGAGCCAGGAGGAAGCTCTGGGGCCCCTCCCAGAGAGGCAGTTAGTTGGGGAAAGTTTAAGCCAAAGGCAAGCTTTGTAAATGTTGTCAGCGATGCCACCATAACCTTCCCCATTATAATAGCTGCACTTAAAGAGAGGCTACTTTAAGATGTATCCTCTCTTAACCAATTCGTCAAAAATCATTCTGAACCATGGCGTATATTTTTCGGGATATTTTTTCATGTCCTCTGCCACGAACTTTACACTTTCCCAAGAATAGCCGTCAGCTTCATTGGGGTCAGGGCATATCCTTCCATTATACTCTCCCATGAACACATGGTCCATTTCGTGTTCTGTCAAGCCATGGTCCAGCTCTGCTCTGTACTTGAACGTGAAAAGCTCTTCCAGTTCAGCGTCAAATCCCATTTCCTCTTTTAGCCTCCTATGAGCTGCTTCTATTGTTCTCTCTCCAGGTCTCGGGTGGGTGCAGCAAGCATTGGACCAAAGGCCACCTGCATGGTATTTTGACTTTGCCCTTTTCTGCAGTAGCATATCTCCATCTTTATTAAGAATTATTATTGAAATGGCTCTATGCAAGAGAGCTTTTCTGTGCACCTCTATTTTCTCTCCAGTACCTATTTGATTGTCGTTTTCATCAACCAATATCACTATTTCAGTCATAATCCCTCCTCCATAAAATTAACGTAATCTTATCACAGTTCCTCTTTTAATTTCTCCCCTCAGTGCGTCTTTTATATTTCCCTCTTTTTCAGCATTTATTACAACAGCCTCAACATTCACTCCTTTTTTGAGAAGTTCAATTATCTCCATTACCTTCCCGAACATGCCCCCTGTAACATCAACAGCAGATGAGCCGCCAAGCATTCTTTTTATTTCATCAAAATTTTCACTGTTTATTTCAGGTATCAATCTTGCATTTGGCTCTTCTTTTGGATTAGCAGTAAAGATGCCATCAACATTTGTTCCATGTATTATCTTTCTCGCGTTTAATTTCTCAGCTAAGAAAGGCGCTATTTGGTCTCCAGACAGTATAGAGCATTTCTGCTTCCTGTCATAAGCAGGCACCCCGTATAGCACAGGGATAAGGCCAATACTGAGAAAACCTTTTATTGTTTCAACATCCATCTTAACAAGCCTGCCTGCTTCCATCACAGCGTGAGAGGATGCAAGAACAGGGATAGCAGGCAAACCTTTTTCAATTAAAACCTTCGTCACTATGGAATTCAATTCATTTTGCAGCCTTTGTGTTTCAGCAAAAGCCAGCAATTGCTCATAGTTATTTATGCCTTTATGTATCCCTGTTTTCTTGACTATCTGGTGGCCATAACTACCAGCACCGTGAATTAGGATAAGAGACATGCTATCTTTGTCATACGCCTCCGCTATTTCCGAGGCGATCCTATGCAGGACTTCAAGATTTACCTTGGGCGTCTCGCTGTGCTTGTCTGTTATTACGCTACCCCCTATTTTGAGTATCGCTAAATTATTCATTAACCCTCACTTCATCTCCTTTTATTTCAATATCATCATCAGTTTTTATTTTAGATATGTCTATTTTATCTAGCATTGTTATATTGGATATTATCGCGCCAACTGCTATTATGGCCTCGCTCTCTTCACATAGAATTGCAAGAGGTGCCTTTCCATTTTTCTTCAACCTGTACATCGTATAGCTGCCAACAGTAGAGCCCTTACCTGTTGGAAAGACCAGTATTTTATTTGCCACGCTTTTTCCCTCTAATGGATGCCCTTTTTCAATAACAACGCCTGTTTCAGGGTCAATGTTCCCATAAAAACCTATCGGCTCCTTTGACACAAGCGCTTTTCCCCTTACATGACCTTCCTTTATTACCCTAGCTTTTAGTATCATACCAAGCACCTCTAATGGCAGCATTAATGCATTCGTCGGTGCTACCAAACTTTATCTCAAAGCCCTGATTTCTGAGATACCATAAGTACTTTCCTGAATTTACTGCTATGTGTTTAAATCCAAAGCTTTTCATTGGAGCAACAACAGCACACATATCTGACAGTATCTTGCCTCCTGCCTTCTCTATAAGCTTATCATATCCTGCTCTCTTTGCAACCTCTTTGACAGGCTTTGAGCTTGTTATCCATATAGGAACTTTTAGCTTGCTGCCTTTTACTTTAGATGCAATGTACTTAATTTCCTCAATGCTGGCATGAGGACAACCAAAAACCACAAGGTCCAATTCATTTCCACCACTGTTTAATTCAGCGTAAATCTCTTTTAAGTCATCTGCTGTAAATGTAAGCTCGTCATAATCTTCTGAGAGCATCTCAGCAGCCCTTGCCTCAGCTGTTATGCCTTCAATATGATACAACGCAATGCCTCCACTGGCAGCAGCAGCTGCTCCCAGCTGTTTTAGCAAGTCATTGTCTGCCTTCTTTATGCCTGTAAAAAAAGGCACAGCGTTTTTTAGTTTGATCCCAGTCCAATATCCCAGAGCACCGAAATCAGAAAAGCTCTCTACTTCTACCTCTACATTTACTTTGTATTTGGCCTTTCTGTTCTCATCTAAGTGGTAACCATAAGCAGCTGTTTTTCCGCAGATTGCAGAGGCTAGAGCACTAGGCCCTCCCTCTCTATTTGTTCTGGCTCCTATGACTGAATTGGCAAAGCTAACAGCAGAGGACTCTCCCCATGCAATGTGGTCTCCAAACTTTGGCACATTCCCTGCTAAATACGGCGTGCAGGTGCAGGTAGGCGTTATGCCCAAACTTTTGAATACTTCTATCACTTTGAGCTGTTTTTCAGAAAAGCCCTTATCAAAGCCAACCTCTGCCCAGTCATCAAGGTCTATGCCTGCTGGGTTGAGCGTTGTCGGAACAGTGACAGTGGCACCTGATGAAGCCCAGTCTTCAAGGAATTCAAGCCCTGCTTCACCAAGGTTTTTGTAGCTGACTCCAGAAACCTGAACGCTTGTAATCGGAAGCAGTCTCTCTGCTTCATATATCTTTGCAAGGGCAACAATAATCTCCAAAGCCCTTTGCCTTGCCTCGCCCATTTCTCCGTTTAGCATGGCTTCCTCTTCTCTCGTTAAATACAAAGTCAAATGTAATCCTCCTTCTTTACTGTTTCATAATCCGTTCTTATAAAATCCTTCTTACTCTTGTCAAACGGAATTGTGGCATCTACACCTACTTTTGTTGTGTAATGAATGTCATCTACTTCATACCTTGAGGGGTCAAGAGAAGAACCCTTTTGCTTTTCCATTATCACTAAATCTCTATGGGCCTGAAATCTTGTAGCTATGGCCCATTCAACGTCATATGGGTTGTAAATGTCAATATCCTCATCAACGACTACGCAATGCTTCATGCTTGTATGTCCTCTAAAAGCAGCCTCTATTGCCCTTTTTCCGTCATCTTCTCTTTGCTTCGCAATCTGCACTATACCATGCAGCCAGGAACAGCCTCCAGGAGATATAAGCACATTTTTGCATTTGCATACTTTTGAAACCTCCTTGTATATTGTCGGCTCTCTTGGCATGCCCATTAATATCTTGTGCTCGTTTTTGCCAGGAAGCAATGCTTGCATGTATGGCTTTTTTCTATGCGTTATCTTTTTAATCTCTATCACTGGCTGTTTCCTTACAATATCATAGGTCCCTGTCAAATCAAGGAAAGGACCCTCGTCTGCTTCCTCATCTATTATACGACCTTCAAAGATAAACTCAGCATCAGCAGGAACTTCAACGTCAACTGTTTTGCACTTAACTAAAGGCGTTTCCTCAATAGCATTTGCCATTGAAAGCTCGTCCTCGTCTTTTGCTATGCTAGTGGCAGCTGCTATCATCACGTTTGTTGCGTTGCCCACAGCTATCGCCACATCCAGCTCTCCGCCTGCATTTTTCAGGGCAGTGTCTGTGCCTCTTCTGGGAATTATCCTCGCAACAAAGCTGTTTTTCGATATCTGCATTAACCTGTGATAGCACATATTCCTTCCGTTTTCAGGGTCATTTACTATAACAAGAGCGCAGGTAAGATACCTGCCGCCATCATTTGGCAAGTATTTCGGTATTGGCAGTGCATCCAAATCAACGTGCTTCTCAACAACTTCCTGACATGCTCCTTTTTTAAGAATTTCAGCTTCCTTTGGCTTTTCCATAGCTGATAGAATTGTCTTTAATATCTGCTCCTTTTTCACTTCTAAAGCTTCTGCTACGAGTTCACGTGATGAGTTTACATTTATAACAACAGGGATATCATAGCCTTTTACTTTTTCAAATAAAATCGCCTGCCCATCAAAGGCACTGGCAACCTTTGCCAGCTCAATGTTGCAGTCAACCTCTCTCTTTACCTTAATCAGATCGCCCTTTGAGTCCAAATATTCCAAAAACTCCCTAAGCTTCACTTTTCCACCTCTTATATAAATTATTCTCAATGCCCAAGATGTCCAAGACCTTTCCGACAAAGAAATCAGTTATATCCTCAATGCTTTTTGGCTTGGTGTAGTATGCAACATTTAGCGGGAGAACATATGCGCCTGATAATAACACTTTACGTAAATTTTCAACATACGGCAAACTGTACGGCGTTTCTCTTGGACACAGGATAAGTTTTCCCTTTGTCCTCAACACGATGTCTGCCACCCGGCCTATCAGATTGTCTGAGTAATTATTAGCTATAGAGGAAAGCGTTTTTGAACTGCAAGGACATACTACAAGGGCATCAGGAGCATTTGAGGAAGAGGCGATGTCTGCATCTATTTCTGAGGCATTGTAGTCAAAGTCAATAATATGTCCTAATTCGTGTTTCATTACCCTCTTTGATGCTTCTGACACTATAATAGAAAGCTCTACATTTTTTCTCAATTGTTCACTCAATCTAAGGGCCACAGGAGCGCCACTTGCGCCTGTGATTCCCAAGATTACACGCATCCTATCCTATACCTCCCTATTTATTAGGTATTCTGCTATGCCTATGAGATATTGCTTTGCTTCCTCAGCAAGCTCCACATTTTCTATTGCCTCCAAGGCCTCAGAAGCCAGCTCTCTTGCTTTATTTCTAGTGTAATCCAAAGCTCCTGTGTCCCTCATAATCTGCTTTGCTTCCTCAATCTCTTGCTCAGTTATATGCAGTTTTCCCAATAGGGACAGCAATTTCTTTTTCTGCTCAGGTGAGCCTTTCTCCAGAGCCTTTATAACCAGAATTGTTTTTTTACCATCTCTCAAATCACTGCCCACAGGTTTACCAAGCTTTTTCACATCTCCAAACATGCCTAAAATGTCATCCTGCAGTTGAAATGCCTGGCCAAGAGGAATAGCATAGTTGCTGAATGCCTCTCTCTGCTCTTCACTTCCTCCTCCCAATGCCCAGCCCATAAGCAATGGGGCTTCTATAGTGTATATGCTTGTTTTTGTTTTGTGTATATTCATCGTATGTTCCTCTGTGACCTCCTCTGCTTTCATCTCTTCTGATAACATGTCAAGAAACTGGCCGAAGTTTGTTGACTGGTTGGCATACTCATACACTTTGAGCGCTTCAACAATCCTTGCCTGGTCAAAACCAGAATTTAAAAGTGCTTCAACAGCTAGGCTCTGCACATAATCACCAGCTATGATGGCCATTCCTTCTGAAAAACGCTTTGCCCTCATTTCGCTGCCTTGAAAGTGTTTTTTGTAATAATCCAGGTAAGCAACGTGCAAAGTGGGCCCTCCTCTCCTCAAATCATCCTGGTCCATAATATCATCATGGATCAGGAAATATCCCTCCATGAGTTCTATTGACGCAGAGGCTTTGTATATCTTATCCATCTCCTTTCCACCAACCCCCTCATAAGCAGCCACCATAAAAGCAGGTCTCAATCTCTTGCCTCCTCTCATGTTGTAGTCTCTAATCCATTCCAGATAATCGGCTGCTCCTGGGTACTCTTTTTTTGCATTTTCTATTTTCTCATCGAGCAATCGCTCTAACTCATCATTTATTTTCTCCCTGTATTCAGAAAGCTTTTTCAAAACATCCATAATATCCACCTTAGAAGTCTCTCTCAACTATAAATCTGGTGAAAGCCTCAAGAGCCTCTTTTGCTCTGCCTTCCTTTAACAGGCCATTTACGTTTTCCCATGTCTCATTTACAAGCTCTCTTGCAAACTGCTTTGCATATTCTATAGAGCCGTATTTCTTCATGAGCTCTATTGCCTTTTTTATTTTTTCTCTGTCCTTTGTGTGCTCATTTAGTGTTTTTAGAAGCCATTCTTTTTCCTCATCTGTGCAATGCTTTAAGGTGTGCACTACCATTAATGTTCTCTTTCCCTCTGTTATGTCGCTTCCTATATATTCTTTCGTGTATTGGGCTTTGCCACTGGTAGCTGTTAAGTTTAAGATATCATCTTGTATCTGAAATGCTATTCCTATGGTCTCTGCATACTCTCCTATTTTTCTTTCATTTTCCTCGTCCAGGCCTGCCAGGACAGCAGCCATCCTTGCAGCCATTCTTGCCAATGTGCCTGTCTTGTATGCACACATCTGCAGATACTGCTCTTCAGTTATGTTGTCTGCATCGCCATGGCCATTGTGCCAATATATGTCTGTTCCCTGGCCAATGGAAATGTTTATCATTTCCTGTGCATAGATGTCATACAATCTCTTCAACGTTTTTTCATCAACGCCAGGTCTGTTTTTAAGTATAGACACAAGAGGAAAATAATACATGCTATTGCCAAAGTTGATTGCGATGTCCTCCCCATACTTTATGTGCGCAGCTGGAAGCCCTCTTCTTGTCTCTGATTTGTCCTCTATGTCATCTATAACCAGTGTTCCGTTATGGACTAATTCTGGAATGATGGCAAAGTCAATATATCTGTTTGCATCTCCCCCTAAAGCTTCTATTAGGAGCATGAAGAGGACAGGTCTCCATCTCTTGCCCCCTGTTTCTAAAAAATCCCACATAGGTTCTATTATCGCTTTATTTACTGCTTCAACATCATATTCATACCTTGCCTTTCCAGCTATCTTTTCAATGTCTTCTTTTGTCATTGGCTTTGGAAAATAACTTCGGATCATTCCATCTATCAGGGGTTTTTTCTGCTTCAAAATATCCGTAATTTTTATTTTGTCTGACATTTCTATATCACCTAAAACTCGTAATACTCTTTTTTGTGAGCGACTATATATAAAATTAACCACGTCAATTGTAGAATCAACCCTTTAAGAGCAACCTGTTTACAACGAAATCCCTGTCCATGCTTGCAAGAAAAGGCCCTAATCTAGGTCCTCTGCTCTTCCCTATGAAAAGAAGATATATGGTTGAAAAGAGCTGCTTTACGTCTGTTTTCTTTCCCTCTTCATATATAACTGCTTGCAAGCTTTCACCATCTATGCCTTCCTTAACTTTTTCAGCTATTTTCTTTAAGGACTGCTTTGTTTTGTCATCTATTTCAAGCTCTGGCAAGGACTCTTTTACAGTGAATTTCACTTGCTCAGGCGCGTATTTCTTTACCCAGTTCCAGGCCAAAGCCAACCTCCTTCTTGTTCTTCCTTTCCCTTCAATCTCTGGGTACAGTTTTCTTAAAACCTCAATCGCTTTCTCAATATCTCCCAAGGCAATCTGGATTGCATTTACACATGAGGAGAATGGGGGCTGTTCTGGCATTTCGTCTCTTTTCTCAATCACAGACAACCTGTACCTATCAACCTCATTCTCGTCAATCTCTTTTTCCTTGCCGTAATACATTCTCTCGGCCTTATCAAAATAGTTATATGTGTTCAACAAGTCCATGTCAAAGCTTATTTCAAATGACCTATTTATCCTCGTATTGTACATATACCTTATAACTTCTGCTTCGTAAACCTCAAGCAGCTGGGAAACAGTTACAACATTCCCCGCGCTGCTGCTCATTTTCTCCTTCTGCCCTTTAAAGTAAACGAACTCATACATAGGGCCTATAAAACCTCTGCCACCGAAAACCTTTTTGTATATCGGTATTGTAGTTGTCATGCTCCCTCCTGCTGCCTGGTGTTCTTTTCCAGAGCTTTCGAAGTCAACATCATAATACGCCAGTCTCATAGGCCAGTCAACGCGCCATGGGAGCTTTATGATGCCTTTCCTTCTAAAATCAAATTCCCCCTCATTGCCACAGTCACAGACATATTTTATTTTGTAATCGCCAAGCCATTCAAATCTTGTTGTGTCCTTTCCACATTTTTCACAGTAAACACGGGCTGGCATCCAGTCATCTGGAAGAGGCTCTTTTCTGTACTTGTCAAGCACCGACTTTATGAAATCTCTGTTTTCCAATGCCTTCTTTATTTCATCAGAGAAAACACCTTTTTCGTATTCTTCTCTCATGCTGATATATTTTGCTTCAACGCCACACTGCTCTGCTTCCTTCATGAATGCATCTTTGAAGTGGGAGGCATAGGAATCATGACAGCCCCAAGGGTCTGGGGTTTTCGTTACAGGTAAGCCTATATACTCTTCCCATTCCTTTGGCACGCCTTTGGGCACTTTCCTGAATCTGTCGTAGTCATCCCAGACATACTGGTAAACAGCATTAACACCTATGTCCAACAGCGCCCTGTAAACGAAATCCTGGGTTAGCACTTCTCTGAAATTTCCCGCGTGTATTACTCCTGATGGAGTTATTCCTGACTCTACAATGTAGGTGTCCTTTTCCTTTGCTTTGATTATCTGCTCTGCATACTTGTAAGCCCAGTGGCTTTTCTCCATAACGGGCCCGACGGGATTTGAACCCGCGACAACTCGGTTAAGAGCCGAGTGCTCTACCAGGCTGAGCTACGGGCCCTTACTTCTTTTCCAAGCGTTTAAAGTCTAGGTATTTCCATAGTACTTTCGGTATGTCAACAGAACCATCTTCATTTTGGTTGTTCTCTATAATTGCTATCATGGTTCTGGAAGTTGCCAGAGCAGTGTTGTTTAACGTGTGAACATATCCCTTTTCTCCACCTTCCTTTCCAAATCTTATGTTCAACCTCCTTGCTTGGTAATCAGTGCAATTGGAATTAGAGCCAATTTCCTTATACTCTCCAGCACTCGGAAACCAGCCTTCAATATCATATTTCTTGGCAGCCACTGTTCCTATGTCACCAGTGCAAACATTAACCACCCTGTAAGGTATCCCCAAACTTTCATATAACTCTTCTGCATTCCTCTGCAATTCTTCAAGAAAATCCCACGAATCTTCTGGAAGGCAGAATATAAACTGTTCAACTTTGTTGAATTGGTGCATCCTGAACAGTCCCTTTGAATACTTCCCATGCGAGCCGACCTCTCTCCTGAAGCAGGGGCTTATCCCAGTCAGCTTTATCGGAAGCTCTGCTGGGTCTATTATCTCATCCATAAACATGGCTGCCATTGGGTGTTCTGATGTTGCTATTAGATACAGGTCATCATTTTCTATTTTATACATAACGGTTTCAAAGTCAGCAAGGTCAGTAACGCCTTCATATGCTCTCCTGTTCATCATATAGGGCGGTTCTACTGCCACATAGCCTTTCTTTCTCATGTGGTCCAGTGCAAAGTTTATGAGAGCATAGTCAAGCTTTACAAGGTCATCCTTTATGTAGTAGAATCTGGCCCCTGCCACTTTGGCTCCTCTCTCAATGTCTATGAGGCCCAGCGCCTCAAGAATTTCTATGTGGTTTTTTACAGGGAAGTCAAAATCTTTTGGCTCGCCCCAACGCTTTATCTCAACATTGTCCTTTTCATCTTCCCCGTATGGAACTGAATCATGGAGCAAATTAGGCAATTGCATCCACAAGTGTTTTCTTTTCTTTCCGAGTTCTTCATATTCCTTTTCTTTACGCTTTATCTCAACATTTATTTTCTTGACTGCTTTTTGCAACTCTTTACTGTCTTTCCCTTTCTTTCTCATCTCTGCTATCTGGGTGCTCTTTTCGTTTCTCTCTTTTCTCAATCTGTCTATTTCTTTCTTCAATTCTCTCCATTTTTTATCCAGAGATATCAAGTCATCTAATGGAAAATCGCTTTTTCTCTTTTCCAGGTTTTTTCTAACAACTTCTGGTTTTTCCCTTATCAGCTTTATGTCGATCATAGTTATCTCCAAGCATTTCTCATTTAAATTAACGCTGGGAGTGGGACTCGAACCCACGAACCCTTGCGGGAACCAGCTCTCCAGGCTGGCGCGTTGCCACTCCGCCATCCCAGCATAGTTCTAACTCTAAGCCCTTTTTACAGCAGCCTGAGAAATGGAGGCTGCGTCTAGCATGAGGACTTAGAATCAGACAAAGATACTGCTATTGAAATCTTAAAATCTCCTGTGACAACAATAGCAGCCATCATTACTTTTTTAAATAATCTTATTTTTATTGTTTTCGGAGAAAACAGTAGTTGGCAAAGTTGATAAACCTGTTGGCTCTTGAGCTATAAATTCTTTCTGAAATTTTAAGAAAACATACTCTGAACAGAGTAAAATTTAATGGATTTCTTACAAAACTAATCAAATTTCAATAAAAATACTATAATTAGAGATAATTACAGCTAACAAAATCAATTCAGAATCCTATAAAGCAATTGTTATCCACCGCCTGGATCTAAGAAAGAACAAATAGTATAGAGCATTACTCCGAACATCTTGGCCGTAATAAAAGGTTCTTTCGGAATAAACTTCAGAACAACCAAACCAACCAAAATATTAGCCAATATCCACAGATTGTATAAGCAAGCCGAAAACATAAAGTAGAAGAACCTAACAACATACCTCTTAGATGTCGTTCTTGCCTTGAAATCTTGCTTAACTCTATAGGAAGTTTCTATTTCCCATCTTTTTCCGTACAACTCAAATGGGTATTGAGCATTTTCTTCTTTTACATTAAGATTTGTAGCAAACACCCTTTTAACTTCGTTTTCGTCATTGACTATAACCAACTTAAACTTAACCTGATCGAAATTCTTTCTTCCCATCACATAATCTAAGATTTTAGGAGCTTCGTATTCCTTCATCAATTTCTTAATTGCTGTATTCTGAACGGCTGGCATTAACTACTTTACCTTATGCTCCTGCAAAACCTGAATACATTTAACATTAAAGAAACCTCTATCAACATAAACATTATTGATGTTGATTTTCTTTTTAGCATAAGCTAATAACTCATTAAGAACTTTATGTTTTTGGGAAAACACACCCATGAGAGTAGCCAATAAAGTAAACCTTCTCCCACTTTCAACAATGTTAATTGTAGCGAATCTAAAACAATGCGTAGTTCCCTTTTGAGGTTTTGTTTCGCAAACCATTAAATCGTTCTTATCTCCGTAGTAAAGCCAATCATGTAGATCAGCGGCAACATCTAACTTTTTCTTCTTGAAAACATTGTTTTTCTTAGCTATTCTGAAAATTTCTTCAAACGCTTTCATGAAAGATTTTTAATTCCTCTGTGTCAAATTTCCTTATATGATAAAGCAAAGTATTGGAAGCGGGTGTATTTTCCTTCATAACAAATCTGAATGTTCTAGAACCATTGTGTGTAAAATCATGATTCATAGCGATATGCGTTAGCAGATCGAGAAATTTGCTCGTGTCGTATTTTGCAGTATAGTGAAGTTTAAAATCAAGATAAGGATAAACTGTTTCTTTGATTAATTTGCACAGCTTTCTTAGTTCCTTAGTTTTAGATTGTTCTATATCCTTGTGATTCAAATTAAACTTGATCGGTTTAACAAGTTTACTTGTAGGAGTGAACTTGGCATTACAATCCTTACACTTGTATCTTTGTTTCTTACCATCTTTTGTTATGTTATATCCGAACTTAACGACATTAGATGAACCACAAAATCTGCAAACAACATTATCCTTATCGGTTTTTCTAAACCTTCCAGATTTGTTTCTAGAAATATTTTTATATTCTCTCTTCCTACTGTCTTTTGTGAGGTTTGGTTTTCGCATGGGAACCGCCTCACCCAGAGGGTTGGACCCCGCAAAGCCGCCTCTGGTTATCTTAGTTATGTTTTTTACATATTATATATGTTAATAGCACAACTAATATTTAAATATTTCTATAGTTAAGTATATGGGTTATCCGATAAATTTATAAACTTTAAACAAATTAATTATGTTATAGGCATAGGTGTTAAAATGAGATATAGAGATTTGGCTTCATTTGGAAAACGTCAAGAATTCATAGCAATAGCAGAGCTCTTAAGAAGAGGTTTCGATGTAAATATTCCATTGGTTGATGATCAACAAGTAGATTGCATAATAAGGAAAATTGTGAATGGAAAACCAGTTTATGTGGATATTCAAATAAAGGCCAGATCAAAAGACTGTAAGCCTTATAACGCAGCGAGATTTGCCGCAATGACAATAAATCCAAGAGATAATTATTTTTTCATCTTCTACTCTGAGCAGTTAGATACTTATTGGGTTATACCTTCAAAAGAACTTGTAAAAATAGCCAGCCAAAACAAAAAAGGAAAAAATAAAGGGAAATACCATATAAATCTTGCTGGCTATAGTAAAACCAAAAAGCTCGTTTATCCTCTTCAAAAATTCAAGAAATATGAAAATAATTTTAAATTATTGGAAGAGTTTAGAGGTTGATGTAGAATGACAGAGCCATTACCTAAATGGGAAAACAAAATGAGGATAGAAAAATTAAAACCTGGAATGATTGTAACATGTAAAAGATGGAAAGAACCTATTGAAATTAAAAAAATTGATAGAGTGGGCAAATATATACATA
>Ga0180300_10000069_pt1 | contig 36060 bp, 35 predicted proteins | sample GuaBasSediGuay15_FD_121798 | JGI IMG/M metagenome (GOLD analysis project Ga0180300, IMG submission 121798) | Subseafloor sediment microbial communities from Guaymas Basin, Gulf of California, Mexico - Guay15, Core 4569-2, 21-24 cm | ecosystem: Environmental > Aquatic > Marine > Hydrothermal...
CCAAGGAAACCTGTCTCCGTGGAACCGGGGCTTAGAACCATAGGGCAACCCGACGAAAATTCCCCTGTAATGGTTACCACAAACTTTGCCCTAACATATTACACCGTCTTATCCGACATAGAAGCAGCCAAGATAGATTGTTACCTTTTGGTCGTTGACACGGAAGGAATATCGGTTCAAAGCGCCGTAGCTGGTAGAAAATTAACTGCAGAAACAGTTGCAGATGCCTTGAAAGAGTTTGAAGTGGAGAAATTGGTAAAGCATAGGAAATTGATCATACCAGGACTTGCATCAAGGCTATCAGGAGAAATAGAGGAACTTAGCGGATGGGAGGTCCTAGTTGGTCCTATTGATTCCTCAGGAATTCCCAAATTCTTGGATGAGAAATGGAAGAAAGCAGAAACGTCTTGAATCCTATATATCCTTATAACTACAAGAATTGCGATGAGATTACAAATATAACTAATGTTATTTGTTTCAAAATATACTCAATCCTCTCTCTTTTTAGAGGATAGAGAGAAGATCAAATTGTTCTTTAAGGAAATATAGAAACTAGCTATGAGCGCTTAGCTAAGTTTAAATTCAAGTAAACTTCATCGCTTCTGTACAATAACCCATAACTCACCATTTAGGTGAACCTAATGACTAGAGAATTCACTATAGTCTTTCAGCCATACGGGAGAAGGGTATCTGCTAGCAAAGATACCAATTTACTGGAAGCAGCTAGATCGGCGGGAATAACTCTTAGAAGTGTATGTGGTGGCAAAGGTGGTTGTGGAAAGTGCAAGATTATTGTGCAGAAAGGTAGTGTTCAATTTAATTACGATCCAAAGGAGAAATTACTGACTGATGAAGAGCTAAAGGAAGGATATGTCCTAGCCTGCTTGACATTTCCGATGTCAGATTGCGAGGTCTTTATTCCTCCAGAAACAAGGCTAGAGGGTCAAAAAATTCAGATGGAAGCAAAAGTCCCGAAAGTCATTCCAGAACCAGCCGTCAAAAAGGTCTTTGTGAAACCAACTCAACTAGCGGACAAAGCCGGGAATCAGCTAGAGAAATTATTGTATTTCGTAGGGGTTGAAAGCTTTCCTGAACATGTGCAAGAGAAGCTTAAGGCTATGCCCGAATGTTGCCCAGAAGGAGCTACGCTAATTATTAGAAGATATGGAGGTGAGGTAGAGGTACTAGGATTAGAGGAGGGCAATACAACAAATAGACTCTTTGGACTCGCTGTTGATATAGGAACTACGAAGATAGTCGCTTACCTAGTTGACCTCACTACCGGGGAGATCCTTGGATATGAATCAGGCTATAATAAGCAGCTGATGTATGGTGAAGACGTTGTATCAAGAATAGGATACACTATGGAGAAGGAAGAGGGCACTAAAAAGATTCAGAAAGCAGCTGTTGATACGATAAATGAGCTCATCTCTAAATTAACTTCGAAATATCAAGTTAGAAAAGAGGAGATAGTCGATGTCTGTGTCGCAGGAAATACTGTCATGACATACCTTTTCGCAGGGAAAGATGCATCTCCTCTCTTAGATCCAGGAGCTAAGGTACCAGGACATCCTTTGTTTCTGGAAGCTAAGGACGTTGAACTTGAAGTTCATGAAGCTGCAAGGGTGTACTGTCTTCCTTGTGTGAGCAGATTCTTTGGAGGAGATGCTATAGGAGATATCCTTGCGTCTGGAATGCACAAATCTCCTAAGATTTCATTACTTGTAGATATCGGTACAAATGTAGAAGCTGTTCTAGGCTGCGAATCATGGTTCGTCACCACTACCGCTGCTGCAGGCCCTGCCTTTGAGGGTTGGGGGATTAGGTTTGGAACAAGAGCAATCGAAGGGGCAATAGACCACGTTAAAATAGATCCTGTAACGCTGAAAGCTGAATACCGTGTAATAGGAAATGTAAAGCCCAAAGGCATATGTGGCTCTGGATTAATTGATTTACTCTCTGAGATGTTCCGTAATGGAATAGTTGACAGTCTTGGGAAGATAAATACTGAGCTAAAAACGCCATATATAAGGCAAGGAATTGATGGCTACGAATATGTAGTTGTTCCAGCCGAAAAGACAGCAATAGGCAAGGACATTGTGATTACTGAGAAGGACATAGCAAATTTAATCGACTCCAAGGCAGCAGCGTGTTCTGCCATCGGAGTCTTATTAAAGAAGATGAGATTGAGCGTTTATGACATAGAGCAAGTGTTTATCTGTGGAGCTTTTGGAAACTATCTGGACCTAAATAGCGCAATTGCCATAGGGTTAATACCAGAGCTCCCTAATGCTAGGATAACTTATTTAGGAAACGGATCAGTAGCTGGGGCTTATCTTACCCTTGTTTCGGTGAAATACAGGTATGAGGCAGAGGAAATAGCTAGGCTTACAACGTACTTCGATCTTCTTAAAGACCCAGACTTCATGGACGAGTATACTGCTGCCTACTTTCTTCCCGGGAAAAAAGATTTGTTCCCAACATGGTGGGAAGCCAGCAGAAAAATTAAGAGAAGTTAATTTACAATGCCAAAATGGGACTACGACCATTTAGTAGAGTTTATAGCTCTCTTCAAGAACCAAAGTAGTGGATGATATTAAAACATCTCAAGAGAAATCTAGGGGCATTGAAATGAGCTTGGTTATTTCTATTTCAGGCAAGGGAGGAACGGGTAAGACTACTTTGGCAGGCTTGCTACTTAGAACTTTGTTAGACAATGGGAAAAATGACTCCATTCTTATGGTGGACGCAGATCCAGCCTCAAACCTGCAAGAGGTCTTAGGAGTTGAAGTTGATAAAAACGTTGGAGTCGTGGCAGATGAACTCAAAAAAAAGATAGAAAAAGGAGAACTTCCGCTGGGAGTCTCTAAGGCGGACCTATTGGAGGCATGGGTTTATGAAACCCTTGTAGAGCTTCCAGATTTTGACCTCTTAGTTATGGGCAGGAGCGAGGGGGAGGGGTGTTATTGCTACGTGAACAGCGTTCTCACAAGGATACTTGATGCCATCACGAAGAATTATGACATAACCATAATGGATATGGAAGCTGGACTTGAGCACCTAAGCAGGAGAACTGACCGAGATGTGGACATAATGTTGATTGTTACAGATCCCTCATCGATGGGCTTTAAAACAGCAGAAAGAATAAAGGAACTTGCTCATGAGGTTCACATAAATGTAGGAAAGATATATCTTGTGGGAAATAGATTTCCAGAAGAACTTATTGGCTTGCTTGAAGAGAAAGCTAAGAATATGGGTGTGGAATTCGCTGGATCCATTCCTTCCGATCCAAATGTCACTAGGTTCAACATAGAAGGCAGGTCTCTCCTTGAGCTCCCAAGCGATTCACCAGCCCTGAAGGCAGCTGAAAAAATCGCTAAGAGGATAGGCTTGTTGAATTAAAGCTTCTTTGTTCTTATAACAATGGCTACTCGAAGCTAGGTGGTCCTCTTCCTTCAGGAGATTATACAAAAAGCTATTGGATTCCCTTCAATTAGAGGAACTCTTAAATTGTTAACGATCTGAGCCTTTGCCCTGATGGAACTCAAATCAGTGGGTAAGATCATAGAGTCCGGTCTGTGCGCCTTTTGTGGTGCATGTATAACTGTGTGTCCTAAGGAAGCAGTTACCATAGATAGCGACGAGCCTACATTCGACTCAGAGAAGTGCATTGAGTGTAAGCTTTGTACTCTTGTATGTCCTGTAATTAATAGGGGAGTTGAAGAAATCCCAACTTTAGCTTCATACACTGGAAGAACTCTCCTTGAAGAAGTAGCCAAAGTCGCTCAGGACGGCGGAGTTGTTACTACCTTGCTCATTCAAGCCCTAAACGAGGGTATGATTGAGGCCGCAATCGTATGCCATCTCAGCGATAAAGAGCCTTTGAGACCTGAACCCTTAGTAGCTTTAACGAAACAGGATTTAATTGCATCAGCCGGATCGAAGTACGTTTCATGCCCTAGTCTCTCATCTTTAAGGGAGATAGTTGACAAGTATAAGTCGGTAGCGGTTGTAGGAGTTCCTTGTCAAGTGAAAGCCATTCAATTCATGAGGAAAAGGGCACCAAGATACGCAAAACACATTAAATTGGTTATTGGACTGTTCTGCACAGAGAGTTACCCATATACAAAGTTCTGTGACATGCTAAGGAGCAAAATGGATGTGGATCCTTCTTCTGTCGTTAGATCTGAAATAAAGCATGGGAAGTTCTCCGTTAAGCTCAGCAGCGGGGAAATTCACAGCATCCGAATTAAAGAAACGAAGGAGTATGCAAGGAAGTCATGTTTATACTGCGGTGACTTCGCTGCTGAATCCGCAGACTTGTCAGTAGGAAGCATAGGGTCTGAAGAGGGCTGGTCGACGATCATAGTCAGGAGCCAGGAGGCTAAAGACCTTGTGGAAAAGGCAATAGCGTCTGGGCTTTTAGAGGTAAAGGAGTTAAGCGAAGATTCTAAATCGTTTGTACTCAAGTTTGTTTCTATGAAGAAAAAGAGGTTGGCGAAGGAACTTCCGTTATGATATTCGTGAATTATCCAAGGTAAAGCATCCAATAGCAACAACTGATTGAGCTTGGATGTTTGTTGCGACTCATTGCAAGCTGTAAAGCTCTATCTCAAACGTTTTAGAGGCTCCTTTAGGAGAGGTTACTCTTTGAACCTAGGTATTATCTCCTTGCTTATTGTATCAATAGCCTTGTGGACCTTTGGGCCTATTGGTGAGCCCATGACGAACTGGGTTACTCCAAGTTCAAACATCTTCTCTATCTTCTCTGAGCACTCCTCAGGAGTCCCACATATCGAGAAGGCTTCCATCATCTCATCCGTTACGCTGGAGAATGCTTCATCCCATTTACCCTCATTAAGGGCTTTCTTAAGCTTCGTGGCTTTCTCTAAAGATATTCCGTGTTTCTCCAGTATGGCTGGGGGACATCCTGCCACAATAAAGGCAACTACTGGTAGAGCAGCCTTTCTGGCTTTCCTTCTGTCCCTGTGAGTGGAGAATGATGTGTAAACAACCACATCAAAATTGCTGAGGTCCCTACCCACCTTCTCTGCCCCTTTCTTTAGATGGATTATGGCTTCCTTAACGTCATCAGGGTGCGAAGCGTTGATTAGAACGCCATCTCCTATCTTGGCTGCTAATTTAAGCATCATTGGACCTTGAGCACCAACGTATATCGGTATTTTGCCGCTTGGCTTGAAAGCTAGCTTAGCCTTTTGAATCTTGAAGATCTTCCCGTCGTAATTCTTGACTTTTTCCCCTGAGAGAAGAGTTCTTGCAATCTCTACGCATTCTCTTACCGCTCTTACTGGCAGACTTGTCTCAACACCAAGGAAACCAAGAGTAGTTTTGTCTCCAGCCCCTATCCCAAGTATCACTCTATTCGGAGCCATTTCGCTTAGAGATGCTATGTTTTGAGCTGTCACAACAGGATTGACTAAGTATGGATTTGTCACACCTACTCCCATTGTTATCTTCTCTGTGTAAAGTGATATGGCTGCCATCGTTGTGTATGGATTCCTGTTCATGAAGTGATCGGTTATCCAAGTATTATCAAATCCGCCCTTCTCAGCCTGAGCTACATAAAAAACAGTCCTCCAGAAGGGTTCCTGCGGGATAAACTCAACACCAAACTTGACCATAGCTACCACCTCTTCATCCTTTGATGCGTTCTGCAAGCTCATTTAGACCGTTCTTGGCTAAGATTTCTGCCGTTTTGCTCGGGTCCAATGTCTTGCATATTTCGATTAAGGTTCCCAGACCTTCATCGGACTCCAAGAGATCATATTTCCAGTACAACAACATGAGTTTCACGTTCTCAATCGGAGCTCCTGCACATGCTTTAGGCTTTAATGTGAGAAGATAGCCGAGCAAGTCCCATTTTAGTGAAGATCTCTGTTCTGATCCCAGATTTACCAAAAACCGTTTTAGTTCCGGATCTAAAGACTTAAGCTTTTCCATTTCCCTCTATCTTCGCCCGTATTGAATAATTTAAGATTTTTTATGTATTCAGAGCTTTATAAGCAAGAGAAGGCTGGAGACAGGCTCTAAAAGCTTTCTTATTCTGAGTCCCTCTCATTGACAAGGTTTATCAATTCGCACAACAATTAGGAGGAGATGTGTGAATTTACCGTGATTCTAAGTGAAGATGGTCGAGAAGACAAGGTTGCTGAGGATATTGTTAGGACCACGTATCAAAACGGAGAACTAGTGCTCATGGACATATTAGGAGATCGAATCTCAGTTGGAGGGGCTCTAATCACGGAAGTAAACGTGGATTCGGAGGTCTTAAGGATACTAAGGGATGAGATCTTAAGGAGTTTCATTAAGTTCTTGGAGACATATGAGAAATGTAAAGAGAGCGGAGTTTACGACGATGAGCTAAAAAAGGCTTGGGAAGTCGTCAAATCTACTGGAGATTCTCTTATAAAAGAACTTGCTTTAGGTAAGAATAAATAAACTATTAAGGAGGCTGAGACAACCTCTATGGATTCATGTTACTGTGGGTCGTAAGTTCTTTTATCATAATCTATTCATACATTTCAGGAGATAATGGCGAGCACGTATGAAATCACGAAAATTCAAAGCAAAGGCCATTAAAACAAGCTATTGGAGACCAAACACAAATTACATAGAGGATGTGATAAATAGCGTCGAGACAAAGTTAAAAGATGGAGACATCCTCGTAGTATCTGAGAAGGCCATTTCTGTAGCTCTAAGAAACATAGTTGATGAAAGCAAGGTGAAACCGGGAATTTTAGCGTATTTTCTGGCTTTGGTTTGGATGAGGATCGTTTGGGGATACTTCTTAGGTCCCATTCTAAGGATGAAGAGGGAAAACATCGAAAGATTCAGGAACTACCCTATTCCAGAGGGGGCTAAACACAAGCAGGTCTGCATCAACGAAGTTGGCTTGTTCTCTGCATTGAGACATGGCTCAGAAGGAGGTATAGATGGATCTAACGTAGCCTACTCCTTTGTTGCTTTACCTCTAATGCAGGCAAAGCAGATAGCTGAAGACATAAGGACTGAGATCCTGAAGAGAACGGGTAAAAGGGTAGCTGTCATGATAGTTGACAGCGATAAAACGTATTCCTTCGGATCGTACCACATGGCACCAAGAAGAAGCTTCGTTGAAGGAATTAGAGATCTGGGCCCAATAGCTTATTTCCTAGGGAGGATTTTTCACCTAAAGCGCAGATCAACTCCTATAGCTGTATGCGGTCTACAAGCTAATATTGAAGAGATCTTGGATATGGCTGAAATGGCAGATAAGGTGCGAGGTCATGGGGCTGGGCCCACTGTGTGGGACATGGCTAATAGGTTTGATACATCTCTCACTGGAGTAAGTTGGGAGATGTTGGAGAAGGTAGAACATCGTCCTCTGGTCATATTAACAAAAAGGAAAAATGTTAGTGAAAGGGGAAAAAAGCAATAGCAAACTTCATGTCCGAAGGTGTTAAGAGAAAATGAGAAAATATGGTCTCATCTTGCTAGCCCTCGGCTTGGCAGGTTGGATAATAAGCTACATTCACAGGATGATGGTTCCACCACTTCTTCCCATGATAATGGATGAGTTGAGGGTAAGTAACACCCAAGCAGGTCTGTTAATGTCTGGTTTCATGATAAGTTATGCAATAGCTCAGATACCAGCTGGCTATCTTAGTGATAAATACGGGGCACGTAAAGTGGTCTCTTTAGGGATTGGGGCTTTTTCTCTTGCCACGCTACTGATCGGATTCTCAAGAAGTTTTGAGCAGTTCCTCATACTTAGGATATTGTTTGGCCTGTTCGCTGGAACATACTTCCCTCCTATCACCGCAGCAATCTCAGGCGCCTTTCCAACTGAGAAGAGAGGAAAGGCAATAGGAGTCTTCATGTCTGGCACTTCAATTGGAACAGCCCTAGCGCCCATCATCTCTGTTCCCATCGCCCTACTGGCGGGATGGAGATATGCTTTCATTGTGCTGGCATTGCCTGGATTTCTTATAGCCGCTGCTTTTTTCCTAACCTTACAGGATAAAACGCACGAAATTAGAGAATACAAGAAGGGAGGAGGATTTATCTCCCTGAAGTTTCTCGTAGCCTGCGTAGTACCCTTCTTGGGATTGGCAACTTCTATGGGCTTCACTACATTCCTCCCTCTTTTCTTGGTAAACGAAAGAGGTCTTTCTATCGAAATAGCTGCCGTCTTCTCCAGTTTAATTCCTGCAATTGGTTTTTTGGGGAATATATTTGGAGGATTTGTGGCCGATAAATTCGATAAAGGGCTCTTGGTGTCTGCAATAACCCTTACTTCAGCCATTTTGATGTCATCCACTTATTTCTCCTCAAACAGAACAATACTACCAGTCCTACTCTTGTTTGGTTTCGTTAACTCCCTGATACCAGCCCCCATGATATCCCTAACATCACAAATCATTCCTGAAAGGAGAAGAGCTTCAGCCCTAGCCTTTCAGAATGCCAGTACTTTCATAGGAGCTTCTTTCGGAACCGGATTTGGAGGATATCTCTTGGATAAAGCAGGGTATATGGCGCTATTCACTTTTCTAACTCTCAACTTAATGATAGGAGGTATTCTAGCACTAATGCTAAAAGAAAAAAGCGTAGGTGGGGAACAGATCCCACCTTCTTAAGTTAAACTATCCAGGCTTTGATGGCTTTTCTATCAGAGCTCTCTTGGTTAATATTGTACCATCGTCGTAATGCGGCTTCCTAAGGACTTTGTCAGCGTTTTTCTCTATCTCCCTAGCCTCTGAAGCTAGTTTTGCTGCTTGAGCCATCATCTCGTGGGCTGCAGAGCATAAGAGGGTGTACTTCTCCCAATCTTTCTCCTTGAAGCACGCGGTTACCGTGACATCAGCCACGTTCTTAGCTATCTCAAAGGAAGCCAAGGCCTTTGATGCCGCATATGGGTTGGAGAACCCTGCAGCCTTTATTGCCTTCTTTCCTTTCACGATAATTTGGGGTAGTTCTGGCTTCTTTCCTTCTTTAAAGGCTTCTATAACTTTGTCTATGCTCTCAAACAGTATGTTGTACACGCCGGTTATACTAAGCACCTTGATCAGATCTGCATTGAACAAGGCCATTTCTATGGGATCCAGGAATTCCCTCCTAGCCCCAAGCATGGCATCTGCTTCTACTATTATGTAACCAATGCCCTTTTCTTCTAGATCGGGGACTATTTTCTTTGCTGGAAGATCTGAGACAACGATGACAGGCACTGATTGAGCTAGTATCTCCCTGGCTTTTGTTGGTCCAGGCAAAGCCGCGTTCGGACTGGTTATAACTACAAAATCCGGGTTGAACTCCAAGATCTTCTTGCTAACCTCCTCCGCATCCTCTGGTCCCATCTTTGCGCCCGATCCTATGACTCTTACAACTATGTCTTCTCTCTCTGCCCTCTCATCTAGCAGTAAATCGATAAGAGGGGCGCAACCTATGTTACCCAGCTTGACAAAACCTACTTTCACGACCAATGGGCATCCCTTGGTTGCAAGATGCGGTAAAAGATTAATACATTTCTAACAAAGCCTCGGATGAATTTGGATGGTAATTTTCAATCATCTTTTTACAAAGATCTAGTATAAAAGTAAGGCAATGAAGATCTTATATGAACCAACACAAAAAATGAAATCTAGGCAGGTTCTTTGCGTCACACTTTAAATGGTCAATTCAATAAGGTATGGCTCTCCATTTTCCTTTAGAATTGTGACATAGCGACGTAATGGTTAAATGAAAGTAGAGCACACTAAGTCTCTCGAAGTAAACAATTGTAAAAAATTTATCCAATAAGATGGGGGAGATTTCGTGAGAACGCTTAGGGAACTTAAGGTCGGTCGTTATCCGCCAGCCATTTTGGTTAAGCCCGAGACTAGTCTTTTAGATGTCATGTTAGAGATGAATAAGAAGAAAGTAAGGCACGCAATCGTTGCAGATCAAGAGGGAAGGCTTGAAGGAGTAGTCTCTGCTAAGTATCTGATAGACTTCATGGGAGGAGGAGCTAGGTTCAATAAGGTTGTTGAGGAGTACAACTCCGACTTATATGCTGCATTAGAGAATGAAACGGCTTATTCGATAATGTTTCCTTATCCATGGTGTTCATTGGACGATTCCCTAGTTGAGGTAGTGGATCTGATGATGGAAAGGGACATAGGTGCTCTTCCAGTGGTAGATGAAAATAGAAGAGTCGTAGGAGTGATATCTGAAAAGCACCTAATGGCCCTCTTCTCTGACGTTGAAACCCACGTAAAAGTGGGAGAGATCATGACGCCTTGCTTGATAACGCTTCCTCCTCAGGCTTCTGTTCTGGAAGGTCAGAAGGTGATGACATCCAACGACATAAGGAGGTTAGTTCTAAAGACCACAACGGGGCTCAAAGGAATTCTAACCATAATGGACCTGATCTCCTTCTTCTCCAGCGAGAAGACGCTAAGAATGCTTAAGGAGAAAAGGTTGAAAGAGGTTCATGCTACTCCTCTACAGGCCTTAAATCCCAAAGAGATAGTAACCGTAGATCCACTTGAGGACATAGGGAAGGCAATTTCATTGATGAGAAAGCATGGGGTCGGTCATCTAATTGTCGGAAAGGGTCAAGGCATAATAACTGAGAGAGACTTCTTGCTGAAGCTCCCAAAGGTTATTGGAGTGGACGTGTTTGTAGATGACGTAAGGAAGCTTATTTCAGCGGGAAGAATTTTCTTCTATTGAGACGACCAATTTGTATGATTCGATGGTAATTAGTAGTAATCTAAGAGAATACATTATCGATAAGGTTACATTATAGCATTGTTTATATTCAAAAGCTGGAGTTATCCCATACATCGACGAAGTTTCCTTCTATGAACAGCTTTTATTCCCTAATAATCCTAAACAACTAAAAAGAAGGGGGAATAGCTATCAAATGAAAGAAGTAGCTGTAATTGGGGTTGGTCAAACTAAGTTTGGAAAAAGGAGAGATGCAAGTCTCTCTGAACTGGCGGTAGATGCTCTAAAAGATGCTCTTGAGGATTCAGAGGCTGAGAAAAGGGAAATTAAATTTCTCTCCGTTGGAAACTTCGGCTTGAGTTCTGAGGATATCACCCCCGCTGCACTAGTGGCTGAACAAGCTGGGTTGCAAGGAACGACCACCATGAGATGCGAGGCAGCCTGCGCAAGTGGAAGTGCAGCTTTCTATGCAGCTTGGCTGGCAGTTTCATCAGGAATATTCGATATAGCGGTAGCTTTGGGCGTAGAGAAGATGACAGAGGTGGAAACTCCTACCATGATAGAGATCTTAGGGAGAGCAGGTTCCTACTTCTGGGAATTCCATGAGTTTGGGGTTACCTTCCCTGCTTACTACGCTCTCTATGCCACAGCGCATATGAACAAGTTTGGAACTAGAGAAGAAGACTTGGCGCTTGTCGCTGTCAAGAACCACAAGTACGGCGCTAGAAATCCCCTTGCTCAGTTCCAAAATGAGATAACAGTGGAGGATGTCCTTTCCTCCAGAATGATTGCATGGCCCCTCAAGCTTTATGATTGTTGTCCAATAAGCGATGGTGCTGCGGCAGTGGTCTTAGCATCAAAGGAGAAGGTAAAGGAGCTGGGTGTGGATACCCCTGTTTGGATTAAGGGAATAGGGGTCTCTTCAGACACCTCAACAATGGGAAATAGGGCTAATTTCATCGGACTTAGATCTAGCATAGAAGCAGCTCAACTGGCATACAAGATGGCAAAGGTAGAGGCCAAAGAGATAGAGGTGGCAGAAGTCCACGACTGTTTTACCATAGCAGAAATCCTCGCTTATGAGGATTTGGGCTTTTGCAAAAAGGGCGAAGGAGCGAAATTGATAAGGGAAGGAGAAACCGAGATTGGTGGTAGGATTCCTGTGAACGTCGATGGAGGATTAAAGGCAAAAGGGCATCCTTTGGGAGCCACTGGCGTTTCAATGATAGTTGAACTCACAAAGCAATTGAGGGAAGAAGTGGAACCTAGTAGGCAGGTTCCCTTGAAGAAATACTTAGCCTTGGCCCACAACGTAGGGGGAACAGGGCAGTATTGTTATGTGACTGTGTTAGGAAGGTGAATGGGAGTGAGCGAGCCTTTTATAACGTCAAAGACCCTAAGCTTGGTGTACAGGATCCCTATATCGAGAATTGAGAAGTTTTGGGAGAGTCTAAAAGAAGGGAGAGTCTTGGCCACAAGATGTAAGAATTGCCAAACGTTAAGGTTTCCCCCCTCAGCTACCTGCCCTTCCTGCTTCAGTCCAGACGTAGAGTGGGTTGAGTTAAGTGGGGAAGGCGTAGTCGAAACTTACACCAAGATAATGGCAGCTCCGGCCAGCTTTTCAGGAGAGGCTCCATACACCGTAGTTGTTGCGAGAATGAAAGAAGGTGTCAAAGTCTTAGCCTGGTACGAAGGAGAGAATATCTCAATTGGCATGAAAGTTAGGCTTTTAGCAAAGGAAGAACATGGTTCTTTGACTTACAGGTTTGTGCCTTGGGATGAGCAGGGTGATTGAATGAGCAAGAAAGTAGAAACTGTAGCTGTTGTAGGAGCCGGGATTATGGGTCATGGTATTGCTCAGCTTTGTGCAATGGCTGGCCTAAAGGTATACATCGTCGACATAAGCGATGAAATACTTGATAAAGCCATGGAAAGGATAAGATGGAGCCTTAGTAAACTTGCAGAGAAAGGTAAAATAGAGAAAGAAGAAGCAGAGGCCTCTCTTTCTAGAATAAAGCCAACAACAAGTTATGAGGATCTAATCGATGTAGATCTAGCGATAGAGGCAGTTCCAGAGAAGATGAAGCTCAAAAAATTGGTATTTCAGAAACTTGATGAGGTAACTCCAAAGGAGGCTATCCTGACCTCAAATACATCCAGCCTTAGCATAACCGAGATTTCAAAAATTACTAGAAGGCCTGATAAAGTCGCTGGAATGCACTTTTTCAACCCCCCTCAGATTATGGCTTTGGTTGAAGTGATCAAAGGGGATTATACAAGCGAAGAAACGATTAGAAGAGTAATGGAGCTTGCAAAAGCTTTAGGAAAGACGCCTGTGCTGGTAAAGAAGGATTCCAGAGGTTTCATCGTGAACAGGATACTTGGTGCATTGTTTAACAAGGTGTTTTGGGATGTTCACCTAGGAAGAGCAAAGAAAGAGGAGATTGATGCTGCAGCCAAATATAGTGCTAGACTCCCAATGGGTCTGTTTGAGCTAGCCGATTACATAGGGTTAGATGTACTGGCAGAGATAATGAGAATCCTATCTGATGCTTACGGAGACAGGCTCAAGTACTGCCCTATCATAGATGAGCTGATTGCCCAAGGCAATTTAGGAAGGAAAACAGGCAGAGGTTTCTATGATTGGAGTGCAGGAAGACCAAACATACCGAAAGAACTGGCAAAAGAGTATGATACATCAGAATTTCTTGTAGTTGCAGTCAACGAGGCCGCTTGGATAGTTATGGATGAAGTGGCTGAAACGAAGGACGTGGATACAGCGATGAAACTGGGGGCTGGATGGCCTAAAGGACCCTTAGAACTGGCAGACGAGTTAGGGATCGAGGAAGTTGTTAGTAAGCTTGAATTACTGTTCTCGGAGAGAGGAGAGGAGATCTACAAGCCATGCCCTGTTTTAAAGGATTATGTTAAGAGAGGTTGGTTGGGTAGAGAAGCGGGGAGAGGATTCTATGTATACTAATTATGAGACGTTAAGGGTGGAGAAGAAGAAGGGGATTCTCTGGGTTTATCTTAACAGGCCGGATAAGCTGAACGTCTTCAACATGAAGATGTTAAAGGAACTCTCAGACGTCATGGACAAGGTTGAAGAAGATCAGGAAGTAAAATGTGTTGTAATAACCGGTGAGGGAGAAAAGGCCTTTTGCTCTGGTGCTGACTTAGGATTGTTATCTAAGCTAGATTCTCAAGGGGCTTTGGAGCTATCCGAGATCGGGCAGAGATTGATGAAGAAAATTGAAAGCCTTCGTGTTCCTGTAATAGCAGCTATAAACGGCTATGCTCTTGGTGGTGGATTCGAACTTGCTTTAGCGTGTGACTTCAGGATAGCGGCCGAAAACACTCAACTAGGAAACCCTGAGGTTAAGCTAGGAATTATTCCTGGGTGGGGAGCAACTCAAAGGCTGGCCAGGATTATAGGTTTGTCCAGAGCAATGGAATTCTTGATGTTTGGAGATAGGATCTCTGCTTCAGAAGCCTTAGACATGGGACTTGTCCACAAAGTTGTTCCTCAGGAGAAGCTTAGAGAAGAGGTCATGTCTCTAGCAGAAAGAATCGTTGAAGGACCTACGATCGCTCAAGGTCTTATAAAACGAGTTTTGATCTTCGGTTCTCAAGTCCCCCTCGATGTAGGATTAGAACTGGAGAAGCACGCTTTTAGCACTGTTTTTTCAACTGAGGACGCAAAAGAGGGACTACGGGCTTTCCTTTCAAAGAGGAAACCTGAGTTCAAGGGTAAATGAATCTATATCTTGGATAGGATTTGCTCCACAGGACTGCTATTCAGATGGATTCCCAACCTCTCAGGCTCTATGCCAAATGCCAGACCCAGTAGTTGTGGGTAGTAAATTATTGGAATCCTCTTATCGACGCCTACCTGTCTGCTTATAGCTCCCTGCCTTTTATCGAACACGACATGACAAGCAGGGCACACCGTTACCAAGCCATCCACTTCTCTTGCTGCCAAAGTCTTTAGTTTAGTCCCGGCAAAGCTCATGGTTCCCTCTGGTTTCATTAGAAGGAGCCCTGCTCCGCAACAGTCTAGCTTTTCTGGATAGTCGATAGCCTCAGCGCCGCTTGCCTCAATAAGTTCATCCAGCTTCCTTGGGTCCTCTGGATCATCTGCTCTGAGCACCTTGCTTGGCCTGAGTAAGTGACATCCAGGATGAGATGCTAACTTCAGACCTTTAAGTTCCTTTTTTACGTGCTCTCTCAGTCTTTCAACGCCCAAGTCGTCATGCAGAACCTGGACAAGATGCTTCACTTCACACCTGCCTGTATACTCAAGCCCTTCGAGAGACAACGCTTCGTTAACCCACTTCTTTAGGGCTTCGTTGTTCTCTAGGAAATGTTTTGCTTCGAGTAGGGATTCGAAGCACCCGCTACAGAGACAAAGAACATCTAATCCCGTTCTTTCCGCAAGGGAAAGGTTTCTGGCTGCAAGGTATAGCCATAATCTTGTGTTTAAGCTGCGGATTGGACTACCACAACAGCTCTCTCCTTCTAGATCTACTAATTCAACGCCAAGCTCCCTCATGATTTCTCTAGTGGACATCTCATATGCATACTCCTCATTCGCTATCATACACCCCAGATAGAGAGCATATCTCAGACCATCGCTTCCCAATCGAAACCCCCCCATTATTCTTCGAAAGCAGCCATTAGAGCCTCCCTGAAAGCATCCATATCCTTAGGTCCCTTCAGAACTTTCAGGCCAAGCTCTTCCCGCGTGTAAGTTTTCCTTAGCCTTCTTGAGAAAGCCTTCATAGGGGGATGAATGTATCCGATTTCCATAATCGAGTTGAGGACTGAGTTTAGGTCTTCGGGAACGCCAACCCCTCGGTCCGTGGCGATGTTCCTTAGAGCTATTATGAGATCCGAAGGCGCTACTTCTTGAGGACACCTTTCCTTACATTTAAGACAGAGAGCACATCTCCAGATCACATCAGAATTGATAATCTCCTCTGCTAGTCCTTCCCTGACGGCGCACACTATGTTGTGGGGATACATCTCTAAGAACTCTGCTGCTGGGCAACCACTGGTGCACTTCGTACATTCAAAGCAACTCTTTGGGTTTTGTTCTCCGATTTTCTTAGCTATCTCCTTTAGAATACTCCAGTCTGCTCTTTTTAGAGTCATCAAATCCAATAGGCTGCTAGACATACTGGTTCCCATCTGTCTCCTCCTGCCCCTCAAAAGGTCAATGATTAATCATAAAAAGATCCAGTGTCAGTGATGAGCAACCAAGCAGTAATGCACAATGAGTAGGGGCCGATAGGTATGGTTATAGGACCAGTAGTAGTTGTTGGAGGGGGAGTAGCTGGCATTGAGTCCTCCCTATGCCTTTCAAAACAAGGTGTGAGAGTTTACCTGCTTGAGAGAAACTTCAGTTTGGGAGGAAATGTTTCTCTTTTAAGTAAAGTGTTTCCGACGCTTGATCCAACATCAAACATACTAGATAGGATGTTCAAGGAGCTAAGAAACTCTGAGAACATTCAGATAATGACAAATATTGAAATTAAAGCTATAGAGAAGACGGAGGAGGGTTTTGAGCTTCAGATCATTAAGAAGCCTAGACACGTAGACGTAAACAAGTGCATCTCATGCGGGAAGTGTTCTGAGGTATGCCCAGTCGAGTACGATAGGGAATATGAACTCGGTATAGGAAAGAGGAAGGCTATAGACTCTCCTTCTGTGAAGCCCTTCCCGGAGGGATTTGCAATCGATGAAAGAATGTGTCTTCACTTCAAGGGAGAGGAATGTTATGCTTGCGTCGAGTCCTGTCCAAATGATGCAATAAACTTAGATGAAAGATCAGAAGAGACAAGGATCCAAGCTAAGGCCTTGATTTTAGCCACTGGCATGGAGTTATTTGACGTTTCAAGGGTAAAGGAACTAGGTTATGGTCGATATAAGGACGTAATTACGAGTTTGGAGTTAGAAAGGATGTTGGATCCAGAAGGACCAACTAAAGGAGAGGTAGTAAGACCATCTAATATGAAGAGACCCAGATCAGTTGCCTTTGTCTTATGTGCTGGTTCAAGAGACAGGAGGTTTCTGAAGCACTGCTGCAGGATAGGATGCATGACCGCACTTAAGCAAGCATACGAGATCAGACAGCTATATGGAGAAGAGGTAGAGGTGTACGTCTGCTACAACGACATCCGAGCCACTGGAAGAATGCACGAGGAATTTTATCAGACCGCTAGAGATAGTGGTATCATTATGCTTCACGGAATTCCTTCCGAGATAAGAGAGAAGGATGGAAGGTTAACCCTGAGGATCTTTGACGTGGGAACATGGAAGTTAGAAGAGCTAAACGTTGACCTTGTTATCTTGATTCCGGGAGTAACTAGTGCAAGTAATGCCAAGGAAGTTGGAAACCAGCTAGGTGTTCAAATGGATGAAGATACTTTCTTTAAGACTTTAGATCCTCTACGTTCAGTTAATGAGACGCAAATCGAAGGAGTATTCCTGTCAGGATGCTCTGCTGGCCCAATGGATATTATGAGTAGCATTTCTCATGCTAGAGCCGCTGCTTTGAGCGCTCTGATTTATCTGAAGGAAAAAGAAAGAGCCCTTAAATCCTAGTTATGAGAAATTTTGGATAAATTTAGCTTTCTAGCTTATTAATTTATCAGATTGAGCTCTAACTTGGAAGAATAGAGCACAGAAACCTAGAAGTTACACCACGTAGTGAGATTACAATTTGAAACTATCATTTTTTATTCTTTCTAAAAGGAGCAGGAAGAAGAGGGAAGGTGATTACAATTTGAAAACAAAGAAAATTCTGATCTTAGGGGCAGGTGCTGCTGGAACCATAGTAGCCAACAAGTTAGCTAGAGATTTGAGAAGAGAAATTGCTAGAGACGAGGTCGAAATTACAATACTTGACAAGAGCGATATGAACATTAATCAGGCAGGATTTACCTTTGTTCCATTTGGATTTTACACCCCAGACGACATAAGAAGGCCTAGGAGAAAACTCATCAGCCCGAGAGTTAAAGCAATATTCGGAGAAGATGGAGAAGTAGCCCGGGTTGACCTAGAAAACAGGGAAGTAACAGTTAAGAGCGGGAAAAAATATTTCTATGATTACCTGTTAATCGCTACTGGTTGCACGCAGGACGTAGAGAGTGTTCCGGGGCTTTCTAAGGATTTCAACACGTTTTATACCTCATTAGAAGATACATTAAGGCTTAAAGAGTCATTACAAACGTTGTCAAAGGGAAAAATAGTCGTATTGACGATAAAAATGCCCATCCCATGCCCAGGAGCTCCAGCCAAATTCACAGTCTTGCTGGATGATTACCTGAGGTATGTCAAGCGTGCTCGAGAGAACTTTGATATCACATTTCTGTGGCCCATACCTACTGTAGGACCGCCTCCCTATAACTCAAACATAACCAAGGCTTTTGAGGAGAGGAAAATAAACGACGTAAGGGAGTTTAAGTTCTCGGAAATAGATGCGGAGAAAAAGGAAGTGGTGTCCGCTGACGGAGAGAGAATAAAATATGATTTCTTAGTCACCATACCCCCTCACAAGGGCATAAAGGCCTTATATGACTCCGGAATAACCGACGAGAACGGATGGGTTCCAGCGGACAAATACACCCTGCAATACAAAAAATCTGAAACCGAGAAACACGATGAGGTCTACGTTGCAGGAGACGCGGGACCTCTAGAGATCCTTAAAACGGGTGTAACAGCCCACTATCAAGCGTTTACAGTTGCTCAAAACTTAATATATGACGTTCTGGGAACGGGTGATAAAGTACACTACCTAGGAAACGTGGGTTGCCCATACGTAGGGTCCACACTAACTCCTGATTCAAGGGGCAAAGCATTCCTTGCAGTGTGGTCATACGGACTTAAACCCAGACCATTCGTGCCTACGGAGGCGGGATGGTACTTCTATCGCATGTACTACTACATATACTGGGATCTAACCGTAAAAGCAATTATTTGAGGTGAGATTTATGGAAAAATCGGGAAAGGAATCTGTTTCATTGAGTTTACATCTCGAAGAGCCCGATTTAGAGGCTCTAATAGAGATCTTAAGCATTTATAGGATAATTCGAGACATGCTGAACGACCAGCTGATAAAGGACGTATCTTACATTGCATCAAGCCTGCTTAAGCTTGTGAACGTCGTTTCAAGCACGGACCTCATCGAAATACTGGAAAGGGGTCTTCAAGACCCTGAGTTGGACAAAGCCCTGCTAAATCCGCCTAAAATAGGTTTAACAGGACTTCTAAGCGCTTTAAGGGACGAAGATTTTCAGAAAGGAATGGGTATAGTAGTTGCACTTCTTAAGGCAATAGGAAAAGCTTCAATCACTCAGTAATGAGCTCAAGTATACACTTACCCACTACACTCTTTTTTATTTCTCTTTTATTTTTTCTTTTTCAGAGAGCAGGGTTATAGATTCTTCATAGCCGCATTTCACACACAAGATTAATGCAACATCAGTTTAAGTTACATAGAAAACAGTTTGAATTCCATCATCATTGTCCTCAGGCTCACTAAGGTCGGTTTCACCTTCATCTCTCCTTCAATAGTGGAAAAATCACTTCTGGCTACATTCTGAATCATTATATAATAATTTGTTTACAAATTGTAGCAATGGATCGGATTGATCTAAGCATAATAGAAGAACTGAGAAAGGACGGCAGACTCAGCCTATCTGATCTGGGAAGAAAGATAGGTATGAGCCATGTAGCGATCCGTAGAAGGCTTAAGAGACTTATAGAAAGCAAGATTATGAGAGTTTCTACTGAATTGAACGTCAAGACATTTGAATTCAAGTTAGCGATGGTAATGATGGAAGTTGAAACCTACGAAAAGTTGACTGAACTTGTCAGCACTTACATAAAGTGTCCTAGAACACTAATGATCCTCCATTGCCTAGGGGGTTTCAACTTACTTGCAATGATGTGGGCGGAAAATGATGATACTCTTAGAAGCGTCCTCGATTCTTGCTCTATAAGGACTAGAGAAGGTGTTAGAAGATCAGAGGTATGCGTAGGTGAGCTGTTACATCCCGAGTACCTTTCAATACCAATAGTTTCCTCTTCTGATCTGGAAATTTCTCCGTGTGGCCTAGATTGCAGCGGATGTAGGAGGTATCAGGAGGACAAGTGCCTAGGCTGCCCGACAACACGTAGATATAGGGGAATTGAAAATCTTATATCTACCGATCCCGTTTGAAGATTTGAGAGCCATTCTATGCATATACAAGCCATCTTTGGGAAGAAAGATCATCGGCTTTCAACTTCCTCCGCATTAGCTCATCGAAACCCGTCCACATAATTACTTATAACTAAACAAGTGAAGGTCGAAATTGTGTTGAGAGTAATTGCCTGTGCTAAGTATGCTGTTGATGTAAGTGAGCTTAGGTTTGATCCGTCAACAGGAGAGCCTATACTGGCCGGAGCAAAGATGAAGCTCAGCGATGTCGATAAAAGAGCGATAGAGGAAGCCATTAGACTAAAGGAAAAGCACGGCGGACATGTGACTGTCTTGACAGTTGGTCCAGAGAGCGCGAAGATGGGACTCAGAGAAGCCCTTGCAATGGGCGCAGACGAAGCCTATTTGCTCGTCGATCCCTTGTTCGAGGGCGTAGATACGCTTGTAACATCCCTCGTTCTAAAGAAAGCCATCGAAAAACTGGAAGGATTTGACCTGATAATTTGCGGAGAAGCTACGAGCGATGGTTACTCCTCACTAGTAGGCCCCAGATTAGCTGGATTGCTAGGAATTCCCCAGGTAGCTTACGTAAAAAGGATTGTAGAGGTAAAAGACGGTTCAATAGTAGTCGAGAGAGATCTAGAGGATGGATATGAGGTTGTGGAGGTCAAATTGCCAGCTTTACTCACAGTAACGAGGGAAATAAATGAGCCAAGAATTCCACCTCTGCCAGCGATAATGAGGGCTTCTAAGAAGCCCATGAAAATGCTGAGTGCCTCTGAACTTGGCATACCCAGCGAATTACTCGGTCAAGATGGCTCAGCAGTACAAATCTTAGAGGCTAAAGCTCCTGAGATAAAGAGGAAGGGAGTCATATTTGAGGAAATGCCAGCAGACGAAGCAGCGAGAAAACTTGTAGAAGCTTTGATTAGGGAGGGAGTTCTAGGTGGCTGAAAACGAGGTTTGGGTCTACTCAGAAAATAAGAACGTTTGTCTTGAGCTTTTAACGGCTGGAAAAGAATTATCAGAGAAGCTGAATGTTCCTTTAGCCTCACTTGTCTTGGGACACGGAGTAAAGGATGTGGCTGAAGAGCTGTCTGAACACGGACCAAATAAGATCTATCTCATAGATCATGCTTCCCTAGAAAGATTCGATTCTATGTCTTATGCTGCAGCCATTGAAACCATTGTTAAACAGGAAAAACCCAAGATATTGCTCATCGGGGCAACTAAAAGAGGAAAAGAGTTGGCTGGAAGGCTGGCAGCCAGGCTCAATGCTGGTTGTATGTCGGAATGCACAGAAGTTGACATAGGCGATGATGGGAGCGTCATAGCGAAACGTGCAGCTTATGCTGGAATGGCAGTAGCTACTGAGAAATGTAAGAGCACCCCAGCAATAGTTTTGCTGAAGCCAGGGAGGTATGAAAAGGCCCCGTCTGGAGGCAAAGGGGAAATTGTTGAACTCAGCTTGGAGATACCTGAGCCAAGCCTAAAACTCATCGAATTCAAGCCAAAGGAAATCAAAGCTGTTAGAGTAGAGGAAGCAGAGGTCGTAGTGCTTGGAGGAAGAGGTATAAAGAAGAGAGAAGACTTTCAGATGCTGGAGCAACTGGCTGAAATGCTTGGAGGGTGTGTGGGATGCACAAGACCAATTGCAGCTGATCTGGGATGGTACACAGAATGGGTTGGCCTTTCAGGAGTAGCAATAAAGCCAAAGCTCTACATAGGGGTTGGAGTTTCCGGAGCAATACAACACGTCGCAGGCATAAAAGACTCCAAGGTCATAGTAGCGATAAACAAAGATCCAGAGGCCCCGATCTTCAAGTCTGCAGATTACGGCATTGTAGGAGACCTCTATGAAGTTATTCCAGAACTGATAAAGGCATTAAAAGAAGTCTCTAAGAAAGAGGGATGAGTTAACTCTAGATATGCCTCTTCCCTCTTCTCTTTTTCTTTGGACGTAAAAGTGCTGCGGGTAGGCTCGAGTATATTTTTCTAGCGCAGGAAAGATGTCTCTTCCAAAGCGATGTCTCTAAAGTCTGAAATTGAGGCATATAAGATTACGGGAAGAATTGAAAGAGTAAAGGGGATAGAAGAAGTCTCAAGAAAAAAGAAGAAGGGGTAAGAAAAATCGGCTTGAATGCTTCACATCTCTGCTTTTCCTATCCATTTGTAAATCTATCCTGGCCTGACGTATTCTGCCCCTATTACATCGCGAGCTATGATGTATCTCATGATGTTCTGAGCTCCTTCTGCTCCTATCACGTAGGAGAAGGTTCCTAACCAACCTCTGAAGATTGGGCACTCCCTTGTGTAGCCGTATGCTCCATGCCACTTCATGACCTCTTCGTATATGTCTGCAGCAACCTCTGGTCCCATCATCTTTGCCATAGCAACAGGAACGTTAAGGTCTCTGGGGCTATAGGCTGGGTTCTTGTGAATGTATATTTGGTCAGCGAGCCAAGCAGCCTTATAAACTATTAGCCTTGCGGCTTCTAGCCTTGCATAAAGTTCTGCAAACTTGAAGTTAACTCCTTGGAAGCTAGATATGTACCTTCCGAATAGTTTCCTCACTCTAAACCATTCTTTGGCCTGATCAAGGGCCCACCTAGCAGAACCTATGGCTGCTGCTGCTACGAGTATCCTTGCTACGTTAAAGCCCTCCATATTTATGTAAAAGCCCTTGTTCTCATCTCCAATCCTGTATTTGTCGTCTACCTCAACATCGTTGAGCATGAATCCTCCGCAGGAGATTCCTGCCCTCCCTATATCCTCATAATAGGTTGGCTCAAAGCCCTTAACTATCTCTCCATCCTTCTTGGCCAAGAACGCAAATGTAGTAAGGGATCTATGCCCAGCTTCCTTTGGACCAGTCCTCGCGATTAGGAAGAACCCTCCTCCCCAGGGAAGTTCTAAGGTCTCCTTTACCCCGCTTATATAGGCTTTTTCTCCATTAAAAATCCATTTTCCATTTTCTTTTCTAGCAGTAACCCTTGTACCAGCGATATCTGAGCCCCCTTGGGGTTCAGTTGTTGCAATTCCAAAGAAAGCTTCACCAGCAGCTACCTTTGGTAAAATCTCTGATTTGGCTTCTTCACTTCCATAAAGGTCAAGTAACATGGGCCATCCATTTACAAGAAGGGTGTAAACTGGAATAGCTATTGAAGGATCGTAATAAGCCATTTCATCAACAGCTATGGCAGCCATAGTGAGCGTTCCGCCCATCCCTCCATATTCTTCCCTTACTGGGATGCAAAAGAGTCCTTGCTGTCCCATCGTTTTAATCAGATCTACTGGTGTTCCTTTTCTAGCTTCGTCAATTTCTATCCATCTTGGGGCTATATACTTCTCGCAGAATTCCTTAACACTGCTCCTAAACAATTCCTCTTCTTCTGAGAAACTGAAGTCCATGGTGACCCCGTGCTCTTTGTCGGGATTAATTAAATTTTTTTCCAAGTTAATAAGAGAGCACTTTGATCGGAATTTCCGGATGTAGCCTTTTTGAATTCAAAATTACATTATAATTGATAAAAAACCTCTTTTTCGTGAGAAAAGAGGTTTTTAAGGGAGTTTAATCACATAATGCTTCATATATGACGTTTTATGCTTTTGCTAAGGTCATCTATTCTGAGCTAGAATTCTGTAATGGAGGAGATTATGTCCTACCCAAGGAGCATTAAACTCCTCTACTTCTATGATCTCAAAGAAGGGGGTTATTAACCAATCTAGTTCCTCTCTGGGAATTCCATACTCCTTACTCTTCTCAGACAAAGTTTCTATAAACAAGTATCCTTTTGGTTTCAGCACTCTTGATAGCTCTGCTATGTATCTCCTCCTTGCCTTAACGAAGTTAATTGTGTTTATGTCTATGGCTGCATCGAAGAATTCGTTCCTGAACTCCATTTGAGATACGTCACCAACTTCAAACCAGATCTTTTCTAGTAATCCTTCCCTTTCAGCCCACTCTCTAGCCTTATCTATAGCAACAGCCGAGATGTCGAGACCATAGACCCTAAACCCTTGTTTCGCTAGATAAATACTGTTTCTTCCCTCTCCACAACCAGAGTCCAGTACAATGGCTTCTGACATCTCTTTGCTCTTTAAGAACTCTGCGAAGCGAACCACACCCGGTGAAGGAGCATGTCCCCACATAAGTTTACCCTTTTCCGCATAGAAATCCAGATACATTCTGTCGAATAGCGAGTCCAATGCCTCTCAGCGGAAATGTGTTTTGCATTAATAAAACTATTCCACCGTGATATCTCTTCCAAGGAATCGTTAAGACAATCCTGAGATTATCTTTTCTGTTTGAGTTCGTTTGATAAATGGCGAAATTTGTTGGTTTACCATTCACTTAATGAATTCTATAACCCATTTATTTGAAAGACTGTGCAAATTGCTCATATTTAGCGATTAGATCTTTGCTTATAGATGGATTTACTTTAGAAAGCGCTTTTTTTAAGTGCTCCATGGTAACTAAGCCTTCTCCAATTTTTCCTATTTTTTCTCTAATGGCCATGAGTTTAGCTTCTCTACAAACAGCAGCTATGTCTGCACCACTATATCCCTCTGAAAGCTGGGCTAATTCGTCTAAATCTAGTTCTGCTGTTGGAATGCCCCTTAAATGTACCCAGAAAATCTCTTTTCTTGCCTTTTCATTTGGAGGAGGGATGTATATAAGGTAATCAAATCTTGCAGGTCTTAAAAGTGCTGGATCCACTTCCCAGGGCCTGTTAGAGGCTGCAAGAACCACAACCCCTTTGAACTCCTTAATGCCATCCATGTTAGAAAGGAGTTCTCCTACAATACCTGGAAAGCCCTTTCCTCTGGCGGGAGCAATCTCATCGAGCTCATCAAGAAATATTATTGAGGGAACATTTTCTTTCGCCCTATAGAATGCTTCCTTGATCTTGCTTAAGGCTTTAGTTATGCCTTTACTCAGTACATCAGATCCTGTTAGATAAATGAAAGATACATCGAGTTCTTCAGCTGCTGCTTTAGACAACATCGTTTTTCCGCAGCCTGGTGGTCCAAATAGAAGGATCCCTTTTACGGGTTCCAGTCTATACTTTTCCATCAAATTAGGATGCTTCAGAGGGAGTTCTATGCTCTCTAAGAGTTTAGCTTTGGCTTCTTCAAGATCACCTATATCACTCCATGTGATCCTCTTTTCTTCCTTTTCCCTCCTTATCCTGCTTCTCTCATAATCTAGTTTGAACCTCTGGAAAGAATCTAGCATTTGCATGGATATGCTGGGCTTCATCGATCCTATCACTTTAAGAAAGTCTTCTTGAGATATCTTCCTCTTCTTGCCGGTTTTAATGGTCTCGAAGGCGACCATTCTGCTTACCTCTGAGCAAAGAGCTGATAAATCGGCTCCACTGAACCTTTCCGTGGCTTTTGCAAGGGATTCAAAGTTTACATCTTCAGCTAGAGGGAGATTAGTACATTTGGCCTTTAATATCTCGACTCTTGCCCTGAAATCGGGTGGAGGAACGTATATCAGTTTATCAAATCTTCCAGGTCTTAGAAGTGCTGGATCCAGAAGATCTGGCATGTTAGTTGCACCCACAACTACTATCCCTCCTTCAGATCTCATCCCGTCCATCTCGCTTAGCATCAGACTTAAGAGCCTAGGAGTCACATCATCAGACGAGTAGAGATCCCTTCTCTTCCCGATGGAGTCTAACTCATCTAAGAAAATTATACAAGGTTTCATGGCTCTGGCTCTTTCAAAAATAGCTAGCAGATTTCTCTCGCTTTCTCCATACCACTTGCTCAATATTTCTCCTAGTTTCACGTGAATAAAGGATAATCCAGTATTTTCAGCAAGCGTTCTCATTAGAAGAGTCTTTCCACATCCTGGTGGTCCAAATAGAAGGATCCCTTTGGCCATTTCAACCCCATATTCTCTTGCTAAATCGGATCTAATCAAAGGCCATATTATGGCTTCTGTTAGCTCTTGTTTTACTTCTCCATAATCTGCTACCCCTTTAAAGAGCTTTTCTGGATCCATTTCTTTAAGCGTTATCTTTTTTGCTTCTAGTATTTCTCTAATCCCTGCCGGACGTTTTTTGAGTGAAATTTCTGCTTTTTCAACAGCCTCTTTTCTCTTTAACAAAACTAGAGAGTACCTTATGCTCGTTAAGCCTATCGAAATTGGAAGTGTAATCAAAAAGAGGTTCAAGTAGCTTTTATCAAGAAAAACTAAGGATAATAGAGCTAGGCTGCCTCCAAGAGAACTTAGAAATGGGCGAGAAATCCCTTCTCTTTTTTCAGATAGATATCCAGAAATATAGCCCATGAGAGACCAGATAAGAATTATCAAATAGGGTTTCAAATCCTCGAGAAATATACGCGAAAGAGCTAAGTTGATCTGCCCAGATGTTTTAGGATCAATGCCGTTCTTTAGACCAAGTGCGATAGCATCTAAGAGAATTTTAGGTGTAAATGTTCTTATTGGTGGTTTAGAAGCTTCTAGAACTGGTAAATCTGCCATAATTGAGGGAAACAGACTTCTCATTGGATTTCCTAGCAATGCAGCTAATCCCAGACACATCAAGGAGGCCACAAGCCCCTGATTCCTCCCAGAATTCTTCCCAAATTCATATCCTCCAAAGATAACAAGCACAGGAGCCAAGAAGAAGAAAGGTGTTAGGCTGAAATAAACCGCGTCTAGAAGGATCAGAGCCTCCAATTTATAAGAAGCCACTCCTGCTAGTGCCAATCCCACAGCTAGAAGGTAGAAAAAGCCCAGTCCTCCGAATTGGTAGAAGACTGAAAACGAGGAAAGTAGCGCGGCTATTCCAAGAGCAAGGACTCCTCTTTTCAGCGACAACACTATCAAGATGGCAAATGCAGCCATCACTACGCTCTTTGGATAGAATGGAACTTCCGAAATGAAGCCATAAATGAGAGGAGCCGCAGCCAAGGCAAAAGGAAGATCAACATAGGCCAAAACCGAAGAATATGATGATCGTCCATTCATCCTAGGCAGCTCCTTCTTAAGTTTGAGGGAAAATCTTATCGTATTATTATTGCCATCTTGAGCTATAACCTCTTCCTTGGAATGGACCGCTTAATCTGAAACCATGTCTTATGACTTTTTCACAATATAAAATTGTCCTTGGAAAGGATCAAGCGTTCAGAGATTTTGAAGCATATTTACTTAGATTAACAGAAAACAAAGTTAAACTGAGTTAGGGATGCTGCGATCCCTGAGATAAGTCATCAATAGAGCGGAAGTAGCCCTGTTTGGATAGCAACGACTTCTGTTATATCTAAAACCTTCAGCTTGTTCCCTTTAAGTGATTGAGCACCCTCTCTCAAGCTAAGTTCACAGAAAGGACAGGCCGTGATAATGAATTCAGCTCCTGTTTCTGCTGCTTGTTTAGCTCTTTCAATTGAAACCTTGCCGCTAAGGTCTGAGTTCGACAGTTTTAGTAGACCGCCCCCTCCACAGCAGAAACTGTCTTCTTCTATTTTCTCCATTTCAACTAAGTCGGATCCAACGAGCTTCAAAACAATCCTTGGCTCTAAGTAAATGCCATCGTGTCTACCTATATCACAAGGATCGTGATATGTTGCCCTAATTCTTGGTGCAACAAGGTTTAGCCTGCGCTGGGAGCATAGCGAGTAAAGTAGCTCCGTAGAATGAATCACCTCAAAGCCGAGTTTTATTCCCAGCAGCTTGGTGTAGAAATGCTTGAACACCCTATAACACCCAGCGCACGTAAACACCACTTTTTTGGCTCCTTTAGCTCTTATCGCTTCAATGTTGTGTATTGCCATCTCTTTCAATCCCAAAATGTCTCCAGCTAACAGGAGAGGGTATCCACAACACCACTCCTCCTCTCCGAGGATCGTAAAGTCTTCACCCACTGCTTTTAGTATGTGAACCATAGCGTCTGGCACTCCAGAGAGGGCCCTAAAGAAAGAAGCATTGCAACCAATGAAGTACACGGTTTCAGCTTTGCCTTTCAGGATGTCATCTACCGTCACTTCAAAATACATAGGGGCAGCCTCTGGCCCAAGTTTATCTATCGCCTTTTTGTTCCTAGAAAGCCTAAACCTAACCCACCATAATCTCTCCTTGTTGTCTCTTCCAAGAGGATTGTGTACATTTCTAATGGTTCTAGAAAACTCTACTAGAGATTCTGGCATCCATGCAGCTTTTGCCATTAGCATTCTGAGCATCAAATAAATAGAGTCTGTTTTTATGGCTAAAGGACAGTTCTTGCTACAATAACCGCAAAGTGCGCATTCCCAAATCATTTTCTCTAGAGATTGTCTTTCTATAATCGGGCTAAATATCCTGAAAATAGAAGATGTTTGGTTATATGCTCTATATATGCCTCTAAGCCTAGTACCTGGTATGTGAGCCTTCTCTCCTGACAAACTGTAAGTGGGGCAATTTGAAGTACAATTACTGCACGTAACACAGGTTTCAAGGGAAAGTATGAACTTTCCTGGGAGAGTAGAGAAATCAATTCCTCTTTCAGAAATTTTTTCCTTTGTCTCGGCTTTTTCAGCATATTCTATAAGGTTTGGAATAAACTCCTCTGCCATTTCCTCAATAGAACAGGATGCTACGTTCGGTATTGCGGATATAATGTGAATCAGCTTGCTAAAGGGTAAATACATTAGGAGAAGCTGAGCCGCCATAATGTGTATTAAGAAAGACGGTATGTTGGGAGTTTTCTCAATTCTTAAGATGATACCTGGCAAGAATCTTATTGTCATTGATTTAAGAGAATCTGGAGGCAGTAACCTCATAGCAGTACCAGAGGCCACAGTTAGCAGAACCAAAGCAGTTGCTATGTAATCTTCTGGTTCTGAATGCAGTCTGAGCGTTTTATTGATCACTCTATAAACCATTAGCCCTGCTAGAAGAATTGTGGATGCTATTCCGATATACAGGGGAAATGTCTCAACCAAAAAGCTAGTGATGTTTATGCTAATTCTCTCAAGACTTTCTTTAGACCAGACTCCAAATCCCCTTAGATGTCCAAACAAAATCATGAAAATAGCAGCATGAAAGCCAAGACTTTGGAACCAGAAGGCCTTTCTTTGTTTATAAATCTTAGAAAACAACAATAAATCTGAAATAGTTTTTTTCACAAAATAGGGGAACCATTTGAATGGAGAGCTGCTTGTTCTTATCCAGTTTCCAGCTCTAACCCATCTTTTTACCTTTAGAATAATTCCCCCTACAAAGAAGCTTAGTGTAACATATGGCAATACCTGTGCGACTAGCCAGAAGATGGTCTCCTTAGGAGTCACCGCCTTTGATTGAAACGAATTTATTAAAAATTAAACAACATTTCACGAAGTCTCTCTTTGCTAATGTATATGCTTGAAACCCTGTAGTTAGTAAACCCGGTTTTATTTCCAACAAAGGTAAGTTTTTGGAGACATATTTATGAAAGATTTTATTCTTTCTTCTGGTTCACCGATTGGTGATGTGAGTGGCAAGCGTCGAGGATTTCAAAGTGCCAGAGGGTTTGTATTACTCAAAGGGGAACATGTACGTTAAAGTAGAAGACGACATAGTAGTAGTCGGTTTGACGGATTATGGGCAGCATCTTGCTAAGAAAATCGTTTTCGTTGAGCTACCCCTTGTCGGCGATGAAGTATCTCAAGATGAGCCAATAGGTACTATTGAGAGTGGTAAATGGTCTGGGCCGATTGAGTCCCCCATCTCAGGGGAAGTTATAGAGGTAAATGATAGATTAGAGGATGAGCCAAGCCTTCTCAACGAAGATCCTTATGGAGAAGGGTGGATAGCTAAGATAAGGCCATCGAATTTGGAAGAAGAGTTGAAGAACTTGATGAATAAGGATCAGTACATTGAGTTCATCAGAGAAGATCTAAAGAAAAGATAATCTGCAATCTCACTCATGATTTCTGCCAACAATCTAATCCACCCCTTTCACTTCTTGTTTTTTGAAGCTCTTACTTTGATTTTTGGCCTTTTTTGATTTCTTATTGCTATGGAATAGTTGTTTCCCACAACATTTCTTTGTGTTCTTTGGTTATGTTTTTATCCACCGGATTCTTAGGAGAGTAAGGTGGTTAAGTGTCTGTAAAGGAGGGTAGCAAACTACTTGTCAGACAGATATCTGCTATAGTGATAACCTTCGTACTATTGTGGTTGTTCATGAGGGTTTACATAATAGACAGCATCGTAATCCCATTAGTTGGCATAACTGTCTCAGACGTGATTGTGGTTCTGCTAGCCCTCATTATGGCTGGACTCATCAAGGGCTTGGGAAGACCTCTTTCAATGATATATGAAGAAAGCCTTCCAGAGAGGGCACAAGTAGTATCAGATATTACAGATCACATACTAAACCTAGTTGACTTGTCTGTACTTTACATTTATCTCAGAAACATGCTTGTAAGAATCCTAGAAATCTATATAGGCCAAGCAGCTAATCCTGAGATAATTTATGATGTGATATTCCTTATAGTTGGACTTCTAATGGTTTACAGCATAATAAAAATCCTTACAAGGTAATTTGTAGTGCCTCTCCTCACAAAAACTTAATAGATGTTACTTTTGGTTTCTTTGATGCCGGAAAAGTGGAGGTTGTTGGATCTAGGAGCTTTGAACGGATACGCCATCCAATCAGTATATGAATCAGTGGCTAAATCCGTAGGGGAGGGAAAATCACCTAATACGCTCATTCTCTGTTATCCTTCAGATCCTTACGTATGTATAGGCGTCCATCAGATCGTTTTCAAAGAGGTAGACGTGGAATATTGCACAACTCATGGAATACCAATAGTAAGGAGAAGGCAGGGAGGGGGAGCAGTCTATCTAGACGATGGCCAACAGTTCTATCATCTAATCATGAAAAGCAAAGGAATGATGGATGTAGAAGGATTCTACAGGAAATACCTCCAGCCTACCGTTTATGTATATAGGAGATACGGGCTTAACGCCGAATACAGACCCATAAATGACGTGGTGGTAAACGGTAAAAAGGCATCAGGAAATGCTGCAGAAACTATTGGCGGGGCGGACATATTAATTGGGAACGTTATAATGGACATAGATCCAAGGAAGCTAGTTAGCGTACTCAGAGTTCCGGATGAGAAGTTCAGAGACAAGTTAGCATCCTCTATGGAGCTGTGGCTTACTTCATTGAAAAAAGAACTTGGGTACGTACCTCCTAGAGAGGAAGTTAAGGAATACCTCATAGAAGGTTATGAGAAGACCCTAAAGATAGAATTAGAGCCTGGAAGTCTTACTGAAGATGAAAAGGAGGAATGGGCAAAGCTGATTGAGGAATTCAGATCTGATAGATGGACGTATAAGAAGGAGTTCGAACATGAAAGGCTTTTAGAAATCATAACCGGAAAGTGCACTAAGGTTTCTGAGGATGTGCAGGTTTGCGAAGCAACTTACAAGGCAGAAAAACTCCTTAGGATCATAATAGAGGTTTCGAAGGGCAAAATAACTGATGTGGTTATCTCTGGAGACTTCTTCATGGAACCTTACACTGCATTGAGGCTTCTAGAGGAAGAGCTCGTCGGAGCTAAACTCGAAAGAGATGAGCTCTCAAAAAAGGTAAAATCCTTCTTCGAGAAGGCTGGAGTAAGGTTGGTGGGAGCTAAACCAGAGGACTTGGTTGAAGCACTAATGAAAGCTAGCGAGAGACCTCACCTATAAGATCCGTGCTTAGATCTGTTGTATGTTGATAGAAATGCTGCAGCAAATCTGTTAGCGTGTTTTTCGGTTCCTCTGTGCTTACCAAGCATGATCCTGATGTGATGGTAAAACTCATGTAAAATTATGTAGGGGTTGGTGTAGAAATCCCCGTCAGCCAGATAGATAGTCTTATCTTTAGCTGAGTATACAGCAAGTGCCTTAGAGTGACCTTTGACGTGCTTTACCTTTATCTTTGGTTTGTCCACTTCAAATTCAGTTGCGAGCGTGCTCAGGGCTTTTTCTGTCTTTCCTTCTAAAATCAGCCTTACGATCTCAGCCCTGAACTTTTCGTCCATTTTGAATTCTCCAGCCGATTTATTGAACCCCTTCAGCTCAATTCATATAATAAAAATACCTTGGAGTGAAAGATTTGAGCTTCTATCATATATTGAATTGCCTTTCATAGTTTGAGCTGTTCAAAGTACCTTTAATCGTTAGTTTTAGGTAGAAATATCTTGTTAATGAATCTGATAAGTTCGGGCCCAACAATTGAAAAAAGAGCGGCGTTAGAAAGTTCATGAACTAAGGCAAAGGGAATTCCAGCTAGAAGAGCTATTGTTAGGGGGATCTTAAACGTCAGCGCAAAGACAGCGTTGGTGAGGAAATCATAAGTGAGGGTGCAGAGCAAACCTAGCAGGGCTAACTCAGCTCTACCTGCTTGGGAGGATTTTCTCCTTAAAATCCCCCCAAGATCCCATAAATTGTTTCGGCTAATGCGGTTGCTATCAAGATCGTGGGAACCCAGCCATAAGGGTTGAGAAAACCATATACAATCCAGCTGAGAGCGCCAACTATTGCACCGTCCAATGGTCCAGCTATGAGACCAGCAACAAAGACCAGCAAGTCCATGAATTTGACATTTGGTATCCAAACAAGAGCATAATTAGACGAAACGGAGAGTGCCACTAGGATAGCGATCAATGACACCCTTATAGAAGGGGTTAGGGTTTTGGAAGCGGACTTTGTGAAGTATCCTCGTAGTACCAAAGCAATACCTCCTTATCGCTTACTACGTACTTATCTGCAGCTACTGGCCCCTCTTGCCAACCACCCCAGTCAGTCCATATCCACCACATCCAGTAGAAGGGATGCTCGTTCTTCACCCCATTTATTGATTCCACAAGAACTCCCATCCCAGGATATGCGGTGTAGTTAACATCTGCTACGAGCGCAGTTACATCAAATAAGGTTGAGCCTGCTGGAACTTGTGTCCCATTGTACCATTTTATGGTACCGTTCCAGAACTTTATTCCCAAGTTTACTTCGATTTTCTCTTTGGATAGTGCTTTTTTAACCTCTTTTAATTGATAAAAGGAATATACTGCTAACATACTTGAAGAAATAGCCCATATTACCAACAAAATGCTAAGCAGAGATATCCTGTTTATTGGATGGATCATCCATCCAATATGCTTTAAAGTTTTCCTCGATCACAAAGACTTGTAGAGAATGGAAGAATTTTCTAAAGTACTCAAACAACTCAATGATTTTCTAGATTCTATCAAACCCGGGGTAGGTCCTTCTCCCAAGTTTACAGCATCTCACGCCATCATGTGTCTGTACATAATAGCAGAGAAACAACCTATTGGAAGAAAGAAACTATCAGCAGAACTTGGGATTGGTGAAGGAAGCGCGAGAAGCTTGTTAGCTCGGCTAAAACGTCTAGGATTATTGGATATCTCCAAAAAAGGTCTTATGCTCAATAAACAGGGAGAAGAATTCCTCAAGAGGCTCAGCCTTTTGATAAGTCCTCCGAAACGCGTTTCAGCTGAAAAAATAGCCATTAGCCGAATATCGACAGCCATCTTAGTTCGAGGTGTTGCTGAGAAAGTAGGCAATGGTATGAGAGTTAGAGATGCGGCAGTAAGTCAGGGAGCATCTGGTGCAACCACCCTAATCTTCATGGGAGGAAAGCTTCAGATACCTGGTGTGAGTCAAGACGCCGAGACCGACTTTCCAGAGGAAGTTGGAAGCCTAGTTGAAGAACTCAAGCCTAGAGAGGGCGATGCCATCATACTAGGAACCGCAGAGAGGTGGAGAGACGCTGAGCTTGGAGCTATAGCCGGCGCTCTCTCCTTGCTAGGAGTTGGCTGGTAGGCGAGAGGATGACCTCTTGAAGAAGTGGTTTGAAGAGCTTGTAATAAACCCAAATCCTGTTATCAGTTCCCTCTGTTACTCGATTTTAAGGATAGAGCCTTACTCTACCTGCCCTCATGCCTGTACATACTGCTTTAGGAGGTGGGCAGCTGAGACTAGGAAGAACTTGATCAATACCGGGCAGATCAAGGCTTTTCGTAGAATAGCTGACTTCATAGCAGCTAGAGGGATTAAGACAATACCTTTTAGGATCTCAACGCTGTGCGATCCCTTTTCTGAACCAGAGAGGCGTTTTAAAATGACCCTTAAGCTTCTTAGAGTTGCAAGGAACAAGAGAATCCGCATAATCCTGTCAACGAAGTCAAACTTGGTAGTAGAAGATCCTTGGATATATGAGATAGAGCAGCTCTCCCAAATGGGCCTGGTAGCAGTACAATTTACCTTGATAACTCTTGAGGAATCTCTTTCCAAAAAATTGGAGCCAATGGCACCTTTACCCTCAGAGAGGTTAGATGCTATGGAAAGACTTCACAAAAAAGGAGTTCCCATAATTTTGAGGCTTCAACCCATAATACCTGGCTTGAACGATTCTTCAAATTCATTACTAGAGGTTATTATGGAAGCAAAGGCCTCTGGAGCTGAAAGAGTCATAATTGAGTGTCTAAGAGTCAAAATAGGTGATTCTTTCTCCAGAGAAATAGGGTTAGATGAAAACTGCTTGGTTCCCTATTACGGATCCAAGCACTTGTTAGGCGTTGATTTCCCACATATGAAAAGGATATCAGAATCAGTTCGTACTATAGTTGATGCCTGCGGAATGTCATTTTCCGGATATAAGGAAACTCTATTTCCCCTTTACACGGCTGAGAACTGCTGCGGAATTGATCTACTAAAGAACGCTTGTATTAGAATAACTCTTAGAGAGATCTTCGGGAAGGCAAAGGGAATAGAAGATTTAGAGGGCCTGCTGGCTGAGCTAAGTAGAGATGAGAGGTTCATCGAATCCCATCTGGATGATTTGCCTAGGCCGATAGCCAGAAAGATAAGAGCTCATCAGAAGGTTCTGAAAAGGACTATTGGCTCAGAAACAACGCGAAGTCATTTCTTTCCAATATTACAAAGTTAAAAGCGGTTAATTTCGTCTGAGAATAATTTTTACGGTAAAAATCTAGCCTGTCGAGACTTAAAATGTAATAACCATACCTGACTTAGTTCTGTGAACAACGTCTCCAAAAGCAGATTTGAATTGTTTTATTGCTTTTTCTCCAGTACAATGACCTATGTAGAACTCTTTAACCCCTAGTTTAGCCAGCTCCTCTATTGTTCTTGCAACCCTCTTCTCGCTAACGACCATTAAATGAAGTCCTCCTATTAGTGCCCTAACCTTTGGAACTCCTGTCACAGACATTGCGTGCTTAACTGTGTTCACAACTCCCCTATGAGAGCATCCGTTTACTACAATCAATTCCTCTCTCAAATTAATTATCAGAGATAACTCCTCTTCCATTTCATCTTGAACCATTTGTGGAAGAATCCTATATTTGGGGGGAGGAGCTTCAAATTCTGTCACCAAGGGGATTTTCCCTGATAGAAATATTCCTGGTGCAATCTCTATAGGTATCCAGATAGGAGTTAGCATTCCTTTTAGTTCTACGATTTTCCTTTTGAGAAACGGCATCCATGTGGTGTGTCTTAGGTATGGATCTACAGCTATGCTCTGTTCGAAGAACTTTTGCCCGTGTAGTATGGGAATCCAGTTATCCCTAGCCCTTAAGACCTCTAAGAGACCTCCAGTGTGATCCCAATGCTTGTGAGAGAGGACAATATACGAGACCTTAGATAAATCTAAATTCATCTTTTTCGCATTAGATAGAACCTTCTCCCCGGTAATCGACGTGTCAAATAAGATACTTAGGTCCTTTTTTGGGTAATGGGCTCTAACTAGTAGAGAGAGACCCTTTTCCTTTTGTAATTCTTTAGATTCAGCCTCATCATCCACAAGTATGAATATATCAACCCCCTGTAGCTTAGGTTGTGAGGACACATTAATCGGACTCATAGGTAAAATTTTAACCCATCGCTTCGGTCACTGTCAATTGTGAGACTAAGAGGCAAAGGAAGTGTCTGTATGATGCCAGAGAAAGGAGAAAAATTTCTTATAGTTGCCTCAGGATCCACCAATCCTGTTAAGAGGGAAGCTACAGAAAGGGCTTTCAGAAGGGCTTTCGGGAAAGTTAAGGTAATTTCTGTTGAAGTAAGCTCAGGGGTACCTCCTCAGCCAGTTGGAGAGCAAGCCATGATAGGTGCTTTTAACAGGGCTTCAAGGGCATTAGAG
>Ga0180300_10000070_pt1 | contig 35969 bp, 27 predicted proteins | sample GuaBasSediGuay15_FD_121798 | JGI IMG/M metagenome (GOLD analysis project Ga0180300, IMG submission 121798) | Subseafloor sediment microbial communities from Guaymas Basin, Gulf of California, Mexico - Guay15, Core 4569-2, 21-24 cm | ecosystem: Environmental > Aquatic > Marine > Hydrothermal...
AAGGAAAAATTAACAATGTGGCCGGCAACCTTTACCTCCCATCGGTCATATTCTTCCTGAGACTCCTCGCCTTAGCGATAAAGGATTTTCTCATCTTCACCCCCACCCAGCCTCCCCCTTGATGGGGGAGGCTGGGTGGGGGTGAAGATGAGAAAATCCTTTATCGCTAAGGCGAGGAGTCTCAGGAAGAATATGACCGATGGGAGGTAAAGGTTGCCGGCCACATTGTTAATTTTTCCTTAAATAGACACAAAACTATTGTCAGATCTACAATAATAGATATGATTTGGGAGAAAGGGTATGATTGTTCTTCTGTTCCTGCTTCAGATTGATACTTCAAGGATCACCCTCGACTTTCGCGATGCCGATCTACGGGATGTGATCCGGGCGATCGGTATCCAGTGTGGGGTAAATATCATCCTCGATCGGGAGGTTGAGGGGAAGATCACCATCCATTTAGAGAAGATTCCACTCAGTGAGGCCCTCAGCATCATGTGCCGGGCCCATGGCCTGGAACTCGTGCAGAAGGATAACTACTATCTCATCCGAAAAGGGAAGGTGGGGGAGCTCGATCTCAAAATTACCGATAAGCTTATGACCATCCACGCCCGGGATGTTCCGATCCGGCAGCTCATCGATTCCCTTACTCAGAAGAGCGGGATGAATATTGTTGTTGATCGTAGTGCCGATGGCATAATCTCCGGTTCACTAACCGGGGTCGATCCTGCCGAAGGGCTAAAGACACTGCTTGCCGCCCATGGACTTCTGCTCAAGAAAATTGGCGGAATCTATTATGTCACCAAACCGGAAAAGCGTCGGGGTGGCAGAACCGGCCTCTCGGTCACCGTAACTGAGGGGAAGTTTGTCTCCCTCGATGTCACCAATGGTGATCTGGGCGATCTCCTCGACGAGATTGCCAACCAGGCCAACATCAACATTGTCCGTTATGGCGATGTGCGGGGTGTTATCAATGCCCGATTGGATCGGGTCCCCCTTGATGATGCCCTCACCCTCATCTTCCAGGGGACAAGATATACTTTTAAAAAGATCGATGGCATCTATCTAATCGGCGATAAGTCGCTCACCTCACCGGCGGCTGCCGCCCTCACCACCGCCAAGCTAATCCCCCTCTCCCATATCAAGGCCGATCTCGTCCCCTCCCTCCTACCCCAAACAATACCGGCTGCCAATGTCAAACTGGTCAAGGAACAGAATGCCATCCTTATCTTTGGGACTGAAGATGTGATCAAGAATGCCGAGGAGTTCATAAGGACTATCGATGTCGAATCACCTCAGGTCCTCATTGAGGCGATGATCGTTGAGGTCTCGAGATCAGCAACAAGGGAGCTCGGGATAAAGGCAGGACTTAAGAGACCGGACACCACCCACCGCGCTCTCATCCCCCAGATCCGCTATACCGCGCGGGGTGATGAGATCAACTGGCTTCTTGATACCCTTGCCCACTACCTCCACCTTACCCGTCTGGGCCATCTGCCCAAGGATTTCTGGCTCTACCTCCATCTCTTAGAATCGAAAGGAAAGGCAAGGGTGAGGGCCAATCCCAAGATTGCAACCCTGAATGGCAACGAGGCATCGATCAATGTTGGGTGGGTGCGATACTACCGGACCACCACCGGAACCGTTGAGAATCCCATCTATCAACTCCATGCGGTCGATGCCGGGATTAAGCTCAAGATCATCCCCTGGGTCTCATCGGCTGGTGATATCACGACTGTGATCCAGACTGAGGTATCCAACCTTAAATCGCTCGGTCCCGAAGGCCTGCCCGAGATCGCCAAGCGGACGGCAGCGACAACCATTCGATTGAAGGACGGGGAGACGATCATGATCGGGGGGTTGATCCAGAAGTCGAAGCTTAGGTCGAAGGAGCAGATCCCGATCCTCGGTTCGATCCCGATCCTTGGTAGCCTCTTCTCCTTTACCACTTCGACTGAGGATGAGACCGAGCTTCTAATCTATATCACCCCGAGGATCATCGGTGGTGGAGTATACTAAGCGATTACTGATTCTTCTTCTCCTCGGCTGTGTCCATCAGAGGTTGATGATCACCCCGGTAATGGTGAAAGTTGAAGGAGAAAGAGGAAGGGACTTTCCGATCATCGGTGCTACGATAGTCGCCGATCTGATTCAGGAGCCAGGGATCATCATCCTCCAATCGGATTCTGAGATCAAACCAGACTATCTTATCCGTTATGAGGTCCTCTCCTGCTCCCCACCCGGTGCGATCGACGAACGGGCCCGCATCGTTCTTCTTGTCAACCTAATTAAGGAGGACCGGATACTGAAATCAAAAATCTATGATCTTAAAGGTGAGGATCTGATAACTGTGAAGAGACAATCGGGTCGTCGGGCGGCCCGGGATCTTGGGAGGGCATTGAGGGATATTATCCTGGAATCACCGAGACCGCCTTCTTCCCCCCACTCCGATAGTGGAAGTGGACAATCCCATCGGTGAGGGCGAATAAGGTATCATCCTTGCCCCGACCGACATTGGTCCCGGGATAGACCCTGGTTCCACGCTGACGGACAATAATATTCCCCGCCCGGACAAACTGTCCTGAGAAACACTTTATCCCGAGCCGTTTGGAGTGGGAGTCGCGGCCATTCCTCGATGCTCCAACACCCTTCTTATGAGCCATACTACCTCCTAATGGGCAACGATCTCTGAGATCCTCACCCTTGAGAAATCCTGCCGGTGGCCGGTCAGCCGCCGATAGTTCTTCTTCCGTTTATACTTGAAGACGAGGATCTTATCCATCCTCCCGGTCTGGACGATCTTACCTTTAACCTCAACATCGTCCAGCACCGGCCTTCCGACATGGAGCTCTCCATCATCCTGATAGAGGAGGACCTCACCCAATTTGATCTCCTCCCCCTCCTTTCCGATTCGGGCTGGAATAATGATCTCATCGCCAGGTTTCACCAGATACTGGAACCCTTTTATCCTGACCACTGCAAACATCACTCTCCTCCACCAGGTATCGGCGGCCCTTCTGGCAGCTCCGGCTCCTCTTCGGGAACAATTGGCTGGATACCAGTGGGAAGTTCTGGGGCTGGTTCCTTAAGGATCTCTTCGGTGGCGGTCTTCATCCTCGGACTCCGATAGGTAATGACGAGAAGGAGTGAGGTAATGAAGAAGGCAACCGCAAGACCAGAGGTCACCTTCATCAGGAATGGAGCCGCCCCCCTGCCACCGAATAGGGTCTCGGTTCCGCCACCACCGAAGACACTGGAAAGGCCGGTCCCTTTGGTCTGCTGGATAAGGACCGCGATGATGAGCAGCACCGAGACCAGAACATGGAAGGCGATCAGAAGGCCATACATCACAACCTCCGGAATCTGACAATCCGACCAAACTTCTGCCGGTCGAGACTGGCACCACCAACCAGAACCCCATCGATCTCGGATTCGCTCATGAGGGAATCGATATTCTCAGGCTTCACACTGCCTCCATAGAGGATAATAACTTCCTCACCGGGATAGCCATTGGTGGTGAGCCAGTCACGAATAAATCGGTGCACCTCGACCACCTGATCCGGTGTGGCAGTCCTTCCGGTTCCAATCGCCCAGACCGGTTCATAAGCGATTATAAACGGGGGTGTGACTCCGTCAAGATCGATCTTGAGCTGAGATTCCACCACCTCAAATGTCCGGCCCTCTTCCCTCTCCTCGAGCCGCTCCCCGATACAGAGGACCGGGATGATCCGGCTCTCTCTCACCCTTTTCAGCTTCCGATTGAGGAGTTCATCATCCTCACCCAATCTTCTCCGTTCAGAATGTCCGATCAGGACATAGTCGCAACCGAGTTCTTCCAGAAATTCCAGTGCGATCTCACCGGTATAGGGACCGGGTGGTTCGCAGTAGACATTCTGGGCCCCATAGCGGATCCGACTGCTTCCCAGGACTTCCTTGGCAATTGGAAGGGAGACAAATGGAGGAAAGACCGCAACTTCTTGGTCATCAACATCCTTAAGATCATTTAAGAGCTCGACTAAGAAATCCTTCGTCTCCCGCGGTCCTTTGTTCATCTTCCAGTTTCCGAAGATGTGCGGTCTACGCATAGAGGATTTCAACCCCGGGCAGCTTGGTTCCAGAGAGATACTCCAGAAATGCCCCACCTGCAGTAGAGATGTGACTCATCTGTTCAGCGACACCGAAACGGTTGACCGCCGCAACCGTCTCACCACCTCCAACCACTGCAATCCCCCCCGCAGAAGCTGTTTCAGCAATGGCCTGGGCCACCGCCTTGGTCCCATCGGCAAAGGTGGTATACTCGAAGATCCCCATCGGACCGTTCCAGAGCAGGGTCTTACTCTTCTTAATCAGCTCACAGTATCGTTTAATCGTCTCGTCACCGATATCTACCCCGATCTTGGTCCTCGGTATCTCCTCCACCGAGACATTCTGGACCATCTGATTGGGACCGATCCGATCGGCAACCTTGCAATCAACCGGCAGGATGAGTCGTTCGTTCGATAGAAGCTGTTTTGCCTCGCTTAAGAAATCGAGATCGACGATCGAACTCCCAACCTCCAACCCCTTTGCCTTGAAGAAGGTAAAGATCATCCCCCCACCAAGGATAAGATGGTCAACCTTCTGGAGGAGATGCTTTATCACCGGGAGTTTGGTCTGGAGCTTTTTACCGCCAATGATTGCAATCAGGGGGCGTTGCGGTTCCTTTAAAACCATATCGAGGTATTGGATCTCCTTGGCCATAAGATAACCAGCCACAACCGGTTTAAGGAATCGGGCCACACCAACGACGGAAGCATGGGCCCGATGGGCGGCAGAGAAGGCATCAATCACATAGGCATCGAGCTGGGAGGCGAGTTGACGGGCGAACTCCTCATCGTTTTTTGTCTCTTCGGGGTGAAAACGGACATTCTCAAGCAGGAGAATCTCGCCCGGTCTCAGGTTCGCCTTCATCCGCTCAACATCATCACCAACACAATCCGGTGCAAACTTGACCTCCTGTCTCAAAATCTGACCCAGGCGTTTGGCGATTGGACGGAGGGAGAGGGAGGAGTCAAATCCGGTGGGTCGGCCGAGATGGGAGGCGATCACCAGGGCAACATTCTTCTCCAAAAGGGTCTTGATCGTAGGGACGGCAGCACGGATCCTGGTATCATCGGTTATATTGGCCCACTCATCGAGGGGGACATTGAAATCAACCCGGAGATAGACCTTCTTCCCCCCTAAAACGACATCATCGATCGTCTTCAATGATATCACCCCTTCCTCTTCAAGACATATTCGAGGAGGTCGATAACCCTGACCGCATAAGCCCACTCATTATCATACCAGGCGATGACCTTGCAAAGGTTGGGTTTGATCACCTTGGTAAGCAGAGAGTCAAAAACCGCGGAGTGGGGATTGCCGATGATATCGGCGGAGACGATTGGATCGGTGCAGTATTCTAAGATCCCCTTTAGCGGACCATTGGCCGCATCAGCCATCGCCCGATTGATTGACTCGACATCGACCTCGGACTCGAGTTCGCAGATGAAGTCGATCATCGAAGCATCGGCAACCGGAACCCGAACCGCAATCGCATCGAGTCTGCCGGCCAGATCCGGAAAGACCTCGATAATCGCTTTGGCCGCTCCCGTTGAGGTGGGGATCATCGAGACCATTGCCGCACGTGCACGCCTAAGATCCTTATGAGGAAAGTCGAGGATCCTTTGATCATTGGTATAGGCATGGATTGTGGTCATGAACCCTCGCCTGATCTTGAACTTCTCATGGAGAACCTTCACGATCGGGGCAAAGCAGTTGGTGGTACAGGAAGCATTGGAGATGATCCGGTCGGTGGTGGGGTTGTAATTCTGCTCATTAACCCCCATTACGAAGGCCGGGATCTCATCCCTTCCGGGAGCGGTCAGTATCACCATCTCCGCACCAGAAGAGAGGTGCTTCTCTGCATCGGCCCGCTTGCGGAATTTGCCCGTGGCCTCGATGACGATTTCCACACCGAGCTCCTTCCAGGGGAGCTTGGCCGGATCCTTCTCCGCATAGACACGATACTCCTTGCCATCAACAGAGAATCCGGCCTCGGTCACCTCGATTCTTCCATTGAATTTACCGTGGACCGAATCGAATTTCAATAGATGGGCAAGGGTATTGGCATCGGTGAGGTCATTGACCGCAACGATATCAAATGACTCCTTCTGATATCCCGCCCGAAAACAGAGCCGGCCAATCCGTCCAAAACCATTTATTGCGACCTTAACTGCCATGGACACCTCCTCAACAGAATCCTATCGACACCGGAAAAGTTGTCAAGAAGCGGATAAGGCATCAACGCCTCTTGTCTTAACCCGATTTCTAATTAGAATTACTCCGAAAGGAGGTTTATGCCCAAGAATCGGACTGAAGTCCTGGTGGATGTCTGTAAAGGCTGCGGCCTTTGTGTAGAATTCTGTCCCAAGAAGATCATCCGGCTTTCTGATGATATCAATTCGAGCGGTTACCATCCGGCTGAGATTATCGATCAGGAGAAGTGTATCGGCTGCGGCTTCTGCTACCTTATCTGTCCGGAGCCGGCAATGGTGATCTATCGGGAGGAGCGATGAGTGAGCGGTATCTTTTCCGGGGCAACCATGCGATTGCCGAAGGGGCGATGCGGGCTGGTTGCCGCTTCTTTGCCGGCTACCCCATCACCCCCCAGAATGAGATCCCGGAGTATTTTTCCGCCCGGATGCCCGACTACGGCGGTGTCTTCCTCCAGACCGAGAGTGAGATTGCGGCAATAAATATGCTCTTCGGTGCATCAGCCGCCGGTGTGCGGGCGATGACCACCTCATCATCACCGGGGATCAGCCTGATGCAGGAAGGGATCTCCTACTCCTGTGGTGCCGATCTACCGATGGTGATTGCCAATGTTGTCCGGGGAGGACCAGGCCTCGGCAATATTGCCCCGGCCCAGAGCGACTATTTCCAGGCAACCAGGGGTGGTGGCCATGGCGACTACCGAACCCCGGTCCTCGCCCCCAACTCGGTTCAGGAGATGTTTGAGTTTCCCAAACTCGCTTTTGAACTGGCGGAGAGATACCGGACTCCGGTCATCATCCTGGCCGACGGCCTGCTCGGCCAGATGATCGAACCCTTGGAGTATACCTTCGATCCGGTTGATCCCAAGACACTGCCAAAGAAGGACTATATCCTTGATGGTTGCAAAGGGAGGGAGCGGCGGGTGATCCGCTCCTATGACCTGAGGCCGGGTTACTTAGAGAAGCTCAATTTCGAGCGGATCAAGAAATATCAGAAGATCGAGGCCGAAGAGGTCCGATATGAGACCGACCATCTCGATGATGCCGAATTCGTCATCATCGCCTACGGGACCTGTTCTCGGGTGGCCAAGGCTGCGGTCCGACTTGCCCGGAACAATGGTGTGAAGATGGGCCTGCTCCGTCCGATCACCCTCTGGCCTTTTCCGAAGAAGATGATCGAGGAATTGACCGGGAAGACCCGCCTCTTCATCGTTGTCGAGATGAGTATGGGCCAGATGATCGAGGATGTGGAACTGGTGGTGAAAGGCAAGGCACCGGTCCGTCTCATCCCCCATCCTGGTGGTGGTATCCCTACCGCCCGTGAGATCTGGGAGAGGTTCCAGCAATTCCGGGAGGAGTTATGAGGAAGGTATACCATCGACCCGAAGGTCTTACCGATACCCTTATGCGTTACTGTCCTGGCTGTGGTCATGGCATCATCCATCGGATCATCGCCGAACTCCTGGTTGAACTCAACATCAGGGAGCGGACGGTCGGCATCGCCCCGGTTGGCTGTTCGGTCTTTGCCGATGAGTATTTCAACTGCGACATGATCCAGCCCGCCCATGGCCGTGGTCCGGCAGTCGCCACCGGCCTGAAACGGGCCAATCCCGATCTCATCGTCTTCTCCTATCAGGGCGATGGCGATCTGGCTGCGATCGGAACCGCCGAGATCGTCCATGCCGCAGCCCGGAATGAGAACTTTACCGTTATCTTTGTCAACAACGCCATCTACGGGATGACCGGTGGTCAGCTCGCTCCAACCACCCTCCCCAATATGGTATCGACCACTACCCCAAGGGGCCGGAATACAAAGCTGGCCGGAAATCCGATCCGGGTCTGTGAGTTGCTCAATTCTCTCGACGGTCCGGTCTATATCAATCGGACCTCGGTCCACACCCCTCAGTGGGTGCTGAAGACCAAGAAGGCGATCAAGAGGGGTTTTGAGATCCAGATGGCGAAGAAAGGGTTCGCCCTGATCGAGGTCCTCTCCATGTGTCCGACCAACTGGCGGATGAGTCCGATCGAATCCTCTCGCTGGATTGAGGAGGTGATGTCCAAGTATTATGAGCTGAAGCTTTTCCGCGACCTTACCAAGGAGGAGAAGTGACCAACGAGATCATCATTGCTGGATTTGGTGGGCAGGGGATCATCTCCGCCGGTATGATCATCGCCCAGGCTGGTATGAGTGAGGGTAGGTATGTCACCTTCTTCCCCTCCTATGGCGCTGAGATGAGAGGGGGGACCGCAAACTGTTCGGTGGTGGTGTCGGATGAGGAGGTTGCCTCACCGGTGGTCGACCGGCCGGACACCCTGATGGTGATGAATGAGCCTTCTCTCATCCGATTTGAGCCCCGGGTAAAGGAGAACGGCATCCTCTTCTTCAACCAGACCCTGATCAAGTCGAGGCCGAAACGGAAGGATATCAAGATCTATCCGGTCGAGGCCAACCTCATTGCCGAGGAACTGGGTAGCGGCAGGATTGCGAATATGGTGATGCTCGGCGCCTTTGCCGCGGTAACCAAGACGGTCGATCTCGATTCGCTCAAGGCGGCACAGCGGGTCATCTTCAAGAAGGCGGATGAGAAGATGCACCGCCTCAACGACCAGGCCTTGGAGCGGGGGTATAAATTGATTAATGGTTGATCACCTCCTCCCACTCGTCAAAAAGCCGATCCGATATACGGATCATGAGCTCAACCTCCCCGGATTGAAGTCATCCCGGGTCCGGATCTGCCTCGCCTTTCCCGATGTCTATGAGATCGGAATGTCCAATCTTGGAATCAGGATCCTCTACCACATCCTCAACCGGGCTGGATTCCATGTCGAGAGAAGCTTCGCCCCCTGGACCGATCTCGGCCAGCTCCTCAGGAGAGAAGGTATCCCCTGGGTTTCACTCGAGACCAGAACCCCGCTTAAAGATTTTGACCTTATCGGCTTCTCGATCCATACCGAGCTCTCCGTCACGACCGCCCTCTATATGCTCGACCTCGCCCAGATCCCGATTCATGCCGAGGATCGTGGCAAAAACGACCCCATTATCATTGCCGGAGGACCGGTCGTCTACAACCCCCTCCCACTTATTCCATTCATCGATGCCTTTGTCATCGGAGATGGTGAGGAGGTGATGGTAGAGATCGCCCGGGTCTTAGAACCGGGCAGAAGGGAGGAGAATCTTTCCCGACTCGCCCAGATCGAAGGGGTCTATGTGCCGGCAGAGAATCATGGGAGAAAGATAAAGAAGCGGACCATCACCCATCTCAAGGAGGAGGACTTCCCAATGCCTCCGCTTCTCCCCATCTGTGAGCTGACCCATGATCGGCTGGCGATCGAGGTGGCCCGGGGCTGTCTCTGGGGATGCCGTTTCTGCCAGGCCGGCTTTGTCAACCGTCCTCTGCGCAATCGGAACCCGGATGAGATCCTGAGGCTTGCCGAGCGTGGGGTGAGGAAGACCGGCTGGGAGGAGGTTTCTCTGCTCGCCTTCTCTATTCTCGACTACCCTGGCCTCTCACCCCTGCTGGAGAAGCTGTCCGACAGCCTCTCCCGCCGAGGGGTTGGGATATCACTACCTTCAATTCGGGGTGAACTCCTCACCGATGAGCTTCTTATGAGCCTGTCAAGGGTGAGGCGATCCGGTCTCACCTTCGCCCCGGAGACGGGCAGCAGCAGGCTGCGCAAGATCATCAATAAGGAGATCGAGGAGGAGCGGATATTTCAGAACCTGAAGAAGGCCTATGAGCTTGGCTGGCGACAGGTAAAATTCTACTTTATGGTGGGTCTCCCCGGGGAGACCGATGAGGATGTAGATGAACTGATCCGGATGATTAAGGAGATCGGCCGGATGGGGAGAAGACGAGGAGTGAAGGTCTCAATCGCACCATTCGTTCCCAAACCCCATACCCCATTCCAGTGGGCACCGCTTCCCAATCGGGAGGAGCTGATGGAGAAGATCAACCGGATCCGCGGTTCAATCCGAAGGTCGAATGTGAAGATCACCTACCACAATCCAGAGCTCTCCTGGATCGAATCGATCATCGCCCGTGGTGATGAACGATTGGCACCGGTACTTGAGACCGTCTACCAGAAAGGTGGCCATTTCGAGGACTGGTCCGAGTATTTCTCAATCAGACGGTGGCGGGAGGCATTTGAGGAGAACTCTTACCAACCAGTCCCTCTGAAAGAGCAGACCGAGCTTCCCTGGGATTTCATTGATGTTGGGATCGATAAGGATTTCTTGAAGAGGGAATGGATTAAGGCCAAGGAGGGGAAGATCACCGAAAACTGCCGGCTGAGTGGTTGTCAGGGGTGTGGAGCCTGCGATGGCAAGATGGAAAAGGAGACCGAACCGCTCATCCACTACCGGGTTGAGGTAGTGAAGCGGAAGCCGGTTCCAACCCCGGTCCGATATCGACTCAAATATACCGTGGGCGAGGCCTACCGGTTTGCCTCCCATCTCGACATCACCCGGGCAATCTATCGGACCTTCCGCCGTTCCGACCTACCAGTTGCCTTCAGCCAGGGATTCAATCCCCATCCCAGAGTCTCTTTCGGTCCACCCAAGCCGGTTGGTGTTCTTAGTCAGGGTGAGTATCTCGATTTCCGTTTGAATCAGTATTATTTTGGCAACATCATTGCCGAGCTCAACTCCGCCTTTCCTCCCGATCTGAGGGCGGTGGCGATCCGACCGATCCGTGCCGATATACCCTCCCTCACCGATCTCATCAACATCCACCACTATGTCATCGAGGGGGAGGGATTGAGGATGGAGAAACTGAGCGAGATCAAAAGTTCGGATAAGATCATCTTGGAGCGGAAGAAGGACTCATCAACCGAGTATATTGATATCAAGCCAGATATCTTCCGTATCACCTATAATGGGAGACTGGAGCTCTATCTCTTCTTCGGGAAGTGGCGGGCAAAACTCTGGGAGGTGATCAATTACCTCTACGGCAGGGAGATGATGGGGAGGCTGAGGATAACGAGGATCGATCAGATGATTCTGAGTAAAGGGAAGCTCTACTCCCCGCTCAACCTTTAGCATGGAACGGATCGTAGTGATAGATGCCGCCGGTTCAGAGAAGCGGGTCGCCATTCTCGACGATGGGAGCCTGATCGAGCTCTATATCGATAGGGACGATGAGGAACGGCTGGTCGGTAATATCTACAAGGGGAAGGTGATCAATGTCGTCCATGGTCTCAAGGCCGCCTTTGTCAATATTGGTAAGGAGAAGAACGGTTTTCTGCCCCTATCGGAGATCCCTTATCAGCAACTGGTTGAGGATGCCGAGATCGAGATCGAATCGACCCGGGAGCTGGCGGTAAAGGAGAATCAGGATATCATCATCCAGGTAACCAAGGAGTCATATAGTGTTAAAGGCCCCCGACTCACTTCCTATGTCTCCCTGCCCGGTCGATATGTCGTCCTCCTGGTCAACTCCAAACATATCGGGGTATCGAGAAAGATCCGGGATCGGAATCGTCGGCAGAGGCTCCGTGAGGTCGCCCGTAAGGTCCGTCCACCGAGGATGGGGCTTATTGTCCGGACCTCGGCAGCCCTGGCCAAACCAGAGGAGATGGAAAAGGAGATCAAGCTTCTCTATGAAGAGTGGCAGGAGATCAAGGCTAAGGCCAGGGGGGAAGGTCCACTATTGCTCTATCAGGAGCCCGATCTCATTATCAGGATGATGCGTGATCTCCATCCCAAGGATATTTCTGCCATCTATATCGATGATGAATCAGCCTACCAGAGAATCGGGAGCTATCTCAAAGAAAGGGCCCGGGAACTTTATCCCAAGCTGAAACTCTATTCTGGGAAACGCCCGATCTTCGAGCACTTTGGGATTGAGGCCGAAATCACCAAGGCACTGGAGCGGAAGATCTGGCTTAAGAGCGGCGGTTATATCACCATCGATGAGACCGAGGCCCTAACTGCGATCGATGTTAACACCGGCCGTTTTGCCCAGGAGAAGAATCCGGAGACCTTGGCTTATCAGACCAATCTGGAGGCGATCAAGGAGATCGCCCGCCAGTTAAGGCTTCGAGATATTGGTGGACTGGTGATCATCGACCTCATCGATATGAGCAAACGGGGCCACTATCTTAAAATAATCTCTGAATTGAAGAAGCTTTTGAAGCGGGATCGGGCCCATTATAAGATCGGTAAACTGACCAATTTCGGAGTATTAGAACTTACCCGAGAGCGGACCAGGCTCAACCTCTCCGAGACCCTTGGGGAGACCTGCCCCCACTGCCGAGGGATCGGCCGGGTCCTTTCCAAACGTTCGATTCTGGGGGCGATCGAGCGTTGGTTAAGAGGCAATCGGGAAAGGCTGGAAGGGAAGACGATCGAGATCAGGACCAGCCCCAGGGTCGCTGACTACATCATCACCTCCGCCTTCAAGAAGATGAGAGCGGTCGGTGAGGGGATGAAGGTGAATATCTATATTACCCCGGATAAGGGGGTGGGTGAGAACGAGTTTCGGATCTTTCAGCTCAACCCATATCGGGAGTTGACCGGTGGCTAACCTCATCCTGATTCTTCTTCTAACTACCAATCTCTTTGGCAAGGACAAGGTCCTCCATTTTGCCTATTCGGCCGGTATGGTCGGGATAACCAACCACATCCTGACCGAAGAGGTGGGTCTTGATCTTGATGAAGGGAAGACCATCTCCATCTCTCTCACCGGGACGATCGGGCTAACCAAGGAGATAATCGATTCGGAACGTAAGGGACAATTCTCCTTTACCGATCTTTTCTGGGATATCCTCGGGATCGGCCTCGGTTATCTGCTCTTTTTGAGATGAGAGTAATCCTTCCCGAGTTGAAAGAACTCATTCGGGCCAAAGAGGCGAAGTTGATACGGGACCTCTTCCGCTTCTTCGATCCCGCCGATGTCGCCGAGGTATGGGATGAACTCACACCAGAGGAAAGAGTCTACCTCATCTCAACGGTCAATATTGCAGACGCTACCGACATCATCGAAACACTCAAAGCCGAACAGCAACGGGAGATCCTCAACCTACTACCAGAGGATAAGGTGAAGGCGATTCTCGATCGGATGTCCCCGGATGACCGGGTGGATCTGATTGCCGAACTACCCAGAGAGGAGCAGGAGAGGTTTTTAAAGCTGATGGCCAGTGAAGAGGAGGCGGAGACCGAGGAACTTCTCACCTATCCCGAGGACTCGGCCGGTGGTCTCATGACCACCGACTTCGCCTATGCCTATGATGATATGAAGGTATCCGATGTCCTACGCCATCTGAGGAAGATTGCCAAGGATCTCGATGACTTCCACTATGTCTTTATCATCGACCGGAATAAGAAGATCAAAGGTCAGGTCTCCCTTAAAGACCTGATTACTGCCAGCCCCCGCCAACCAATCACCAAGATCATGGATCAGAGGATCGTCTCGGTCCTTCCTCTATCCGACCAGGAGGAGGTGGCGCGGGTATTTGCCAAGTACGACCGACCTTCGATTCCGGTAGTCGATCGACTCGGTCGACTCAAAGGGATCATCACCTCCGATGACGTCATCGATGTCATCAGTGAGGAGGCGACCGAGGATATGCACCGGTTTGCCGCTCTCACCGGTGAGACCGAGGACTACCTCGCTACCAGGACCCTCACCATGGCCAAGCGGAGGATTACCTGGCTCATCCTGCTCGTCTTTGCCGGTTTCCTCTCCGGTCTGGTGATAGAGACCTATGCCTCGGTAATCAGATATATGGTCGCCCTCTCCTTCTTCATCCCGATCCTGACCGGATCTGGTGGCAATGCGGGGATGCAGTCGGCAACGATGGTCATCCGGGCCTTAGCCACCGGGGGGGTCTCGGTGGCCGATTTCTTCAGGATCTTGAAGAAAGAGATCATAATCGGCATCGTCTGCGGACTTGCCCTCGGAGTGGCCACCGGACTCAGGGCCTTGCTCATCCAGAGAAGCCCAATCCTCGGTGTTACGGTTGGTCTGGCGATGTTTGGTGCGGTCACCTTGGCCACCGCCCTCGGTGGGATAATTCCGATCATCTTTAAGAAACTTGGTATTGATCCCGCCTTAACCTCGGGACCCTTGATCACTACGATCATGGACGCCCTCACCCTCCTCATCTACTTTGGAGCGGCAATAACGATCCTGAGAGCCTTTTGACCCCCTATCTCCTGATCGGACTCGGTCTGATTAGTCTTGTCTCTCTTCCGGTTTTGAAAAGGATTAATTTGAGACTGGCCATTCCAGCCGCAATCCTCATCAGGATTCTCCTCTTTTTTACCACCCCGGAGCTCTCCGAGGATCCCTATCGCTATCTCTGGGATGGAGAACAGTTGGCCAAGGGGAGGAGCCCCTATCAGGTCGCACCTGCCCAGATTGGCGAGAAGAGAGAATTCTATTCCCGGATCAGAGGTCAAACGAGACCTTCGATCTACTTTCCTCTCGCTCAGCTCTTGTTCCTTCTTGCTTATCTTATCCAGCCGTCCGGTCTCCTCGGCCTGAAATTTCTCATACTCATCTCCGATCTGATCACCATCATCCTGATGATAAGATTTCTTCCCGATCATTTAGGCCACTACCTCATCTCTCCACTGGTGCTAATCGAGTCCCATCTCGGTCTCCACCTCGACACCTTCCTCATCCCCCTCAGCCTCGGTTTCATCGTTATGGAAGGAAGAAGACCACTCCTGGCATCCCTCCTACTCACCGCTTCCATTCTCATCCGGCCGACCTTGCTCCCGATCCTGCCCATCTTCCTTCTCCGTAAACGGGATAGGAAGACGCTCCTCCCACTGCTACTTCTCTTAGGGATGATCCCATATTTTCATCATCCACCTTCTGCCTTCATCGCCTACCTCCGCCACTGGGAGTTCAATGGTTCCAGCTATTACCTGATGAAAATTTTAGTCGGCCACTCGCTCCATGCCCGGATCATCTCATATCTCCTCTACCTTCTCATCTACCCTATTATCATCGACCGGGATGACGCCTATCCCCTTGCCCTTGGCCTCTTCTTCCTCCTTAGTCCAACTGTCTACCCCTGGTATCTCCTCCCCCTCCTGATCTTCTCCCTCCGCTATGAGACCCCGCTTCTTCTGTTATGCTACGGTTCCCTTCTCTCCTATGCCGTCCTCATCCCCTACTGGACCTCTGGCCGGTGGGAGGAGAACTGGGTTATAATCCTGCTGGAATACCTCCCGGTCTACCTATTGATGATAAGGCACTTCTCCCTCATCCAGAGGTTGTCGCCTCTGATCTGGAGGAAGTAGATCCCGCTGGGAAGACGGTCCGACTCGAACCGATAACTCCCAGTGAGAGAGGGCTTTCGATGGACTATCTCTCGACCATCAACGGTATAGATTGAGATCTCATATCGACCTGGGGTGGGGATGGTGAATCGGATCCGATCCGAGGGGTTGGCCAGGAGGGTAATCTCGGGAGGACATTTCTGGGATTGAGCAACGCCCACCGGAATCTGACTTTCGACCGCATCGAGCGAGGGGGATCCGACCGCATTGATCCGGACATACCGGGCCTCGCTCAGTCCCGAAGTGGAGATATCGAAAGAAGCGGTCTGGGAGGCCTGACCGATCTGGATGAAGTTGCCATCCAGGCTCTCTGCCACATAGACCCGATAGCTCTGGCCGGAAGTGGTGGTAACGACGGTAAGATCGTCTCCGGTCCGATCGATTATCGGAGTGGTTGGACCCATATCGAGGACGATCCAGCCGTTACTTCCCAGGGTTAATGATTCGCCGTCCCTCCTACCGAGACACTTCAATGTGAAATAGATGTCGCCGGGAACACTTGGACTGCGACGGGTCCGACAGCTCGGGACCGCATAACCGCCATAGATCTGTCCCTCCTCCGGAACGAGCTGGAAGTTGACAACCTTATAACCATTGGCCGGAACATCGACGGTTGCGCTCTTATCAAAGTAGCCATTGGCATGGGCGATGACGGTATAGGTGCCGGGAAGGAGGAATCGGTAGTAGTCACCGACCAATGGATCGGTATAGACGTGCCAGCCATTACCGACGACCTCGATCCTTGCGGGAAGCGGTTTTCCGGTGAGAGAGTCGGTAACGATCCCCCTGATTCCAAAGAGGCTCACCCTCATCAGCTCCACCATCCCCCGGACATTCATATTGCAGATCGTATCGATCTGGCTCTGGGGTGGGGCATAGTAGTTGGAGAGTTCGACCGCGGGAGCAAGATCCCCATAGCAACCGTAGAAGAAGTCGGTCGAGCCACCATAGACCGAATAGAGGATCCGGGCGATCTGGCCGTAGGGGACCGGAAAGTATTTCACATACTGCTGGGCGATATAGGCCATCCGGGCCGAATCCGGTGTCGCCATCCGGTTAAACCCCCAGGGATAGATGTAAAGCTTGGTCCCGGAGTGGAAGGTGACCATATTCAGGTTATAATTTTTGAGCAGGAGATCTCTCCGGGCCTTGGTCTCCGGCTGAGAGAAGGGAGATGGGCTGCCACCGGTTGCTCCCCACTGATAACCGAAATCCCGATTGAGATCGACCCGGTTGGCATTATATCTCGACCCGGCGATCATCCCATCCGGATTGAGGATTGGAACCAGCCAGGTCTCACACTCATTCACCAGCCTGGTGATCAGGGTATCAGAACCATAATCATAACAGAGCTTCTTGGCCATCGCCAGAACAACCTCACCACCGATGATCTCATTACCGTGGATATCCCCGTCGAAGATGAAGGTCGCCTCGGCCTCCTCGATATCAGGGTTATCGGTCACCTTCAGGGCGAGAATCGCCCGGTTCCGGACCGAGAAGCCGATCGTCTCCAGTCTTGCGATCTGAGGATAGTCATGGGCAAGCGACTCCAAGGCGGCACACATCTCGGTGTAAGAGTGATAATGACCGAAGTCGGGTTGCTCCAAGACCCATCTGATCGCATCACGGTAGTCACGATGGATTACCTTAACCTCGAGACCGTAAGACTTAAGTGTTGGAATCCGTTCATAGTCGATCAACCCACGGGCGATACCATCCTGGTAGTGCTCCAGTTCAAACCCGGAGCGGATTAGAAAAGGAAGTTGGGAACGGCTGGCTTCAATCTGGACCAAACTTATCGTTCCCACCAAGATGACCAGTAGCATAGCTACCTCCTTGAGTTAATGATATTCGTAAATCGGAGAAGATCAAGTGAGGTAAAACATTACAAAGGCTGATACTAAGGGAACGGAAAAGTTGTCATCGACAGGGATCGGCAGGGCCTCGATCAGAGTGGCGGCGATGGCACCGGCCAGACCGACCTCAAACCTGAGTTCGGGAATGAGCATCACTACTACAAGACAGGAGCCGAAGAAACCTAAGGAACCGACCAGAGTTTTGTTCCCGAAGATCCTAACCCTACCGATCGACTGGCCCAGCATCGCTGCGACCGAATCACCTACCAAGAGGAAAGAGCAGGCAGCGATGGTGAGAATCTTGGGAAATAGGATCGAACAGACGACCGCACTCAGGATGAGATAGGTAGCCCCGGTTAAGGATAAGAACTCGTGGCGTCTGAGGAAGGAACCGAAGGCGAGGACGAAGATGTCCTTGAAGGCGGTGAAGTGGAGCCGGAGGACATCGGCGGAGACGATGACTAAGGCGATGGCGGCGAGGACCAGTCTTCCAGTCTGATAAGGGAGATGATAGAAAAGGATCGGCAGGAAGAGGGCGCCGAGATTGAGGACCTTCCTTAAGATCTCCGCCTTGATCAAAAGATGACGCCCCCGGAGATCTTATGACAGCTCCCCAGAGGATGGGAGGGGAGGAAGGCATAATCGAGGAGGAACTGGCGATAGTGGAAGCCTACCCCCAGCGAGAAGAGCGTCCCTTTGAAACCGGTGCGGAGGGCAACAAGATCCCGGAATTCGTATTCGATGCCGACTCGACCCTGGAAGGAATAGAGCGTCTCATCAAAGAACTTATCGAACTGGAAGGTCGGGGTGAGTCGTCCTGGGCCGTAGAATGGCAGGTTAAGACCGAGACCAAATGAGAGGTAGGGGGAGAGGTATTCCCATCTTCCCGAGGAGTAATAGATCGGTGAGAGAACCAGATCCTTCAGGGCGAGTCCGGCCATCAGATTTCGTTTCCGTAATCTTAACCCCAGGTCGCAACCGATGCCGTAGCCCTTGATGACAACCAGGTCTCGGTAGATCAGCTTCAGATTACCACCCCAGCTGATCTCATTCCGGTTAAGGGCGCGGTTGAGATAGAGGACATAGTCGAGTGCGGTTTCGGTCGATGTTATCTCCGGCCGATTCTCCGGACCAACCTGAGTGTTGGTATCCGGGAGGGTGGTGAATTTGATCCCCCCCACCCTGAGGTTATAAAGAGCAAGGCCGATTGAGGAACGGTCATCGCCGAGGATGAGACTCAGGTAATCATACTGGATTAAGTTATTATAATCAACCCCGTGCATCAATCCCGCAACCCTCACCCCGAGATGGCCGGCAGGATTCCAGTAGAAGCCAGAGGCATCGTCGGCGATCGCGACAAAGGCCGATCCCATCGCCAGCGCCCGGGCACCAAAACCGGGATCCAAGAAGTCGCGGGCATACTTTGTCCCGATATTGAAGATCGCAGTCAGGATCAGGAACCAACACATCTTATCCTCCCCTGGAGTTCTTTCTTAAAATAGTAACGAGAGCCATAAGTGGCCTTGACCCTGATATTCAGGGTGTAAATGCCAGGCGGCACAAGTCGTCCATAGTTATCCCTTCCATCCCAGACGAAGAGATGTTCGCCCGGTCTCTCGATCAACTCGGGCAAGAATGTTCTGACGACCGCACCATTTTCATTCATAATGCACATCTTTACCTTTCCCACATCGGTGATGTATAAAGCGATAGTGGTGCCAGGACGCTGAGGGGAAAATTCCTCAGGAAAGAGGCCGATGAGATAGGCATCGATCCCGACCCAGAGATATTGACCCCCTTCCTTCTCGGTAATGAAGACCTGACCATATCTTCGAGCGATAGCGATCCCACGAGGTTCGAAGAACTCCATCACCCCTCCCCCCTCTCTCCCGACCGAGATGATATAATGGAGGTGGGAATCGAACTTATGGATCTGGTGGTTGTAACGGTCGGTAACATAAACACTACCGTGGCGATCGATCGCGAGATAGTTGAATTCCGCCTCTTCGAGACCGATCCCGATATAGCTCACTCCGCTCCGATATCGGCCATCAAGGGTAAACTGCTGGATCCGATGATGATCCCAATCGACCACCACCAAGAATTGATTCTTCTCATCATTATACCTATCTCCGGTATCGATTACCGCGACGGCGGTGGGATGGTAAAGCTTGCCCAGCTCAAAACCCTCTTCCCCAAATCGGTAGAGGAGAGAATCTCCTCGATAGACCAAGATCTCAGATCTTCCGGTGTTGGCGATATAGATCCGATCCCGGGAATCGATTGCCACATCGTGGGGTCGATCCAGACCGGTGATCTCACCCTGATAACTCAACTTCCCATTGTGATACTTCAGAATCACCACCCGATCATTGCCCATATCCGCAACACAGACCAGGCCGGTTGGGGAGGCGGCGATACCCATCGGGTTGAGGAATCGGTCCTTCCCCTTCCCTTTCCCTCCATAGACTCTAACCGCCTCAAATCTCTTGTTATAAACAATCTGACCCCGACCAGAGTTTACCGCAAAGACGGTGAGCTGGACATCATCCTTATGGGTGGTGGGATCGTCCTCCTCGATCATCTTTACCGCCGCCACCCCCTGGGGATCTTCAACTCGAAAGCCGGGGCCGAGATAGAGACGGAGATAGTAGCTGGAGGCGCGATAGTAGCCGAGGCTGTGTCGAAACGGTGGCTTGATCAGCGTGGTAGGATTATATCCGGCCAGAATCAGGAGGGCGACGATCATAGGCTATGATATTTCCGGATTAGAGCCTGTCAAGAAGGGAAGCGAGGCCATCGATGATGAGATCGGGGCGGGGTAGATGAGGGGGATACTCTTCACCCCGACTAAGATAGATGGCATAGATGCCGCACCTTCTCGCCCCGAGAACATCAAGATAGGGGCTATCACCGATGAAGACCGCCTGTTCTGGTGGGGTATCAAGTCTCCTCAGGGCATAGTGGAAGATATACGGCTCTGGCTTTCTGATCCCGATCTCATCGGAGAGGACAATTGAATCAAAGTATCTCTCGATATCGAACCTCTTGAGGAGCTGGCGGACCACCTTGCCGACCGATGTGTTGGAGATGAGACCGATCCGGTATTTTGACCTTAGATAGTTGAGCACCTCCTTCGCCCCCTCTCTCAGCCTCAGGTCGAGATCGAGGACCGCTTCCCGATAGATCCGGTCGAGGTCATCAACCGGATCATCACCAATTTCAAGCCTTTTGAGCAGGAGCTGGATAAAATCCCGACTGGTCACCTCCTTGGCGAATCGCTCCCGGAGGCGATCGGCAATGGTTGCGGTCTCATCATAACAATGATCAAAAATGTCCTTAGCGACTTTGAGAAAGTCACGGAACCGCTCCTTCCGGGTCGGGATATCCAATTGATCGATCTCAACCAGGGTGATCCAGAAGTCGAAGAGGCAGGCCCTAATCATTCTTCTCAACCGTGAGTGAGGGCATCCTCAGCTTTACCTTCCGATATTTCCAGCCCGGTTCGGGAACGACATAGCCCCCGATCTTCAGATGATAGATGTCGATCGTTCCCGAGATGGTTTCATCCTGATTCTCCTTCCAGGGTTGATCCTTCTTCTTATGATTGACCGCGACAATCAGATGGAGATAGCCCGGGACCATATTATAGAGGTCGGTATCCGAGGGGATCGGGTCTGCTCTCATCTCGCCGAACTGGGTATGGGAGTGGAAGGCACCGATCAGTTTGACATCGATATGGAGCGGCTCGAGCATCCGGACGATCCGGTCGATCCGGGCCTCATTGATGGTCGCATGGGCATAACCCCTCTCCACGGTCTGGAATGGGATCGCATACTCGACCACAAACCCGGTCTCGGTCCGGTGGCCCAGAAGATAGCCGAGCGTCTCCTGATGGAAGACCTCAACCGATGACGATACCATCGCCACCAGGGCCGGGATCTTGATATAGGTCTCAATGACGGAGTCTTCCAATTGTCCGCTCCTTTCCGAGCAGTTCCATGATCTCGAATAGTCCTGGCCCTTCGGTCCGACCGGTAAGCTGGATCCGGACCGGATGGATCAGCTCCTTGGTCTTTATACCCAGCTCCTTGATGAGGGAACGGAAGACCTCCTCAGCAACCTTCCGGTCAAACCGCTCGAGCAATTCATAACGATCGGCCAGCATATTAAATCTTTTCCGGGCGGTCTCATCAATAAGCCGAAGCGCATCCCGATCGACCGGATAATCATCCTTAAAGATGTAGACCGAGAGGTGGATGAAATCGGTCAGCCGCTTCATCCTCGGTTTATAGGCTCGAACCGCCCTGAGCAACCACCCCTTCTCAGTCTCAAACTCCTCCTCCTTGAGATAACCGGCAGCAAGGATAAAGGGGCGGAGCCGATTGAGCAGATCATCATCGGAGAGCTGGCGGATATAATACCCATTCATCCAGTCGAGCTTCTGGATATCGAAGACGGCATCGGCCCGATGGACCCGGGAGAGGGAGAACCGCTCGATCATCTCATCAAGCGAGAGGATCTCCTGGTTTCCACCCGGGGTCCAGCCGAGCAGGGCGAGGAAGTTGGCCATCGCCTCGGGCAGGTAGCCTTCCTTCCGATAGTCGAGCAGTGAGACCGCACCATGGCGTTTGGAGAGTTTCTTCTTATCCGGCCCCAAGATCAACGGGATATGGACAAATCGGGGTGGATCAAGACCGAGGGCATGATAGAGGACAAGCTGCTTCGGGGTATTGGCGATATGCTCATGGGCACGGATAACATGGGTGATCCCCATCTCATGGTCATCGACCACACAGGCGAAGTTATAGGTGGGGGTGCCATCGGATCGAACAACGACAAAATCCTCGATCTCTTTCCCCTCCTTCCTAAGCTCGCCATGGATAAGGTCCTCAAAGACGATCTCCCCTTCCGGCATCAGGAAGCGGTAGACATGGGGCTCACCCGCCTTGATCCTCTCCTCCACCTCATCTTCGGAGAGTCGATAGCATCTCCGATCATAGAGAAACATCCCTGCCTCCCGCCGCCGCTTCAACTCCTCCGGGGTGCAGAAACAGGGGTAGATCCGGCCGGTCCGTTTCAACTTCTCAAAATAGCGATCATAGATTGCTCTCCGCTCCGACTGGTAGTATGGCCCCTCATCCCAGTCGATCCCGATCCAGCTGAGCCCTTCGATAATGTTGTCGATCCAGTCCCGCTCCGATCTTTTGATATCGGTATCCTCGATCCTCAGGATGAATTTACCCTTCTGGTTGCGGGCGAAGAGCCAGTTAAAAAGAGCGGTCCTCACCCCACCGACATGGAGATGACCGGTAGGAGATGGGGCGAATCGGACGCAGACCATAAAAAATTTACGGAGAGGGGGAGATTCGAACTCCCGGTCCGCCTCTCGACGGACAACCGCTTAGCAAGCGGGCGCCTTAAACCACTCGGCCACCTCTCCACGGAGGGCGAGGGACTCGAACCCCCATGGGTTTAACACCCAGCGGATTTCAAGTCCGCCGCCTTACCAGTTAGGACTAGCCCTCCGGAGAAAAAAATATAATTAAAAATCATAACCGGTCAATCCTTGAGACCGGCCGATAGTAGGAGAACTGCATGGTATAGACACCGCTCCCCTGGGTCAGGGAACGGAGGGCCGTGGCATAACCGAAGAAGCGGGCGAGCGGGACCTCGGCATGGATGATCCTGGTCTTCTTATCCTGGATCACCTCAACCACCCTTCCCCTCCGGGCATTGAGATCATTGATCACATCACCGAGATACTGCTCGGGAACGATCACCTCCAAGGCCATAATCGGCTCTAAGACGGTCGGCTCACCCCTCCTGATCGCCTCATTGAATGCGGTGCCGGTTGCTACCTTGATCGCAACATCATTACCCGTCTCCTTAAAATTCACCTTTCTGATCTGGACCATGATGTCGGTGAGTGGGTAGCCGGCGATAACCCCGGCCCCGCTCTGCTCCTCAATTGCCTCCCTCAGCCACCCCTTCACTTCCTCCTTCAGTTCAGATATCACCTCGACACCGATCCCTCCCCTGGGGTTGGGCTGGGCCATAAGCTCCACCTCGGCAAAGAGGCTCACCCCACCCACAGTCCGGTCGAACTTCCCCCTCCCTACCGCCTCGCGCTGGATCGTCTCGTGGTAGGCAACCTGGGGGTGACCGACATTACAGCCAACCCCGAACTCACGCCGGAGTCGTTCCACCAGAATCTCGAGATGGAGCTCACCCATCCCGGAGATCGTCCGCTGACCGGTCTCCTCATCGACCTGATAGCGGAAGGTGGGATCCTCTAAACTGAGAAACTCCAAACCCTCATTGAGCTTCTCTTCATCGATGCTCGATTTCGGTTCAATCGCCATCGTCACCACCGGCTCGGGAAAACTCATCGGTTCATAGGCGATAAGGTTATCCCGATCGCATAGGGTGTAACCGGTCTTACACTCCTTGATGCCCGCTACCGCTCCGATCTCCCCAGCAGTAAGCTGATCAACCTCCTCCCGATGGTTGGAGTGCATGAGCAGAAGTTTGGTCGGACGGTGTAGTCTTCGTCCCGGAATGATCGCGATCTTCTTCCCCTTCTTAAGGGTTCCGGAATAGACCCGGAGATAATAGAGGAAGCCGATATGGGGATGGATCTGGATCTTGAAAACCAGAGCCGAGAACGGGCCATCGAGGGGGAAGCTCTTCTTCTCATTGGTAAGAGGGTCATAACCCTCCTGAGGTGGAACATCCTTGGGCGAGGGCAGAAAATCGATGATCGCATCGAGGAGGGGCTGGATACCACGATTCTTGAGGGCAGAACCGCAGAGGACCGGGACGAGCTTGAGCTTCAGTGTGGCCCTCCTGATCGCCTGGATCGTCTCCTCATAACCGACCTCTTCCCCATGGAGCCACCGCTCTAAGATCAGGTCATCGACCTCGGCGAGCTGTTCATAAAGCCCTTCCCGATATTGCTGGGCCCGGGCCTGCTCCGAATCTGGGATCTCAACCTCCCTCATCTCGGTGCCGAGCTCATCCTCCCAGACAAACATCGACATCTTCAAAAGGTCGATGATTCCGGCAAGGCGATCTCCCCTATAGAAGGGGAGCTGGATCGGGAGTGGTGGCAGAGAGAGCTTCTCTTTGATATGATCGATCACCCGATAATAGTCGGCCCCAATCCGGTCCAGCTTGTTGACGAAGATGATCCTCGGGATCCGATATCGGTCGGCCTGGCGCCAGACCGTCTCAGTCTGGGGCTGGACACCCGATACCCCACAGAGGACGGTAACGACACCATCGAGGACCTTGAGTGACCTTTCCACCTCACAGGTGAAATCAACATGGCCCGGTGTGTCGATGATGTTGATCCGATGATCCTTCCAGTAGCAGGTGGTTGCGGCCGAGGTGATCGTAATCCCGCGCTCCTTCTCCTGATCCATCCAGTCCATGGTTGCTGAGCCCTCATCGACCTCACCCATCCGGTGGATACGACCGGTATAGAAGAGAATCCTTTCCGTTGTTGTCGTCTTTCCCGCATCAATATGGGCCATAAACCCCATATTGCGGATCCGTTCTAAGTTGATCATCTATAATTACCAGCGGAAGTGGGCGAAGGCCCGGTTCGCCTCCGCCATACGGTGGATCTCCTCCTTCTTCTTTATTGCGCCACCCTCATTCTTGCTGGCGGCGATGATCTCAGCGGCGAGCCGTTCGACCATCGTATATTCACTCCGGGCCCGGGCCGCCTTGATGATCCATTTTATTGCCAGGCTCTCCTTCCGTCTCGGTGCCACCTCGATCGGGATCTGATAGGTGGCACCACCAACCCTTCTCGGTCGGACCTCAAGGAGCGGTTTGACATTGTTTATTGCCCGCTCGAAGACGCTCCGGCCATCCTCCCTGGTCTTCTTCTCAATCAGCTCCAAGGCCTGATAGAAGATGCGCTGGGCCAGACTCTTCTTACCATCCCACATGAGATTATTGATAAACTTGCTGATAAGGACACTACCATATTTTGGATCCGGGGGAATCCTCCTGATCTCTGCCCTTCGTCGTCGTGCCATTACTGGCTCTCCTTGGGCCGTTTGGCCCCGTAGAGGGAACGGGAACGGCGACGGCTCTCGACTCCGGCACAGTCATAGACCCCACGGACAACATGATATCTCACCCCGGGTAGATCCTTGACCCGGCCACCACGGACCAGAACGATCGAGTGTTCCTGAAGGTTATGCCCCTCACCCGGGATATAACAGGTGACCTCATAACCACTGGACAGCCTCACCTTACAGACCTTTCTCAGGGCTGAATTCGGTTTCTTGGGGGTGGTGGTATAGACCCGGGTGCAGACCCCACGTTTCTGAGGGTTTCCCTTAAGGGCCGGGGCCTTGGTCTTCTTCTTCGGCTGCTTCCGAGGACGCCGGATAAGCTGATTGATTGTCGGCATGGTGAAATATTAACACGATCTTAAAATCTGTCAACGGATTTCTGTTATCTTCGATCCTGATGAAGGGGGATCAATCGATGATGACCACCTTCCGCTCGATCCTCACACCTTTTGCCTCAAGCCGGAGGAAGTAGACCCCGGTGGGGAGACCCTTGGTGATGCGGTGGTAACCGACCCCCTTCTCAACCCAGAACCAGACCTGCCGACCGGAGGGGTCGAAGATGGCGATCTTAACCTCTCTCGGCAGTAAGGTCTGATACTCGATGGTAACACCACCCACCGAGGGTGAGGGGATCGGCTTCATGCGGAGGGGAAGCGGGGCCTCGGCCCCGGCCTGGGGCCCACCGGCAAATGCCTCCACCCCATCCCAGTAGGGCTCAAAGTCGACGATTCCGAGGGAGGGATCATCATAATGGTCGTAGATCTTGAGTCCGATCGAATCCGGATCGGTCGTCCCCCAGTAGTTACCTTCGGCTTTGATATTGTAAGGGGAGTTGTTATAGACCGAATAAGATTCGGAAATAATTCGATTCTTACCACACATCCCGATACCCAGGATCGGCCAGGAGTCGTCGATATAGATGCCGATCCCATCACCGATCAGATCATTCCTCTTGACCAGCGCCAAGGCAAAATCGGTAAAGACGATCCCGGTATCGTTTTCGGCGAAGGCATTATCCAAGACCAAGGCCATGCCGCAATCCTTATCAATGGGCCGAAATAGAAGTTCTCGTTCGGAATTCGGGATCTGTTCCGGGGTTCGGACTTCGGATTGTGGCTGCTCCAGCACAATCAACCCTTTGGAATTGGGAGGATCGGGATTTATCCCCTCTCCACCATCAACAAATCCCCTGACCAGGAGACCAACCCCATTCCCCGAGAACGAACAGGATTTCAACCGGTTGAATATCCCATCGTTGATCACAACCCCTATCCGATTGGAATCGATTCGACAAGATCTGACTTGGGTGATCCAGGAGCTGGAAACGACACCGGTATCACAACCGGTAACCGTGAGTTCTTTAAATGTTATCGGCCTACCAAGATAGTAGGACAAACCGCACCTTGCCGATCTCAATTCAAATCCGGTAATCTTCTTGGTCTTGGTGAGCAATCTGATCCCATACCAGCCACCCTGCTCCTCACAGGTGAATACGACACCGGAATCGGGATCGATCTCTCCTTCAACGATCAGCTCGGATAGGGTAGAATCGATCCCCCCATGCTCATCATCACGGAAGGGTGCGAACTCGACCACAACCCCGGAGAGGATGGTGAGCGTCGCACCATCATCGATCGTGACATCTCCCACCACATAGACATCGGTCGCCCAGGTTGTATCATGGGTGATATGGCCGCTGATCCCCTCACCGGGGATTATGTAATGGCCGGTGTCCGGATTTCGGGCCAGGTTATAAGCGCTGTCTCTTGCGAAGAGATAATATTTTATCTCCCGACCTTCGTATGGTATCGTATACCAGTAGAGATCCCCGATCGAATCACTCCCGATCGTGAGGGTATCATAGACAAGACTATCGGCCATCACCCCGATCCCATCGGTGATCTCGGCGCCGATGAGATAGCGATCGGGATAGGGTATGACGATCAGACTGTCGCCATAGACCGGTGGGGTGTAATCGTAGACAACCTCGAGGATCGGTGAGGTCCCGTTCAGACCCGGTTCGGGATAGTGGGCCTGGACGAGATATTGATATCTTTTTTCACCGGCGACTGAGGTGTCGGTAAGACCTTCGGCAGATAATGAGTCGGCGATCAACTCAAAGACCCCGGTATCCCTCCTTAGGACCCGGTAGAAGTAGAGGCTGTCTGAAGGATAGGAGAGTTCGGGTCTTAGAAGGATGTTGCCGAGGGTATCGATCTTCTGCCAGGTGGTGTCCAAAACCCGGGTCCGGAAAGCCCCAGAATCGCCATCACCAAAGAGATAGACCGAATCGGTGAAGGAGATCGCAAGATAGCATTCCTGGGGGAGCAGGATCGAATCGAGATCGAGGTGGTTCCAGCCGCTCGCAATCGGGATCTTCTGAATGATCGAGGGCAGGATCGTATCGCCCGGTTCACCATCGACCACCTCATAAAATGAGATCAGGACATCGGTCGTCTCGACTGTTTCCGACTCCAGGTAGAGGTCTAACCCGATTAAGGCTGAGGGTAGATACTGGGGGGTGATCCGCACCGCCCCATTATCGGTGATTACCGAGGGCAGACCATGGTCGTAGATCAGGATCTCGCCTGGTTCTGACCAATTTAGCCCAATATACTCAAAGGCAGTATCACCGGTTAACTCAACCGGCGGCAGCGGCTCATTGACCCAGAATGAGAAATAATCTACATCGGGGACCCGAGAGGTATTGCCGAAGCTGTCCTCAAGCACGATATAGAAGTTGAGATTCGTCGCCCTCGGCTGGGCGGGGATCAGATAGGTGATCGTATCACCGGTTACCGATCGATGGCCTGATGTATGCCAGGTGATCCCATCGTGATAATATAAACTGTCGGTGATCCGGGTCTCATCGGTCGCAACGATCACGACCTCATGTTCCATCGTGGGATCATAGGTATCCTCGGGCAATCTTACAATCTCATACTCCGGTGGTATCGAATCAGGGATATGGACGACAAAGCCCTCCTGGTGTGAAGAGAGCCAGAGGCTGTCTCTATAAAATGTATACCGGAGAGAGGCCGGACCCCGCTTCTCAACCGGCATCACCATCTCGAGATCGACGAGATTAAATCCAGAATCGATCTCAACCTGGACCTCCGGGCCCGGATAGTAGTCGTCCCCCTGATAGAATCCGATCTTGAGTTTTGACTCAAGATCACGATTCGAGCCGACCTTGAGCCTCATCGCCATGGTATCGTGCGGCTCGTAAACCGTGGTATCGAGTCGGCAGTCGACAACCTGGATCGAATAGCCATAGACATCGAAGGGGTGGGTTGACGAGAACGGACTGGTCGTATCTCCTTCGATGAAGAATGAGTAGTCGATCTCGTAACTGCCCGATACCAGTTCTTCCGGTAAGATAAATGTAAACTCATTGGTGATCGTATCGATCCAGATCGAGTCTAAGATCGGCTCATAGGGATAGAATTCTACCCTATATTTCAAAAGGCCATCATAATCGGTTATTACCTCAACATCGACGGTGTCACCCATCTCATAGACCATCCTATCCAGGATCAGATTTATCGTATCGTTCCCTTCATAGACCCTGATCGTATTCAAGTAAAGACCCCGCCCGGTCTCGGTGTAGATCCCGTAGAATACCGAACCGGCACCGGGCTCAAATGGGAATCTGAAGGTGCCATCAACCTTCGGCTCTTCAAATGAGTCGACCACAACCTGCCAGGTTGAGTCGCCCTTATAGAGGTCGAAGAGGACCCTGTCAACGAGCGAGGTCGTGTCATGGAAATGGACCTTGAACTGGATCAGATCACCCGGAATCCCTATCACCGTATCCCGATACCAGGCCGAGTAGTGGATCGAGTCGGGATCGATCAGTCGGGTTCTTAGATCAACTTCACCCGATACCACGCTACTAACCTTCAAACTGTCAAAGCCACCGGTCATGATCACCGAACTGATATATAGCCCGGTGTCCGCGGTCGCCCCGATCAGATCCGGATCGGAAAGATCGATACCTCTCACCATTCCGGTAAGATAGAAATCTGAGGTGAGGTTCTCCCCCGCATAACTGGCAACCACAAACCCCTTCAGGAGTCGCTCATTTAGTGCCCTCAACCGAAGGGTTAGATCAACCGTATCCCCTTCAAAATAGTAGGGTTTGTTCAGGCTCGCAGTCACATCGACCTTATAACCCAGGATCTTAACCGGCAGGACATACTCTTCATCATCCAACCAGACCCAGGCATAGTAGGTCTTCTCCTCGAGGTCTACCGGGATGACGAATGTGAAGGTGTCCGGCCTTACCTCGGCCGGGACCAACTGGATCAGGTGCTCTATCTCACCGATCTCATCAAAATCAACCCTCAGTCTCACCTGACCCAGGGCGTTGCCGCGATTGGAGACCGGAATTATTATCAGAGCGGTATCACCAACCCCGAAGGATAAACCTTGAGGTAAAGAGTCGATCACAAACATCGGCTCAAAATATAAGGAGTCTATTCTTTCAAAGATCACCTCACCGTTCTTCAGGATCTCACCGGTGACCGGTTCATAGCCCTGAGAGAGGATCGCATCAGAGGTAAAGGTGACCATGACCGAATCGAGACCTGGAATATCGATCTCCTTAGTCTCATTGATGAATGAGCCTGATAATTTCACATTGCCGAAGAATGGGTTGGCCGAGTGGTTCCTGATCATAAGATCGATGACGATATTGCCCGAGCTGTCGCACCGGGGATGGAGATAGAGATCCGAGATCGTCAGCCGATCCGGAACGATCACCCGGATCGGCACCGAACCGGAATCGAGGATTACCGGACTTCCCACCGGCCTTCCGATATAAGAGAGGAGATAATCTCCATAATCCAAGACCGTCCCGAATTCACCCCCGACCGTATCGCCGATCGGGACAACGCTCTTAACCGTCGTCGAATCGACCGAGATTCCGAGACTATCCAGAATCCGAAGCGACAGTTCCAGATCAACCGGATAAAAACCGGTATTTACCACCCGATAAGGGATCGGGACTTGAGGCTCTGAGGTTACGATCGTATCAATCAAAACCGAGATCCTTTCACCAAAGATGATCGGATAGGACCTCGCCCCCAAGCATCCCGGTTTGACATATCTGATGGTCAGCGTATCGTCCTCATCGATCGCAAACCGGTGCTCTAACCGTGAGGTCGCCTCAGGGTATAGGAAGACCGTGTCGACATATTCGATCCCACCGATCTCTGAACTAACTACTATCTCGACCTCGCGCTCCCAGTGGTTGCGGAGGTCGATCGTGACATCAAAGGAGTCATGGCTTACCGTCTCAGGATAACTCACCTGATAATCGACCGGCGGTGGCTCGACCAGAAGGTATTTCGACGCCCGAATCGTATCGATTCCAAACCTCGATCCTCCATCCTTCCCCTCCCTAAACAATAGCCCCACCACCTCAAAGGTCGCGGTATCGCTTAATGTCACCGAGAGCGTCTCGACCGAATTGCCGTAAAGATCTAAGGTGGTATCGATCACCAGACTCTCTCTTTTGAAGAACCGAAGACTGAGTCCGCTCACCAAAGAATCGGAGCTGTTTGCGGCCAGGATCGAGAGTTGGATATCCTCATCAGGATAATATCGCTCATAGTCGCTCTTGATTCCCAAGGAGAGCTCGGTCGGTCCGACATAGAAGTGGTGCTCCGGGATCGGATAATACCGCTGTCCGGAACTTAAGAAGAGATCGCCCCAGAGCGCATACTCGCCGGTATCCGGCATCAACCCGGCATTCCGCTCGATCAGGATTGAATCATCGGGTTCGATCGAGAGCGAGACATAGTCGGACCAGACCGGAGGTCCCACATAGCCGGAGAGATAGCTGAATTTGAGCTTTTCGATCTCGGGAGGAATCCCGCCGTTGGGGAGGGTGAGATCTGCCCGATAAAGGACATTCGCATGGGGTCTAAAATTGAATGCATAGATCGAATCGATGGGAAAGTAGACCTTAAAACCGTTAACACCTATCCAGACACCAAATCTGTAATCGATATCTCCACCGTGAGGATTATCAAAGGCCTGGAAATCGGTGATCTTATCGAGACCGGGCAGGAAGATCATCTCGGTCTCGGTAAACCCCTTATTCCTACCGTAGTTGATGAGCACATAACCGGTGATGTAGTCGGTGATGGATGTGTAGACCTTGGCCGAGTGGATCAGGGTATCGGCCGCACAGATATCATCCGATGATAGAGGATACCGCTCGATCAGATTGCCCTGCTCATCGAACTTGGCGATATTGGCGCTATCGAGATCATAGCCGTAGAGATAGCCCTTATCGTCTACCTCGATCACCGAAAATCTTCCTATTGCAAATTCGGAGCGATAGTTGCCGCTAACATCGAAGGTGAGCACCTTATTAAGGTCCAGATCCGAGACATAGATCACACCACTTCTTACCGCCAGATCAGCAGGTCGGGAGAGGTGATCCGCACCGAAGAGAAGGACCGTATCCCCATCAGTGGTGAACTTGACGACCTGGTGGTTCCCCTGATCAACAAGATAGAGATAATTATCCTCAATCCCGATACCATAAGGGGCCGATAGCGGCCAGGATTTGACCACCGAACCGGTCCGATCGACCTTATACAATCTCGATCCATCCTTATCCACGATATAGAAATACTGGCCGTCCATGACAAATCGGAAGATCGAGGTTATCCCGGGTAGATCATAACTCTCGCTCCAGTCCGGATAGGGCCCTTTGATCCTGCAGGTCTCAGCACTCATCGCCATATAGAGATCGCATCCATAAGATGCGAGGGCGGTGTAGGAGATCCCCCGACCCCCGTCCCGACCGCCTCCTCTCTTATCTCTCAAGAGCTTTTTGATGAGCGCGCGCCGGCTGAGAACCCCTCCCCCATCCCGACCGTCTCCCTCGCTGAAATTCCAGATATCGACCTCATAGAGTCTGTCATAGCCTAAGAGGGTCATCCTGCCGTTTTTGATCGTGCACCCCTTACAGACCTCGGGATAGACCTGCCATAGGGAGTCGCCCGGGGTGAGGGTCAGGCTGTCCGGATGGAGGATATAGGGCTTGATCTCAAGGGTGAGATCACCGCTCAGGTGATAGTCATGATTTCGGGCCGAAAACTCGACCCCGACCGAATCGATATCCAGATAGAAGTCCTTATCGGTGGTGAGGGCAAGATCCGCGTCAATGCCATGAATATCGAATCTCTCGTATAAAGCGAGCTCCTGATTGAAATTCAGCTCCCGAATTCGCCCCTGAAGGTAGTAAGTACCGGTCATCACCGTGGGAACCTCAAACCTATAATGGGCAAATCCACCACCGGGGATAGTATAAGATGCACCCTCAAGCGATTGATAGTAGTAGCCCGGACCCTGGATGTTCATATCATCAAGTCGCACATCGGCTTCAAGTTCACCCATATTATGGATTATCAGAGTTGCCGAGTCGCCGATCTCGTATCCGAAACTATCCAGAGCACAGATGATCCGGGCCGGTACCGGTGCCTGAACCGTGTAATATTTTTTAATCTCTTTCACCTTATCACCAAACCAGACCCGGGCCAAGATCTGATATTCTCCAGAGGGGATGCCGGAATCGATTGGAACCCGATATTTTAGAACCGTATCCAGCCCTAAGGTTAGAAAGACGGTGGAGTCATAATAGCAGGTATCACCCTTCTCAACATCAAGGATGATGCTGATCGGCTGCAAAAAGTTACCCTGATATTTGAGCTCCAAGGCGATATTGAGTGTGTCTTCCCACCGGTAGGATCCACCCAAGAATGCCAGATCCCACCAGAGATAATGGCGAAGACCATAACTTCCACTCAGTTTATCGATCGATTTTAGGGTGTAACCGAAGGAATAGCCGCCGTGACCGTAGGGTAGTGAGTCAATCGTAAATGGTGCGATAAGGGTGTCGCCGTTGTGGAGAGAGTCGATAACCACATCATGTCTGAAGACGGTATCGGCGGGAACACCGGGTATCCCACTCGGGATGGTCAACCAGTAAGAGAGGGTGTTGCTTGGACAAACATATTTCTCCGGATAAACCTCAACCACAAACCTCGTCGTATCGAAACCGGTAATGACCGTATCCGGGATGACCGATGCAAACTTGATCGTGGGACCGATTAGGAGAAAGGAGTAATAAGAGGTCCACCATTTATAGTGGAGATAATAGGCGGTAGCCTGGATATCATATCGCCCGGGAGGCAGTTCCGGATCGAGGTAGTAATTCAGCGTCTCGGAGTACCAGAGATTCTCTTCATGGAAAATGGTGTCACAGATCTTATATACCAGCGAATCCTCCTTAAGGATCGAAACCGTGAAGGTATCCACAGCAGTGAAGTTGGAGTAGTAGCTCATTTTGATGGTGGCGGTGCTGTGGTGATGGTATTGAAGGGAGTCGGCGACAACTCTGAGCGAGATCCTCGGCCACTTCACCTGGATATATTTACTAAAGTGGGCGATCCGCCGATGGATGGTGGTGTCGCTACTGAAGAGCGAGAAGTAGACCAACCCGCGCTCGCTCACATCCCGTTCATAGTCAACTTTTACAATGGTCTCGGGTGGAATCGAGATGTTGGATATAGTATCATCGTAGATTATTCTAATGGGGTAGACCATCCTGTCACCGATTAGAAGTCGACTGAAGATTGTATCTTCGGTATTATTCCTGATATAGACATCAAATTCCGCCGGTTGACCCCAGAGCACCTCCTCTTCAAGCACAGTTACCCACATCTGGACATCACCGAGGTTATACTCCCCAACCTTGATATCGGTCTTCACCGCAAAACCGCCGCCGAATTCCTCATCGGTTAATCGAGCAGTATCTTGATACAGTGTATAACAGATCGGATAGATGCCCAGTGATTCGGGCGTTGTAAGAGAGGCAAGGGTAATCACCCGTTCATCCCCGGGCAACATTGGCGGCGTAAGAAGCAGATTATCAACCCTCAAGCTCTCACGATTCGGGTAATAGATCCTAACCTCGGCTCTGTTTGCCGGTATGCTTTCGAGATATGAGGGATAGGAGATCTTTACTGCCGGTGTGATGGTGGTATCGGCGTAATACTCGGGAACCGTATCCGGTATTGCGAGAATGGTCATGAGATCACGGCATAATCTGGCTTCATCCCTGAGTTGACTCCTCTGCCGATAGGCAAAATCCGGATAGCCAGTGGTTAGAATCACCTTACCCTTACCATAGGGATAGGAGATAAAGGCGGGAAAGCCATTGGCGATCCTGATCAGCAGGGCATCGGTCTCGGGAGGATAATTGGTCAGGTAACCATCCATATTCCCATCATAGGTGACCGTATCCAAACCGGAACAGTATGTCTTCCAGAGGTTTAGATAAGCGGCAAGGAGATGGCAGGACTCATCTTCGGTCCAGCCGAAACCCTCTGGACTTCCCGGGAGAGCGTTAAAATCTTCACCCTTCGGCTGGGTGAAACAGACCAGAGTTCCACCATTCCTAACATACTCATCGAGTTTCTCTCTGAAGGTCGGCAGATTTGAGTATGAGTATAATCCACCAGTTGGTATGAATAGGACATCAAGATCTGATATGGAGCGATCTCTGGCACCGAGGATCTCAAAATTATCAAGCACAACAGATGAGGCGATATTATATTTTCCCAACAGATGGCCGATACACTCCGCATAACCAGATAGGAAGATCCCAACTTTTGCCTGAGGATTAAAAATCCAGGGATCGGGAAACTTATGATTGGTGATCGAATAGTTCTCATCGGGTCCGGGAGGTGGTGGATGAGGTTCTGAATACTGCTGCTCCGGTTTATATGCCCAGACGCAGGCATTACTAAATCTTTCTATCACTCCTCTAAAAACGCCTTTCACCTCCGCGATGATCGACCCCGGCTCTCCATAATTGATCACCTGAAAAACTGCCTCGGCGGTTCCGCCCGCCGGAACCGCAACCAATGATGGATCGGCCCCGCTCACACTCCAGTTCGGATCATTTGGGGCATCGGTAGAGAGCTGGATAGGATCGATTGTCCTGACATCCCAATTCTCAACGATGATCTTGATCAACCGGCTCTGTCTCACCTTGATCTTGGAGAGGAAAGGTGAGCAACTGATCTCATACCTCGGCTCCCGGGTCTTGAAGGTGAAGACATAGTCGTCCTCCGGTGAGCCTTCGGGCTTGCCATTCTTATTCCCATCCAGGGTCATCCCGGCGGTGTCACAGGCCGTGCCCAGGATCTTTACCTCATAGTTGGTCAGAAAGTCGAGGCCGGTGGTGTCTTCGGTAACCTCCGGATCCCAGACCCGCATCGTGATCTCTTTAAGATCCCCGGACCACTGGTGCTCCTGGATAGTAACATCTGAACTGTCATCAAGATTCAAAATCCTGATCGCCCCTAAGGTCGCCGTCGTATCCATCGGCTTGGAGAAGGTGATCTGGATTGGT